>ENA-OUOG01000019-OUOG01000019.1-marine-metagenome-genome-assembly--contig:-NODE-19-length-176319-cov-5.007938_pt1 | contig 176319 bp, 165 predicted proteins | sample MGYA00248635_ERZ508505 | MGnify/ENA primary metagenome ERZ508505 (study PRJEB26176, sample SAMN06267871) | marine metagenome | isolation source: Saanich Inlet, British Columbia, Canada | place: Pacific... | reverse complement strand
TAAAGCCCCCGCTGCCATCATGCCCTCAAATCGGGTATCGCATCGCTGATAAAGCCAGTCACGGGAGGGCATAAGACAAAATGCATTCTCTGTCTGGACGATAGGGGGGCGCGTCACCTCCTTTTGCCACAGACTTAACGCCTTGCCAGTCGCACGATAGACCTCAAGCCCTCGCAACACCCGTTGTTGATCATTTATATGCACGCGGGCGGCTAGTTCTGGATCAACGGCTTTCAGCTCATCGTGAAGAGCCGAACACCCTTTAAGACCAAGCTCATCTAAGAGCTGTTGCCTAAAGGCCTCCTCAATAGGGGGTATCTCGACCAAGCCATGAGTAAGAGCTCTAAAATATAAACCTGTACCACCGACAAAAATAGGACGTTTACCCTGCTCCACTATATGCGCTAAGGCTGACTGCGCATCCCTTAGCCAATCGCCAACACTATATTGGATATGGGGATCAACATGGTTAAACAGATAGTGAGGTACTAAGCGGCGCTCTTCTTTTGTAGGACTTGCACTCAACAATAACAGCCCATTATAGACTTGCATTGAGTCTGCATTAATAATCGCACCATCTAGTTTTTGGGCAAGCTCGACTGCTAAAGCGGTCTTGCCACTTGCTGTTGGGCCTGCGATAAGAATTGAGCTTTGCATGATCAACGCATTTCTTTGAGTGGTAACGAATAATGTCTCATATACTTACACTGATTAGTGGCGCAGCCAAAGGTTTGGTTGACGACAATTTAATGAGCGATATTGCCTCATTTCTTGCCCTACCCCCTGAATGGCAGGTTCTGGCCCCATCCCATGCCGCTCAAATAAAGCTACCTACCTTATCGCAGGTTGCCCAGGAGAAATTACGCGCACGATACGCAGATACCGCGATCGACCTTATCATCACCACGAATAATGATAAGAAACAGCTTCTTGTTGCAGATATGGAATCAACAATTATCGAACAAGAATGCCTTGATGAGCTTGCAGATAAAGTCGGAATTCGAGATAAAATCGCCGACATAACAGAACGTGCAATGCGCGGCGAGCTTGAGTTTGAACCAGCATTACGCGAACGCGTTAAACTATTACAAAACCTTCCGATTACCACACTCGAAGAGATTTATAATGAACGCGTAACGTTAATGCCTGGCGCACAAACCCTGATCGCAACACTCAAACAAAACGGCACCTATTGCGCTTTGGTTTCAGGTGGTTTTACCTTTTATGCGCAACGCATAGCCGAGTTACTTGGGTTTGACTTTTATCAAAGCAATAATCTCGGCATTCAAGACGAACGGCTGGATGGAACCGTTATCGACCCGATACTTGGTCGCAGCGCTAAAGCTGAGATTTTAGAAAAAATTTCTGCAACCCGCGGCCTAGCTCTAAGCCAGACCATTGCTGTTGGAGACGGGTCAAATGATCTTGCAATGATCGACATTGCTGGTTTTGGCGTCGCTTTTCGGGCAAAGCCTGCCGTCGCCGCGGCCGCAAATATTTGCGTGAACCACGGCGACTTAACAGCATTATTATATATCCAAGGTTATCGCAAAGCTGACTTCGCTAAAGTCTAAAAAAGATAAGATTTAGTTTTTACTATCGAGCTTAAGTGCGACAAAACGAGAGCCGTTGGCATTTCGCAAGAGTAATAAAACAGACCCTTCCTTTTTAGCCTTAAGCGCCTCGATTGCTTTGACAACATCCGAACCATTCTGAACACTAACGGCACCAACCTTCGTAATAATATCGCCAAGCCGCACGCCACTATCATAGGCAACAGAATTATTATCGAGGTCGCTAACAAATGCGCCTTGAAGGTTTTTATCCAGACTTAGTCCTTCACGGATTTTTTCATCAAGTGCAACAAGGGTCATCCCTAAAATGGACTGCTCGACAGCACCACTTTTTGTTGCCTTACTCTCGGGCAATACAGAAGCCTGTTCCGTTTCATCTAGTTTTCCAGTCACAACCTTAAGTTCTTTTTTTGCACCCTTTCGGAAAACAATAACACTGACACGCTTATCAACTGTCGTCTCCGCGACAATTCTTGGTAAGTCGCGCATCTGAACAATATCTTGACCATCAAATGATAGAATAACGTCTCCGGCCTCTATGCCACTTTTATCAGCTGGGCCACCCTCAGACACTTCTGATACTAAAGCACCCTGTGCTTTTGGAAGACCAAGCGTTAAAGCAAGCTCATCTGTGACTTGCTGAATGCGAACACCAAGCCAACCGCGTCGGGTTTCGCCATATTTTTGTAATTGTTCAATAACATTTTGCGCAAGGTCTGATGGAATAGAGAATCCAATACCAACTGACCCACCTGATGGAGATATAATAGCTGAATTAACGCCAATCACTTCACCATCCATATTAAACAAAGGACCGCCTGAGTTTCCGCGATTAATAGCTGTATCCGTCTGGATAAAGCTGTCATATGGGCCGGCATTAATATCACGGTTAATTGCCGAAATAATGCCCGCAGATAATGAACCGCCAAGACCAAATGGATTGCCAATCGCAATCACCCATTCGCCGACACGAGACTTCTGAGAGTCACCAAACTTAACGAACGGAAATTTTCGTTTTGCTTTAATCTTAAGGACAGCCAGATCTGTTTTGGAATCTCGCCCAATAAGCTCAGCTACATATTTTTCGCCATCTGCTAAGTTAACCGTAATTTCATCGGCGCCCTCAACAACATGATTATTTGTAACGACAATACCCTCGGGGTGAATAATGAAACCTGAACCAAGAGAGCCAATTTCTCGTTCACGCGGAGGGTTTTGGCGAGGCCCCGCATTTGGCCCTTGCTGAGGGAACTTACGCATGAACTCTTCGAACATATCATTAAAGGGACCTGGGATCCCGCTATGCGGGCTTTCCCCAGAAACCTTCTGAGTTGTTGCGATATTAACAACTGCTGGCATGAGACGTTCGGCAAGATCAGCAAAACCATCAGGTGCACTTCGCGCAGAGACAGTCTGAATAGTCACGAGTAAAATTAAAGCAAAGGCAGCATTAAATACTTTTAGCATAATAGCGTTCCCAATTTTGTTTCTAAATCGTTAGCCAAACCAAAATAATACCGATTAAAAGAGCCGCTAACCCGCCAAACCTCAAATCGTTATCGGACATTTGTTTAACTGCTGCCAACATATTTTTTAAAAGTGACGGAAAAAGGGCATAGGCTGCTCCTTCAAGAGCTAAAACCAAACCTATCGCCAAAATCGCCTTCTCAAACATGGTTTAATTTGTTTTAGATGGTGCGAGAGCAATTTCCTTACAAATGGTTTCGCTTAAGCTTTTGCCACTTTTCAATAACCTATCCAAATTCACATCTGACTTTGTTCCTGATGTCTTGGTTTTTTTCTCTGACAACAAGCTATTTGGGTCATGCAAAAATTGGAAGAATGCACTATCGGGAGACAAAACCATCATGGTCTGGTTATCTTGCAATGCTTTCTCATATGCCTGCATTGACCGATAGAAGGCGAAGAAGTCTGGGTCTTTCCCATACACAGTTGCAAAGACACGGTTACGACAAGCATCACCTTGACCGCGAATAATTTCAGCATCCCGCGTCGCTTCCGCTAACAAGACTGTCACGGATTTATCCGCTTCAGCCCTGATTGAACGAGATACTTCCTGACCGCGCGCTCTAAACTCAGAGGCTTCCTGCTCACGTTCTGTTTGCATCCGGCGATAAATCGCTTGCGAGTTGGCTTCAGGTAAATCAGCACGACGAATACGCACGTCAACAATTTGAATACCAAAATCCATTGCCTGCGTATTTACGAGTTCACGGATACGTGACATCAGCTCGGCACGCTTGTCACGCACAACAGCTTCGAACTCTTCCGCACCGAGAACCGACCGCATAGAAGATGTTACAATTGCGGCCAAACGCGAACGTGCGCGTGACTCATTTTGGAGTGATTTATAAAACTGCAAAGGATCAACAATTTTATATCGTGTAAAGGCATCCACAACCAAACGCTTTTGGTCAGAAGCAATAAGTTCTTCTGCAGCACTATCAAGAGCCAGTATCCGCTTGTCGAGATAAACGACGTTTTGCACAAATGGTGTTTTAAAGTGAAGGCCTGGTTCAGTAATAACAGCTCTGGGATCACCAAACTGCAGCACAAGTGCTTGTTGCGTTTGATGGACCGTAAAGATAGATGCACTTGCTACAAAGCCAAGGCCAATCAGAATTGCTAAAATGATAAGACTAAAAAGTCGTTGCATTATTTTATCTCCCGGCTTTTGTTTAACTGATCAAGCGGAAGGTAAGGCACAACGCCATTGCCACTTTTTTGATCGATCACCAAAGTATTAGACTTGCTTAATACACGCTCAAAGGTCTCCAAGAACATGCGCTGACGGGTCACCCCTTCCGCGTTCTTATATTCTCCCAAAACCGCAGCAAAACGGGACGCATCACCATCGGCTTCAGCAACAGTTTGAGCGCGATAGGCTTCAGCTTCACGACGAATACTAAAGGCTGTACCCTGAGCTTCCGGCACAACGCGATTGGCATAACTATTAGCTTCATTTCGGGCGCGCTCTTGGTCGGCGCGCGCGGCTTGCACATCACGGAAGGCATCAATAACAGCGGCAGGCGGATCAACCTTTTGCATCTTCACCTGTGTGATACCAATACCTGCACCATAACCATCAAGCGTGGCTTGCATCAAATTGCGCACCATTTCTTCGTTTTTCTGACGTTGTTCGGTTAAAATCGGTTGAATGTTGTTTTGCCCAATAATTTCACGCATCGTGCTTTCTGCGACAGCTTTGACGGTTCCCTCGGGATCTTGAATATTAAACAAATATTTCGATGCATCCGTGATCAACCAAAATACTGAAAAATCAACATCCACAATATTTTCGTCGCCCGTCAACATCAGACTTTCTTCGGGCACATCGCGCACAACAGAATTACCACCAGAACGATCAGCCAACCCGCCGCGCAGACCAATGTCCACACGGTTCACGGTCGTTACCTTTGGGGTAAAGACGGTCTCAATTGGCCATGGCAAGTGATAATTCAAACCGGGAGAGGTTTGCGCTGTGATTTTACCAAAACGCAAAACAACACCCTGTTCGTCAGCTTGAACGCGATAGAAGCCACTCAAACCCCAGACAACAAGGATAATAGCAAGAATGAAAACGATACCAGATGCACCGCCAAACCCGCCTGGCAATGCGCCTTTTATGCGCTCTTGCGCACGGCGGATAACCTCATCAATATCAGGCTCATTGGGTCCTGAAGGGCGTTTTGGTCCCCCACCCCATGGTCCGCGGTCGTTTCCTCTATTATCTTCCCAAGGCATATATGGCCCTCCTAAAAAATTTATTGAGCAAATTGAAAATTTGCACTTGAAAGGTTATAGGCGAGGAGATTACGAACAGCAACGCTCCTTGCTTAGTTTACCTATGCTTTCTATAAGGATGTGGGCATGCGGGCGCAAAATTTCAAGCCGCAATCTCGTCAGAAATGAACAATAGGGGCAAATTATGAGCGAATTATCCGAAAATGAGATCAAGCAAGCCTTGGCCGGCCTTAAAGACCCATCAAAGCCAGGTTCAATCTTAGATAATAATCGCGTCAGCGGCTTTGTTATTCGCGGGGGCAATATTGGATTTTCAATTGAGATCTCACCTTCTGAGGCTTCACTCTTCGAAGCTATTCGCTTGGAGGCTGAAACCCTTGCCCGCGCAATTCCTGGCGTTCTCTCTGCAACAGTCGCCCTCACCGCCCATTCAGAAACTCCCTCACCGAGCCCAAAGGCACCCGAGCAAAATGATGGCAATGCCCAAAAGCGCGCACCCAACCAGGAAGTGCCGCCTGTTTTACAAAAAATCAAACGTGTTATCGCCGTTGCAAGTGGCAAAGGCGGGGTCGGTAAATCCACCATCGCCCTTAATTTAGCCCTGGCTTTAAGTAAGTCTGGCCTTAAGACTGGCTTATTAGATGCAGATATTTATGGCCCATCACTTCCAGCCTTACTCAATGTAACAGACAAGCCCGAGGTCAATGACAAGAAAAAATTGTTACCGATTGAGCGCCACGGCCTTTATACAATGTCGATTGGATATATGGTGCCGCCCGAGCAGGCTATGATATGGCGCGGCCCGATGGTCCAAAGCGCCCTTGTGCAATTATTGAACGATGTTGACTGGCCAGAACTTGATATTCTGGTTATGGACTTACCTCCTGGAACAGGCGACATCCAGTTGACCATCTCACAGCGGATTCCATTAGATGGCGCCATTGTTGTATCCACGCCCCATGAACTTGCATTAGCTGACGTCAAACGCGCCCTTGGTATGTTTAAACGCGTAAACACACCCGTCCTCGGCGTAATCGAAAATATGGCCTATATGGATTTAGCAGATGGCACCAAAGCTTATCCATTTGGCGATGGCGGTAGCCAAGATTTAGCGACTGAAATGGGCGTTCCGTTTTTAGGGCAATTTCCATTAAGCCCGACCCTACAATCGGTCATTCGCGATCACACCACTATTTTTGATCATGCCGACAGCGCCAAGCTTGCAGAACAATTTGAAGCCCTCGCCAAAGCCGTCAGGGCTTAAACAAACCCAGAAAGGGAAAGAATATGAGCGAAGCAGAAAAAAAAGCCTATAAACTCTTAACAGGCCCAGATGATGCAGCTTTTTGCCAACGCGTGTCTGATGCGCTTAAAGATGGCTATGTATTATATGGAAGCCCAGCCATAACAACAAAACCTGATGGCACGCATTATGTCGCTCAGGCTGTTGTTTTACAGTCATTTATGCTGAAATAAGCCCAAGGGTAATAAAGCTATAATCATAAGTCTCGCCCGCATCCGCTTGATTAAAGACGCGGTCTAATTCTTGCCATTTATCGGGTTGAGTTAGGGTAAAAAATGTATCGCCCTTAGGCGCGGCATGAACACGCGTTAAATGCACAATTGAAGCATAGGCTTCAAACATTTTATAAATTTCACCACCGCCAATAATCATTACGCGGCCACCACCTGATAATGCGAGGGCAGATTGCATATCAGCGACAACCTCCGCACCATTCGCTGAAAAAAGAGGATCTCGTGTCATAACAATATTAAGACGATCGGGCAGCGGCCGCCCGATAGACTCCCAGGTTTTTCGGCCCATAATGACGCTATGTCCGCGCGTTATATTTTTAAAATGCTTCAAATCTCCCGAGAGACGCCAAGGCATCTCACCATTTAAACCAATCACATCATTTTCAGCCGCAGCGACGACAAGTTCAATCGACATATCAGGTGAAAGATCATTCTGCGTCATTGCACGGACTTAAACAGCAACAGGTGCAGAAATATGCGCATCTGGTTCATAACCTTCGAGCTTAAAATCCTCAAATTTAAAGCTAAAAATATCAGGCACATCACGATTAATAATCATTTTGGGCAAAGCACGGGGCGTGCGCGATAATTGTAATGCCACTTGATCAAAATGATTGTGATAAATATGGGCATCTCCAAATGTATGGATAAATTCACCAACCTCATAATCGCAAACCTTGGCAAGCATCATTGTGAATAAAGCGTAAGAAGCGATATTAAAGGGAACCCCGAGAAATATATCGGCAGAACGCTGATAGAGCTGGCAAGACAGTTTTGGGCGTCCCTTCGATTGGGGGGCAACATAGAACTGGAATAAGCAATGGCATGGCGGTAATGCCATATTGGGTATGTCGGCAGGGTTCCAAGCCGTGACAATATGACGACGCGAGTCGGGATTGGTCTTTAACTGGTCAACAAGATCGGCTATTTGATCGATCGAATCGCGCCCCTGCTCTTGATGAGCCTTAGGCCAACTCCGCCATTGATGGCCATAAACAGGACCAAGATCGCCCTTATCATCAGCCCATTCGTCCCAAATCGATACGCCATTATCTTTGAGATATTTAATATTTGTATCGCCTGTTAGAAACCACAAAAGCTCGATAATAATAGACCGCAAGTGAAGTTTTTTTGTTGTGAGTGCCGGAAACCCGTCCTGAAGATCGAAACGCATCTGATATCCAAAAACGCTTCGCGTGCCGGTGCCCGTTCGATCAGCGCGATCGATCCCGTTTTCCATAACATGTGATAAGAGTGCGTGATATTGCTCCATAAGCTTATTATTCAGATTCGAACACTTCGCGCGAGGTAAAAAAGAGAAACCAAACTGACAACTCACAGCTTTTGCGCACTACCCATGCGGCTCGTTCGGTGGTATAGTCTTCGTGCTGGTTTTCCAGCTATGGCGATACACGGCCTGCGCAATAAACCTTTCGGACCCGGGGGCGGTACCCGGCGCCTCCACCATTTACCCGTCCAATATGCATGTTTGCTTTATTCATTGGACCTTTTATGGGGGCGAAATAGGATCGACGAGGGCGTAAAGGTAGGAACCGTCGCTCGGTATGGTACCGTCGTTATCGGGCCGTTTTGATAGTTGCAAATGACAACTACGCGGAAGCATCACTTGCTGCGTAAGCAGTACGTGACTTCAATCTAAGTCCAGTTCCGTCGCAGGAACTGGCGGGGTTCGGGCAGCACCTGGCAACAGAAGCTGCCCACTTCTTTAAATGTCATTGCCCGAGTTTTAGAAACGATCATCATGCGATGCGTGAACACAATTATGACAAGTTTATTTCGATTTTATTATACCTAGAAACGAACCCTGTTAAAATAAGCAAGAATTTAGCCTCAACCAAAGACAAATGGATACATCGTGACCGAAGACCTTATGCAATATGACCGCTTAACAGAACGCGCAATGCGCTTGGTTATTCGAGAAGCACTAGAAATTGTTGCTAAAGATGGATTGCCCGGTGAGCACCATCTCTTCATTACATTTGATACAAACGCCCAAGATGTTAGAATTGCCGAGCGCTTGAAGGCCGATCACCCCAAAGAAATGACCATTATTTTACAGCATCAATTTCGTGACCTTATTGTGCGCGACGACTCGTTTTCTGTTGGTCTGAGTTTTGGGCAAATACCTGAAAACCTGCATATTCCTTATGATGCAATCACAAGTTTTTATGACCCCCATGTTGAATTTGGATTACGCTTTCACGGCGAAGGCGATGACCAGGACGACGAGGATTTTGACGATAGTCTATTCGACGGCGAGACTAATATTCTTGACACATCAATGCATGAGCCCAAAAAAGAAAGCCAACCGAACAAGTCGGAAACCGAAAAGGGTGGCGATAATGTCGTTCGCATTGATCTTTTTCGCGATAAATAATTAACATAGTTGAAGGCAGCAACAGTTGGCACAAAGGCCATGTGCGTGCTAAAGCAATGCGCATATTGTGACTTCGAGAAGGATAACGGTCATGTCAAATACGCGCACGGAAACAGATAGTTTTGGACCATTGAATGTGGACGCAACCAAATATTGGGGCGCCCAGACGCAACGCTCATTGGGGAACTTTAAAATTGGCGGTGAAACTATGCCGCTTCCATTGGTGCGTGCACTTGGGATTGTTAAACTTGCTGCCGCAAAAGCCAATAGAGCGCTCGACAACCTAGAGCCGCATATCGCAGATGCAATAGTTGAAGCAGCCAATGAAGTTGCAAATGGTGCGTTGAATGATCATTTCCCATTGGTCGTTTGGCAAACGGGCTCAGGCACCCAGAGCAATATGAACGCCAATGAAGTTATCTCTAATCGCGCCATTGAAATATTAGGCGGCGTTATGGGCAGCAAAGAGCCTGTTCATCCAAATGATCATTGCAATCGCAGCCAATCCTCAAATGATACATTTCCAACTGCCATGCATATTGCTGCAGCCGAGCAGGTTGCAAATGCATTGGTGCCGGCATTAACGCATTTGCACGATGCGCTAGAAAAAAAATCAAAGGAATGGTCGGATATTGTAAAAATCGGTCGAACACATTTACAAGACGCAACACCTCTCACATTGGGCCAAGAGTTTTCTGGTTACACCACTCAAATTCGCTACGGTATTGAACGTGTAAAACAATCACTCCCACGCCTTTTGGCGCTGGCGCAAGGCGGCACAGCCGTCGGAACAGGCTTAAATGCCAAACCCGGTTTTGCAGAAAAATTTGCTAATGAGGTTGCTTCTTATACCGGCCTTCCCTTCATCACAGCAGAAAACAAATTCGAAGCACTCGCAGCGCATGATGCCTATGTTGAAATGTCTGGCATGCTGAACGTGATAGCCGTCAGCCTGAATAAAATCGCCAATGACATTCGTTTACTTGGTTCTGGTCCACGGTCAGGCTTAGGAGAACTCAGCCTTCCTGAAAACGAACCTGGTTCTTCGATCATGCCTGGCAAGGTTAATCCAACCCAGTGCGAAGCGCTGACAATGGTATGCGCACAAGTTATGGGCAATCATACCGCGATCAGCTTTGCTGGTGCCCAAGGCCACATGGAGCTCAACGTTTTTAAACCTGTCATGGCTTATAATCTCTTACAATCCATTCGCTTAATCGCCGATGCCAGCGTCAGCTTTACAGACAATTGCATTGTCGGCATTGAACCGAACCGAGATAATATAAATAATCTGATGCAACGCTCGCTCATGCTGGTCACAGCCCTCGCCCCTAAAATTGGCTATGACAATGCAACAATCGTTGCCAAAACTGCGCACAAAAAAGGCACAACACTGAAAGAAGAAGCCGTTGGCCTTGGATTTGTTACCGAAGAAGAATTCGACGCAGTTGTGCGACCAGAGGATATGATTACACCAAAGTAAGGCGCAACATATATCAGCATGATTAAAAAACGCTCTATCAAAATTGCCGGGCACGCAACCAGCGTATCGCTCGAAGAGGAGTTTTGGTCATCCCTGAACGACATTGCGCATTCACGCAATCAATCGCTTGCACAATTAGTTGGAGACATAGATACAACACAACGCAATGGCGGCTTATCAAGCCGGCTTCGCTTGTTTGTGCTCGATTATTATAAAAGAGATATTACCAAGTAACACAAACTCATTAAGGATTTGGGCTCATCGTCAATGTTGTGATCGGCTTTATCACCGGTCCACCGACTTGAATTTGCAGCACATCTTCCGAACGTGTCGGAACAGTGAATTCAATATCATAGTTACGGGTTAACACATTAACGCCGCCCTTAAGACCAAGCGCCGGTAAGTTTAAACCCAAAAACTCGGCTTGATCGACCATTAGACGGCCATCGCGCATCGCCAATAATAACAGCACATTAGAAAAAGGGGTTTCGCCTTCAAAATCGGTTAATGCGGGGGGCGGTTCTGCCGTCACTGTTGAAACGGCGCCCTCTAAAAGAGAAAATGGTTTATTCACCTTGCGCGCGTCCATAAATAATAAACGCCCAGCCCCAATATCAAGATTAAACGCGCCTACCAAACTCGACATAAATTCGAATGACGAACGACCACGCCCACGAATATTAAAGCTGCCGGATAATGACGCATCTAAAAGCTCGGTCCCCAAAATACTGCGCGTTACCTCTGCTAGTTTCACCCCATTAAGACGTGCATCAATCGTCACGCTTGGTAATAAACGTCCACCCCCAGCATTAACATTTGCCGTTATATTTCCGCCAGCAATACCAGCCTGTAGATCACTAATCTCTATCACGCTATCGACAAGTTTCAGGCGCCCTTTCGCGGAGCTAATCGCTAAGTCGTTAAATGTCACATTATCAAGCTTTAGTTCTAAATTGGCATCAGCCAATTCAAGCAATGACCACGAAACAGGCGCCTTTGACCAACCATCTTCATAATGAGGAAAGAAAGGCATAATATCCATGTTAGCGAAGGTTAAGTTCGCAGTCAGTGTCGACCGCACAGGGTCAAAAACATACACTCCTTCCCCAGCAACCTTACCGCTCCCAAAGCCAGCATCCAATGCTGAGAATGCATATTGCTTAGGCGACAATGTTGTATTGGATGTGCCTTTGAGACCAAGGCGTGGGGCGGTATCATCCCAACCAAGATAGGTTCCTATATTGGCAATATCTAATGTGGTTATTCCTTCAATCTGCTTGGTATTACCTACCCCGCGCAATAGACCGGATATTTTTATTAAATCTTGTGCAAGCCGAACTTCCCCCGTGAGGCTTGCAACCTGATTGTTTGGTGCGGTTAACGTTAATAGCAGTTGTCCATCTCGTTTACCCGCAGATTGCGCCTTAGGGTTGATTTTCTGGAGGCTTGAATTTCGTTCAAGCGAAGCGGAATCGTCAATGTCGCCGCTTATGTCACGCGTCATTTTACCCGCCTCGGCGTCGCCGTATGCTCCCGTCAAAAGTGCCAAAACGGACGGAGATGGGCCATCAACACGCAACCGCATTTGGGTATCTTTTGAGAAAAACCCAAACCCTCGGCTTGGTGAAAAAAACGAGAATGTACCATCCAAATCACCATTCGTCACAACGCCAGCCAACGACATGGAGGGCCATTGCGGATCAGAAGCAGAGGTCAAATGCCACTTTGTCGAAATCTGAACACTCTCATGAAATGCGAATTTTAAAGGTGATGCAATCCGCTGCAATTGTCGCGTAAATATACTATTTGCTGGCGCATCAATAGACATATCGATATCCCCAAATGCATATTGGTTATCATGAGCCATATCTCCTTCGACTGACAAATTTGCACCATTAAAATTGCTTAGCTCAAGGCGCTGGATGGTAAATTGGTTATCCGAAATTTTGATATCTGAAATCAGTTTTCCAAGACGAACAGAACCAACATTAAAATCATCAGAGGCAAATTGAACTGAAAATTTAATATCATTTGGCGCAACTTGCAGAATTTCTTTGAGCCAATCCCCTAAAGGAATGTCGAATAAACTGGTTTCTCCTTTTGGGATGAGCTTTGCATTGAGCAACCCCCATTTGGCAACATCCATATGTTCGGCTGTCCACTTGATGCTGAAAGCCTTATCTGCGCCATGATCATAACGAAGAGCTATGAGTTGTTCTGCGCCATCTATATGGCCAATAAGGTTAGTGACATCAATCAGCGTTTTCGAGGCCCGAACATTTGCCGAGAACCCAATACGTTGAAGCGCGCTCGTTTCCATAATGTTGGTAATGCGCTCCAATCCCATATCAAAAGTATTAAACAGCCAATAAGCCGTTGCTTGCGCATCTGAGGAGTTCGCGGCTAAAGACCCTTCAAAAACAGGTGCGGTTTCTTCAAATGCAACATTCCCAGATAGAAAAAATGAACCACCATATGGCAAATCTGCCCGAACCTGATTAACCCGCAACCCGTTATCTTCAAAACCTATATAACTTACTATATTCGTGACAACCTCATTATTGATCATCAAATTATCAATGCGTATTGCAGCATCAAGCTTAGGCTGTTTTGGAAAAAGCAAATTAAGCGCATCCCCAAAAGGCAATTGCTCCAGACGCGCAAAGGCACCATCAAAATAGAGACCAGAAACATCAAACTGATCCGCTGTTAAACGCATGAAAATCCGATCTGTCTCAATATCTGGATCTTGAGCGAAATCGACATTCACCTGCATCGCGACATCTTGGCCAAGCGCTGTAAACCGAACATTATCCGTTTGAATTCCCGTTGCATTGGCAAATATAAGGCCGCTCAATGACAAGCGTTGGTCAATTACATTTGTGGTTTCAAACCCAATAGAATGAAGAAGCGGCGCCAGTAAACGGCTACCATCAAGCGCGAATTCGCCGCTCACCTCCATGGTGCGACCAGGCGCAACAAATCCATCAAAATCAAGTCGAATTTCCGGCTCTGCCTTGAGCGATAATATTAGCGGCATGCGCGCCGCTGTTGGGCGAGATGATCTGGCGCTGAAGGTAAAAGGCACATTCTGATAGTTGAATTGCGCAGCCAATTCCACGGGAGACAACCGATCTTCAATATCAACCGAAACAAAGACATCTTCTAAAACCATCTTATTGTCTTGATCATTAACATCGATCACCATCGTACTTTCAGAAATACGTATACCTATATTTTCGAATTGCGATGATCCGCCCTGCATAAACTTTAGAATATCAGAGGGCTTTGAATTGACGTTTAAGCCAGAAATTTCAATCTCATGCGGCATGATTTCGGCAAATAAAAGATCAATGAGCGAAAAATTCAAACGAAGCATCTTGAATTTTTTCTGCTCCCATAGCTGATCTTTACTTATCGCAAAATCTGGTCCTTCAGGCATGGACTCTGGCATTTTGGCTTTGAACTGCAAAGTGCCACGATTGAAAGTAATCGACGGGCTTGGCAAAAGCCGAATTTCAATATTTTCATAAGAGACGATTTCAACATTCTCTTTAATTTTTGTTTGATCGAGGGCCAGCTCTGCCCAAGGAGACAAATCAAAAAGATATGGCACAAGCAAAAGCCCGCCCAGAAAAGCTATCAAAAAAGACGATATGATGGTTACCGGCGAGCGCATAATCGGATGTTTTGTTCCTTTCCAGCCAAAAACAGGACTTTTTAGCTCATGGTGCTATAATGCCATAAGAATCAGGAAAGTAACATGTCAGACCCTTTCGACCTTGGCAATGAGGATCCATCCCCTCAAACCATATCGCGCGAACCCGCTCCAGCCCAAAGTGCTGGCTTAACGACGTCTCAACGCGCCGCCCAAGCCATGCGGTCAAATTCGTTTCAGCATTTGCTCGAAGGGTTAAATGAAGCTCAACACGATGCAGTTATGGCCCCTGATGGCCCCCTCCTGGTGCTGGCGGGCGCAGGCACTGGCAAAACGCGCGTTTTAACAACCCGTATTGCTCGCAAGTTAACACTCGGTGAAGCATGGCCCAGTCAAATACTCGCAGTTACTTTTACCAATAAAGCGGCCCGCGAAATGAAAGAACGGATTGAAAAAATGGTTGGGGGCTCGATGGAGGGCATGCCCTGGCTTGGCACATTTCACTCTCTCTCTGTTAAAATTTTACGACGCCATGCTGAACTGGTTGGCTTAAGACCTGACTTTACGATTTTGGATACAGACGACCAAATACGCCTCCTCAAGCAGCTGATTAAAGCAGAAAACATTGACGAGAAGAGATGGCCAGGCCGGCAGCTCGCTGGACTGATTGACCGTTGGAAAAACCGCGGTTGGACCCCTGAAAATGTACCCGATAGTGAAGGGGCTTTTTTTGCCGATGGCCGCGGAGTTGCTCTTTATGACCAATATCAAAAGCGCCTCAAAATATTAAACGCCACTGATTTTGGAGACCTCTTGCTTGAAACCGTTCGCCTGTTCCAGGAGAACGATGAAATTTTAACTGAGTATCAAACCAAATTTACCAATATTTTGGTCGATGAGTATCAAGATACAAATGTGGTTCAGTATTTATGGCTTCGATTATTAGCGCAAAAGCACAGCAATATATGTTGTGTTGGTGATGATGATCAGTCTATTTACGGCTGGCGCGGTGCCGAGGTTGATAATATTCTAAGGTTTGAACGCGATTTTCCCGGCGCTGTAACCGTCAAACTCGAACGAAATTACAGATCAACGTCACATATTTTGGGGGCTGCTTCTGGTCTGATCGAAGCAAACCAAAAGCGTCTAGGCAAAACTTTATGGACTGAACAAAATGATGGCGAACCAGTTCGCATTCGTGGCGTATGGGATAGTGAAGAAGAAGCGCGGCTAACTGCCGATGATATTGAAGATTTCCAGCGCAAAAAACACCCATTGAATGATATTGCCATTCTTGTTCGCGCCAGCTTTCAAATGCGTGAATTCGAAGACCGGTTTATTTCACTCGCCATTCCATACCGCGTGATTGGTGGCCCGCGCTTCTATGAACGTGCCGAAATCAGAGATGCCAATGCTTATTTTCGGATCATTAATCAAGTGGATGATGACCTCGCTTTTGAGCGCATTTGCAATAAACCCAGGCGCGGACTAGGAGATGTCGCTTTGCAAACATTGCATAACGCGGCCCGCTCTCAAGGAATTTCGCTATATCGCGCAGCATGCCAAGTTGTAGCAACGGATGCACTCAAACCAGCCGCCCGCAAATCACTAACCGGCTTTTTAAATGCATTAGATCGCTGGCGGAGCTTAATTGATAATACACCCCACACGGAGCTTGCCGAAATTATCCTCGATGAAAGCGGCTACACTGCCATGTGGCAGGCTGATCGTTCACCCGAAGCCCCTGGCAAACTTGAAAACCTCAAAGAACTTATACGTTCAATGCAAGAGTTTGCGACGCTTGGTGAATACCTTGAGCATATCACCTTGGTTATGGATGCTCAATCCAATGAAAGTGAAGATAAAGTCTCTATTATGACACTGCATGCCGCCAAAGGGCTTGAGTTTGAAACAGTCTTTTTACCTGGATTTGAAGAAGGTTTATTTCCCCATCAGCGCAGCCTTGATGAAACAGGCACACGCGGGCTCGAAGAAGAACGTCGTCTTGCCTATGTTGGTATTACGCGGGCTAAACGCAATTTAACCATTTCCTTTGCCGGTAACCGCAAAACCCACGGCCAATGGAACTCAGCCCTGCCATCACGCTTTATTGATGAAATACCAGAAGCAAATGTTGAAGTTTTATCAGCAGATACCGGCTATCAACCCAGTATGCCGCGCAGTCGATTTGCAAATGACTTCAACGCTTCAAGTTATTCGAGCCCGGGGTGGCGACGCGCGCAAGAAAATATGAATCAAAATTACCAAACAAAAGCGCCGATTAGTGCCAGCACAGACACGCCGCGTTCGACGAGCACACAAAATCAGATTAATTACGGACAGCGTATTTTTCATCAGAAATTTGGTTATGGACGCGTTGAAGCCATTGAGGGCAATAAATTGACAGTCCGATTTGACAAAGCTGGTATTAAAAAAGTCATAGACACTTATGTTGAGCGTATATAATCAAATACCAATGCGCGGCGTAATCTTCTAAAAATTATTATAAAGGAATGAGTTGCCGTGACCGATATTTACAAACTCAGTTTAACGAGCAGCTCCCGCGACGAACTCGAAGCAATTGAAATATTATTAGAAGCGCTTGGCGCGCTCAGCATTTACATTGCTTCCGATAATGAAATGCCCCCCGTATCTCCCCTATGGCGCGGCCCACCGCAATATGGTGACCGATTAGAAGCATTGTTCGATACTAAGCTTGATTTAGCGCCAATTAATTTTGGTTCTGCGCAAAATATTATTTTTGAAAAAATACCCGACACAAATTGGGTTCTTGAAAGCCAAAAAAACTTACCACTCGTCGAAGCTAAACCCTTTAGCGTCTATGGGGCCCACGCCAAACCGCCATTTAAGAAAATGCGCTATGACATAGAGCTAGAAGCAGGTTCAGCATTTGGCTCTGGTCATCACGCAACCACACAAGGCTGTCTCATGCTGATTGGCGACGCTCTCAAAACAGGCATATCAGGACCATGCCTGGATATTGGCTGTGGTACTGGCATTTTAGCTCTGGCACTCGCACGGGCAACCTCGCATCCGATAATAGCAACAGATATTGATCCCATTGCCATACGGGTGACACAAGAAAACGCAAAATTAAACCAGCTCCATCAGCGCCTGACACTAGAATGCGCTGCTGGCCTTGACCACCGCGTCATTCGCACTAACGCCCCCTATGGGCTTGTGGTCGCAAATGTATTGGCCCAACCCTTAAAATCTATGTCATTTGGTATGGGGCGCATTGTAAAGTTAAATGGACAACTTATCTTATCAGGACTGCTGAAACGACAAGAAGCCATGATCCGAGCCGTATACCGCGAGCATGGGTTTGTGTTAGAAAAAAGTATATATATTGAAGAATGGACGAGTTTACTCTTAAGGCGATACAAATAGATCATGTTTCAAGATTTCTCAGATACAAATACAAAACACGCATGCGCTGAACGAGTGCAAAAATTAAGAGCAATCTTTAGCGATTATGGCGTTGACGGATTTATCGTTCCACGTGAAGACGCCTATCAAGGCGAATATGTACCTGCCTGTAATGAGCGCCTGCAATGGCTTACTGGATTTTCAGGATCGGCAGGTCTCGCCTTTATTTTTTCTGATAAAGCCGCTTTATGCGTCGATGGACGCTATACGTTGCAAGCAGCTGCGCAAACAGACACATCCATATTTGAGATTGTTCATACAAGCATAATCCGCCCGACAAGCTGGCTCGCCCAACACCTGCCTCCGAATATGCGCCTTGGCATAGATCCAACCCTTCACACGGTGAATGCTTATCAGCAGTTCCAAAAAACGCTGAGCAAAGCGGGTGGCCTATTGGTTGATGTCGCCCATAATATGATTGATGATATATGGCTCGATCGACCTGAGCAACCGCAGGAGGATGTGCGTTGTCAGCCTCTTGTTCATGCTGGTCTTACAGCCCAGCAAAAATGCGAAATGATTGGCGCCGGGCTTAAAGCGGATGACTTAGACGCTTTTATCATAAGCCAGCCCGAGGATATTGCTTGGTTGCTTAATATTCGTGGCTCTGATGTACCGCACACCCCCTTTGCCCTATCATATGCTGTGATAGACAAAGATGGCGCCGTCACCTGGTTTATCGATCCCCAACGCGTAGCCCCAGATGTTGCGAATTATATTGGTGACCACGTCACATATCGCACACCAATTGATTTAACTTCTGAGCTTTCTTCCTATGCTGGTCGCTCTATTGGGATTGACCCGTCAACCACACCAATGCGCATAGCACAACTTTTGGAAAATGCGCATATTTGCCACGTCGCCAACCCTATCTCTCTTCCTAAGGCCAAGAAAAATACTTCTGAAGTTGATGGCGCACGTGCCGCTCATTTGCGCGATGGCATTGCCCTGACGCGCTTTCTTTATTGGGTTGATCAAAAGAATAATCAAAATAATTTAACTGAAATTGATGCTGCTAAAAAACTCGAACAATTGCGAGCGGAAACAAATGCATTGCTCGATCTAAGTTTTGATACCATCTCAGGCAGCGGCCCTAATGGGGCCATTGTTCATTATCGCGTCAATGAAACAACGAACCGTAAATTTCAGAACGGAGACCTCTATCTCGTTGATAGTGGTGGGCAGTACCAAGACGGGACAACAGACGTGACCCGCACCATCTTAATTGGCGACACAGCGCCTTTAGATGCCATAAGCTGTTTTACCCGAGTCTTACGCGGTCATATCGCGCTTGCCGCCGCACGCTTTCCAGTTGGCACGACAGGTGGTCAACTTGATATTCTTGCAAGGGCACCACTATGGCAGGTTGGCTTAGACTTTGATCACGGCACTGGCCATGGTGTTGGCAGTTACTTATCAGTACATGAAGGGCCGCAGCGTATATCCAAAGGCGGTGATGTTCCTCTTGAAGCTGGCATGATTGTCTCAAATGAACCTGGCTATTATCGTGCGGGTGCTTTTGGTATTCGCATTGAGAACCTGCAGGTTGTCACGCCAGCCATTCAAGAAGGACATATGGAACGGCCCATGCATTGTTTTGAAACGCTCACGCTCGCCCCTATAGATCGTCGCCTGATCGACGCAAACGTGATGAATACTGAAGAGATAAGCTGGTTAAACCAATATCACCAGCGCGTTCTAAATGAAGTTGGACCTGCCTTAAATACACACGAAAAAGCATGGCTAATCAGCGCCTGCGCCCCCTTGGCCTAATAGCCCTCGATTAAAGCGAGCCAACCCTCTTCATCGAGCACTTGCACGCCAAGCGTTTCTGCTTTCGTTTTTTTAGAACCAGCTCCTGGGCCCGCAATCAGAATATCTGTATTAGCTGATACGCTCCCCGACACATTAGCGCCCAAGCTTTCAGCCCTCACTTTAGCTTCCGCGCGCGACATTTTTTCAAGCGTTCCGGAAAACACGAGTGTCTTACCTGCAACTGGGCTATCACCTACAATCGCTTCAAGCGGCACCGGCTTTAGACCAAGCGCCTTTAAAGCTGAGAGGGTTTCCACATTATGAGCTTCACTAAAGAAATCGCAGATGGCATCAATGACCGTTTCACCAATCCCGTCAATTTCCAAAAGAGCCGCTCGAGTTTCTTGATCTTGAGCTACCATTTTTAAAGCGCGATCAATCATGTCATCAAGGGATCCAAAATGGCGCGCCAATAGTCTTGCGCTGGTTTCGCCGATATGGCGCATCCCTAAACCAAAAATAAAGCGATCAAGGTCAGGGAACTTAGCTCGTTCAATATTTTCAAAGAGCTTTAGAACACTCTCTTTTAACTGGCCTTTATTCTTCCCGGACCCATATGTCCAGCTATCAGGTGGCGCGTTCTGATATTTCTCTTTCAGGGAGAATATATCTTCTGGCCGCCTGATCAGGCCGAGCGTCCAATAATCATCAATTTGTTTCGTTCCGAGCCCCTCAATGTTGAGTGCCCCGCGTGATACGAAATGTTTTAGGCGTTCGCGGGCTTGGGCCGCGCAAGTTAACCCGCCCGCGCATCGGCGAATAGCATCACGCGATCCATCTGCCTTTAAGTCCCGGCGGCTCTCTGATCCGCACACAGGACAATGAACAGGAAACACAAAGGGTAAAGCGTCAGGCGCACGCTTATCCATTAAAACTTTTACAACTTGAGGGATCACATCGCCTGCACGCTGAATAATGACGCTATCCCCAATACGAATATCTTTTCTCTGTATTTCATCTTCATTATGCAAGGTGGCATTCGACACACGTACACCACCCACTGTTACGGGCTGAAGCTTTGCAACAGGTGTCATTGCCCCGGTTCGTCCTACTTGAATGTCGATATCTAATAAGACAGTTTGCGCTTGTTCCGCAGGAAACTTATGCGCGATCGCCCAACGTGGCGCGCGCGCGACAAAACCTAACCGGCTCTGCCAATCTAGCCGATCAACCTTATAAACCATGCCATCAATGTCATAGCCCAAGGAAGCGCGTTGCGCCTCGATCGCCGACCACGTAGCCATAAGCGCCGAGGCTCCTTCCACCACTTGAAAGTGAGGGTTAACTGAAAAGCCCCATTTCTTGAAACATTGAATCATCCCGGACTGGGTTGCTGCAGGCATTGCACTCACCTCTCCCCACCCATAAGCAAAGAAATGCAAAGGGCGTTCCGCCGTCACTTTTGAGTCTAATTGGCGTAAGCTACCAGCTGCTGCATTTCGGGGGTTTGCAAATTCGGGACGACCCGATGCCACTTGTCGTTCATTTAACAACTTAAACTCATTATGAGCCATATAGACTTCACCACGGATCTCGATAACGTCAGGGACCTCACCTTCAATAAAGACGGGGATATCAGAAATCGTTTTAATATTTTCCGTGATATCCTCGCCTTCCTGACCATCTCCTCGCGTCGCGGCAATTTTAAGATAACCCTTCTCATAACGAATATTAGCCGAGAGCCCATCGATTTTAGGTTCACTGGTCATGGCGAGCTGTTCGGAAGCGTCTAACCCTAAAAATTTACGAATACGTTCTAAGAAATCTTGAACATCATCTTCATAAAAGGCATTTCCAAGCGACAGCATAGGCACAGCATGTTGTACTTTTGTAAAGCCCTGCGCAGGCCCCGCACCCACCCGCAGTGAGGGACTATTTGGAAGAATGAGGTGAGGAAAACGGCGTTCTATCGATTCATTACGTGCACGTAAAGCATCATAGTCGGCATCTGAAATAAGGGGTGCGTCATTTTGATAATAAGCAATATCATGGGCCGCCATCTCATTGGCAATGCGCTCCAATTCAAGACGAGCAGCATCTTCATCTAATGTATCGATATCGCTCATGAGAGCGGTTCCAATAGCCGCCTTGCTGCGCTTCGCGCTTCATCGGTTACTGAAGCACCAGATAACATGCGTGCAATTTCTTCAAGCCGCTCGTCTCCATTTAGTACATCAACGCGTGTCCGACTATCATCTTCAAAGCTTGTCTTTTTCACTTGCCACTGGGTATCGCCACGTGCCGCTACTTGTGGCGAATGCGTAACGACCAAAATTTGATGATCACAAGCCAGCGCATTTAAACGCAAACCAACCGCCTCAGCAACAGCACCCCCGACACCAGCATCGACTTCATCAAATATAAGCGTTTTTGCCTCAACGCTATTAGATAGCACAGCCTTAATCGCAAGCATTAAACGTGACAACTCGCCACCTGACGCAATTTTAGACAAAACACCTTCTGGCGTTCCAGGATTAGTGCGCACTAAAAATTGCACGCGCTCAAGTCCAAGACGAGAGGGCTCATTCAATTGCTTAAGATCGCAACGAAAACGAGCATTTTCTAACTTTAATGGCTTTAACTCAGCATTAACGGCATCATCCAAACGTTGCGCTGCATCTAGGCGGGCTTTGCTTAAGTCAGATGCAATTTGATTATAATCCTTATCAGCCTGCGTATATTCGGCTTCTAATTTCTTGAGAACCATCGGGTCGTCATCAATGGCTGCCTGTTTCTCTTTTAATGTGGCAAGCGTATTGGGCAATTCATCGGCCTCGCAGGCATGACGGCGCGCTAAGTCCCGCATTGCAAATAATCGATCTTCTAACTTTTCAAGCACAGCAGGATCTGAGCTCACTTTTTGGGAAGCTATTGAAAGCTCACTCATCGCCTCACTCAACTCAACACGGGCACGCTCAAATCCTGAAGCTGCATCGCTTAATAATCCGTTAGACAAAGTATTGGCGCGTTCTACATGGCGAATAGCACGCCCCAACGCAACCTCGACGCCACCATCATCGGTCAATATTTGCAATGCCGTTTCAATATCGCCGGTTAACTTACCCGCGTTTTGAAGCAAACTACGCCTCTCTTCAAGCGCCGCGACTTCGCCAGGTTTGGGATCCAGCTTTTCTAATTCGGCAATAGAAAATTTAAGAAATTCAAGCTCTTGCGCACCTGTTGAGACACGCTCTTTATGTTGCTCAAGCGCATTGCGCGCCTTCTCTAGAACACAAAAAGCTTGAAATACATCATCACGTAATTTGTGATGTCCGCCAAATTGATCGAGAAGACGCAGCTGTTCCATAGCATCATTGAGCGAGAGATTATCATTCTGCCCATGAATTTCGACCAATGATTGCCCAAATTGGCCGAGAACATTGACGCTTACAGGCGTATCATTAACAAAAGCTTTGCTTTTACCATCTGCCGACTGAACCCGCCGCAACACGATACGATCAGGATCATCCCAAGTCGGTAGCCCATGATCATTCAAAAGTGTTAGAATATCTGCCCGGTCATTGACCAAAAACTCAGCGGTCACACTGCCCTGGGCACATGATTGGCGGACAAGTCCTGCATCTCCACGTGCGCCAATAGCCAAACCCAGCGCGTCCAGCAATATTGATTTACCAGCTCCTGTCTCACCTGTTAGGGTCGAGAGGCCTTTGGACCAATGTAATTCAACTTTTTCAATAAGGACAATATCTCGGATCAACAGAGAGAGCAGCATAAATGGCTCCTAAAAAACTGAATTCCAAACTTTACTGAACCAAGATTTTTCTTCGATCTGAGGAACAAGTTCCTTTTCCACCAAAATTCTGTAGCTATCAGCATACCAATCTGAATTGGGGTAATTATAACCTAATATTGCTGCTGCATTCTGGGCTTCGTCGAAAAGGCCAAGCGTCAAATATATTTCGGTTAGCCTGTGCAACGCTTCGGACACATGAGTTGTTCGCTCATAATTTGCGACAACATTTCTAAACCGACGTATAGCGGCAGCATATTGCCCCGTTTTCATATAATAGCGACCAACTTCCATTTCTTTGCCGGCCAAATGGTCAAGCGTTAGGTCGAGTTTTAAAACGGCATCACGTGCATAATCTGAGTCTGGATAGCGGCGAATAAGTTCTACTAAAGCTTGTTGCGCCAACTCTGTATTGCGCTGATCCCGTTCAACATCAGAAATTTGTTCGTAATAAGACTGAGCGATAATGTAATAGGCATAGGCAGCTTGCTCGTTACCAGGATATAAAGAAATGAAGCGACGCGCTGTTAAAATTGCCTGATCATATTGGTTTTGAATATAATAGGTATAGGCGGACATAACCATGGCCTTGCGCGCCCATTTTGAATAAGGGTGCTGACGTTCAACCTCATCAAATTGCGCGGACGCGTAGATGAAATCGCCATCCTCCAGCCGATCCATTGCCTCGTTATAAATTTCCTCAACGGGGCGCTCAACATATTCAATAAGCGCATTATCAGCGCCACAGGCCGCTAAAAATGACACAAAGACGAGTGATATAAGAATGGATCTCATAGGTTTTCTATTATAAATTGTCATGCGATGACTTTACCCGACTCTGTGCTGAGTACAAGATGATTTAACATCATCAGTCAGTCGTTTTTAGAGATTTATGTGAGTTCTTACGGCTTTATTCAGCAGCAATGAGCTGAGAACCAGCACTGACAAGCTCAAAGTTGTCAGAGTCCGTAAACAAAGCATGCAAAAGCTTGTTATGGAGTGCATGACCAGATTTAAAGCCACGGTAGCAACCGATAATAGGCAATCCAGCAAGGAAAAGATCTCCAACAGCATCGAGGATTTTATGGCGCACGAACTCGTCTTGCTGACGCAATCCGTCTTCATTCATGACACCTTCATCGCCAATTACAATGGCATTATCCATTGACCCACCAAGAGCAAGCCCAACACGATGCATCGCTTCAACTTGGCTATGCATGCAGAAGGTCCGCGCTTCACTGAGTTGTGAGGCAAATGATTGCGGGTCTAGGTCAAGCGCAAGCTCTTGACGGCCAATAAAGTCGCTTTCAAAATCAATAACTGCTTCAAAACGTGATCTATCATCTGGTAAAAGCTCGCAATAAGCATCACCCACTTCAATTCGAACAGGTTTTGTGACCCGCAAATAACGACGCGCCACGCTGAGCTCTGATTTACCGACAGCATTCATGCGTTCAACAAAAAAGCGAGACGAACCATCCATGATTGGTACTTCAGGTCCATCGATCTCAATAATAGCATTATCAATGCCTAAGCCATATAGCGCCGCCATTAAATGCTCGACTGTGCCAACGCTGTAGCCACTATTATTTGAAATACAGCTTGAGAGGGTCACATCACAAACACGGCTAAACAAAGCTGGAATAAGGCCTTCTTCAACTGTTGGCGCATCAGTACGAATGAACAAAATGCCAACATCTGCAGCAGCAGGCTTTAATGTCACATTCACTTCAGCACCAGAATGCAAACCAATTCCTGAAAAGCTCAAGCTTTCAGCAAGCGTTGTTTGATTAATCCCATGGATCCGCGCAATTGCCGCAGGCAAAGGATGCGCTTGGAAGCGTTCCTGTATCTGCGAAATGGTTGCTGGTGGCGGTGTCATAAGATATTGAATTCCATAAACAATTTAAATTTTATCTGATACAATCACATTATTAACTTATTGAGATAATAACTTTTCCTGCATCTGTGATTTTGTTTTACGAAATCATGACGAGCAATACAAATAACGCTTTATTACGTTCTGTAACAAAACGAAAAAGGCTGACGTCCATGAGGACGCCAGCCTTAATCAGAGTAATAAATGATAGGTTTAGCGACGCAAGAATGTTGGAATATCTAGCTGTTCGCTATCAAAGCCGGATGAAACGGCATTGGTTGAACCCATTGTTGTCTGAACGGTGTTATGTAAACTTGACTGCACTGGCGTTGAGCTAACAGGCTCAGCCATAGATGCAGATGAAGCCTTGGCGACCGCGGGTTGGCTAATCGTAGCTTTTACTGGCTCAGCTTGACCATATGATTCTTTTGACGCTGATGCTTGCGCAGAGCGAGACGGAAAGCTTGGTAAACTAAGACCATCATCATCCTCAGAATTGTTTGAGGCTTTATCTGAAACATTTGTTGCGATGACAGCTTCACGTGGTTCTGGAACTGAAGCCACTGCATCAGCTGGTTTTGGCGTCTCAACAGGTGCTGGCGGGGTTTCCACTGCGCTAACATCGATTGGCGAAGGCTCAGATGCAGTCACCTGTGGTTCTGACTGAAGTTCTGGATCATGACGATCGATCTGTGTTTCATAAGACACTTCTTCAGACGTTTTTTTGCGTTGACCAAACACGCGCTCAATAAAGCTCTGTGACCGTTTTGGGATTTCACGTTTAGGAGCTGTTTTTGGACGCTCTGTTATAAATTGTGGCAATTGAGCCTCATTTTGCGCAGGAGCAGTCTCTGGTTCAGCGGGAGCTTCAGCGACAAACTGCTGCGGGGCCTCTTCAGCTTGCTGAGTTATTGGCTCAGCATAATCACGTGCGATAGAGACAACTTTACGATCCTCATCAGAAACTGGGCGTGATGCCTTTGCCGCTTCAATACCAGTTGCGACCACGGAAACGCGCATGATACCACTTAGTGCCTCATCGAATGTCGACCCAATGATTATATTGGCATCACTATCAACTTCTTGGCGAATTCGGCTTGCAGCAGCATCAACCTCATAAAGGGTCATATCTTGTCCGCCGGTAATATTAATCAAAATACCCTGCGCACCGCTCATGGAAACGTCTTCAAGCAATGGGTTTGAAATAGCCGCTTCCGCAGCTTCAATGGCACGATTATCACCTTGCGACTCGCCGGTGCCCATCATTGCTTTGCCCATTTCGTCCATAACTGAGCGTACATCGGCAAAATCAAGGTTAATCAGACCCGGACGGATCATTAAGTCGGTGATACCCGCTACACCTGAGTGCAGAACCTCATCGGCCATAGCAAATGCTTCACCAAATGTTGTCTGCGCATTTGCTATACGGAATAAATTCTGATTAGGAATAATAATAAGCGTATCGACTTCGCGCGCTAAGGCCTCAATGCCAGCTTCGGCCAAACGCATTCTGCGCGCACCTTCAAACTCAAACGGCTTGGTAATCACACCGACGGTTAAGATGCCATTTTCGCGAGCAGCGCGAGCAATCACCGGCGCGGCACCTGTTCCGGTTCCGCCACCCATGCCAGCTGTTACAAAGACCATATGAGCGCCTTGCAAAATATCGACAATCTCTGAAAGCGCTTCTTCAGCCGCTCCTTGCCCAACTTCTGGATTAGAGCCTGCGCCCAACCCTTCTGTGAGCTTGGCACCCATTTGAATGCGTCGATCTGCCTTGCTCAAGCTGAGGGCTTGCGCATCTGTGTTTGCGACCACAAAATCAACGCCATCAAGTCCGGCTGAAATCATGTTATTGACAGCGTTTCCACCTGCGCCACCAACGCCAAAAACAACAATGCGAGGTTTCAATTCGCGCTTTGAAGGTACTGTTAATTGGATGCTCATAATTAGCTCCTTATTTACCGATTTAAATTGGACACAAGGGTTGAAGATCTGGAAGAAAATTGCTCTGTGTCCATTAAAACGAACAAGTCTTCTCCTTTTAAGAATCGCTGATTTGCGCCTAAACGCCAAGCACTTTTTTTGCTCTTTAAATCGCGAGGTAATTGTTTTTTATATAAGAATCCCATTTTAAAAATTTCGCCTCAACCAACGAAAGATCCGTTCAATAATAAATGGCTCAGATGACAGCTCGCCAAGTTGATCGGTCTGGCGTCGACGCATATAAGCAACAATGCCTGCACTGGCTGAAAAAGCTGGACCAGTTGCCATATCTGGTAGCCCATTGAGGCGCATTGGGGTTGCAACCCTGACATCGCGCTCCAGAATATGCTGCGCAAGCTCGCGCGCACCGGACATTGCGGCGCCACCCCCGGTCAAAACTGCCCGGCGACCAACAAACTCAGCAAGACCACTTCGTTCAAGCTGAGCATTGACCATTTCAAATGTCTCCTCCAAGCGCGGCCGAATGATATTGGTCAACATATGATGCTGCACGATATGTGCACTATCATTTACATTTGGCAGTTCGATCTCTTCATGCCCGCCTTCGCCTGTTGCCAAAGCGCTTCCAAATAAGTTCTTAATGCGCTCGGCGGAGGCCAAGGGAATATTCAGCCCACGTGCGAGATCACGTGTGACGTGATGGGCGCCGACAGGAACCACACCAATATAGATTGGCTTATTTTCATAGAAAACGGAGAAACTGGTAGAACCACCTCCCATCTCAATATGCAAAACGCCGAGATCCATCTCATCTTGATTAAGACTTGCCAATGCACTGGCATAGGGGGAGAAAACTAATTTTTCGCACTCAAGATGACAGCGCTCAATGCAAGCCCGCATGTTTTGCAATGGGCCGATCGGGGCCTTAACAATGTGAACATTCACGCGCATCACTTGCCCGACCATACCGCGTGGGTCGGAAATACCGTTACTCTCATCAATGGCATAATTGACAGGGATAGCATGCAATATGTCGTAATCAGCATCATAAAGCTCATCGACAGCATGACGTAAAACCATAGAAAGATGTTCGCTTGTCGCAACCTGCCCATTCAAGGTGACTTCCGCTGTTGCCAATTGACTAACAACCTTGATAGCCGAAACCCCAACATGAATTTTACGAACTTTAATTCCAGCACGGCGTTCTGCTTGATCCACAGCAAGACGAATAGACCGCTCGGCGGCAACCATATCGGTAATTTGCCCGGCACTCACGCCTTGAGAAATTTGATAGCCCATACCAATAACGATCGGACGCGCATTTTCTCCTTCGCTGGCATCAGGAAGCTCCACAATCAAGCAGGTAATTTTACTTGTGCCGACATCCAGAACAGCAACAGTCTCACGCTTTACAGCACTTACTTTTGTCATGAGCTGAGCTGGGTCAACACGTTGATTCATGAACGCGCCTCATCAGATGCCGACTTATTTTGAGTGGAACGGTTTGGTCGTAACAAAACGCGTTCATCAATGCGAAGGTCTATTGTTTGATTTCCTACAGCAAGCACTCTTTGCGTGGCCTCAAATGCCATCAAGCGCTTAAGCGCCTGCTCAAAACCCTCTTCGGGTAATAACAAACTACCGCCATGATCTAAATGTAACGTCCATCGACGCCCCTTCACCCAAACCGCTGAGACAAGCCGGTTGCGAATTACGGGATAACCTTTAAGCGTATCCATCAAATGGGCAGCACGCATCTCAACCCCATCTCCTGAAATAATCGGCAAATAGTTAAATCCCTCAAGATATGAATTGGTTATTCTTGCGCCGGTGCGATCAACAAGTGTTAACACCTTATCGCGCTCGAGGCGCGCGAATGGCTCATATTCCTCGAGCTCAATGTGTAATAAATTTGGCAAACGACGAACAATGCGCGCCGATTTCACCCATGGCAAAACCTCAATCTCTGCTTGTTTCTGAGCCAAATTTATGGAGAGAATGGGGGTCCCAACCTCGACATCCAGGACCGCTAAAATATCGTCTTTTTGAGACCGATGACGGCCTATCAATGTGACATCCTTCACACCAAAGCCAAATCCAACCATCGCGGCGGATAAGTCATCAAAATTCGTGCGCAGGCCGATAATACCCCCTACCAATGCAACCGCCAGAGAGAAAACAGCAAAATGTTTTCTATAATGGCTGATAAATAGCGCACCACTTTTGAAAAAAAGGAACGTCTGGGTGATAGGATTAATTAATCTTTTCACTAAGCTTGGCGTTGATTTTTTTACCTTCGACATGATGCGTCCTCCATAAGCCAATTAATAAGATCATCGAATGTCATGCCGCTGGCTTGTGCCATTTCAGGAACAAGCGATAGCGGCGTCATACCGGGCTGGGTGTTGATCTCGAGCACAACCAGCCCTTCATGTTCTTCATCAAATCTAAAATCAGTTCGCGTTACGCCACGACAACCTAAAATCTCGTGTGCTTTGCGCGCATAATTTTGGATTTGTTGTTTAAGAGCATCTGTTATACGGGCGGGGATCTCATGCACGGATCCTCCTTGATTATATTTGGCCGTATAATCATAGAAATTGCGTTCAGTCGTGATTTCAATAATTTCAAAATTTTGCTTGCCCATTACAGCACAGGTTAATTCACGACCAGGCACAAAAACCTCTGCCATCATATCTTGATCAAACGCCCAGCCCTCAACGGTAAGCTCGTGAGGAAGTGGACGTGAAACATCTTCGACCATCACAATGCCGACGCTCGAACCCTGACGAATAGGCTTGACCACATATGGCACTTCAAATGGATGGTCGCTTAAACCATGCGGTGGCAAGTCCACATCTATAGCAACAGGCACACCCGCATGGGCTAGAATTTTTTTGGTCAACCGTTTATCCATTGCCAAAGCCGAGGCTGTCACACCAGAATGCGTATAAGGAATTTGTAAAATTTCCAACAATCCTTGCACTTCGCCATCTTCGCCACCCAAACCATGAAGCGCGTTAAAGCAAACATCTGGCTTAAGTTTTGATAAAACAGATCCGAGATCGCGGCCCACATCAATATCCGTGACCTGATAACCAAGCCGAGCTAAAGCCGCGGAACATTGAGCACCAGACATAAGACTAACCTCACGTTCTGCTGACCACCCACCCATCAAAACAGCGACATGTTTTTGGCTCATAATGGCACCCCAATGCGCTTAATTTCCCAGTGCAACTCAATACCGCTCGTATCTAAAACACGCTGACGGACTGTCTCGCCAAGTAGTTCAATATCTGCTGCCCGCGCGCCGCCATGATTGATCAAGAAATTGCAATGTTGCTCTGAGACCTGGGCGGAGCCAATCTCTAATCCGCGACAGCCGGCAGCATCAATAAGCTTCCATGCTTTGGGCCCCTCGGGAGATGCGCCACCTGGATTTTTAAATGTACTCCCCCCTGTCCGCGAGCGGATAGGTTGACTGGTTTCTCGACTATCGGAGATGTCTATCATGCGCTCTTCGATAATAGTTTTTTCAGCACCAATTGTTGTAAACCTTGCTGATATGAAAATGAGCTGCCCTGCTTTTGGATTGGTACGATAACGCATCCCCATTTCCTCGGCTGTCAGAGAAACTTCTTCACCATTTAGCGTGAACGCCCGCGCGTCAATTAAGCGATCTCGCGTTTCACCACCATAGGCACCAGCATTCATCGCTAACGCCCCGCCAATTGTTCCTGGAATGCCACTTAAAAACTCGAGTCCTGAACGACATGCGTCACGGCATTGGCGCGCAACTGTAATGTCACGTGCCGCCGCTCCTGCTGTGACAACACCGTCTTCATCAATATCAATTTCCGAAAACCCTTTACCCAAGCGGATAGTAACCCCAGCAACACCCCCATCGCGCACCAGCGTGTTTGACCCCGCCCCTAAAATGGTAAGTGGCAAATCGTTTGGACGATTTATCAGAAATTCCTTCAAGTCATTAGCATCAACAGGTGTAAACAAGACCTCAGCCGCACCTCCGGCACGAAACCAAGTGATATCACTGAGTGACTGACCCTCAACATAACGACCACGAACATTTGGCAGGCGGTCAATACATTTTTGTGTTTGCTTTACAACACTCATGCGATTTGTCCTTCGACCAATTCATAAGCTATTGAAGAAATACTGCCCGCGCCCATACAGACAATGAGATCATTTTCATGAACAAGTTCCGATAATCGATCTGGCAAATCTGCAACATTTTTCACCAACTCAACTGAATGGTGCCCATGCGATATTAACCCTTCAACAAAATTTGATGCAGAAAACCCGTCGATTGGCTGTTCGCCAGCGGCATAGACAGGCAGGACCAACACCATGTCGGCACCATTTAAACATGTACAAAAATCCAAAAATAAATCGCGTAACCGCGTAAAGCGATGGGGTTGAAGAACTGCAATCACCCGCCCTTTCGCAACCGAACGCGCACTCGACATAACGGCAGATATTTCAACGGGATGATGCGCATAGTCATCAATCACTTGCGCACCATTAAAATGACCAACAAAGGTGAAGCGACGCTTGACCCCCTTAAACTGCGCTAACCCTTGTTTGATTTTTTCAGGGTCAATAGATAGCTCTAATCCAACCGCAATGGCTGCCAAAGCATTTTGCAAATTATGAGTGCCTGCCATAGGCAAGTAGAGATCATCAATTGCGTGATGTATCCCTTTTTGGGGATCACGTACTAAAACGGAGAAATTTTGTCCCCCATCATTAAGACGGACATTTATAGCACGAATATCAGCCTGCTCATTAAACCCATAGGTCACAAGGCGGCGTTCGGAAATTTTCCCGACCAGAGCCTGTACTTCAATATGGTCCAAACAAACAACGCCAACCCCATAAAAGGGGATGTTTTCGATATAACGCTTAAAGGCATCTTTCAGCGCATCAAAGCTGCCATAATGCTCTAAATGCTCTGGATCAATATTTGTGATAACCGCGATTGTTGAGGGCAAACGGACAAATGTTCCATCGCTCTCATCCCCTTCTACCACCATCCAGTCACCCTGCCCCAACCGAGCATTTGTGCCATAAGAATTGATGATGCCACCATTAATCACTGTTGGATCTAATCCACCACCATCAAGGACACTGGCAATGAGGGATGTCGTCGTCGTCTTGCCATGCGTGCCTGCGATTGTAATCGCCGGCTTTAAACGCATAATTTCGGCAAGCATTTCAGCCCGGCGAACAACTGGAATTTTTTTTGCACGCGCACCCTGAACTTCAGGATTATCTTCTTTAACAGCAGAGGAAATAGAGACCACATCGGCATCGATAATATTGGCAGCATCTTGTCCAATAAACACTTTGATGCCAAGCCCACGCAACCGATGTACATTTGCGTTCTCCGCCAGATCACTCCCTTGAACACGAAATCCTTGGTTGTGCAAAATTTCTGCAATTCCACTCATACCAATACCGCCAATACCAACAAAATGAATGCAGCCAATTGCACGCAATTGTCCTGGAGCCTGCTCTATATTTTTTTCACCAAACTGGCCAAGAAATGATCCCATCATTTGTCATCCTCTTGGTTTTGATAAAATGACTCAATTTGCACCGGACGCCCTGTCGCCAAACAATCTGCATAGCGGCCAAGCTTAATTGTAGCATCTAAAACCCCGACTGATTTCGCCGCTTGAGCGACTTTGCTCAACTTATTTCGATCGTTCATCAAGTCATCAAGGCGCGCCGCAAGCCGACCCGCCACAAAAGTCGCCTGTGGCATTACCCACGCACCGCCTTTTGAAACTAAGTCACGAGTATTATTGAGTTGATCTGCATCAAGCGAGCCTGGTAGCGGCACCAATATACTTGGCGCTCCAATTGCTGCTAGTTCACTTACCGTTGACGCACCCGCCCGGCTAATAACCAAATGCGCCCTCCGGATACGGCGCGGCATATCATCAAAGAAGTCTCTTATTTCAGCATAAACCCCAGCATCATGATAACGCGCGAGTAAGTCTGTCATATCATCAACACGCGCTTGATGGACGATCCGCAAACGACGTTTATGAGAATCTGACAATCGACTAATTGCATCTGGGACAACTTGATTTAAAACCCGGGCACCTTGACTGCCGCCAAAGACCAATAAATCAAAAGCTCTTGCTTGCGACAAAAAGCGGTAACCGCTTTGCGTCTCAGCCAAAACTTTTGGACGCAATGGATTGCCTGTTCGGCGCGTCCGTCGACGTGTTCGCTCAGAAAGACCAATCGTATCTGAAAAGCTGGTAGCAACATAAGCGCCGAGTTTAGCAAGCATGCGGTTAGCGCGCCCAAATACGGCATTTTGTTCGTGGACAAGAACAGGAATTCTTAATAAACACGCCGAAACACCAGGTGCAAAAGACGGGTATCCGCCAAACCCAATCACAAGTTTCGGGCGTAAACGAACCATTAAAACCAAAGCTGAAAGAAGACTGAAGAATACGCGTATTATGCCAAAAGGAATTTTCAAAAATCCTTTTCCGTATATTGTTGCCGCTGACATGACATGAACTTGAAGGTCGCCAAATTCGCTTTTAAATTTCATCCCACGATTATCTGTGACAAGACGCACATCATAATCGAGGCTTTGTAGTTCTGATGCTAGAGCCAAGGCAGGAAACACATGCCCTCCCGTTCCACCAGCGGCGAGCAGAATAATTGGCTTCTTGCTCATTGAACAACCTCCCTAACAGCAACAATACGCACATGGCTTGGACGCTTCGTATCCTGCCGCCCAATTGTCCCACGCCTTCTTGTCAGGCCAACAATCATGCCAATGGTCAAAGCAGAAGCGAGTAAAGAAGAGCCGCCGTAAGATATAAACGGGAGTGTCATCCCTTTTGACGGCATAATATCGAGATTGACCGCAAGATTAATGCAGACCTGTAAGCCAAGCAAACACGCCAGCCCTCCCACAGCAAGTTGAATCCAATGCTGAGATTCCTTACGAACATGCCAAAGGCACCTAGAAATAATAATCGCAAACGCCGCTAAAATGAGGGATGCGAAAAGCAAACCACCTTCTTCAACAGCAACAGCAAACACATAATCTGTATGCGCATCAGGGAGGATTGATTTCACACGACCATTACCCGGACCAACACCGAGAACACCCCCCGCAGCTATTGCCGACATCGCTTGATCAACCTGATAAGTATCTCCCGAACTTGGATCCATGAACCGATCAATCCGACTTGCAACATGGGGATATGCTGAATAGACATAAAGCGCAGCAACCATTCCAATGGTTATTAATAGCCCCAGCAAACGCATAGATGCCCCTGCAAGGAAAAACACACATGTCCAAACCAGCGCAAGCAAGGTCATCTGCCCAATATCGGGCTGTAATAAAAACAACCCACACAACATGACCAATATTCCGAAAGTATAAAAAGCGCCCAAGCTTTCAAACCTTGTATTATGGCGCGCAAACAACCAGGCGCATATGACAATAAAACTTGGCTTAATAAATTCTGATGGTTGAATAGAAACGCCCAATATATATAACCAACGCGTGGCCCCTTTGATCTCTTGGCCAAATAAAATTGTTGAGATCAAACCGATCACAGAGATAACCAAAGCCAGCCCCGCCAAGCGCAAAATATTCAATGGCGATAAACTGGACACGGCAATAACCGAAATAAAGGCGAGCACTAAAAAGATAAATTGCTTTTTAACAAAGAAATATAATGACAAGCCAAGTTTTTGCGCAACGGCAGGACTTGCCGCAACCGTCATCACCATGCCCAGGCCAAGCAAGATTACAAAACAAACCAACAGCCAACGGTCAACTGTCCACCACCACTGGGAAACATGACCTTGATCGGATCTGGCAAGAATGCTCATAACGCAGCCTCAGCAATAATTTGCTTCGCACAATCCGCAAAGGCCTGGCCTCGCGCTTCAAAATTTGGATATTGGTCAAAAGATGCACAGGCCGGCGACAAGAGAAGCGTTGCTGATTGCGCGTTCATCGCAGCATCCCGGTGAGCCGCCTTCACTGCATTTTCAAGAGTGTGACATATTTCACATTTAACACCCAAAGAGGAAAGAAAGTCAGAGAATGCGTCCTGCGCCTCGCCAATGAGATAGGCTTGCTTAACCTCACTCATATCCTGCTCAAGACCGGCCAAACCCGATGCTTTAGGACGCCCCCCGGCAATCCAATAAATATTTTTAAAGGCGCGCAAAGCATGTCCCGCCGCGTCAGCATTGGTTGCCTTACTATCATTCACAAAGAGCACATGATCTTTCTGCCCAATGATTTGCATCCGATGCTCTAAACCTGGAAATGTTTTTAAGGCGTGACGAATGCGATCAGCCGAAGCACCAAAATAGAGCGCGACACCAATGGCAATACCAGCATTTTGCGCATTATGGCGCCCAGCTAATGCAGGTAAATTGGTCAGGTCGAAAACCTCATGATCAACAACTAAGCAGCCATCAATCAATTTAATATCAGCGGCCTGCTCGCTGGTTGCGATCGACTTAACAGGCTTCTTAACATTTGCACGGAGCCCACGTTCGACGGCGCCATCCACACCCACCAAAACCAGACCATTCTCTGTCACAAAATCAAAAAGGCGCACTTTGGCAGAAATATATCGCTCCATGGAGCCGTGCCGATCGAGATGATCAGGAGAAATATTGGTCAATGCAGCAACAGTCACGTCAAGCCGTTGGAGTAGGTCAATTTGATATGAAGATAATTCAAGAACAAAAATAGTCTTTGCATCTTCATCCAGCGTCATATCAAGAGCAGGCAGCCCAATATTGCCACCTATTTGCGCTTCATATCCTGACTCTCTTAAAATATGTGTTGTTAGTGCTGTCGTTGTTGACTTTCCATTCGTGCCAGTAATCGCCACCACACGCGCTGCTTTATCTTTAAGGGCATCCGCAAGCAAATCCATATCACCCTCGATAGGAACACCGGCAGCTTGCGCCGAAACAACGACCGGATGGGGCGCCGGGTGTGTAAGCGCAATGCCGGGACTTAAAATAACCGTATCAATACCATCAAGGTCATCGGTAAAGTTTTTAATGTCAGCGCCTAAGGCTTGAGCGTGCTTTTGTTGAGCAATATTATCATCCCAAGCTATAACATGATTGCCTGCCGCAAGCAGAGCACGCACAACGCTAAGGCCAGTTTTACCCAGTCCAAAAACGCCAATACGCCCCTTATATTTTGGCAGCTTAATCATGAATTACCTCAGCTTTAATGTTGCAAGGCCAATCAGCGCCAAAATGACGGAGATAATCCAGAAACGAATAACAACGGTTGGCTCCGACCACCCACGCAATTCAAAGTGATGGTGAATAGGCGCCATGCGAAAAACGCGCTTGCCTGTCAGTTTAAAAGAAGCAACCTGAACAATCACGGACACAGCTTCAAGAACAAAGAGCCCACCAATAATGGCAAGGACAACTTCATGCTTCGTTGCGACCGCGACGGCGCCCAAAGCACCTCCTAAGGCCAAAGACCCCGTATCACCCATAAACACCATAGCCGGCGGCGCGTTAAACCACAAAAACCCTAGCCCAGCACCAATAAGAGCGGCACAAAATACCGCAAGCTCACCGACGCCAAGAATAAAATGAATTTGTAAATAATCGGCGAAAATAGCATTGCCGGTAAGATAGGCTATAAAACCAAAACTCGCGGCAGCAATTAATGTAGGAACAATTGCTAGACCATCTAAACCATCAGTTAAATTAACCGCATTGGACGAGCCGACAATAACAAAGGCGCCAACACAAACAAATAAAGGAAGCCCCAGTGATAATAAATAATCCTTTGAGAGCGGAAAGGCGAACTCAGTCGCCAAATCGGCAGGCATGGCATTAGAGATAAAATAAACACAAACAGCCCCAAGCAAAAATTGAATAGATAGTTTTTGCTTACCCGTAATGCCTTTAGAATTTCCATATTTTACTTTGGTATAATCATCGACAAGACCAATAAGACCAAAGCCAAAAGTTGTTCCAAGAACGAGCCATAAAAACGCATTGCTCAGCTGTCCCCATAGTAAGGTGGAGATCACAACTGAGATCAAAATCATCAGACCACCCATAGTCGGAGTGCCGGCCTTAGCGATGATATGGGATTGTGGGCCATCCTCACGGATAGGCTGTCCCTTGCCTTGCATTCTTTTTAAATAACCAATCAGCCACGGGCCTAGCACAAAACTTAAGATAAGGGATGTTAGCGTGGCACCGCCCGCGCGGAAGGTAATATAGTTAAATAAATTACTGCCTTGAACGTCTACGAAATATGTTTGGAACAAATAATAGAGCATTAAGCACCTAACTCTTGGAGGGTTTTTGGGTCAACAAAACTTAAAAAATGATCAACAATAAGGCCCATACGCGTGCTATTTGAGCCTTTCACCATCACGACGTCATTGTGGCGAATTTCACTTTCAAGAAGCGGCAAAAGCGCATGAGGGTTGTCCACATGAGAGCCCCGCTTTGATCCATCAAGCTTGGCATTCAAGGCCGCCATATGCGGACCGCATGTATAAACGAAATCAATATTTTCATTATTAATAAAATCAGCCAGCTCTTCATGAAGACGCTGCGCCATATCACCAAGTTCAACCATATCACCCAAAACGATAATATGGCGTCCACCGCCGGCTTGCCTCATATTACTCAAGGTCGTAATCGCTGCGCGCATTGATGTTGGATTGGCGTTATAACTCTCGTCAACGAGCGTGAAAGAATAGCCATTAAAATCTATAACATGGCGCTGCCCACGACCTGAAAGCGCTTCGACCTGCGCTAACTCTAAACCAGCAAGCGCCAAATCAGCGCCTATGCAATTAACGGCCGTCAAAACTGCCAAACTATTGAGAATGTGATGCTCTCCGGGCTCAGCAACTTTATAGGTTATGGCCCGCCCCTGAACCCGCGCATCGACGCAACTGCAGGTTTGATGTGTGTGAATTTTAACTGGGTATGTATCGACATCATCGCTCGCGCCAAATCCGACAATCTGACAATCTTTGCTCTGCGCCCTATTTCGTAACTGATCATAGAATGCGCTATCAGCTGGCAAAATTGCGACCCGGTCCCCAATCAGACCATCAAAGATCTCCGCCTTTGCATCCGCAATGGCTTCTAACGACCCCAGCGCCTCAATATGCGCCGTACCAATTGTGGTTATAATGGCAACATGCGGTTGCACCAATTGAGACAAGGGTGAAATTTCGCCCGCATGGTTCATCCCGATCTCAAAGACACCATAATCGGTATCTCGCGGCATACGCGCCAAAGTGAGCGGCACTCCAATATGGTTGTTAAATGACTTCTCCGCTGCATGTGTCTTGCCCGAACGAGAGAGACATGCCTTTAGTTTTTCTTTAACACTCGTTTTTCCAACACTGCCGGTAACGGCAATAATATGAGCTGCACTTCGTGCCCGCGCTGCACGCGCCAAATGCGTGAGACCCTCAAGGACATTCGGCACTGAAAATATTGCTAGGTTTGGATATTTGTCACGGAGCCCCTCAACCTGCGCATGCCCACGCTCTACCAAAACCGCGCTAGCACCAGCTGAGATCGCATGCTCTAGATAGTTATGCCCATCGCTTTGATCACCAGCCAAAGCTACAAATAAATCACCCGCACTCAAACTCCGTGTATCGATTGAAATACCAAAAATAGGATTATTATTGGCTTCAGCACCATGGGCATGCCCTAATGAAGGGACAGCAGCAAGAGCTTTGCCAATTTCTTCAAATGTCCAAAGCGGCATTTTAGGCATGATCACCCTCCGCTTTTAAAATATGCGCGCGAGCGCATTGGACATCATCAAATGGATGCACGTGGCCATTGATTACTTGCCCACCTTCATGGCCTTTTCCGGCAATTAAAATAATACTGTCATTTTTGGCTTGGTCGAGCGCCAGAGCAATGGCGGCTCCCCGGTCTGCCACCTCAATAGCATCACGGCATCCTGATATCACCATAGCGCGAATAGATGCCGGATCTTCAAACCGCGGGTTATCATCTGTAACAATAATATGGTCAGCGCCATCTTGAGCGGCCTGACCCATCTCAATTCTCTTTGATTGATCGCGATCACCGCCACACCCAAACACAACCCAAAGCGCACCACCTGTTGTGTCTTTTAACGTTGCCATGGCACGCGCAAGCGCGTCCGGAGTATGAGCATAATCAACATAAACATGAGCGCCACGATTTGTTTTTCCAACATATTCCATACGCCCGCGCGGCGCTGACAAACCGGGTAGTGATGATAGCAAGTTCGGCATTGTCAAACCTGACGCTTGCGCAACACCAAGAGCAACACCTAGGTTTTGACATTGAAATGAACCAACCAAAGGCAAAAACAAATCCAACACATCGCCAGCGTAATGAATCTTAACATCCTGCCCATGGGCATGGCCCATTAGGCCTTGAACATAAATATCCGCATCAGTAGACCCACATGTGATGAGCTTAATTCCGCGCTTACGAACAATCTCAGCGATACGTTGGCCTTGAGCTGACGATATATCGACAACCCCAACCCCATCAGCCGACAGAACATCCTCAAATAAACGCGCCTTAGCCTGAAAATAGGACTCTAGGTCAGCGTGATAATCGAGATGGTCATGCGTTAAATTTGTGAAGCCTGCGACTTGCACATGAACACCATCAACACGGCATTGATCAAGTCCATGACTAGATGCCTCCAAAATACAATGCTCAACGCCAAGAAACGTTAAGTCGCGTAAAATGGCGTGAAGCTGAACTGGGTCTGGCGTAGTGTTTTGCAAAGGCAAACAATACCCATCAGCTTCTACACCTAACGTGCCAATGCTGGCCGACCGTAATTGACTCATCGACCACAACTGGCGGACCAAGGTCGCAACAGAGGTTTTGCCATTTGTTCCGGTAATAGCCGCGACACATTTAGGTGCAAATTCAAAAAAGTTACGCGCACAAATCGCCAAGGCAAGCCGCGGATTCTGATGCGTTAAAACAGATACACCTTCCACACTTAATTGGTCACCCGCAATGATTATCTGAGCGCCACGGGCAATGGCGTCACCAACAAAATCAGAACCCTTGGCCTGCGTACCATCGATAGCGGCAAATAAGTATCCGGGTAAAACAGACCTGCTATCGGCGGACAAACCAAGAATAGGCTGGTCCTCAACACCCGAAAGATCAATACCCGTATTTTTTAAAAGCTTAGCGGGAAACATTGTGCCCCCCCTCATAGCTATCATCAAATATGCGCTGGCGCGCTTGGATGATTTGTATTTCATCGTCAGGTGTTTCGGGCAATGCCTCGCGCGCCGACAAACCCAAAAGCGGTGCTGACTTTTTTATGATTTCGCTTGCAGCGGGCGCAACATTCCAACCTGCGAGATTATAGCCATATGTCTTTTCCGTTGCACGCGGCTCATCTAACACAACAAGCAATGCGAATTGAGGATTATTATGGGGGAAAGCAGCAAAGAAACTCGTCAAAATTTTATCGTCTGAATAACCACCCTTAACCGGCTTATCCGCAGATCCCGTTTTGCCCATAACAAAATAACCTTCGGCCTCACCATTGCGAGCTGTGCCCTCAACCACTGTATCGCGCAACATATCACGCAAGATCGCACTGGTTTCCTCCGAAATAACGCGTGTTCCAATAGCGCTACGAACAGGAAGCAAATGCGGATAATAAAGCACACCGCCATTTATCATCGCAGCCCCCGCCACCAACATCTTTAAAGGTGGCATCGCAATTCCGTGCCCATAAGAAGCGGTCACACGCTCAATATCGCCAAGACGCTCAGGTGGGCGCGCTCTGCCGCGCTCTGGAATTTCAAGGCTCAACCGATCATAAAACCCTAAATCCGTCCAAAAGCGGGCCTGCTCATCGGCATTAAACAAAAGTGCAATTTTGCCAGACCCAATATTAGAGGAATGAACCAAAATTTCGCGAGGGGTTAATGGTCGTTTCTGACCATGCAAATCATCAATCGGATGTTTGCCAATCTGAAGCGGCTGTGATGTGTCAAATGTGTCATCGAGCTGAACACGTCCAGCCTCAAGCGCCATGGCAACAGTGAATATTTTAAAGACTGAACCAAGCTCATATTCGCCCAATGTTGCATGATTAAAGTGCGCCGCTTTACCAAATCCCATCGGCTGATTTGGGTCAAAGTCAGGCAATGACACCAAACCAAGAATTTCTCCCGAATGAACATTGAGCATAATGGCGGCGCCATGTTTTGCCGAAAAAGTCTGCACAGCCTTAGCGAGCTCTTGGCGCATAATATTTTGCACCCGAAGATCCAATGTTGTGACTAAGGGTTGAGACCAGTCACTATTTTGATCCAAATAATATTCAAGACCCGCCAGCCCTTTTTGATCAACGCTCACAAAACCCGTAACATGGGGAGCGATATTACTGCCGGGATAAACCCGCGTACCCTCTTGGCTTAGCTCAAGATAGGGGTTGCCCAAGGCCAGAACCTGCTCGCTTTGTGCCGGACTTAACCCACGAGCAATAACAACTTTTCCTTCACGTCCCAGTTGTTTTTCTATTCGTATTGCGCTGAGGTTCGGCAAGACGTTAGCTAAATTTTTAGCTAAAGAATCCTTTGCCGTAATTTTATCCACATTTGCCGTGAGCGTTGTTGTTAAAATATGTGTCGCTAAAACACGGCCGTCGCGGTCAAGAATATCAGGCCGTAAATGACGCTCTTCTTTTACAACAGACGTGCCGGCTGCCCGGGCATCACTCCAAAATGTTAGCTGCATCAAGCGGCCAGAAATAATAGAAAAAACAGTCGCAAACAAAAAAGCGGCAAGAATGACGCGGCGACGCGTGCGCATAAGCGCATATGTCTCAAGATTGACCGCATCCAAACGTGCAATATCTGGGCGCGCCGCCGCCCAATCACCACCAATCTTAACCAAGCCCTTGTTTTTAGCCATTACTGCGCCTCCGCCGTTAGGACAGGGCGGGTCGTTGAGACATAATGCTCACGCCATTTTGTCGCTTCAATGAGCTGGTTGCTCGACGCATAAACCAACCCCAAATATGTTTGCGATAAATCTTGAAGACGAGCTGGGTCGTTCAGACTTGCCCATTCAGCCCGCAATACTTGCTGTTCGCGCAAAGCATCAACATATTTAAAATCCAGCTTTTGCAAAGACCGCGCTTCTGCATCCGCGCTATAGCGAATATGGTAAAGCGCACCGAATAAAGAAATACTCAAAACCACCAGCGTAATATTGACCAATCTAATCATGCGCGCAGCTCCTTACGTGCATCAAGGCGCGGCAGGAGATCCTCCGCCGGCCAAGGGCTTGCCTTTGTCCTTATCGCGCCGCGTAGGCGCGCTGAACGCGACCGCGGATTAACGAGAACCTCCTCATCCGTTGCAACAGCGCCTTTGCGCGAGATAAGATCAAAGCTTGGCGGCAAAACATCGAGCGCCGGCATATGTCTCGAGCCCTGACCACTTTGACCAGAGCGGATCGACAAAAACTTTTTAACCAAACGATCCTCAAGCGAGTGGAATGTCACAACCACCAACCGGCCACCTGGGGCAAGACAGTGCTCTGCCGCAATTAAGCCATCCAATAATTCGCCCAATTCATCATTCACAAAAATTCTTAATGCCTGAAATGTTCTTGTGGCAGGATGAGACCCCTTGCCCCGATGCGGTCCAAGAACCGAGGTCACCACATCAACAAGCTCTGACGTGCGCATAATCGGGCTCATATTGCGACGATCAATAATAGCGCGCGCAATCGCCCGCGAGCGCCGCTCATCTCCATATACAAAGAGAATTTGAGCAATATCAGTCGCATCAAATTCATTCACAACATCAGCCGCACTCAAGCCATCTTGGCTCATGCGCATATCAAGTGGCCCGTCTCGCATAAAGCTAAAGCCTCGCTCAGCCTCATCAAGTTGCATGGACGAAACACCAAGATCAAGAACCAGCCCGTCTAATTTTAGGAGGCCGTACTCGCTCATCAAATCAGCCAGCTTGCCAAAGCAGCCAGAGATAAATTGGAACCTTGCTCCAAATCGTTCGGATAAACGCGCAACATGCGGCATGACATTTGGATCGCGATCAATCGCAATTAACGTGCAATTAGCAGCATCCAAAATGGCTTCGCTATAGCCACCCGCGCCAAATGTACCATCAACATAAGTTTGACCGTCCTCAAGCGCTAAAGCGTCGAGAACCTCATCCAACATAACCGATATATGAGGGCGCGACATGTCGGTGTTCATAAGGTCGCGCTCTTCCATTAGACCCCCCCTTGTGAAGAGGGAGCGTTAATTGACCGCAAAAGCGTTCGGTTTTCCATTGCTTTCTGACGCGCATCTGCGCGATATGCCGCAAACCGTTCCGGCTCCCAAATTTGGAATTTCTCCCCCAAACCCACAAAGCACATTTTGTCTATAATCTGCGCATGAACCAATAAAGCCTCAGGCAATGTCACACGACCATCCGCATCAAAGGTTAATTGGTGACTATCCCCAAACAAGGAGGCCGCAAGCGCGTCGCGCTCTTCGGTAAAGAGATCCAAGCGCTCAACCATTGTGTTGATATTTTCCATCAAGGCACGCCCACCACCTTCAACAGCATTCACCGTAAAAGAGGGGTAAACAAAAATACCGTGAGGCCCCTGAAGGTCTGGACTTTGGGCGGTTACGACAGCGCGAAACAAAGAGGGCACAGACACACGCCCCTTCGCATCTATTTTCGCCGAAATTGTGGACATGAACATTGCCACGTCGTCACCCTCACCTTCATTGCGCGGCTTTCCCGCTCATCATTCAAACGTCATAACCCATGTAAATTTATGGGACATTATGGGATAACATGGGAATATATGGGTGTCAACGGGATATATGCCTGATTTTAGCCATTCTAAGCATCATTGCGCGCAATTTCCTCTGGCTCCATAAGCAAGCTGAAAACCTGCATTTACGGCCGCATATCATAGGCTGGCCGCATTCATATTGGATAATCATAGTTGGTCACGACAGTGATCGCCCCCCATGTCTCGGGGACAGATCAGCTAACCTATAGGACGACGAAGCTTGGCAACATAAAACCAAGCGAAAGGACAGAGTTTATTGAAAATCAATGTCTCTCAAGTCACACCAAAGCCAATGACCGGGCGTGACCTAGAAATAGACACAGATGACAAGAGCTAAATCAAAAGTGATCAGAGGGTCGATAAGCCGGGTTCTGTAACCTAAGCAAAACTTAGGCCAGCGATCATTCATCTTGGCGACGCGTTACCACGCCGCTCCAGCAACCTACCCGAACGACGATCCGAGAATAGATCATGCGCCATTCCTATTTGGTCTTGCTCCCGGCGGGGTTTACCATGCCGTTCTTGTTACCAAAAACGCGGTGCGCTCTTACCGCACCCTTTCACCCTTACCCAGCATGCTGGGCGGTTTCCTTTCTGTGGCACTTTCCCTCAAGTCACCTTGGCTGGATGTTATCCAGCGCCGTATTCCCGTGGAGCCCGGACTTTCCTCACTGGCGAACCAGTGCGATCGCTTAACCCTCTGATCACATTTGGTCTACGCATTTGAGGCGCCAACGTCAAGATAAGCAAAACGATCCAACTTAAAAAGGAATACAAAACAGGCTGCGCAACACAAGAAGCGCCATAAACATGGATCATTAAGCTCTATCAAGATAAATTATAAATCGTTCCTATTTCGCGCGACTAAACAGGGCCTAGGCTTATAGAAGGCCAACAGGAACCACCTATCACGCACCTAGACCGATTTGAGCACGGCATCGAGCATATTGCGAGTTTGATTGCCAGCAATTCCGTCGACATTATCGGCGCAAAAATGTCTCTGAAAGCCAATAATGACGGCCTCTGTTTGAATGCCGAAATCACCATCAACTGTAATCCCATAGCCATATTTGCCTAGAGCCATCTGCAGATCTCTAACCTCATCACCTTTATCACCTGACTTTAGCGACTTATAGGTTTTGGTCGGCACCTGCTTTGGCCAAAACCCGATCCCTTCATCCGCAAAATCTTTCCATGGAAATGTATTGCCAGGATCTTGTTTGCGCATTGGGGCAACATCGCTGTGCCCCACAATATTATGCACTGGTATTTGATGACGCTGAACGATATCAGCCGCAAGCAACTTAAGAGATTGCAATTGAGGGGTCGCGTAAGGAATAAAATTACCAATCGCATCTATACCGTCATGATCAAGTTCAATTCCAATTGAATAAGAATTTACATTCTTAATGCCGCGCCAAAAAGCGACGCCTGCATGCCAGGCACGCTTATCCTCATCGACCATTTGGAAAATTTCTCCATTACGCGAAATCACATAATGAGAAGACACTTGAGAGCTTGTATCAGAAAACCGTTTAATCGTTGACTCGACACTGCTCATCGCCGTGTAGTGCACAACCAAAATACTGACCTCTGCACCCCCCCTATCTCCAAAATTCGGCGAGGGCCAATCTCTATTTATATCCAATACAGATTCATTTATTTTATCATCACTCATGAGCTATCCCTTTCTTATTATTATTTTCTTATTATTATTTTTTTAAAATCCTAGCGCACATTACCACGACGCACAATTAGAGCTTTATAAACGCGCGCCTTCAATCGGGTGGTCACCTTTACGCAAAGCAATCACTAATACGCCAATTAAGGTAAAAGCAGACCCGACCCAGAAGCGAAGCCCGAGATCATCACCCCAAACGAATACACCAAAGCTTATACCAAAAATAGGCGCCATCAAAGTCAGCGGGGAAACAACAGAAACATCATAACGTTGCAGCAAATAATACATGCCGGCATGGCCAATCAGGCTCGCGCCTAAGGCCGTATAGAAAATTCCCCCAATCGCCATCCAGCTTGCACTTTGCAAAGCAACCATCTGATCTTGCTCAAACAAAAAAGAAACCAGCAGCAATGGAGGCCAGCTTAGGACACCAATCCATGCTTGCATCTGAAAAACACCAATATCACTCACGCGCTTCATCACAATTGTTCCAAAAGAGGCACAAAAGACAGCACCGAGAACCAATAACAAGCCCAGACGTTCATTCACAACCTCGGGGTCGAAACTAATGATCATAATGCCGACAAAAGCCAGAATAATACCAAGCCAACGACGCCACCGCACAACCTCACCCAGAAAGATAATCGATAATATTGTCGAAAAGGGAACACCTAATTGCGTCGCCACTGCGATAGATGACACATTTTCAGCAACCGACATACCGCCATAGAAAAGTGCAAAATGCAGAGAGCCCATCGTCACAGAGATAAAGGCGATCTCTTTCATTTTGCCTTTTACAGGTTTTAAAAACATCACCAATACAGCTGAAATGAGCATATAGCGCAGCGCTGAAAAGAAAATGGGTGGCAATTCACTAACGCTTGCCTTACCCGCAACAAAGGTAAAGCCCCAGATCAGGCAAATAAAAAATAAAAAGAACAGGTGATTGATCGCCATAATAAAATCCATGTAGCATGCGATGCCGCACTAAGCTACAAATAAGAGCAAATAGATAGAATGGTAATTAAATGTCTCAAGCTATGATTTTGTTTGATCTCGACGGCACCTTGGCGGACACTAACAGCGATCTTCATGCAACAATGAATTATATTTTAAATCAATATGGTTGCGATCGCGTTGAGACCGACCAAGTCCGACACATGATCGGTGGCGGGGCGCGCATGATATTAAAGCGTGGCTTTGACGAAAATAAGTTTGAGATAAGCGATTCCGAACTCGATATCGCAACCGAACGCTTTGTTGATTATTACGATCAGCACATAGACGATGAGACCGTGCTTTTTAACAATGTCGAAATTATTCTAAAAGCCGCAAAACGCGACGCCATTAAAATGGCAGTGGTGACAAACAAACGCGAAAGCCTTGCCGCAAAACTTTTATTCAGGCTTAACATTCATCATTATTTTGATGTACTGATTGGCGGCGACACATTGCCCGAACGCAAACCCAATCCATTGCCGATTTTAGAAGCTATAAAACGTCTTGGCGGAACCGCAAAAAACGCAATCATGATTGGCGACAGCGAAGCTGATACAGCAAGTGCGATGAAGGCTAATGTAAGTTGCATATGCGTTAGTTTTGGCTACCGCCGTGTAACCCTAGAGGAGCTAAACGCAGATTCTATCATCGATGATTTTGCGCAGTTACCCCAAGCAATGGCAACCCTAAAGCCAGATCTATTTTCCGACTTTAGGGTTTAACCATACGTCTCAATATGATTTTTCTAAAGAAATCAATCGCTCTATGACGCGTCTGCCGTGTCAAGCGAGTCACGCAATTCACGCTTAACAAATTTCCCACTGGCATTGCGCGGAAGAGGGTCATTACGCAACCAAATATAGCGCGGGATTTTGAACTTCGAAATAAGCTCAGCGCAATGCGCACGAATTTCATCTGCGGTCACGCTCGCGCCGGGGGCAATCACAATGGCCGCACCAACTTCTTCTCCCAAGCGATCATCAAGAACCCCAAAAACAGTACATTCAGAAACAGCATCATGTTTAAAGATGGCCGACTCTACTTCAGCGCAGTAAACATTTTCTCCGCCGCGCAAGACCATATCTTTGGCTCGGTCAACAATGAAGACAAAGCCATCTTCATCCATACGCGCAATATCGCCAGTCCTTAACCAGCCATTTTGAATGGTCTCAGCTGTTGCATCAGGACGGTTCAAATAACCCTTAATGACATTTCCACCTTTAACACATAACTCGCCAAGCTCCCCTGTAGAAACCGGATTGCCATCAGCATCGACACATTTAGCCTCAAGGGTCGGAACAATTGGTCCCGCGCTAAATGGACGATCAAGGAAGTAATCTTGAGAGACAGCGGAAATAATTCCGCATGTTTCAGTCATGCCGTAACCCGTTGCCGCTTTCGCATTTTTCAGCGCGCCGTTGATTTTACCAACAAGGTCGGGCTGTAATTGAGCGCCACCGCCACCTAAAGCGGTCATTGATGATGTGTCATATTTTTCAAAATCAGGGTGAGAAATAATCTCACGCGACATAACGGGCACACCACTTATGCCTGTAATCTTATGCTTCTCAATCAGTTTTAATGCTTCGCCAGCATCCCACTTATACATGTGAATGATCTTGCCACCTGTCAGTGTTGCCGGCTGAACGACACAGTTATTCGCTGTGACATGAAATAAAGGTGTCGTGACAAGCGTCACTGCGACCGGCCCCTGGCCTGGTGCAGGAAGTTGATCTTCGGTACCATCGCGACGCGCCAACGCTTTGGTCACAACCAAATTCATAAAAGCAACATTCATAATATTTAATACGCAACCACGCTGAGTCAGCTGCGCACCCTTTGGGCGACCTGTGGTTCCTGAAGTGTAAAAAATACAAGCGTCACTATCTGGGTCAACATCAACCTTTGGCATGTCGCCACCGGTTGCTTTTACTTCAGAATGCGGGATCACGCCGTTCACGTCAGCGTCAAACCGTACACCAACAACTTTCATATCGGCGTATTTTTCAAGTAATGGCGCAATATTATCATAACGCTCTTTATCAACCACGATGGCTTTAGGCTTAGAATCGCTCAGACCAAAATCCAGCTCATCAGTTACCCACCAAGCATTGACGCCAACGACAGTAACACCGATAGAAACCAACGCCCAGTACCACAACATCCATTCGGGGTAATTACGCATCGCCAAGGCAACACGATCACCCGTTTTAATATCATTTGCCATAACCCAATTGGCAATGGAATTTACTTCTTGAGATGCCTCTGCATATGTCCAAACCTCGTTTTCATAAACAAGATAGTCTCTCTCAGCATAGGCTGCTGTGGCTGCCCATACATCGCGCAAACTATTCGGCGCGAGAGAGAATGTTTTTAGCGTTTCTCCGCGTACATCAAGGTTCCCAATCATAAAAAGGCTCTCCGGCCCCGTTAGCTCAGACCATACTTCTTTTAACTCTTGATACATTTTCTACCCTTCCCTATCGGCAACAATTTTTAATCATATCGCGGCCAAGTCAATGACAAGCAATTTAAGTCAAATTCATTTAAATTACTGTCGTTATCGTTTCCTAGATATTTGAAACATGCGCGGTTTATTTATAAAATTAAGTGTTTGTCACATTAGAGCAACAAATTTAAGTGACAAGAAAAATTTTATCTTTGCACCGTCTTAAACAGCTCTCAGAGGATTATTCGTGCAAAGGCGCAATCGATTTTTTTGAATGTTTTCAAAAAAAGAATGTTTTTAACAAAGAGACTCATTGCCGCTTTGAAAAAACATAACTGATTGTTATGATGGGAAATGTCTTATCTTGTATTAAATGCACTCGACCAGTCCCCTATTTCAGAAGCAACCAATGCCGCGCAGGCAATTCAGGAAACTGTTGAACTTGCACAATTATGCGAGACGCTTGGTTATCAGCGCTTCTGGGTGGCTGAACATCACAATACACAGTCCTTTGCAGGTGCTGCGCCCGAAATTCTAATGAGCTACATTGCTGCTAAAACCAGCCGAATCAATATTGGTTCTGGTGGCGTTATGATTGGGCATTACAGTCCATTAAAGATCGCAGAACAATTTCAAATGTTATCCGCCTTAGCACCAGGACGGATCGACCTTGGTATTGGCCGTGCCCCTGGCGGCGATATGAGAACAAGCGCTGCCCTACAAGCTGGACCACGGGCATGGCCACCAGAAGCTTTTCCAGAACAAGCCCAAATGCTCCGTCAATTTATCGAAGATGCCGCTGGACAAAAGGATGCAGAGGGTGGTTTTGCTGCCTCTCACCCCTATCAAGGTATTCGTGCCCAACCAGTGGGAACAATCATGCCGCGTCTTTGGCTTCTTGGATCAGGCGGCGATAGTGCCATATATGCGGCCCAATTCGGGCTGCCTTATGTTTATGCACATTTTATCGGGGGAAATGATGGTCAGCATGTCATTCAACTCTACAAAGACCATTTTAAACCATCGCAATATTTAGATAAGCCTTATCTTGGATTTGCCGTATCAGCGATGGTTGCTGAGACCCAGGAACAAGCCGATTATTTATCGGGCCCACGTAATCTTTGGGCAACCAAGCTTGGCACAGGTCAATCGAGCATTTTTCCAAGTCTCGAAACCGCGGCTCATCATCAATATGATGAGACACAAACCGGCGCACTTGAAGCGGTTAAACAAAGAAGTTTAAACGGTACGGCGCATAAAGTTGCCGACGATCTCGAACAACTCTCACAAGATTTTGACGTTGATGAGTTTTTTATCATTACAATCACCCCAGATGCACAGGCGCGGCAAAACGCTTATCGCCTTTTGGCCAATGAAGTGACAAGCCGCGGCAAGATGCGCCATACCCTTGCCTCAAATCATAACCTAAATCAGAATAAGGCATCGGCATAAAGGGGTTACCAACAGGTATTCATTCTTCCGTTACTTGACCAAAACGGTGGGCTGTGCAGAAATTTGTTTAACACATAGAAGGATTCGAATTATGTCATTGGATTTTACAGGAAAAGTCGTCATTGTAACCGGCGCAGGCGGTGGTTTAGGCCGTTCACACGCACTTGATTTTGCCCGTCGTGGCGCAAAAGTTGTCGTAAACGACCTTGGTGGCACACTCGATGGCTCCGGCGGCTCATCTGAAGCAGCTGAAAACGTTGTTGCCGAAATCAAAAGTGCCGGCGGCGAAGCTATCGCAAATGGTTCATCTGTCACTGATGATGCGGGCGTAGCTAACATGATCGCTCAAACAATGGATGCTTATGGCCGTATTGATGCATTGATTTGTAATGCAGGCGTATTGCGCGATAAAAGCTTTTCCAAAATGGAGATTAAAGACTTCGAATTCGTTGTCGATGTTCACTTAATGGGAACACTTAAACCAATTAAAGCTGTCTGGCCGATCATGAAAGAACAGGGTTATGGCCGTATTGTTGTCACATCCTCATCATCTGGTCTTTATGGCAATTTTGGGCAAGCAAATTATGGTGCTGCCAAACTCGGCGTTGTTGGTCTAATCAATACTCTTAAAATTGAAGGCCAAAAAGACAATATCTTCGCCAATGCGCTCGCACCTGTCGCCTGGACACGCATGACAGAAAACCTCATGCCTCCCGAAGCTGAGCAAATGCTTACGCCAGAAGTTGTCACACCTGCAGTTGTCTTCATGGCCTCTGAAAATGCACCAAATGGTAAAATCATCTGTGCTGGTGCTGGTTCTTTTGCCTCGGCAATCATCCTTGAAACGCGCGGCAAATATTTGGGTGCAAATCCAACGGCTGAACAAGTCGCAGAAAACTGGGAAGACATCTCGAAACTCGATGATAAAGCCACTATCCCATTCTCGGGTGGTGAGCAAACAGGTCACTTCTTTGACTTGTTTAAAGAAGCACAAGGGTAATTGCGTCAACGCTTAGACATAAAACGTCCAAGGCGTCAAAAAAGAGGAACCAGATGTGCGTATAGTTTTACGAGTTGGATTTTCAACACTTCTACTCTACGGCATCTGGCTCGCTCTTTCCGGACATTATACTGGCTTGCTTATTACACTTGGCTTTTTAAGTGCGCTCGGATGTTCACTCATAGCCGAGCGCATGGGCATTTTAGACTCTGAAGGTCTACCTCTGGGCATATTGGTCCGTTTACCAGCCATAACATTTTGGCTAATCGCTGAAATCTTAAAGTCAAATCTCAACGTAATCTCTGTTATTCTCGACCCCTCTCGCGCAACACCAACGCTCGTTAATGTCAAAACAACTCAAAAAACAGCGGTTGGCCTTGTCACTCATGCCAATTTTATCACCTTAACGCCCGGCACAGTTGCGACAGCCGTCAATGAGAAACGCCGAACAATTAGCGTTCATGGATTAACTTATGACTTGGCTCAAGGTTGTCTGGATGGTGGAATGGATGCGAAGGTTACTTGGCTTGAAGGAACCTCCAAGTCATGAGCATTCAAATCATGCTGACAGCCAGCCTTATTGCTCTTGGCATTGCCGTACTTATTGCATTTGTGAGGGCTGCTCTTGGACCGACAGCCTTTGATCGCGCACTTGCCGTCAACTCAATCGGAACCATTGCGGTTCTCGCCATTTGTGTTCACGGCTACTGGGCTGGGCGTCCCGAATTTCTGGATATTGCTCTACTATACGCATTGATTAATTTTATTGGGACCATCGCGGTCTTAAAGTTTTTCCGGTTTGGAACTTTGGGAGATCATCTATCAAGCGAACACGCCATTGGGCACCCATCAGAAGATGATCAGAAATCCGAGAAAAAGTAATCATGGATATACTAAACCTCATCATTACGATTATTGGCGGTACTTCTCTCGCTCTTGGTTCGCTTGCCGTTATCTTTGGCGCTCTTGGCTTGCTCAGGCTCAGTGACGTGTATCAACGCATGCATGGCGCAGGCATATTAGACACAGGTGGCGCAGGTCTTATTTTATTTGGATTACTTTTACTTTCCCCAGACTGGACGGTTTCGGTACGCATTGTCTTAATTGGCTTCTTGCTTGTTTTCACCAGTCCAACGGCAACGCACGCCATAGCGCGCGCAGCATCTATGGCAGGTATCAAGCCCATTCTTGCCCCCAAACCAAGAAAGAATAAGGAGGAAAGTGAATGAACTTTTTTGTCGTCGACTCTCTCCTCATGGCATTACTTACGATCATTGCCATTATGGCGGTGCGCCAGCAGCGGCTTTTAGGTGTTATTATTTTGTCAGGCTCATATTCATTGATAGCGGCAACATGGTTTGTCGTTCTCGATGCCGTTGATGTTGCCTTTACCGAAGCAGCTGTTGGTGCCGGTGTCTCAACCGTCTTAGCACTGGCAACACTAAGCCAAGTGCCTGATCAAGAAAAAAAGCGTCCCATTGAGCCTCTCCCCTTACTAGTTGCCGTTGGCGCAGGGCTCCTTTTGCTATTGGCTGTCGTCGATATGCCAAGCTTTGAAGACCCTACTGCTCCGGTTCACACACATGTCGCACCGCATTATATTACGCTCAGCGGTAGTGAAATTGGTGTGCCGAATATAGTAACCTCTGTTCTCTCGTCTTATCGCGGTTTTGATACATTTGGAGAGGTCGTTGTAGTTTTTACGGCAGCTATTTCAGTTTTGATCGTCTTGGCTGGCTGGACCCGCAAGCGCAAATCTAAAGATAGGGCATAATATGCAAGACGATCCGGTCATTCGTGTAGTTTCCAAAATATTAATCCCAACAATCATGTTGTTTGGTCTCTATGTGCAATTTCATGGTGATTTTGGGCCAGGCGGTGGGTTTCAGGCCGGGGTCATTTTTGCATCTGCTTTCTTGCTCAACGCTATCGTATTTGGCATGAACAAAGGTCGGCACGTATGGTCACCGGCATTTGTGCTGCAATGTATTGCCTTAGGTGTTTTAATTTATGGCGGCACGGGAGTCGCCGGCATGGTGTTGAGCGGCAACTTCCTCGACTATAATGTCTTATTAACGGACCCCGTAGCTGGACAGCATATGGGTATATTATTGATTGAATTTGGTGTGGGCCTGACAGTTGCCTCGGTGATGGTCGGTCTTTTCTTCGCCTTTGCTAGTCGTCCCGCGCATAACCGCCTCTTGGCCCAAGACGACGTCAGGCAAGAAAAAGCTCAAAAAACAAAGCCCAATGCAACAGCCAAAACCAAAGGGGCAAGTAAATGAATATTTCAATTTTGCTTGACCAGTGGAATTACGTCATCGTCATTGTTCTAATGATGATTGGTTTTTATACGGTTATTGCCCGCGGTAACCTCATCAAGAAAATGGTTGGTCTGAACATTTTTCAAACCTCTGTCTTCATGCTTTATATTTCAATGGGTAAAATTAAAGAAGGCACTGCCCCTATTTTTACCAATGACCCCGCAACGATTTATTCCAATCCACTTCCCCATGTTCTCATTCTAACGGCAATCGTCGTGGGAGTTGCCACAACAGCAGTAGGCTATGCGCTCATTATTCGCATTCGCGAGAGCTTTGGTACAATTGAAGAAGACGAGATAACGCTTGCGCTTAATGAAGAAGCAATGGCCGAAAATCTTGCGGAGCAAAAGCGATGAGTTTCCTTGTTCATGCCCCTATATTGCAGATCATCATCCCACTGTTAATGGCGCCAGTGATCATCTTATTAAGAAACCGCGAATTAGCCTGGGGCCTTGCCATGATGGCCACACTGGCCGTATTCGCACTGACTGTGCATCTCTTTATTAATATCAACACGACGGCTCAACCGATTGTTTACGAACTTGGAAACTGGCCTGCGCCAATTGGTATTGTCTATGTCATAGATGCTGCCAATGCCTATGTGTTACCTCTGATTGCTGGCATTTCAGCTATTGCAACCTATGCCGCTCGTAGCCTTGTTAATGCTGAAATTGACCCACGCGATCATGCTTTATTTTATGCGGCATGGCTGCTCACCATCGCTGGCATGCTTGGCCAAGTTGCCACCGGTGATGCTTTCAATATATTTGTATTTCTTGAAATATCATCACTGTCAGCCTACGCGCTGGTCGCCATTGGCGCTGGCAATGACCGTCGGGCCTTACCAGCGGCCTTTAATTACCTCGTTCTTGGTACGATCGGTGCCACATTTTATGTGATTGGCGTTGGCTTACTCTATATGGTCACCGGCACACTCAATATTGAAGACCTCGCACAACGTTTACCTGCAATCGGAGACACGCATACTGGCTTTGCCGCACTGGCGTTTATTTCGCTTGGCATGTTCTTAAAAATGGCATTGTTTCCATTACATTTTTGGCTCGTGCCCGCTTATAGCTATGCCCCATCAGTTGTCTCAGCATTAATGGCGGCAACAGCGACCAAAGTATCTGTTTATGTTCTCATCAGATTTTTGTTTGGTGTTTTTGGGTTGGACTTCCCGGGTATGGATAGTCTACTAGGTGTCTTCCTTTTGGGACTTGGTATTCTCGGAGCGCTCATCGGAACACTTGCAGCCATTAGCGAAACAGACCTTAAGCGTCTCTTTGCGCAATCATCCATCGCCCAATTGGGTTATATGGCGATTGGCCTTGGCCTTGCGACCAAATCAGGGCTTGCGGCGACCTTTATTCACTTATTCAATCATGCCCTCATTAAAGGGGCCATTTTCCTTGCCCTTGGTACCATTGCAGCTCAGCTTGGACGCGTCACCATGTCCAATATTCAAGGTGCGGCAAAGCAAATTCCCATGACCATTGCAGCCATTCTCTTTGGTGGCTTGGCACTGATTGGCCTCCCGCTCACAGCAGGTTTTATTTCAAAACTATATTTACTTCGTGCAATCATTGAAAATGGTGCCTGGGTTGTAGCTGCCTTTACGGTTCTAAGCTCCATTCTTGCGCTCATTTATGTTTGGAAAATCGTCGAAGTTGCTTATTTAAACGATCGCCCCAAAGGCGCGCCTGTTTTAACCGAAACACCAGCACAATGGATTGGCGCTTGGATTTTAGTAATCGCCACCATCTATTTTGGTGTTCAATCAGAGATACTCGTTGATGCAGCTTTTGCTGCTGCCGATATGCTCATTGGGGGTAAGCAATAATGAGCGACCTTATTCTTGCCTTGCTATTCTTGCCCCTGCTTGCTGCTGCCACGACAGTCGTCTTGCGCGATGCACCTAATCTCCGTGATGGCGCTTCTGTCGTTATCGGTATTGCAACAGCAATTTGCGCGATACAACTTTTTCAAATGGTGACATCAGGACAATCTGAACCGCTAGTGCTTTTTGATTTTGCCCCAGGTCTTTCTATTGGTTTCACGCCTGAACCTCTGGGTGCTTTATTCACGCTCGTCGCTGGTTGCTTATGGCCCTTGGCGACATTGTACTCTATCGGTTATATGCGCGGTGCACATGAGAAAAATCATGCTCGGTTTTTTACCTTTTATGCCATTGCCATTCACGCCGCCATGGGCATTGCTTTAGCCGATGGCCTGCTCACATTATTCATTTTTTACGAAATTTTAACATTTTCAACTTACCCATTGGTTGTTCATAAAGGCAATGCCGAGGCAAAAGCCTCTGGGCGCATTTATCTTGGGATATTGGTCGCTACATCCGTTACCTTCTTATTGCTTGGCATTATTGCGGTTTGGGGCATTGGCGGCAATCTAATCTTTACAGAAGGTGGAGTGTTAGCTGGTCGCTTGGACCCACGTTATGCGCCTATCCTTCTTGCTTTATTCGCCTTTGGTATTGGCAAGGCGGCGTTGATGCCATTTCATCGGTGGTTGCCAGCAGCTATGGTCGCGCCCACACCTGTTAGTGCGCTTTTGCATGCTGTTGCCGTTGTTAAAGCAGGTGTGTTTAGCGTTCTCAAAATTGTTATTTATATATTTGGCACTGACTTCCTCCTCGAAACAGGCGCAAGTGAGTGGTTAATTTGGTTGTCGTGTTTTACAATCATCTCGGCGTCTTTGGTGGCCATGAGTAAAACAAACCTTAAATCCCGTTTGGCTTATTCAACAATTAGTCAATTATCCTATGTGGTTTTGGGCGCTGCAATTGCTACATCGATTGCTGTTCAAGGTGCAGCTTTGCATATTGCTATGCATGCGGCAGGCAAAATTACCCTGTTTTTCTGTGCTGGCGCTATTTATGTCGCGCATCACCACTCCGACTTAAAAGATATGGATGGTCTTGGCCGACGTATGCCCATTACCTTTGCCTGTTTTGCTTTAGGCGCCTTATCTATAATTGGCATTCCTCCCCTTGGCGGTTCTTGGTCAAAATTTATGATCATGATGGGGGCATTAGATGCCGGATATTTGTTTGTGATATTCGTGCTGATCGTCTCTTCATTGTTGAACCTTTATTATTTAGGCCAACCTATCATTCGCGGGTTCTTCGCCGAGTCTAAAGGCGAAGAAGGGTTTTCTGAAGCGCCCATCACAATGCTGATTCCGTTGATAATAACAGCTACCATGTCGGTCGGGCTTTTCTTCTATGCGGATTATTTCATTCTTTCATTTAAAGGGGTAACCCCGTGAGTGACATCAATCAAACCTTACCACCGACAGGAAAAAAAGCCGTCTTGGTGATCGTTGGCCTGTCTCTCTTACTGGGATTTCTAGATATATTCCATATTCGCCATGGCAAGTCCCCTGCAGAAGAAGCCTTCTTATTTTATGGCATATTAGGGTTTGGCGCATTTTTAACGGTTGTGATTGGTGGCGTCTTATTGAGAAAACTGATCATACGGGCGGAGGACTATTATGACGCTGATTGATTTGCCGCCTGGCGTTATTCTCATTTTAGGGGCAATAATTGTCCCATTTCTCTCGCATCGTCCGCGCCAAATCTGGATGCTCGGCTTAATCACACTATCGGCCTTACAGGCATGGAGTTTAACGCCCGGCATTCACCTTGAGACAAGCATCCTTGGCCTCGATCTTATTTTGACCCGTGCCAATGCCTTTACCCAACCTTTTTCATTGGTCTTTCATATAGCGGCTGCAATTAACGTGTTTTACGCCATGAACGGCAAGTCTCGTGTGACAGATGCCTCGGGTCTAGCCTATGCAGGTGCCGCTATCGCCGCCTTATTCGCAGGCGATTTTGCTACCTTATTTGTTTATTGGGAGTTAACGGCAATCACCTCTGTGTTGCTTATTCTTCAGGGCACATCACAGCGTCGCCTAGGGGCTGCTATGCGTTATCTGCTCATGCAAGTCACGTCCGGTGTCGTTTTGCTTGGCGGTGCGGCTCTATTGTGGGACCAAGGCGCGGGTTTAGTTATTGGACCGCTTGACGCAACAACATTGGCCGGCGGCATGATTTTATTTGCCTTTGGCATTAAAGCCGCGTTTCCTTTCTTAAATGGCTGGCTACAAGACGCCTATCCTGAAGCAAGTATATCCGGCACCGTTATGCTCAGCGCTTTTACAACGAAATTATCCATCTTCATGCTCGCACAATGTTTTGTCGGCTTAGAGTGGTTGATTTATATCGGTGCCATTATGGCTGTTTTCCCAGTCTTATTTGCTGCGGTTGAAAATGACCTACGACGGGTTCTTGCTTTTTCACTGAATAGCCAACTTGGCTTTATGCTGGTCGGCATTGGTATCGGGACTGAGCTCGCCCTTAACGGGACAGTAGCACATGCTTTTGCCAGCACTCTTTATAAAGGCCTTCTCTTTATGGCGATGGGAGCGGTGCTTTTGAGGGCCGGCACAACAAAAGTAAGCGAGCTCGGCGGCCTATGGCGCTCAATGCCTTTGACGGCAAGCTTCTGCATTATTGGCGCCTTATCCATTTCGTCCTTCCCACTCTTTAGCGGATTTGTCACCAAGTCCTTAACGATTGGTGCAACTCTTTACGAGGGGCATTTTTATGTCTGGCTGGCGCTTATCTTTGCCTCGATTGGTGCACTTCAAAATGTCGGAATAAGAATTCCGTATTTCACATTCTTTGGAAATAAGCGTGGCGAAAAACTCAAAGAAGCCCCCCGCACTATGCTCATCGCCATGGCGCTTGCTTCGGCTTTATGTATCGTGATCGGTCTATATCCCCAGCCACTTTATGCGTTATTGCCCTATGAGGTAACCTATTCAGCATGGAGTGCAAGCCACGTGCTCAGCGAATTACAGCTTCTTCTGTTTGGCACACTGGCTTTTGTCTTCTTGATGGTGCGCGGACTTTACCCCCCTGCAATTGACTCCACTCTGCTCAATTCAGATTGGTTCTTCCGAAGCCTAGCGCCAAAATTGATTATGACGATATTCCGCCCCCTTTGGGCAAGTTACTCAATCCTCATTCATGGCCTAAAAACGATCACATTTGATCTTATTGGTTATTTTATGAGCCATTTACGTTGATCAGGTTTTGGGCCGGGAGCGATGGGAACGGGGCTCGCAGGCGCCATATTCCTTGCCATTTTTACAATCCTTTTGGCCTTAAAATTCAGTATTGAATAATCGCTTATATATGCTGTCTAAAAAGCGTAATAGATAGTTTTCTATATCTCCAAATGATGGCCAAAAAAAAGGTGCCGAGAAATTTCCCGACACCTTTCTAAACGCATCACCTCTTAACAAAGAGCCGTATTAAAGACCTAGTACAGCCTTTGTCATAATATTACGCTGGATCTCATTTGACCCCGCATAAATTGTTGTCTTACGTGTGTTGAAATATTTTGGAACCATGACGGCTGCACCATCTAGACCAATATCAGGCTCATTGGCACTTGATTGAGTATCACGGACAAAAGGGAATCCATATTGACCGATGACTTCAGCACCTAATTCAGTAACAGCCTGCTGAAGCTCTGTCCCGCGTGTTTTGAGCAAAGAAGATGACCCAGGCCCAATATTCTGACCTGCACTTACATCTGCAAAAATACGCAATTCAGTATATTCCATCACCATAATTTGGCGCTCAAGCTCGCTATATTTACGGCTAAAGTCATCATCATGCGTTAAGGGCTGACCATCAATCTCGATTTTGGAAGCCATGTCACGTATTTTGATCAAAGACCGCTGCAGACCACCCGAATATGGATTGCCACGCTCAAACTCAAGAAGATATTTAGCGCATGTCCAACCCTTATTTTCTTCGCCAATGAGGTTTTCCTTAGGCACCTTAACATCTTCAAAGAACACCTGATTAATTTCTTGCCCGCCTTCGGCAGGGCCATCGAGTGTATAAAGCGGTGCAACGCGTACACCTGGCGTATTCATATCAATCAACAAGAATGAAATGCCCTGCTGTGGCTTTTCAGTTTTAGCCGTCCGTACAAGACAGAAAATCCAGTCCGCATGCTGAGCCATAGATGTCCAGATCTTAGAACCGTTACACAGATAATGATCTCCCTTGTCTTCTGCTTTCATTTGCAAGGAAGCCAAGTCAGATCCCGCACCAGGTTCAGAATAACCTTGGCACCACCAAACATTACTTGCCAAAATATCTGGCAAGAAGCGTTTTTTCTGCTCATCACTACCAAATGCCATGATCACAGGCGCAACCATTGTTAAACCGAATGGAACGGAGTGAGGCGCGCCGGCCATTTCCATTTCTTGCGTGAATAAAAACTTCTGGACGGGTGTAAAACCTGCACCACCATGTTCGACCGGCCAGTTTGGAGCGGCCCATCCACGCTCAAACAAACGCTTTTGCCAGATGACGTGAGACTGTTTGCTCATATAACCATTTTTAGATCGCGCCATTTCTTGGCGCAAGTCTGGCGTATAGGCTTCATCAAGAAACTGACGTACTTCCTCGCGGAAGCCGTTATCTTCGGCACTAAATTGAATATCCATGACTATATTCTCCTAACTATATCGAGCTTACAATTTCAACTTCTGCTAATGTGGGAGCACCAGCAAGTAATCCGCCTAATGCGCCCATAGCGGCACGCACTTCGTCTGATGAACCATGTGTTTTCCTGGCTTCCTCATCGGCGTAAATTTCCATCACAACATAAGTTGTATCATCAGTTTTATCCCGACAAAGTGTGTAAAGCGCACAACCAGGCTCTGTTGCTTTGACAGCTTTTTGACAGGCTGCAAAAGCCTCTTCAAATGCCGATTGTTTTCCGTCTTGTATCTTCAAAGTTGCTACAATACCTACAGCCATTATCTTCTCCTTTTAAAACCTTCTCGTGATCTCTAATATGCAGAGGATCAACTATCATTAAATTCTGGTTTACGTTTCTCTATGAATGCATTGACGGCCTCAAGATGATCATCACTTGCATGCATTAAGGCTTGCGCGGTTGCCGACATTTCCATCAAACTATCAAAGGAAACGGATTGACCATGTCTTAAAAGACGTTTAGCGGCGCGCAATGCCTCAGGGGATTGTTGAACGATCAGGGCGGCCATTGCATTAGCTTCATCCATAAGTGTTTCATGGGGCACGACTTTTGAAACCAATCCCCAATCCAAGGCCTCTTGTGCCGAAATCGTTTTACCCGTGAACAAAAGCTCGGCCGCACGTGACATACCAATCGTGCGCGGCAGTAACCACGCGCCACCATCCCCTGGGATAAGACCAATTTTTAGAAAAGTTGAACCAAAAATCGCCTTATCGCTGGAGATCCGCATATCTGCTAAACATGCCACATCATTGCCAAGACCAATGGCTGGTCCGTTTACAGCAGCAATAAGTGGCACCTCAAGCGACCATAATGCCTTAATAATTTGATGAATACCGCGACGGTATTTATCCGCAACGTGATGCGCCGAACCTGAAAAGCTCGACTCCTTATTGGCCATAGCTTTAATATTGCCACCCGCAGAGAAGGCAGAACCAGCACCGGTTAGAATAACGCAGCGCACGCCGCGATCCGCCATAATACGGGCAACCGCATTTTGAAATGTTTCACCATCTCCAGGCTCGCCAAGCGGATTACGCATATCAGGACGGTTGATTGTTAAAGTTACAACCGGACCGTCCTGTGCGTATAAGAGTGTCTCACTCATTGAGACTAGACAGCCGCGAAACGACGCAAATGATGATCGACATTACCAAATTGCGTATCAATCATTGTAAGACGCTTGAAGTAATGCCCAACATTTAGTTCTTCCGTCATACCCATACCGCCATGCAACTGAACCGCTTGCTGGCCAACAAAGCGACCAGATTTGCCAATTTGAACTTTGGCACCAGATGCGGCTTTAGCACGAGACTTCTGGTCTTCTGTCAGCTTCATATTTACCATATAGGTCATAGAAACAGATTGCTCATATTCCATAAACATATCGACCATACGATGCTGCAAAACCTGGAAACTTCCGATAGGTGTGCCGAATTGCTTGCGTGTCTTACAATATTCAACAGTTGCATCATGCAAACATTTCATTTGGCCTATCGCTTCTCCACAGAGCGCACCAATACCAAAGTCGATCGCTTCTTCCAGAATAGCAAAACCTGCACCTTCGGCACCGATCATTGCGCTTGCATCAACTTTTACATTTTCGAAAATCACTTCGCTGGCACGACCACCATCAACAGTTGGGTAATCTTGCGTGCTCACGCCGGCAGAAGCTTTGTCGACAACAAAAAGAGCCAAGCCGCTTGTGTCGCGCTGGTCGCCAGACACACGAGCTGAAACAATAAGTTTATCGGCCCAAGGAGCTCCAATAACAACAGCTTTTGCACCATTGAGCACATAACCTTCACCATCTTTTTTAGCAGATGTAAGAACATCAGCTAAGTTAAAACGGCTTTGCGGTTCAGCATAAGCTAAAGACCACACATTCTCACCGCCAATCAAACCAGGCAAATATGTGTTTTTTTGGTCAGCAGAAGCATGACGATTTAAAATACCACCACATAAAACAACTGTCGGCAGGTAAGGCTCGACAACCAAACCACGGCCAAACTCTTCCATGATAATCATGGTTTCAATTGGGCCGCCATCAAGGCCGCCAAATTCTTCAGAAAATGGAGCGGCAAGAAGGCCAAGCTCGGCAAACTGTTGCCAATTTTCTTTACTCCAACCATTTTCGCTTTTCACAATTTTTGTGCGCTTATCAAAATCATAATTATCCTGCACAAAACTTTGTACCATGTTGCGTAATAGTGTTTGTTCTTCGCTAAAGCTAAAATCCATTTTTATCTCCTTCGTATTGGTTCGGATTAAAGCCCGAGAACCATTTTCGCTATAATATTGCGTTGAATTTCGTTCGACCCACCGTAGATCGACGTTTTACGCATGTTAAAATAATCTTGTGATACACTATGGCTATATTCAGGTCCAATAGCGAGATAGTTGTCGCCAATATCAAGCTTAGGCACCCAAGGGGCGGCATAATTACCAACAGCTTCCATAGTAAGTTCGGTGATCCGTTGCTGAATCTCAGTACCCTTAACTTTCAAAATTGAACTTTCAGGTCCTGGTCCCTGCCCCTTGCTTTCTGAAGCAAGCGTGCGAAGCTCCGTATATTCAAGAGCTGTTAGATCAATTTCGAGCTCAGCAATTTTGCGAGCAAAATCAGCTGTCTCAAGCAGTGGGGTCCCATCAAGGTTTTCACTACGCGCAATATCTTTCAACCGCGTGATCGCTTTTTTAGAACGCGCAACGCCAGCAATGCCCGACCGCTCATTCCCAAGGAGGAATTTAGCAATCGTCCAGCCTTTATCTTCCTCGCCAACCAGGTTCTCAACTGGCACGCGAACATCCTCAAGGAAGACTTCGTTAACTTCATGACCACCATCAATGGTGATGATAGGCCGCACGGTAATACCGGGCGTATCCATATCAATCAGCAAGAATGAAATACCTTGCTGACGAACACCTTCATTGCCAGTACGGACAAGACAGAACATGCGATCGGCAAATTGAGCAAGTGTTGTCCAAATTTTGTGGCCGTTAACGACATAATGATCACCGTCTCGCACAGCACGTGTTTTAAGAGACGCTAAATCTGAGCCCGCACCAGGCTCAGAATATCCTTGGCACCACCATGTGTCGCCAGATAAAATTCCAGGCAAGACACTGGCTTTTTGCTCATCAGAGCCAAAAGTATAAATAACGGGGCCAAGCATAGCCACGCCAAATGGCAAAGGTGGAATTGTACCAAAACGGGCACTTTCTTCGCCAAATATGTATTTCTGGGTCACGGTCCAACCGGTACCACCAAATTCTTTTGGCCAAGACGGTGCGACCCAACCTTTTTTGGCCAGAATCTTATGCCATGCTAAAAAATCTTCCCGATTCAACTCAGACCGGTCCATACCAATCAAATGTTTTGGGTAATTATCTTCTATAAATTGGCGAACCTCAGCGCGGAACGCATTATCCTCAGCAGTAAATTCAATATCCATAAAATCATTTCTCCACGTTTGACCGTAAAACTTAGACGAAACCGAGCTATTTTCAACTCATTAACGCGGTTATAATGCCGCACATCTCTTGTTCTAGATTTGATCATATGATACCTAGAAATTATGCAAACCAAAGTAAAAATTGACTCTCCATGCATATCTCTGTGCGCAGTTTCAGGGCAAACAGGTTTTTGCATAGGTTGCGGTCGCCAATTAAAGGAAATTGCCGGTTGGTCATCGTTTTCTGAGGATGAACGCGCCGCCATACGCGCGGAACTCCCAAAACGGCTAAAAATCAACCAAACCAGCCTTACTTAGGCTGATACCAGTCCAATATTGGCTGCAAATTAACGACTTCTCCAATGACAATAATGGATGGAGGCTCCATTCCATGAGCCAATACATCATGCTCGGCTTGCTTTAAGGTTGTCACAAGCACCTTTTGCCGTGATGTCGTTGCATGTGTCACAATCGCCACAGAATCATCCTCGGCGCGGCCAGCTTCAATAAGGAGGGCCGATATGATAGGCAGTTTACGCATAGCCATATAAATAACAATCACAGGAGAACCGCGCGAAATAGCAGCCCAATCCATCTTTTCCGCCACCTGATCACCCGCCAAATGGCCCGTTATAAACGTCACAGCGTGGTTAACATCGCGATGCGTCACGGGAATGCCAGCATATGCCAACCCCCCAATCCCAGCGCTGATGCCTGGAATAATGCGTATCGCAATATTCTGCTCAACAAGCGCTTGGGCTTCTTCGCCGCCGCGGCCAAAGACAAAGGGATCCCCACCCTTTAACCGCAAAACCCGCTTACCCTCTTTCGCTAATGAAATAAGCGTATCTGTAATATCGCTTTGCTTCCAAGACGGTTTTCCACCGCGCTTACCCGCATACCGTTTTTCTGCGTCTGGTCTCATGAGCTTCAAAATATCTTCACTCACCAAAGCATCATAAACCACAACATCCGCTTGTTGGAGGGCATTCACAGCATGAAGTGTTAGAAGGCCAGGATCACCAGGACCCGCACCCACAAGCCATACCCAACCGGGCTCAAATTGCGGTAATCCGTTTAAATGAATATCGGGTACTGGTTTGTCTGTCGCCGTCAGGCGAATGACATCTTGTTTGCGGTCACTGCTCATAAGCATAGTTATAAGCGAGGGCAAGCCGACCATACAAGCGAACTTTCAGATATCCCCCCTATTTCTCCCAAACCCTATATGGGCTTTATATGGGCTTTTTGTCTCGCAATTTGACATTAATCTTGTTAAAGACCGCCTATATATTTTTACGTAAGGGCATGGAAGAAAAAATGTTTGGAAAACCTCGTTCAGATTTAACAGCAAACACGGCAGCATTTGAGAATGAACCCCTCATCGTTCCAACAGGTTTTCGTGAATATGATGCAAGATGGCTTTATCCGGACGAAATCAATCTGACCGGCATTCAAGCGCTCGGCTTTGGATTGGGTACTTTTTTACATGAGACAATAAAAGACCAACCACCAGCCATTGTGGTTGGGCACGATTATCGAAGCTATTCCCAAACCATTAAACTTGCCCTGACCACTGGCCTGATGAATGCTGGGGTCATTGTTCATGATATCGGCTTGGCCTTGTCCCCCGTCGCTTATTTTGCGCAATTTGCGCTCGACGTTCCTGCGGTGGCTATGGTGACAGCAAGCCATAATGAAAATGGATGGACCGGCGTTAAAATGGGAACAAACCGCCCTTTAACATTTGGGCCAGACGAAATGACCCGCTTAAAAGAAATTGTGCTGAGTGATTTGGGTATTGTCCGCAGTGGTGGCGAATATAGACGCGTCGATAATATGGCGCAAACCTATCATGATGATCTCACCAAACGCGAGAAATTCTCTCGAAAAATCAAAGCTGTCGTGGCTTGCGGCAATGGCACGGCGGGTGCTTTTGCCCCTGAGGTTTTGCGCGCGCTCGGCGTTGATGTTATCGAATTAAATTGCGACCTTGATTACAATTTTCCAAATTATAATCCTAACCCTGAAGACATGGAAATGCTCCATGCGATGCGCGATGCAGTTTTGGAGCATAAAGCCGATATAGGATTTGCCTTTGATGGCGACGGTGACCGTTGCGGCGTCGTTGATAACAACGGTGATGAGATCTTTGCCGATAAAATGGGTGTATTGGTTGCGCGCGATCTATCCGCGGTCCATCCCAATCCTTTATTCGTCGTAGATGTAAAATCGACAGGTCTATTTATGACCGATCCAATTTTAAACCAACGCGGCGCGCAAACACAATATTGGAAAACAGGCCATAGCTATATGAAAAGCCGCACCAACGAGCTTGGTGCATTGGCGGGCTTTGAAAAAAGCGGTCATTACTTCTTTAACACGCCAATTGGTCGAGGCTATGATGATGGCATTGTGACAGCCATAGCTATTTGCGACATGTTATCTCGCGCTGGCACAACAAGCTTAAGCGAAATGAAAGACACGCTTCCCAAAACCTATAGCTCTCCGACAATGTCGCCTTATTGCCCAGACCTTGAAAAATATGACGTCGTTGATCGTGCGATTGCGCATTTTGAAACATTATATAAAAATAATGAAGAACTGCTCGGCCAAGCTATTCGCGATTTGGTCACTGTTAACGGTGTCCGTATCACACTTGAAGATGGCACATGGGGGCTCGTACGGGCTTCTTCAAATAAGCCTGGCCTTGTTGTCGTGGTTGAAAGTCCTGTAAGCGCCGAACAAATGCATGCCATGTTCACGGTAATCGATACGCTTTTATCAAGCTATCCCGAGGTCGGTGAATATGACCAACGCCTCTGAGTAACGCCACGTCTAGGTGAGCAATGCATATAGCATGCGGGCTCCCATCAGAAAGAGAAAGCATGCAAAGATAATTTGCAGCTTGCGCTTCTCCAAGCGATGCGCGAGGCGCGCGCCATAAGGCGCGCCATATAGCGTCGTTGGGATCATGATAAGAAAAGCCAAAGCATTCACAAATCCGACTGAATAGGGTGGCAAACCCTCGCTGCCATAGCCGGCCCAAGCAAATCCAAGCGCCGCGGGCAAAGCAATAAAAAAGCCAATACCAGCCGATGTGCCGACTGATTTATGCATAGACTTCCCAAGTAAAGCCATAAAGGGCACGGAGAATGTTCCCCCGCCAATTCCCATAAGGGCAGATAGAAACCCAATTAAGCTAGCCCCAAGAATTTCAAGCAAACGCGGTAATTTACGCTCAACAAGCTCGGCATTTTGTGGCATGAGCAAAATACGAACACCCAATGTCAAAGCTAAAAGAGCGAACAACCCCTTCAAGCCGTCAGCCGATACCATACGCGCAATCAACGCCCCGCTGGCAGCACCAATAATAATTGGAAGCGCCCAGAGCTTGATCGTTTCAATATCAACTGATCCTAGTTTTGCGTGGGCGCGAACAGACTGAAGAGATGTCACAACAATAATTGCCAGAGATGTCCCGACCGCCAAGTGCATTTGAATGGCTTCAGGCACATCCAGAAATATAAATGTCTGAAACAAGACAGGGACCATAATAATACCCCCGCCCACACCAAGCAGACCAGCCATTACACCCGCGGCAAGACCAGCCACAGAAAGCACAACAATTAAAAGTGCGATATCTATCATGAGCTTTGACCTTTCAAAGTGACGTTAAGCATAGGACAATTTCCGCGCACGCATCATCTCAAGCGCTTCCACCAAAACCTCTGCCCCGGCATCTCGGACATTTTCTGATAGAAACCTTCGAAACAACTTACCACCCGGACATCCCTGATATAGCCCTAAAATATGGCGGGTCAGCACGTGCAAGGGCGCACCTTGTGCAACCAAGTTTTCGGCATAAGGAATGATCGCCTCGAGAATATCCTCGCGTGTCGGGGGTGGTGCTTCATCATTGTAAAAGCGTCCATCCATTCCAGAGAGAATATATGGCGTTTTATATGCAGCGCGACCAAGCATAACGCCATCAACAAATTGCAAGTGATGAGCGATTTCATCAAGTGTCTCAATACCGCCATTTATGACGATATTCAGCTCGGGATAACGCGCCTTGAGCCGGTATACGATCTCATAGTCCAAAGGCGGTCTTTCTCGATTTTCTTTTGGACTTAACCCCTGCAACCAAGCTTTACGCGCATGTACGATAAAGCGCGTGATACCGACCTCTTTGCATTGATGTACCAAATCAAACAAAGCTTGTTCGGGGTCTTGCTCATCCACGCCAATGCGGCATTTGACTGTTACATCAATCGTTACCCGCGCCATCATGGCGGCAACACACCGAGCCACAAGCTCAGGCTCTAACATGAGCACAGCACCAAATTTACCAGATTGAACGCGGTCAGATGGGCACCCAACATTTAAATTGATTTCATCATATCCCCATGACGCTCCAATATGGGCCGCTTCAGCCAATGAATCTGGATCGCTTCCGCCAACCTGAAGCGCAAGCGGTTGTTCGCTTGGATCAAAGCCAAGTAATCGTTCGCGAGGACCAAAACGGATCGCATCCGCAGTCACCATTTCGGTATAAAGCCTTGTATATTTGCTAATTTTACGCAGAAAATATCGATCGTGGCGATCGGTCCACGCCATCATCGGGGCAACAGAGATTGGACCAATTTCAGACATAGCTTTTTTTGCCGCAAATGCCGTCAACAAACAAGCGTTTTCAGCGTCACCGAGAAAACAGAAAAGGCACTCTGCGGTGTGCAGAGTGCCTTCCTAATTTAACTCAACAAGAACCGAACGTTATTTTCCGCGCGGTAACTCATTGTAAGGTACGGTTTTATCAACACGAATATCCTGGGGTAGACCCAAAACTTGTTCTGAAACAATGTTGCGCAGAATTTCATCTGTGCCGCCAGCAATGCGGTAACCCGCGCCACCGAACCATTGGTTCTGAAAAGCTGCATTTAATGGAGACAATTCAGCATCTTGTAAAATGCCACCTTGTCCTTGCATATCCATACCAAAGCTTGCCAAATCTTGCATTTTTGGCCCAGAAACAATTTTGCCAATTGAGCTCTCGGCACCAGGCTGCTGACCTTTTGATAAAGCCGTTAGGGTACGAAACTTTGTATATTTCAAACCTTGTGATTGCACATACCAATCCGCCAAATTTGCACGCACTGAGGCATCCTGGATGGCTGGACCAGTTTCAAGTTCTGTATCACGAGCAAGCTGAAGAAGCTCAGCATGATCAACACCAGATCCTTGTCCAATCGCCAACCGCTCATTCATCAAAGTTGTGAGCGCGACTTTCCATCCTTGGCCGACATCGCCCAAACGCTGGCTATCTGGCACACGCACATCTGTGAAGAAGACCTCATTAAAGTTTGCTTCACCAGTAATTTGGCGAATCGGGCGCACTTCAATGCCAGGCGACTTCATATCAATAAAGAAGAATGTTAGCCCCTTATGCTTGGGCACATTAGGATCTGAACGCGTTACGATAATGCCATAGTCACAAAAATGGGCACCAGATGTCCAAACTTTCTGACCATTAATAATCCAATCATCGCCATCGCGTTCACATTTGGTGCGAAGGCCGGCAACATCAGACCCAGCGGCAGGTTCGGAGAATAATTGGCACCAAATCTCTTCGCCATACAAAGCAGGTTTAACATAACGCTGCTTCTGCTCTTCGGTCGCCCAAGCTAACATTGTTGGAATACACATTCCCAAACCGATTTCATAAAACCCACCAGGGACATCAAAATGGCTTTCTTCTTGGGAATAGATCACTGAGTGAATAGATGACCCACCAAGACCACCATATTCTTTAGGCCATGTGATCGCAGCATAACCAGCTTCAGCTTTTTTGGCCTGCCATTCGCGTGCACGCTCTAAGCGTTCTTGCTCAGACTTTGTTGAACGCCCTGCCCTCGCTTTTGATGAGTCTTTTGGTTTTGCATTTGCCTCAAGCCAAGCGCGTACTTCTGAACGAAACTTTGCTTCTTCTGGGGTATCATTAAAATCCATAATTTATCCTTCCTACTGAATTCACAAATATTCTAAAATTAAGCGGCGTTAATACGCTCTAATTCGGCCACAAGACGCTCTTTCCAGCGCGCTGCACTTCCCAACACCAAGGCCAAGAGTTTTGAGCGACGATAATGGAATTGTGGGTTTGCTTCCCATGTAAAGCCAATGCCGCCATGCACTTGAATATTTTCTTGCGATGCAAACCGATAGGCCTCTGTTGCGGCCACACGTGCGGTCGCAGCGGCAAGCTCAAGATCATGGGCTTCATCAGACAAGACCATCGCACCGTAATAGCAATTACTACGGGCCAATTCGAGTTTCACATACATATCAGCAATTTTGTGTTTAATGGCTTGATAAGAACCGATTTGACGCCCAAAGGCATAGCGATCAAGTGCATAATTTTTCGCCATATTCATTGATGCTTCTGCCCCACCAACTTGCTCAAAGGCAAATAAAACAGCTGCACCAGCTTCAACACGGCGATAATTTGCCCAACCTTCGGCTGGGTCGCCGAGTAATTCAGCAGGTGCGTCTTTAAAGTCTATCCGCGCATGCCCGCGTGTTGGATCAATGGTCGTTACAGGAGCGCGCTCAACTTCTGCTGCTGACAAATCAACAAGCGCCAAAGCAGCATGACCATCTGCATGACATAAGACAACTGCAACGCCGGCAATATTACCATCCGCCACTGGTAATTTCTCACCAGATAATTTTCCGTTTTTGAATGTCACTTTTAAGTTCTTTGGAGACGGTGCTTGAACGCCTTCGGCGGCCGCTAAAGTACCAATCAATTCTCCGCTTGCCAGTTTAGGCAACCACTTATTTTTTTGGTCTTCATTACCAAACAACCTAATCGCTTCTGCTGCCAGATAGATGGAGGAAGAGAAAGGCACTGGCGCCACAGCGCGGCCAAGCTCTTCAGCAACAACGCATAATTCAAGTGCCCCCAAACCAAGACCACCATATTCTTCAGGAATAGCCGCCCCTGCAACACCCAATTCGCAAAGACCCTTCCAAAGAGCTTCGTCGTAATCTGCATCGCTTTCGAGAACTTTGCGTACTTTGTCGAGCGAAGACTTATCTTCTAAAAAGCGTTTGACTTGTTCCTTCAGCATTTTCTGATCATCAGAAAAATCAAAATTCATGGCACTACCCCCTCAATCACAACGATAAAATCGTCTCTAGTTTATTATTTATTTCTGGCAACAAAGAAATCAAGACTAATACCTCTAGGACTGGCTCACAAGCATTAACCCTCACCTATGCGTCATCATGTCCACTGAAAATTAAAGCGATTAACTGTCAAGCAAGCGGTCAAATTGGGCACCAATAGAATCGCGCATCTCATTGATATAATTGATAAGTCTTGGAATATCGGGTTGATTGCCCACCCGCATGAGTAATTTTTGTGTAAAAATGGGCAGAGCCCCATCCTGTGATGAGCCGACACAAAGGCTCAAAACATGTCGCAAAAGCGAGAAAACAGTCCAACCCTCAATTAATAAATTCATATCCAGGTTTAAGGCTGTTCCATCTCTTTGCCCTATATTTTTGAGTAATATATCTGTCTGAGCTGATAAAATATCCGGATTCTCATGCCCATTTAGAAGCGCTAGTGTTTGGGCCATAAACTCTATTTCAAACAAACCGCCACGGCCAAGTTTAACATCCCATACCGATTTTGCCTGACGGTGATCATTTAGTTTTTGCCGCATTTGCGCAACATCCGCCAAAACCTTTGAGCGGTCGCGCGGCGCACGCATAATATTATCTATTGCCGTCTCGAGCTTAGCCTTAAGCCCAGAATCTGCGCTGAGAACACGCGCCCGCGTCAAGGCCATATGTTCCCATGTCCAAGCCTCATTATTTTGATAATCCGTAAATCCAGATAATTTTGTTACCAATGTCCCTGCATTTCCGGAGGGACGCAAGCGCGTATCAACTTCATAAAGCGTTCCATTAGGGGTGGGGGCAGATAAGCCACTTAAAAACCGTCTCGCCGCGCGCGCAAACCAGGTGTCGCAATCAAGTGGCTTAGGTCCATTTGACATCACCGAAAAATCAGGTGCATCACAAACAATGATGAGGTCGAGATCAGAAGTGATCGTCATTTCATTGCTACCAAATTTACCCAGGGCAATAATGGCCATTTCACTGCCAACAATTTCGCCATGTTGCGCTTTCATATCAGCAATTGCGGCCTTCAGGACATCTTGAACCGCGGCACTGGCTAAGGCCGAATATGCTTTGCCATAGTTGAGTGCCCGCTGGGGGTCGCGCAATGTTGCAACACCAAGTGCAAATTGCTGTTCATGTACAAATAAGCGGGTGCGATCAATCCGCTCAATAATACCATCACCCTTATAACGATTGAGATAGGCGGCTAAATTTTGTGCCATGTGATCATCATCTTGCACGCCATCTATATCAAGGTCATCCATCATAACATCAAGCAAGTTAACATTCTTACTCAACCATTCGGCAAGCCTTGGCGCCGTGGCAATGACGTCAATCACCAAATCAAGCATTCTGGGGTTTGCCTGAAACATTGAAAATAATTGAATACCCGCGGGCAATCCGTTTAAAAACTTATCAAACCGCAACAAAGTATCATCAGCATGACCATTGCGGGCAAGTGACGTCAGCAATTGAGGTTTTAAACGCGTTAACATCTCGCGTGCTCGGGAAGACCGCATCACCCGCGTGCGACCCGTATGCCATCCGCGAATAATAGCTGACATATCCGAGGGGCGCTGAAATCCCATAGCTGTCAAAGTTTCTAAAGTGCCAGGATCATCCTCGGCGCCCGTAAAAACCAAATTTCCGGAATCCGCCGATAATGCTTCACTGGTTTCAAACAGAGCACCATATTCTTGAGCAACATAGGTTAAATGCTGGGTAAGATCATTGCCGAAGACATAAATATCGTCATAGCCAGAGAAATTTGCAACACGCAAAAGAGCTTCAGCCTCGCGTGGCAAGGAGTGGGTTTGTTCGTCTTGCCGCATTTGCAGCCGATGTTCTAATCTCCGTAAATAACAATAACTCTGCGTTAGGCCGTTTGCTGTTTCTTGACTTATCCAACCTAAACTGGCGAGATCTTGTAAAACGGACAGCGTTTTAATACCGCGCAATCTCGGTTCTCGTCCGCCAGCAATTAATTGCTGGGTCTGCACAAAAAACTCAATCTCGCGAATACCCCCACGGCCTAATTTAATATTATGGCCAGCCGTTGCAATCGTTCCATGCCCACGCACTGCATGAATCTGCCGTTTCATAGAATGAACATCTTCAATGGCAGCAAAGTCAAGATTACGCCGCCAGATAAAAGGCGACAGTTCATCTAAAAATCCCTGCCCAGCTTTAAGGTCACCTGCAATCGCCCGTGCTTTAATAAAGGCGGCGCGTTCCCAGTTTTGGCCATGCCCTTCATAATAAGCAAGGGCGGCGGGAATGGGCAAGGCAACCGGCGTCGAGCCGGGGTCTGGTCGCAAACGCAAGTCAACGCGAAAAACATAACCATCCTCAGTCGAAGACTGCAAAATAGTGCTTAGGTCTCGCGCCAAATCAATGTGAAACTTTCCTTGTTCAATTTGCGACGAGAGATCAAGTTGGTGCGGCTCATAAAAATAAATAATATCAATGTCAGAAGAATAATTGAGTTCTTGCGCACCATGTTTGCCCATGGCCAGTATCACGATACCAGAATCATCGCTTCTTGCCGGCGCTTTTAACTTAGACTTTGCATGGGCTTCTCTCAGCAAAAAGCAAAGCGTTTCCTCAACACTTAAATCTGCAAATAGAGATAGTTTTTCAGCCGCTAACATAGTCGGCCAATGATCAGAAATATCACATAATGCAATTAAGAGTGAAACCGCCCCTTTTGCATGGCGCAACCGTTTCATAAAAGCGGCGCGGTCACTTATCTGGGCAAGTTCATTTTTTAGATTAGTCAAAACGAGGTCGAGACAATCATCAGCCGTGAGGCGCGCAAGACTGCTGATAATGTCAGCATGCCTGACAAGAAGCCGCGTTAAGTAATTCGAGTTTTCAATAAGCCAACAGAAAAAATCGCGATTGGCTAAAACCACTGAATGGGCTTCATCATCTGTTAGCTTGGTTAATAAATCATCAAAGAGAATTTGTGCATGCGCTGCATCATAAGGAGGCGGAATTTTAACCGCAGCGTAATTTATTTTTTCTGACATTCAAATGATCAACTCATATCCGCAGGTTGGTTTAATAATCCATCACATATGAAAACTTAACCCATTCTTACGCTTGCGGCTATTCCTGCTTAATAAGATTATGGATTGGAAAATCAATTCGAACCCCTAATCCGCCAATGGTTGCCTTTTCCAATGACATTGTCCCGCCATGACGCAAAATAATGGCATAAACCAATGGTAAACCAAGCCCATTACCAGGCATAGCGCGCGACTCATCTAAACGTCCAAAACGGCGAAGCGCGCGTGCAAAATCAGCCTCGGGAATGCCCGGCCCGTCATCTTCCACCAAAAGCGAAATTGTATTCTGTGAATGTGATAATCGAATATTCAAATGTTTATTTGGGGCCAGCGCATATTTACATGCATTTTCAATCAAGTTGCCAATAGCTTGCGATAGAAGCGGACGTGACGCCAAGATCACAAGCGGCTCATCCGGCACCCACAGCGCCATATCAGCACCCGTTTCTTCAACTAATGGCTCATAGAGCGAAGCAAGCTCCCTAACGAGCAAAGAGAGATCGACATCTTCAGTCAATAAAGGTGCCGCCCCACTCTCAAGACGGGCAAGGGATAGAAGTGCCGAAAAGGTGAGCAATACATTATCGATCTCACCTTGCAGCCCTTCAATATCCTCACCACTCACCTGATAGCCTTCTCGGGTTACATGGGTATTAATTACATCCAACCGCGCGCGCAGGCGATTAAGCGGCGTACGCAAATCATGCGCAATGTTTTCGCTCACGTCGCGCATGGCCGTTAAGAGCTCAGAAATACGATCGAGCATCATATTTAAATTCCGCGCAAGCGTATCAAACTCATCATTAGATGCACCAACGTCGATTCTTTGCTCAAGGTCGCCTTCCATAATGCGCATAGCTGCGTGATTTATGCGCCCAAGCCTGTTTTGCATATTTCGCGCAATAATAATACCGCCAGCCACTCCCAAAACAATGATCAGAAGGAAAGCAATAAAAGCAGATTGAATAAAACTGGCCGCAATCCGATCGCGCGCAGCAAGATCTCGTCCAACAAACAGCCGCAACTGATCTGACAGATCAATAAATTGACCACGTATTGTGGCTTTTTGATCAGCATCCAGAAAGTAAAACTCAACCCAATTTTCATCAAAACTTCGGCTCGACTTTAAGGATGGAATGCGATCAAGATTACCTGCAATCTTAACGCCCATATTATCAGCGAGCCAATAAATGGCTGCCCGCGGGTCGTCTCCAGATCGGTCGATGTCGCGCCGTAATTCGCTCTCACCTCGCTCAACATAAAGCATCTTCAAACGCTCTGCTTCAAGAGCAACGCGCGTATCTAGTTCCTGGCGAAGAAGATTGGTGGTCTGCACATAAATTAAGGTGATCACCAAAAAAGCCGACAGACTGAAAAGGACCATATAGATAAGAGTGGTTCGAAAGCTTGTTGTCTTTAAATAATGCATCTAATGCTCATCAATTTTGTAGCCAATGCCACGAACTGTCTTGATCAGTGCTATTGGAAAACCTTTATCGACTTTGGCGCGCAAACGCGACATGTGCACATCAATGATATTTGTCTGCGGATCAAATTGAAGCTGAAAGATATGCTCAAGCAACATGGTGCGCGTGACCACCTGACCGGCATTTTCAACCAAGTAAGACAGCATTGCAAACTCGCGCGGCATAAGGTCGAGAATTTCGTTATCTCGCCTTGCCTGTCGTTTAAGCATATCCAAATGCAAAGGGCCGCAAACCAATGCCGATTGATCACCGCCTTGATTGCGCCGCACTAAAACTTCTAAACGCGCAATCAACTCATCGAGGGCAAATGGTTTTACTAAATAATCGTCAGCTCCCGCGCGCAATCCAAGTACGCGATCATCAACCTCGCCCAGAGCAGATAAAATTAAAACAGGGGTTTGGATGCCAGATTCTCGCAATGCTGTGATCAACGATAGACCGTCCATTTTAGGCATCATGCGATCAACAATTAAAACATCGAAACTTTCTTTACGACAAAGGTCAAATGCAAGAGCGCCGTCCCCAGCATGAGATGACGTGATACCATGGAGGCCAAGCCCTTCCTGCACAGACAGAGCTGTCTTTATATCGTCTTCAGCTAGCAGAATATGCAAGGCTTATTCTTTCTCATATCACCCAGTTGGACCATTGTTTTTACTTTGACGTATAATGTGTAAAAAAGCAAAAAGGCCCAAAAGCAAGGCTATAAAAGGCGCGAGCCAGAGCGCAATATTATGTCCAGAAAATGTTGGGCGGAACAACACAAATTCGCCATATCGATCCGTTAACATTTTCTTTATATCGGCGTCACTATCACCTTTAACCAATCGCTCACGCACCAATAGTCGCAAATCTTTAGCAAGGTCTGCGTCGCTATCATCAATCGATTGATTTTGGCAAACCAAACACCGAATTTCGAGTGAGAGCGAGCGCGCGCGCGATTCTAATATAGGGTCTGAAAGTGCCTCACCCGGCGCCAAGCTATGGGCCGTTAATGGCAAAAACAAAGCTAAAATCATTAAAATGACGCGTCGTGTCATGTCAAACGTCTCGCACTCAAACCAACCATGCCGCCAAGTGCCATCATTAATCCGCCCAACCAAATGAGGACAACCAAAGGATGCAACCAGATGCGTATGACGCGACGATTATCTTCAAGTGTTTCACCAAGTGCAGCGTAGACATGGCGCATTAAGCTGACATCAATAGCCGCCTCAGTTGTTTGGCTGCGCTCAGCCTGATAGACTCGTTTTTCAGGATAAAGCCTATCGCCTTCGCGCGCCCCCGACAGAAATTTTAAGGACCCACGTTCAGCCAGATAATTGGGGCCTTCGTGTATGCTAACGCCCTCGAAGACAAAACGATAATCCCCAACACTCATCTGCTCGCCTTCATTGGCCGCAACAACGAGCTCTTCGCGCCAAGCCGTGGTGCCAATAATACCAAGAAGCATGACACCAATTCCAGCATGAGCCAAAGTCGCCGCATAGAGCGGACGAGGTAATTTAAAGAGCCGCGATAGACCACCTGTAGAGAAAAGACGCGCCCGTCCCACCGGCGCCGCCAATGCGCCAAAAATAAGCCAAAAGGATCCTAAAAGTGCAAAGGCAACAGGCACACCCAAACTAGGTCGTATTTGCCAAAAGGCGGCGACGCTTAATGCCGAAAGTACAACAGCACCCAAAAGCGGTTTCAAAAATTTACTGGCTTTTGTTTTTTGCCATGACAAAAAAGGGCCAAATGGCAAAAGCATAAAGAAAGGCACACAAATTGGCATTAGGACGGCCGCATAATAAGGCGCACCCACTGAGATTTTACCAAAACCAAGCGCATCAACAAATAAAGGATAGAGTGTTCCAATAAACACTGTCGTGGTCGCTGTTGCTAGGAAAACATTGTTCAACATGAGAAACGACTCGCGGCCCATAAGATTAGCCTGAACACGCGGCATGTCCTGACGCATAGCACGCGCATAAACAGCCAAAGCGGCTCCGATGGAAACAACAATAATAAATAAAATATAGACCCCGCGTTCTGGGTCATTTGCAAAGGCATGGACAGATGTCAAAACACCTGAACGCACCAGAAATGTACCAATGAGAGAAAGCGCATAGGTTAAAATAGCAAGGAGAAGCGTCCAACGCATAAACTGGCCATTTCTTGCTGTCACCATAACCGAATGCAACAAAGCCGTGCCGGCAAGCCATGGCATGAGCGAGGCATTTTCAACAGGGTCCCAAAACCAAAAGCCGCCCCAACCAAGCTCATAATAAGCCCAGAAAGAACCAAGACCAATGCCCAATGTTAAAAACACCCAAGACACCAAAACCCACCTGCGCACCAAGATTGCCCATTGGTGATTCATTTTTGAATCGAGCATGGCGGCCACCGCAAATGCAAAAGTGATGGAAAACCCAACATAACCCGCATATAGAAGCGGCGGATGCGCAGCAAGTGCGGGATCCTGTAAAATGGGATTAAGCCCATTCCCTTCATAAGGTGCTGGCAATAGACGTTCAAAAGGGTTGGATGTGAATAAAATAAACCCTAAGAAAGTGGACGACATAAAGCCATGAATACCGATAACACGCGCACGAAAAGCCAAAATAACTTTTGACGATAAAGCAGCAAAGGCAGCGCCATAGATCCCGAGCATTAAAACCCACAAAAGCATAGAGCCCTCATGGTTTCCCCACGTTCCCGCTATTTTATAAATGAGCGGCTTGTTCATATGGCTATTACTGGCCACCAATAAGACAGAAAAGTCAGACCGCCAAAAAGCATAGACCAAAGCCGAAAATGATAAGAGCAACAGAAAACACTGAATATGGGTGGCTTTTAAAGAAACCCCCATGAGGTAATCATTATTCTGCCGCGCACCAATCAGTCCCAAACCACCCTGTATAATAGAGACAAGTAATGCGGTAATGAGTGCGAAATGTCCGAGCTCAACGATCATATGTATCTCCCTGCCACTTGCCGGACTCTTTTAACGCCTCAGCAACCTCAGGTGGCATATAGGTTTCGTCATGCTTGGCGAGAACTGTATCTGCTATAAATATACGCGACTCATCAAAAGCGCCTTCAACAACGACACCTTGTCCCTCACGGAATAGATCAGGCAATATGCCTGTATAACGAACGCTAACGTCGTGATCTAAATCCGTTACGTCAAATTCAACCGTTAGATCGTTTTTCACAACACTGCCGTCTAAAACCAAACCACCAACGCGTAATTTCTTACCTAGTGGCGCTGGCTCGTTCGCTAAATCACTAGGTGATCTGAAAAAAACCAAATTTTCTTCAAGCGTCGTTAAGGTGAGGAAAGAAATTAGCGCAAGTGCAGTGAGCCCTCCAAAAATAAGTGCAGCTCTAACCTTTTGTGCTTTTTTGGCTTTATGAACCATCTTCCTCACCACCTTTACGCATGGAATTTTGCAATTCGCTTATCCTGCTTTCAAGGATATTCCGAAACGGAATACCAGGAGGTAGATCTGTCAATAATGCGCGCCAAATAGCAATGGCGCTTTGTGTCTCACCTTGCTGAACCTGCAGTAGACCTTCATAAAACCGCACGCGTAAATTTTGTGGCTCTAATGAATTTGCTTTGGCCACCATCTTAATGGCATTGGTTAAGTCCGCGTCACTGCCTAGCGCCAAATAATTATCTGCCAAAGATAAATATAAACTGACGTCTTCCTGGCCTAAGTCGAGAAGACGATAGAGCGCTGTGATGGCGCGATCATTTGCACCAGATTGCTGATAGAGCCGAGCGAGAATTCGCCATGCTTCAACATCATCTGGAGCGGCTTTTGCGCGAGCCTCAATTTTAATACGTAACGCATCAAGAGAAAGTTCTTCAACTGGCTTGTCCAAACGTTCAGAAAGCGGCTGATCACCCTCATTAGGGCTTCCTAATATAAGGTAGAGTGATAGCGCTATTAAAGGCAGGAGGACCGCAAGTCCAGTTGCCACCAAGCGGTTTTGTCGTGTCAAAATCGAACCTTCCGCCATATAGCGCGCAGAACCAAGAGCAAGGATGGCAGCACCAGCCCAAAAAAAGACACTCATCAATTAATTACCTATATAAGTTACAACTTCATCCATTGGGGCACGTGGAGAAATCAGCTGATTAATCGGCGCATTGGGATCGGCGTGGCCGATGGCCAGGCCGCAAAAGAACATCATATTTTCGGGAATATCGAGAAATGTTTTAATGGTCGGTGTCCACATTGCCCAAATTTCTTGCGGACATGTATGAAGGCCATGTTCTCTGGCAAGCAGCATAATGGATTGGATCACCATGCCCATATCTGACCACTGCCCTTCTTGCATTTGTTTATCAATCGCAAAAAACATGGCGCAAGGCGCACCAAAGAAGGTATAATTTTCCATCATTTGGGCTAGTCGGCCCATTTTATCTTCGCGCGCAATGCCCAAGATTTCATACATCCGTTCCCCAATATCAGAGCGACGCGCTTTATAAGGCTCGCTCAGCTTTGGTGGATAGATATGATACTCCGACCCTTCGCCAGCTGGATTCTCAGAGGCTTTAGCAACTATATCAGCGACAAAATGACGAAGCGGGTCACCCGTCACAACCCACATTTTCCATGGCTGCAAATTACCGCCGGAAGGCGCGCGCGTCGCTGTTTCAACGATCGACTTTATAACATCAGAAGAAACTGGCGTGTCGAGGAAAGCGCGACAAGAAAAGCGTGAATTGAGTGCATCGCTAACCGTTGAACTTGGTGAAATCAATCGTGACATAGCAACCTCCTAATAAGGAGATCAACATATCACAGCCATTCGTCAAGACCAGACTTGAATCTACCGAACCTCGCTTCGTTTTGCCGCGCCTCTCGAATCCGTCGCAGGATTAAGATAAAACCCTATTCAGAAGCCCCAAATCCAAGACTATAAACAGTTATATTAAGAGCACCCGCGCTATTATCCGCATTGGTTGTTACCCTAATCGGCGTATCTTCCCAATAAACGCGGGGCGGATCACAAAAAGCAAGTGCCTCAACACCAACTGCAGCATCCATGCTGGTGGCAAATTTATTAGCTGTTACACCATCACCTAAGGACCATTTTACCCCATCTGAAAGGGCCGTTGATACAACAGCCCGTACCCCAATCAATAAATGATGCGATGGAATATATGCGCCGCTTTCCTGGCTTTGAGTGGCCGTCGCGGATAAGGGGCATGCCGTTAATTGTGAGGAAATATCAAGACCTGGCAATAATCTAGACGTTAAACGGCCATTTTCATCTAACACAGATTGGCCCGAGCGCCCTTGCATAGCCAAAGGCGCCCATGCGCCGTCGTCAAAAACATGCAAGCCATTGAGGGGCTCAATCCAAGCCGCCCACCCATTTTGAGGCCTAACATAAAGCCACTGACCTTCTGACCAAAGGGCAATATGCCCTGCAAAGCTTGCCCAGTCACCTATTGGGTCAGATGAAATCATATAAGCATCACCATTTTGCGCAAGCTCGGGCGCTTGACTGATATTAATGTCCTTAAGTGACATCTGCACTAAGCCATCAATCAACGACAAACTCTCATTAACCGTGACATGTTTTTGCGCTTGCGAGGGCAAAATAAATGGCAAATTCAGGGTGGGGGTCACATCACTTGGGTCTCGAATGATCATTATTTTTCCTTATTTTTCTTTTTTGATAATTTGGGAAGTGGACAATAAGCGAATGGCTAGTGAAGGTTTAAAATAGGCGTGATATCAAGAACTTTCTCAAACCCAGTATCTGTTAATGAACTGAGCTGACTAATCGATACAGTCCATCGCGTCGCCAATGGATAGGCATGCCGATCTGCTGAAATATCAGCCGCAGAATAGGACCACGCGCAAACCGAACCTTTGTGGACACGAATTTGCTGACCATCCGCGTAAATAATAAGTCGATACTGCTCTTGAGTTTCACCAATTGGAATATCAGCTGATTCAAAATCATCAACATGAGTATACGTAAATATCGCTCATGTTCGTCTGTTACGTCAGATTTCTGTGTCCGCAGCGAACGCTCATAATTTGCCAGCTCGTCAATAAGCTTATTATGAATAGAGTCGAGCACGGCCCCTTTGTCGTCATTTTTTTTAGCCATGAATTCTATTTTGTTACGGGATATTTAAAATTATTATTATCAACCAGAATGTTGGTGCTTTATTGGTAAATCAATTAATGAGTTACAAATTCCGACCATGCCCTAAGTAATACCACAGAGCGTGACAGTAATCAATTAAAAAATCCATTAAATACAGTTAGTTAGTTAATTTTCATGCGGGTAATTTGCAAATTGCGTAACAAGCTCAACGCCTTAACCCGCAACTAGTTTTCATCTTCCCATGGCCAATCAACGATAAAATCTTCAAGGTCAATATCTTCAATATTCTCCTTAATTGCCCGCCCTTTTGTTGACTGCCCAATGGTGTGAACAGTGTTGCGATCACCTGAAATAAGATAGTGCCATACAGGCAAATCGCGTCCTTCATATAAACGCCTATAAGCGCATGTCAGAGGTAACATCGCATATGTTGCTGCGTCGGCGTCGCGAAGTGATAAGCAATCAGCCACTTTGAGAAAGCGCTTGTCATAAAATTGGCACTGGCAACGGTCCAGATCAAACGCCTCACAAGCGACATTTGTATAGGCAATCTCTTGCGTGTCTTCGTCTTGCAATTTTTGCAAACAACATTTGCCGCAACCATCGCATAAAGCTTCCCACTCTTGATCAGAGAGCGCCTGAAGTGGTTTTGATATCCAAAAAGTCACATTACCTCACAAACTAAATATTTAAATCGCAAACCATTGCGATGACCTGAACTTGACCTAAATAGTGCACTCTGTCAGTTTTAACGAGAAAGAAACATTTATGGCACGATTATTAAGCTCTATCCACAAACCAAGGTTTTTGTTAGCCAATATGCTCTCACCATCATGCGTGATGGTGCTGATTGCCTTTGCCATATTGTTACCAATTCAAAAGACTTGGGCTGAGGATCAAACGAACTTACGCCGTGTTACATTTGCGACCGACTGGAAAGCACAAGCCGAACAGGGTGGGTTTTATCAGGCCAAAGCCATGGGGCTATATGCGGCCGCTGGCCTAGACGTAGAGATCCGACAAGGTGGTCCAGGGGTCAACATTCCTCAATTACTGGGTGCAAATGCCATTGATTTTGGAATGGGGTCTAATAGTTTTATTCCTTTAAATATCGTTCAAGCCGGCATACCAGCTAAAGCTGTCATGGCAGCATTTCAAAAAGATCCGCAAGTGTTAATCACCCACCCAAGGCAAGACATTCAAACACTGGCTGATATAAAAGGGCATCCAGTCATGATTGCGGATGCAACAATAAACGCCTTCTGGGTTTGGTTGCGAGCAGAATATGGTTTTGATAATCGCCAAATCCGTAAATATACATTTAACCTGGCACCATTTTTAGTTAATGAAAAAGCCATTCAACAAGGTTATGTCACCTCAGAGCCTTTTGCTATTCAACAAAACAGTGCGATCAAACCAAAAGTGTTCTTACTTTCAGACTATGGCTACCCAAGTTATGCCTCCATGATACTCGCCCGAACCAATTTGATTGAGCAAGAACCAGAAGTCGTGCAGGCCTTTGTCTCAGCCAGCATTCAAGGATGGCACGAATACGTATATGGTGATCCAAGCCTCGGCAATGCCCTCATAAAAAAAGACAATCCGGCTATGTCGGATGAGGCCATGGTATTTGCCATTAATGAAATGCGCGCGCGTGGCATGATCAAATCTAACGATAGTCCCTCATACGGCATCGGCACCATGACAGTCGAACGCTGGCAGCGTTTTTTCGACACTATGGCGGCGCGGGACGTTTATCCAAAAACCCTTCAATGGCAAAATGCGTTTGATCTGAGCTTTGTTAATAACGCATCTCATCTCAATGACACGAATAAACGGCCCTAATATGTCCGAAGCAGTAATTACCACGGATAAGCTCACATTCGGCTACCAGCCTTCGCATAATATCATCGGCCCGATATCGCTCTCCATTTCACGTGGCAAACTCACTTCTATTCTGGGGCCATCTGGATGTGGGAAAAGCACCTTGCTGCGCTTGGTCGCTGGGCTAGAAACGCCCGACCATGGCAGTTTATCCATCGCCAATATGGACAATGGACGCGCGCCAACTTTCTCATTTGTTTTCCAAGACCCAACACTCCTTGCTTGGTCAAATGTGCAAGACAATATTAGTTTACCATTAAAACTAGCCGGCCTTAGTCAAGACGAGATAGAGCAACGCTCAGCCGCCGCCCTATCGCGCGTTGGCTTACATCATGTCGAACATAAAATGCCACATACCCTCTCAGGCGGCATGCGTATGCGCGTCTCACTCGCCAGAGCCTTGATTACAAAACCAGATATTATATTACTCGATGAACCCTTCGCGGCTCTCGATGAATTATCTCGCCTACGCCTCGATGAAGACTTACGACAACTTGTCGAAGAAACCGGCATAACCGCGCTATTTGTCACCCACAATGTAAGTGAAAGCGTTTTTTTAGCCGATGATATTCTCGTCCTAAAAGCCAATCCTGGGCGGATTGCTTACCAATTAACAATTGCAGACCAACCAAAGCGTCAGCGCACATGGCGACAGGAAAAAGTCTTTCATAAATATTGTGAAGAGCTGACGGCAATCATGATGGAGGAGCCGTCATGAAACTTGGGCACCTAAAGAGCAAAATGTTACCCATCCTATTTGGCATTGCGCTGCTGTTTTTTTGGGAACTCGTTGTGGACATGAGAAACATACCGCGTTTTTTATTACCTGCCCCTAGCGATATTGGGCAAGCTGCCTTTGATCATTGGCAATCTCTCTTACAAGCCTCAAAGGTCACGCTCATCATAACATTACAAGCCTTTTTCTGGGCCTTTGTCGGGGGGTTAAGCCTTGCCATATTGTTTACGCGCGCACAATTTATAGAGAAGCTTTTATTTCCATATGTCGTTATTTTACAAGTCACCCCGGTCGTGGCCATAGCGCCGCTGATTATCATTTGGGTCGGCTTTGAGAATGTGAATACCGCTCTTATCATCATCGCTTGGATTGTTGCCTTTTTTCCAATTTTGACCAATTGCGTTGCCGGGTTGCGTGCGATTGACCCTAATCTCCGCGATTTGTTTAAATTATATGGGGCAAATAGCTATCAAACCTTGATCTACTTAGAAATTCCAAGCGCGCTCCCTCAAATTCTCACAGGTGCAAAAATATCAGGAGGGTTAGCGCTCATTGGAGCAGTTGTTGCAGAATTCGTAGCTGGTTCTGGCAATAGCACTGGCCTTGCATGGCTCATCATCGAATCGGGGAATCGTCTCGATATTGCATCAATGTTTGCTAGCCTGGTTCTGCTCTCACTCATCGGCATATCCATTTACTACACAATGACAGCCATCGAATGGTTCGCACTACGGCATTGGCATCCCTCGTTTCGGACAGCCAATTAATTTAACATAAATTATATGTAATTAATTTTAAAATACATATCCTTGACGTTAATCTAAATAAAGGGCAAATTGCCAGCCTATAATGTTAAAAACACAATTATTTCAAGCTAGGTATGCTCTATGGCTCAACATGTATCTAAAGGCGCCCGTTATCATGCGGTAACAGCCAATCGTCTGACAGATGGAGAAGTTGTCTATTTCTCAGATCAGAACAGTTGGGTTTTGGCCTTTGAAAAGGCCGCAATCGCAGATGGCCCTGAGGCCACCGAGGCGCTTCTCGCAAAGGCAAAGCCCGAGGGGTTTTCGCAATTTGTCATCGACGTTTATCCTTTTGAGGTTATCGAGGATGAAACAAGCAAAACCTTTCAGCCGGCCAGCGTTCGCGAAATCATTCGCGCTTCCGGACCAACAGTTCGACTGGACCTTGGCAAACAAGCTGAAACGGCATGATCAGAATACGGTATTTTTAACCAAAACACCTGCAAAACACGACACTCAATAAGCAAGATGAAGAAAGAAGATCGAAATGTACAGATACGATGAATTTGATCATGAAATGGTTCGCCAACGTGTTGCACAATTTCGTGACCAAGTAAGCCGGAGAATGTCTGGAGAGCTCGAAGAAGATGCTTTCAAGCCATTACGGTTAATGAATGGTGTCTATCTTCAACTTCACGCCTATATGCTCCGTGTCGCCATTCCTTATGGCACCCTTTCCAGCCGCCAAATGCATCAACTCGCCCATATTGCTCGAAAATATGACCGCGGTTACGGCCATTTTACAACTCGCCAAAATATTCAATATAATTGGCCTGCGCTTGAGGCAATCCCGGATCTGTTGGAAGAATTAGCGGAAGTTGAAATGCATGCCATTCAAACCTCGGGAAATTGCATTCGTAATGTGACAGCTGACCAATATGCCGGCGCGATTGAAGCTGAAGTCGAAGATCCGCGCATTATTTCTGAGATCATCAGACAATGGTCAACCTTCCACCCAGAATTTTCATTTTTGCCACGCAAATTCAAAATTGCCGTCAGCGGTCACGAGAATGACCGAGCTGCCATACGCTTTCATGACATTGGCATTGCCATCAAGAAAAATGACGCGGGTCAAATTGGATATGAAGTCCATGTTGGAGGCGGCCTAGGTCGTTCTCCATTTATTGCCAAAAAAATTGCAGATTTTGTCAAACCAGAAAAACTGCTCGCTTATTTAGAAGCCGTCATGCGAGTTTATAACCAACTCGGACGGCGCGATAATTCATATAAAGCACGAATTAAAATTTTGGTTCACGAAATCGGCGCAGATGAGATGAAACGCCGGGTCGAGGTAGAATTTGCAAAAATCGATTCCCGCGGGACGCTGGATTTGCCAGAGGCTGAACGCCAACGGATAGCATCATATTTCGCTCCACCCGCTTTTGAGACCCTAAGCAATTCATGCCCCGAGTTTGAAGCAGCATGCACAAATGATGCGGCCTTCTCTAAATGGGTTAAAACCAATGTTGTTGCACATAAAGTCGACGGATACGCGATCGTAAACATCTCCTTAAAACCCATCGGAGGCGTACCTGGAGACGCAACTGACGTCCAAATGGATAGTATTGCAAAAATCGCCTGTGACTATTCATGCGACGAAATTCGCGTCACACATGAACAAAACTTAGTTCTACCTCATGTCCGCAAAATGGACTTGCACACTGTTTATGAAGCCTTGTGCGCTGCAGATTTACACACACCCAATTTAGGCCTCATCAGCGATCAAATCGCATGTCCTGGCCTCGATTATTGCAACCTTGCAAATGCGCGTTCTATTCCGGTTGCCCAAGAAATTTCAGAACGCTTCAGCGACCTAGACCGACAAGCTGATATTGGCGAATTACACATTAAAATATCTGGCTGCATCAATGCTTGCGGACATCATCATGTTGGTAATATTGGCATTTTGGGCGTCGACAAAAAAGGTACAGAGTTCTACCAATTAACACTTGGCGGCGCCCCAGATGAGCATGCAGCCATTGGCGATATTACAGGTCCAGCCTTTACGGCAGATAAAGTGGTAGATGCTGTCGAAAATATCGTTGAAACATATATGCACCATCGAAAAGACGGCGAAAAATTCTTACAAACATATCGCCGTGTCGGCATGGCACCCTTTAAGGAGCGTCTCTATGGATCAGAATAAAACGCTTATCATTGACGGCGTCATTGCCGAAGATATTTGGACATATATTGACGATGATGCTGAGCTCATTGACGGTCCATCTATTGTCTCACTTTCGCGTCTTCAGCAAGATTACGAGACACTCAAGTCACACCCCTTTCCTTTGGGCCTCGTCATCCGCGCAGGCACCAAGCAGGGCGAAGATGTAACCGATGTCGCCAATATGCTCGACGCCGTGTCACTTGTTGCGATCGATTTCCCCGTTTACCGAAATGGCCGCGGGTTTTCCACCGCACGTATCTTACGCGAAGACTATGCGTTTAAAGGAGAGCTTCGGGCGATTGGGGATGTCTTATTTGACCAGCTTATCTTCATGCACCGTTGTGGCTTTAACGCTTACTCAGTGCCCAAAACCATGAGCTTGGACAGCTTTAAAAGTGCGATGGGCATGTTACCAGGCGCCTATCAACCTGCAAGCGATGATAGACGCGGTATTTTGTGGCAACGCAACAGTCGGTAAAGATTTGACTCAGTCGTGTTATCGGCCGACATCTTCAATTTGTGAACTGCCTGTTTCGATATAAAGCGACCGGCTTGGGAAAGCAAAACCACTTCCCTGCCCTTCAACAATATCTTTAATTGCAAGCGCGAGCTCTTGTTTAAGTTCAAGCCATTCGCGCCAATCAGTTGTACGTGTGAAAGTATAAACTAACATATCGATCGAGCTGTCATTAAAACTATCAATGAAAATATGACACGGTAATTCAGGTGGGTTCACAAAGCCGTCATGAGCATGAAGCCATGCTTCTATGCCCTTTTGAATCCCCATAAGCTGTTTCGAGCTCGCACTATAAACAATGCCAATCCGCCAATAAATTCTTCGGTTCGTCATCGCCGAAAAATTAACAACGGCATGATCTGAAAAAATATTATTGGGAACAGTAACCGGCGCTTTATCAAAGCGGCGTACGCGCGTTGAACGAAATCCAATTTGCTCAACAGTGCCCTCAACAACCCCGTCAACAGAGACCCAATCCCCAACACGAAAACGTTGTTCTAAAAGAATAGATAAACCAGCTAACAGGTTTTTAAATAAATCTTGAGCACCCAATGCGACAGCAACACCGAATAATCCAAACCCAGCGATTATCGGCGCCACTTGAATACCCCAAAATTGTAGCAAGGTTGCAAGGCCAACCCCAATAATGCTCCACCGCATTACACTGGCCATCCAATTAACAATTTCAGTCGTCAAAATATTTTCAAGCTTACCAAGCGAATGCGTGAGCGGATCAACGGCTTCATAGAGCGCCCAAAATATCCCAAAGACCAAAAGGCTTTGAATGCCACGGTCGGCCAATTCTAAAAACAAACCGCTCAGCGGCAAAACCTGCACGGCGAAAAAGAGACCAAAAATAATAAAAACAAACCCAAGTGGTTTTTCAAGCGCGGCAAGAAGCATATCATCTACTTCCGTCTCAGAACGCTCCGTTAAAATTCGCAATCGCGACAGAATAATTTTGGTAAATACGCCCTTGAGCAAAGTAAAGAGTGCAAAAATACCAAGCGCAAACAAAAAGTCGCGTAGCCCGACAATATTACCACTCGAAATCCAAATTCCCGTAAGTAGATCCGTCATATCTGACCATATTTTGTTCATATTTGGTCCTCGCGCAACCGTCCCTCGATTGGTTCGAGTAAGAAATGGTCACCATTTTTGCTATCCACATCAATAACCCAGCAATCTGGGTCGCGTTTAATTTCTCGTTCAACAATAAGGCTAATCTCATGAGAGACAAAGCCAAATGATGTCACAACGCGCCAACGTCGCCCACCATCTAAGTCCGTCATCGCCGCCAGCAAAGCGCAAGACCGATCAGCCGATTGTAACTGGATAAAAATATGCCCAGACGTATCATCACCATGACGCGCTATCGTCAAGTGTCCACCCGCCTGTTCGACAGTTTGGCGATAAGCCGCAATCCAAAATCCTGTTTTAAGCCGTAAAGACATGTTTTGTTTATTAGCATGAAGGCTCCATGCGTCAAAGCAACACTTGAGCCAAGCTTGTTCTCCCGTTAGGTTACACGCAAGAGGAAGCAATTATGTCACTTGATTCATTATTCGACGATTTCGCACTATTTGATGACTGGGAAGATCGCTATCGTTACATCATCGAAATGGGCCAAAATTTAGAGCCATTAAGCGATGATGAGCATAGCGAAGAATTCAAAGTCCCAGGTTGCGTAAGCCAAGTCTGGTTGGTTTCTGAAAAAAGCGGAGACCGCATGCTTTTCCGAGGCGATAGTGACGCGCATATTGTCAGCGGACTTGTGGCTATTTTGCTCACAATTTACAACGATAAAACACCAGAAGAGATTTTAGCCATCGATATCAAGGCCATCTTTAATCGCCTTGGTCTCAACGAGCACCTCTCCCCCCAGCGCTCCAATGGTTTCTCATCAATGGTTCAACGCATTCGTAAAGACGCCGAGACAGCCATTTCCGTTTGAAAACCATAATGCACGGATAAACGCGCAAGCCCTGACTTTAAAAGCAGTTTAGCAGATCGAGCCGGCATACCAAACCTTGCTTCGCTTTCTTGAAGTCCAGATTGATAGCAGCATATCTCAACCAGCATATCAGACAAAATAGGACCAACATAATTTAAAGCACGTGACACACGCGTGCGAGCATCCAAGGCAGAATTTGGCAAGACTTCATGTCCGCCAGCCCGTCGTTGCCCTTTTTCACCCTCGCTTCCGGCCTGTGCCCAATCCATGGTCAAGCGTGAGGTCATATGCGCGCGCTCATAGTCATCACGTAAACGATAGGCTGCATCGAGCTCTTCCTTTGTGAGCGCAAAACGCCCCCCTTTACGATTAACCAACCAGTCCAATGCGGTTTCAGATGCATTGCGTATCGTCACAACGCCCTCATCATTTTTATGTCCAACGCGAATTTGGTGCTGGGCTTGAAAGCCGCCTGCCATACGCCGTAAATTTGCAATTCCGGATTTCGTTACACGCCAGCCTTCCAAATGGTTCTCAGAAATTAAGTCAAGCCGAGACCACTCCTGAAGAACCAGGATAGGCACAAAAACGATATTCTTATCGTCTTTATTTACCCGCGAACACCTGATGCCTTGCTCAAGATTATCAGGGAATATCCGAATTTGTTTCTTCAATAATCGCTTGGCATTTTGGCGCCAAAGACGGTCTGAAAGAGGGTTCATTGCAACTCTCCTTCAACACTACAATACATGGCCCTTAAAGAGATCTCGGCATAAGTAAGCGCCTTATCAACCAACTTATCATCGCGATCATCTTCTATAATACGAAATGCATCCATTAAACTCGAGCGATGACGATTCGTATTTGCGCTCAAATAAGCTGTGCTTAATCCAAACACGATATGGCTTAAATATTGTGCTACATGACGCTGATAGCTAAGCGATCGCGCCCCCCTATCCGGCGTCACAAGGTAACGTGCATTCAAACGCGATCTGCAGGCAACAAAGCCATTCACTAACCAGAATTGTGCCTCTTGATCCAACGTATTGCCTTTGCAGGCATCTGATAATTTATACCCACTTAAATGTCTATTTTGTCGTCGTAAATATGCCACACTCACCTCCACCAAAAGCACGGTTAAACTACCAAAAGCAGGTTGAGTGCGGGAAAACTATAAATTTATAAAATAGATCAGACTGTTGCTCGCAAAAACCAAATGTTCTGCTGACAATGTCCATGTTTAATTTACTTTTTGCTTTAAGCCTTCATATTGCCCATTGTTCAATTGTGAAAAAGAAGACGCATATCACGGGCAAAACTGTCCACATGATCGTGTCCCGATATATAATCGCCATCACTTACTTGATTATTTCTGAAAAATGTTTTTTGATTAAATTAATAACAATAATAATAAAAATTAGGATTACACCTTGTCCCCTTTAAAACTAGAAAATTCCAGTGATATTCTGGACGAACTCACACGACACTTACAAAACAAAGACCCTCAATCTGAGCTCGGCTTAACGCCCGACACGATTGATTTTGTCAACACCATCCTCGCCGTATATCGGGCCGGACAAAAACTCTTTCAAGCACAAGTCCCCACCTCAGAAGACTGGGCCGTTCTCATTGTTGTCATTTCAAACGATACTATCGGACGCGCAACCGTTACCAAAAACATTGTGGAAGTCACAGGACGTGCTTTTGGAACCGTCCGCGCGGCGCTCTCTCGTTTTGAAAAATTAGGTTATATAGAGTCACAACAACGTATCGGACGTTCTGAGCTTTATGTACCAACCGAGAAATTTAAAAAAGCACTCGAAGCCAGCGCGGCTGAGTTCAAAATTCCTTTTGAAAGATCAAAGTAAACTTATCTCAGTCCTGCTAAAAATTTATTACTTGGCAGAAGGAGGTTCCGCGATATAAACCCTCTATTGTTATTAAGAGAGTCTATTATGTCGACATCACCATCTTCCGGCTTGCGTCCATCGTTTATTAGTCCCCGACAGGCCTATCTTGCTGGCGTCGCATGTTGGTTTATGGGCATGGGTTTACAATTTGTTATGATACCCACTCTTGCCGCTGTTTATCTGCGCGTGTCGGCCCAAGAATTGGCCTTAGCACAAATGTCGATTTCGATCCCCCAGCTTCTCATCCTCCCCTTTTCAGGTCGCATAGCTGACCGGACAAACGGCCGTAAATTGCTTATGGTCATCCACCTTCTTGCCGTTATCCCCCCTGTAATGATCTTCTGGCTCGTTTGGAGCAATAACCTGTCTTACTGGAACCTTATTGTTTATGGCATGTCCATGGGAGCTATATTTGCTTTTTCAGCACCCACACGCGACGCACTTTTAACCCGCGTCAGCCCCGTCAATATTCAAAAAGGTGTCATGGCAGCAATGATCACCCAATTTATTGCCCAACTGACGGGCTTTACACTAGCCGGAATTGCCGCCCCACTTGCAGACCCATGGGCGCTCCCGGCGATGAACGCAATTGTCTTATTTATTGGCTTTTTCGCCGCGTTTTTATTGCCAAGTTACCCTGCCTTATCCGACGATCATGGACCAGACCCAGGCAGTAAGTTAACAGCTGGTCTCAAGGCCATTTATCATTCGAGACTCTTATTTCCTGTCTTATTGATGAATTTAGCAGTCGGCATCATCTTTGTCGGGTGTTTTATGGTTAGCTTTCCATTGATCATTCGAGATATTTTTCATGGTGGTCAGCTTGAAATCAGTATTATTAGTTTTTGCTTTTGGGGCGGGACGATTGCCACAACAGTGCTCTTAATGCTTCGCAAACCTGTCTATCATCGAGGTCGGTTAATGATTTTTGGGGTATTGATGGGATCAATCGCTTTGTTTTTCGCTGTAACAGCCCAAAATTTTTATACCATGTGCTTGGCAAGCCTGACATGGGGGGCCTTTGCCGGTTTTAACATGACAATGAGCCGAACCATCGTTCAAGTCTCAGCCCCACCACGTATGCGCGCCCAAATACTTGCCTTCTATAATCTTGGTTTCATTGGCGCAGCACCGATTGGTGCCTTTGCTATGGGCATGCTATCGCCCATTATTGGGCCACAACTGGCACCTGCATTGGCATCAATCTTAATGCTATTTTTAACAATTAGCCTTTGCCTATTCACCGACGTGCTCAAAATAACCCGTCTGGAATCAGAGAGCCTTTAGGAATATTCCCGCTCATCCCACCAAGGATAAAACTCAGGCATATCCGCACTGGCTTTATTGCTAAATTCGGCTGGCCGCTTCTCAAGAAATGACACGACACCCTCTTTTGCATCACTTTGTCGGCCACGAGCAAATATGGCTTTACTATCAACCTTATGCGCTTCCATCGGGTGATCTGCGCCCATCATGCGCCACATCATTTGGCGCGTAAGCGCTAAGGACACTGGCGCTGAATCAGAAATAAACGAACGTGCAATCTCATGGGCACGCGCTAAAAGCTGATCCGCAGGGACGACCTCTTGAACTAGACCAGCCTTAAAAGCCTCATCCGCGCCAAATACGCGACCCGAATAACACCAGTCAAGGGCTTTTGAAATACCAACCAAACGCGGTAAAAACCAACTCGAACACGCCTCTGGCACAATACCGCGACGGGCAAAAACAAATCCAAAGCGCGCAGTCTCGCTGGCGATTCGAATATCCATTGGCAACTGCATGGTTACACCAATACCAACGGCAGCACCATTAATCGCACCAATAACGGGTTTAACGGATTCAAAGATACGCAATGTCACCCGACCGCCACCGTCGCGCACAGATGGATCAGACCAATTAATCGTATCATCCTTTGCAACAGCTGCTGTCACATCTTTATGGTCAGCGCGCGCCGCGTAATCAAATGTTTTAGCGCCAGATGATAAGTCAGCACCGGCACAAAAAGCACGCTCGCCATCACCCGTCATAATAATTGCCTTAATGTTATCGTCTGCATCTGCTTGATCAAAGGCATCAATGATTTCCTGCATCATCTTACCTGTAAACGCATTCATTGCCTCAGGACGATAAAGGGTCAATGTCATAATGCCGTCATCATCAACCGATGTCTTAATTTCACTATAATTCATCATTTTCTCCTAAAATTACCCACAACCTCTGTGCTTGCCCTAGACAATAGGTCAGCTATAGTCTTCTTCGCAAGTCACTAATTGGGAGAGGGTTATGCATCCGTATATTCACGCGAAAAACACACCAAACAAGCCAGCATATATTATGGCAAATACTGGTGAAGAAATATCGTATAAGCAGTTAAATGATCTATCAAACCAAGTCGCACAATTATTCCGCGCGCGCGGCCTAAAACGAGGCGATGGTATTGCGATCTTTATGGACAATAATAAACATTTCTTTGAAATTTGTTGGGCTGCTCAGCGCGCCGGTATTTATTATACGGCCGTCTCTTCTCGCTTAACCGCTTCTGAAGTTGATTATATTATTCGCGACTGCAACGCTAAGCTTCTTTTTGTGTCAGATTATGTGCGCGACGTTGCCTTAGAGCTCAACGCCATGTTGCCACCGCTTGCTGGAAAATTTAATATTGGAAATGCTCTTGAGGGTTATGAAAATTATCTCCAAGAAAGAGACGCCCAGCCAGCAACACCCATTGCAGATGAGTCACGCGGCCTCGATATGCTTTATTCTTCAGGCACAACGGGGCGCCCAAAAGGTATCCGACGTGACCTGCCTGAAGGCGCCATTGAGGAGCCTGATGGACTTATGAATCTTGTCACGCTTCTGTATGGCTTTAATGAAGACACTATCTATCTCTCACCTGCACCGCTCTATCATGCAGCGCCATTGCGCTACAATTTGGCTGCCATGAGCACGGGCGCAACCTGTGTCATCATGGAGAATTTCGAAGGTGAACAAGCCTTAAGTCTCATTGAAAAATACAAGTGCACGCATAGCCAGTGGGTTCCCACTATGTTTGTGCGCATGCTCAAACTACCTGAGGACGTCAAACATAAATACGACCTCTCATCGCTCAAAGTTGCTATTCACGCAGCCGCGCCTTGCCCGATCCCGATCAAACATCAAATGATCAAATGGTGGGGGCCCATTATTTATGAATATTATGCAGGTAGTGAAGGCAATGGATTCTGCGCCATTAATTCAGAGGACTGGCTCAAACACGAAGGTTCAGTTGGCAATGCATTGCTTGGTGTCATTCACATTTGTGATGATGATGGGGTAGAACTTCCGATAGGCGAAGCAGGCACCATTTATTTTGAAACGCCTGGGCCAAAGTTTGAATATCATAATGATGAAGAAAAAACGGCCGATAGCCGTCATAAAAATGGTGACTGGACGACGTTAGGTGATGTCGGACGCTTGGATGAGGATGGCTTCCTATACCTCACCGACCGCAAAGCTTTTATGATCATATCGGGCGGAGTTAATATCTATCCCCAAGAAGCTGAGAACTTACTGGTAACCCACCCTAAAGTTGCCGATGTCGCTGTCATTGGCGTCCCGAACGAAGAATTTGGCGAGGAAGTCAAAGCCGTCGTTCAGCCATTAAATTGGGAAGATATTGGCCCTGAGTTGGAGCAAGAGCTTATAAGCTTTTGTAAACAAAGCCTTTCAGCTATAAAATGTCCACGAAGCGTTGACTTTGATAAAGAACTACCGCGCCACCCAACAGGCAAACTCTACAAACGACTCGTCAGAGATCGATATTGGGGTAAAAGCGATAGTAAGATTGTTTAACTTAACGATTAATTCACAATAAAGAGGAATGAAAATATGAAAATTTTTGAAAATCTATCCGAATATGCCTCCATGGTCGGTCAAGAAATTGGGGTCAGCGATTGGTTCGAGATTGACCAAGATCGAATTCAGCTTTTTGCCGACGCCACAGGCGATCACCAATGGATCCACCTTGATGCTGAACGTGCGCAAAAAGAATTAGGCATGCCAACCATAGCTCATGGCTTTTTGACACTGTCTTTGCTGCCAATGCTAACAAGCCAAATCTCAGGCGTTAAAAGTGTTTCACGTGGCGTTAATTATGGCGCAAACAAACTGCGCTTTACCAATATGGTGCCTGTTAATTCAAAAGTACGTGCAAAAGCAACTTTGAAAGAAACAGAACCCAAAGCAGGTGGCGTTTTGTTTACGACCGAAGTTGTGATCGAAATTGAGGGCTCAGACCGACCAGCCCTTATTGCCGAAACACTGACACTCTTATTCGAATAGGATTTTCCTTAACGTTAAGAGCAGAGAATAATTTATAGCCAGTGAAAGAGTAATTATGTCATCATCCAAGGACGGTTTTCGCATAAGTAAAGACGATGCGGAATGGCGTGAAACCCTCACGCAAGAACAATATAACGTCACGCGGTGTGGTGGCACTGAGCACGCTTTCACTGGCCCCTATTGGGATAACAAAGCAGCTGGTCGTTATGACTGCATTTGCTGCGCAACACCCCTTTTTCTATCTGATACAAAATATGATAGCGGCACCGGCTGGCCCAGCTTTTATGCGCCGATAGAAGAGTCTGCCATAACTAATAAAGACGATCATTCCCATGGCATGCGACGAACCGAAACTGTTTGCACATCCTGCGGCGCACATTTAGGTCATGTCTTTCCAGACGGCCCACCGCCTACAGGCCTTCGCTATTGTATGAACGGTACGTCTTTGAGTTTCGTACCCGAAGCCGACATAAAAAAATAATATGAAGCCACCAATTGCAAAAAAAGAACGCCGCGAAGAGCGCTATCACGGTATTGTTAAAGAAGATCATTTTGCTTGGTTGCGCGATGACAACTGGCAAGATGTTATGCGCGACCCAATGGCTTTATCGCAAGATATTCGCGACCATTTAGAGGCCGAGAATGCTTATACAAATCATATTCTAGATCCCCTAAAGCCTCTCCAAGAAACACTTTTTGCTGAAATGAAGGGGCGTATAGAAGACCGCGAAGCAAGCGTGCCGGTCAATAAAGGTGATTTTGCTTGGAACATTCGCTATCGCGCCAGTGACGAGCATCAATTGGTATGCCGCGGCCCCCGCAATTGCGCGCGCGACGCAACAGATATCGTGCTCGATTGCAATGCCGAGGCCGATGGCCAAGATTATTTTAAACTCCTCGGGCACGAAGAAACCCCAGACAATTCAAGATTAGCCTGGGCGGCAGATTTCAATGGAGGCGAATATGCAACAATCCGCATTCGCGATATTGCAAGTCAGTCAGACCTAAGTGATGTCCTAACAAGCGCCAGTAGTTCCATGGCCTGGTCCGCTTGCGGCCAATATTTGTTTTATATTTTACTCGATGATAACCATCGCCCCCATCGCGTCATGCGACATATTTTAGGCACCCCGCAAGACCAGGATATATGCATTTATGAAGAAGCGGACGCAGGATACTTCCTCTCGCTTTACGCCACAGCAAGCGGCCGCTTTATTATTATTAGCGCCCATGATCATGAGACCTCTGAGAATTGGCTCATTGATGCTCAGACCCCCACCAATACGCCCATTTGTGTCACCCCAAGACAAATTGGAATGCAATATACGGTAGATGATGATGCCCATCGCAATCGCCTCATCATCTTAACCAATTGGCAAGAAAATGGGCGTGCTGATGATTTTCAAATCATGGTTACCCCAATTGATAATACGCAAGTCGTCCATTGGAAGCCACTCATCGCGCACCAAGCGGGCAAGCTTATTCTCGATTTTAATATATACAAAGACCACATTGCATGGATCGCCCGTGAAAATGCATTGCCGCATATTCAAGTAATGCATTTGAGCGATCAAAGCCGACGCGATATCACATTCGATGAGCCCGCCTATGACATTGCTATGCACGGCACCAGCGAATATGACAGCGTGGATCTGCGCTTTACATACACGTCCATGACAACGCCACGCAAAGTCTTTAATTTTAATATGACATCTGGTGAGCGCCAGCTGCTCAGCGAACAAAACGTACCTTCGGGCCACAATGCACAGGATTATATAACCAAACGTCTATGGGTAACCGGACACGACGGCACAGAAATTCCCGTTTCCCTTGTCGCCCATAAAGACACACCTATTGATGGCAGTGCCCCTTTATTGCTTTATGGCTATGGCTCTTACGGCATCACCATTCCTGCATCATTTTCGGTTGCACGATTAAGCCTCGTAGATCGTGGTTTCATTTATGCAATTGCCCATATTCGAGGTGGCAAAGCCCTTGGTTACAAATGGTTTGAAGACGGACGCGGCCAACACAAACAAAATACGTTCCATGATTTTATTTCAGCGGCAAAAGGCCTTATCGATGCAGGCTACACACAAGCTGGCAACATCAGCATTCACGGCGGCAGCGCCGGAGGCTTGCTTGTGGGGGCTTGCCTAAATATGGAACCTGAGTTGTTCTGTTCGGCTGTTGCTGAAGTTCCTTTTGTCGATAATCTGACCACAATGCTGGACGCGACACTCCCCCTAACCCCGCCTGAATGGCCCGAATGGGGCAACCCCATCTTGAACGAAGACGACTACAAATGTATTGCCGCCTATGCGCCATATGAAAATATCAGAGCGACCCGATATCCTCATATTCTAGCGACAGCAGGCTTAACAGACCCGCGCGTTACCTATTGGGAACCGGCAAAGTGGATTGCCAGATTGCGCGCCACCCGAACCGACCAGAACCTATCTCTGTTAAAAACCGAAATGCATGCAGGTCATGGCGGACAAGCGGGAAGATTTAATCAATTAAGTGAAACGGCACTGGTTTATAGCTTTATATTAATGTGCCATCAGATCGATCATTAATTCATAAATAAGCAAAAAGGATTCATAATATCATGACGGCTTTTTCAACAGCAAAAGCAACAGACCACGGTTTTGCACAAGACCGCCTCGACAGAATAGCACCTTACTTCTCAAGCTATCTCGAGCAGCAACGACTGCCAAATGTCGGTATTGTTATTATGCGCGACGGCCACATCGTCTATGAACATTTTGCCGGAAAAAGCGCATTTGATGGCGGATTTACGCCCGATAAAGATAGCCTTTATCGTATCTATTCTATGACAAAGCCAATCACCAGTGTTGGTCTTATGATGCTTTATGAGCAAGGCAAATGCCAATTATATGATCCCGTTTCTAAATTTATTCCAGCTTTCAAGAAAATGGATGTCTTTGTATCTGGAACCCCGAACGACTATAAAGTTCGCCCCGCAGACAGAGAAATCACAATCCATGATCTGCTCACGCATCAGTCAGGTCTTACCTATGACTTTATGATGGAAAGTCCTGTTGATGCTCTTTACCGAAACCACAAAATTAATGGTGCGCGATCTGAAAAACAAACACTCGAAGAATTGTGTGAAAAGATCACCGAACTCCCCCTTCTCTTTTCGCCTGGCGAAAGATGGAATTATTCCGTTGCGACAGATATTTGCGGCCGCTTAATTGAAATTATATCCGGGAAGTCACTCGATCAATATTTTGAGGAAGAAATATTAAAACCCCTCAAAATGAACGACACAATGTTCACCCTTGAGGGCGATAACCTCAAACGGCTTACCCATAATTATGCGCGTGACCCAATAAGCGGAAAAACACAACTCGCAGATAGTCCGGATAAAACAGTTTACCGGACAGGACGTCGCTTTTTATCAGGCGGTGGTGGTCTGCTTTCAACCATGAATGATTACTTGCGGTTTACTGAATTCCTCAGACTGGGTGGACAATTAGATGGCGTACGTTTGCTCAGCCCGCTAACGCTTAATATGATGACCAGCAATCACCTTCCCAATAATGAGACACTGATCACACGAGCAAATGGTGCATTCTCAGAAGTCAGCTCAGCCGGAACTGGCTTTGGGCTAGGCTTTTCCGTTGTCACCAACCCCACTGAGGCAGCGACAGTTTCATCAATGGGCACTTATGCTTGGGGTGGACTGGCTTCCACATTCTTCTGGAATGATCCGGTTTACGACATGAATGTGGTTTTCTTTACTCAGCTAATGCCCTCACGCACCTATCCATTGGGCATGCAATTAAGACAGCTCGTTTATTCGGCTATTATTTCATAAAGGTATTAAACCCAAAGGTGGATAGGTCTTAAATCCGCACAATCGAATGATGTCACCGAGAAACACCTTCGATTATCTAAAATCGCCTTGTCGCTATGACTATTTGAACTATTATTTTATCATTCATTAAAGGAGACGAATATGGCACTTCCAGATATTCTCAAAGGCAACCTCAAGGTTCCTGTTGTAGGTTCACCCCTCTTCATTATTTCAGGCCCTGAGCTTGTTATTGCGCAGTGTAAAGCGGGTATTGTGGGATCTTTCCCCGCGCTTAACGCGCGCCCAGCACATGTTCTGGACGAATGGCTCACACAGATCAATGATGAGCTTGCTGCCTATAAAGCCGCCAACCCAGGTGCCATTGTGGCCCCTTATGCCGTTAACCAAATCTGTCACGGCTCAAATGATCGTCTTATGCAAGACATGGAAACATGTGTGAAACATAAAGTGCCGATTATCATTACCAGCCTCCGCCCACCTGCAGAAATTGTTGAAGCAGCTCATAGCTATGGTGGCCTCGTATTCCATGACGTGATTAATGTTAAACACGCCAAAAAAGCCGCCGAACAAGGTGTCGATGGCCTTATTCTTGTCTGCACAGGCGCTGGCGGCCACGCTGGTACACTCAGCCCCTTCGCACTCGTTCGCGAAGTAAAGGAATGGTTCGACGGAACAATATTACTCTCCGGCTCTATTGGTGATGGCTATAGCATTGCAGGTGCATTAGCCATGGGCGCTGACTTGGCTTATGTTGGCTCGCGCTTTATTGCCTCAACTGAAGCAAATGCAGAAGAGGGATACAAACAAATGCTTGTCGAGTCTGCTGCTGATGACATCGTTTATTCGTCACTCTTCACAGGCGTACACGGCAATTACCTAAAACCATCCATTGCCTCAGCTGGCCTAGACCCAGATAACTTGCCTGAAGCAGACAAGACCAAAATGGACTTTGGTTCAGGCGGCAACATGAAAACCAAAGCATGGAAAGATATTTGGGGCTGTGGACAAGGCATTGGTTCTATCGAAACCATTCAGCCTATTGGAGAAATTGTTGACCAAATGGCTAAAGAATATAACGATGCTATTGCAAGCCTCGTTAGCCGCCAGACGGCCTAAGCATGCTAGACCCAATTGCGCGGCGGTTAATTGACCCCCCGCTCAATTGGTGCGCGCCCTATATAAAGGCGACACCAACGCAAATTACCCTTATCGGCTTTGGCTTTGGTGTCGCCAGTTTTATCTGCATCCTTCAAGATTATTTTATATTTGGCCTTGTCCTGCTTTTTCTTAATCGCTTATGCGATGGCCTTGATGGGGCCGTTGCCCGGGCGCATGATCAAACAACAGACCTTGGCGCCTATATCGACATTGTCGCAGATTTTTTACTTTGGGCCTTATTGCCGGTGGCCTTCGCTTATCACAACCCCGAAAATGCTATGGCAGCAGCGGTCCTTTTGTCGAGCTTTGCAATGTCAATGACCACATTCTTGGCCTTTGCTATTTTGGCAGAGAAACGGCAACTCACAAGCACCGCCCAAGGCAAGAAAAGTTTCTTTTATCTGGCCGGCCTTGCAGAGGGCAGTGAAACAATATTGTTTTTTGCAGCATGCTTTATTTGGCCAGATCTATTTGTCCCATTTGCGCTTGCCTTTGCCGCCCTTGTATATTTATCTTCGCTTGGGCGCATCATGTCGAGTTGGCAGGAACTGCGTAAATAAACAATAAAGGAAATGCTATGCCAATATTTGGACCTGACATCAAAATAGATGAAACTGTTTATCTCCACGAGACATCTTATCTCTATGGAAAAATTACGATAGGTGCGCAAAGTTCAGTTTGGCCAAATGTGGTTATGCGCGCAGAAATGCACGAAATTATTATTGGCGAGAAAACCAATATACAAGATTTTGTCATGGTTCATGTCGGAGCCTCCACACCAACCATTATTGGCAATGAATGCTCCATTACCCATCACGTGACATTGCACGGATGCGACGTCGGCGATAAATGCCTCATTGGCATTAATGCAACCTTAATGGATGGCTCCAAAATCGGCGCCAATTCAATTGTTGCTGGTCATTCCATCGTGACCGAGAATTCTGTCTTCCCGGCAAACTCAATCGTTGCTGGCGCCCCGGCAAAACTTGTTGCTACTCGTGATTGCGCAAAACCAAATGCTTTTAATGCTGCCTTCTATGCACAAAATGCAAAAAATTACGCTCAAGGTATTTACCGCATAGAAGACCTGGAAAGCCTCATCCAAAATATGTGAGACTCTTCCAGCTCTCTCTACAATGGTCTGACCGCTTATTAAGATAGACAGCGATTCAAGCGAGACCGGAAAAGACCAATACAATTTTACCCAGTTTTACTTGCGTATATTTGCTTGCCAAGGTTTGCTTGCAAAGGATTGCTTGCCTAAGCTTATAAAGCGATAGATTTTAAATGAATATGTGAAGAATACGATCCGCAGAGCACGGCCAGGAAAACGCATATAGTTAAGCGTATAACGATGGCTGGGGTGGCAGGATTCGAACCTGCGCATGGCGATACCAAAAACCGCTGCCTTACCACTTGGCCACACCCCAATCGCGTCGGAAGTTACTGATTTTTACCTGCGCGGTCTAGTCCCGTTTTTAATTATTCTGAAGTTTATTATCGTCAAGGGCATAAATACCAACAAACGGCTCAGTTAAACTCCCTAAATAGAGCTTATTTTCATGCTCAAGCACGCTTGTCATCATTTTAAGGTGCCCTGTAGCGTCTTCGAGCACTTCTTTAACCTCACCCTCCGGAGATAAGCGAACCGCCCATACATGCTCCTGAACGATATCTCCAGTGCCAATAAGCTGGGTTAAACGCCAGATCACCTTCCGGAAAAAAGGACTTGCGGCCAAACGGTCAGTCAAAGATGTCCGCGGCGCTACCAATGATAGCCAAAAGTCACCATTAGGCGCCTCGGTTATATTATCCGGGAAGCCCGGAAGGCCATCAATAAAAACATCCGTCTCCCCTCGACGAGGACCGGCTAACCAATATCTCGTCACGCGCGCCGCATATGTCTCATTTACCAAAACAAATGATTGATCTTTTGAAATCGCAACACCATTGGCAAAATATAAATTATCTAAGGCAACTGATAAGTTATTTCGCGCTGGGTCAAAAACCATTAGCCGACCTGATGGATATGCCTCAAATAATTCATTCGAATCATGTCCAAATCCATAACGCTGTGAAGCATCCGAAAACCAAATGCGACCACGAGCATCAATGCTTAAGTCGTCGACAAATAACATTGTCTGACCCTCAAAACGATCCGCGAGAACAGTTACATTTCCGTTATCGAGAGCGACAAGACCTTTTACAGCATCGGCAATAATCAATCGGCCACGCGCATCAAAATCCATTCCAAGTGGACGTCCACCCGTCTCTCCAATAACATTAATCGACCCATCACGTTCTTGCCGGATAATACGACCGTCTTCTAACCCCGTTACGATACGTCCCTGAGCATCAATAGCGACGCCCTCAGGGCCCTCACCAACTGTCAACTTGTCTGCTGCCGCCAACAAATTATTGCTGATAAAAGGCGCTTGACCAGCTCGGCTTGGCGCAATCGTTTGCGGCAATGGATCGAAAGGAACCGGTGAAAAGAGCAGCCATCCAACAGGGAATATAATGATGGCCAGCAGCGTCAGTTTTACGATACGTGACAAGGTGCTGGATTTTTGAGAAGTATGATTATCTTGTGTCATTTTTAAATACTAATCCTCATACAGATAGACGCAACAAGAATTTTGAAAAGGTCTAGGGATTATTTGAGACCCTAAAGATATCATTCATGTATCATCTAAGAGTTCATCATAACCTTAACTGTCCAGCCTACAGCGCAAAGGGATGCCTAGGCATTTAGGCCATAGTGGGCTAGTGTCTGAGTATATAATCCTGTGAGGAGTTTGACATGTCCGCAATACCATTCAAAACTGAAATGGACTTCACCTATGGCGAAGTGACTCACATGAGCCCGCGCATTCGTCGCGTCATCGCCAATAACCCAAGCGCTTTTACCTTCACAGGAACAGGCACCTATATTATTGGCACAGGCCAAGTTGCTGTGATTGACCCTGGCCCCCTGCTCGATGATCATGTTGAAGCCATTCTCAATGCCCTCGAGCCTGGCGAGACCATCACACATATTGTCATTACGCATACCCATAGTGATCATTCACCTGCCGCAGCACCCCTGAAAGAAAAAACCGGCGCGCCTATTTATGGACATGCCCCCATTAAGGTACAAGCCGAGGATAGCCAGGTTCAATTAGATGAAGATCAAGATGAAAACTATCGGCCAGACCATATTGTAAAAGACGGGGACATCATCGCGGGTAATGACTGGACCCTCGAAGCAGTCACCACCCCAGGCCATATGCGCAATCACATTTGCTACGCCCTACAAGAGGAAAAGACACTCTTTACTGGCGACCATGTTATGGGCTGGTCAACAAGCATTGTGGCACCGCCAGATGGCTCTATGTTCGATTATATGGCTTCCCTCAACAAGCTTCTTAAACGCGACGACGTCCTCTATATGCCAACTCATGGTCCTGTGATTGATGATCCAAAGAATTTTGTAAAAGCCTATATCGAACATCGCAAAGGCCGCGAAAACCAAATCATCGAGCAGCTTGAATCTGGTCAAACCAATATTCGCGAAATGGTGACCATTTTATATGCAGCCGTTGATAAACGCCTCCATCCAGCCGCCGCACTTTCAGTCTTTGCGCATATGCAAGATTTGGTGCAACGCGGTCATGTCATCAGCTCACAAATGCCACCAACATTAAACGCATCCTTCACCCTCAAGGAGGACTAGAACTTATTGGGCAGCTTCTTTAAGTGCTGCCAAATAAGCCTTAATCCGAGCCGCATTTGCGCCCAAATCGCTGACACCCACACGAGAGGCCGAACGCACATCAACACGCGTGCCCCCGTCAGTCTCACGAATACGCACGATAATATCGTCTTTAAAACCAAAAATCATCGTTTGCGCGACAGCCTCAAGCTGCCCCTGCTCTTCATCGCGACGCACAATTTCCCAACCCATAGCAGTTGCCGTATCTGCTACCAATATCATTGCTTCGGCTTTGGATTGAGAAAGTATTAATGCGGCTAAGTCTGGATAAGCTTTTCGCTGTTGATCAATCACTCCCGCGTCAAGTTCGAGACTATTATCGCTGGCTTTGCGAATGCTCGGGACATGAGCAAAAATCGGCGGGTCGTCAGGATCCGTTGTAATATCATGAATGGGGGGCACTGATGCGCCGACCATGATTGTTTGAATGGCGGGTGCCACAATAATGAATGCAGCAATAAAATAAATCACCGCAACGCCAGAAGACAATGTTGCTTGCCCTTTAAATGCGCCCAGAAGCAGCCCAAGGATTAACAAAACAATACCAATTGCCGCCAGCAGAACACCCAAGGCAACGGCAAGCAAAGGAACTTTAAAACTCATAAGATCGAGCCTAAAGCTCGCAAGCGCCAATATAACAATTGGCCACGCGAATAAAATTAACCTGCTTGCCCAGAGTGTCATTGTCTTCTCCCTTTAAATGGACTTATCAACTCGCAAATAATTAGCTTGCAAAAGAGAAGTCTTTGAACTGCTCACGGAGCGTTAATTTTTGAATTTTACCCGTTGCTGTATGAGGAATTTCATCAACAAAGACAACATCATCAGGCATCCACCATTTCGCGATTTTGCCTTCCAAATATTTCAATACATCTTCTTTACTGCAATCCATACCTGGCTTCTTAATGATGATCAAAAGGGGCCGCTCATCCCATTTAGGGTGAGCAATACCAATAACAGCAGCCTCAGCAACCGCCTCATAACCAACTGCGATATTTTCAATCTCAATAGAAGAAATCCATTCACCGCCGGACTTGATCACATCTTTTGACCTATCGGTAATTTGCATGAATCCCAATTCATCAATTGTGGCAACATCGCCGGTGTCAAAGAAACCGTCCTTATCGAGAATCTCTCCGCCCTCGCCCTTCATATAAGAGCCAACAATAAATGGACCGCGAACCATTAAATGCCCAAAAGCTTTACCATCGCGAGGCAACTCATTGCCATCATCATCAGTGATTTTCATCTCAACAAGATAAGGTGGACGACCTTGCTTCACTTTAATATCCATTTGCTCATCAAAGCTCATATCTTCCATGCCTGCTTTAAATGACGCAATTGTGCCCAATGGCGAGAGCTCGGTCATACCCCAAGCGTGCTTAACTTCAACTTCATAATCACGCTCGAATTTTTCTAACATAACCCGCGGAACAGCAGAGCCACCAATAGTGACCGTATTCAATGCAGGCAATTTCAACTTATTCTCTTCAAGGTGCTGTAACAGCATAAGCCAAACAGTTGGCACAGCTGCGGTAAAGGTAACGCCCTCATTGTTTAAAAGCTCATAGATGCTCTCGCCATCCATATTCGCACCAGGATTAACAATCTTAGCGCCAGATGCAGGTGCAGAAAAAGCAATACCCCATGCATTTGCATGGAACATCGGCACAACAGGCATCACCGTATCAACGCTGCGAAGCCCCATCACGTCTGTCGAATTAGAGACAAGTGTATGCAAAACGTTAGAGCGATGTGAATAAAGCACACCCTTAGGATTGCCGGTTGTGCCAGAAGTATAGCACAAACCACAAGGGTCGGTTTCATTGACCTTGACCCAATTAAAATCGCCCGACTGCGCATCAACTAAATCTTCATAACAAATGGCGTTTTTAAGGCTCGTTTCAGGCATATGCGTTTTATCGCACATAATGATGACATGCTTCACACAAGGAATATCCGCCTCAATTCCCTCAAGAATTGGAACAAATGTAAGGTCAGAAATGATTACTTTATCGTTGGCATGGTTAATAATGTAACTCAATTGCTCAGGAAAAAGGCGCGGGTTCAAAGTGTGATAAACACCCCCCAGGCCAGTGATGCCATACCAAGACTCGAAATGGCGGTGAGTGTTCCATGCCAATGTTGCAATAACGTCGCCGCGCGTACAGCCAAGCCCGATTAAACCCTGCGAGAGTTTACGTGCACGCAAATGCGCATCAGCATATGTTTCGCGATGAATGTAACCTTCAACAAGACGAGAGACGATTTCTCGTTCTCCATGATAATTAAGCGCGTGATCTAAAATACCATTAACTAATAATGGCACGTCTTGCATTGTCCCTTGCATTTCACTCTCCCTAAACACATTATGGAATTAAATATTAATTTATTCTGCCTCATATAATAAGAACTGGCTAGTCCATAGGAGCATAAATTGGCAAATTCTGACTCTCATATTTATCAACTCAAAACAAAAGATATTGCTGCATCCATTCGCACACAAACTCTCACAGCACGAAGTGTTCTCGAGCACTATCTCGATCGTATCGATAAATTCAATCCCACCCTAAATGCTGTGATTTTTCGTGATGACGAAAAAGCGCGCCAAAATGCTGATCAGATAGATGCCAGAATTAAAGCTGGAGAAAACCTTGGCCCTCTTGCCGGCGTTCCGATGACAATCAAGGATGCATTTGAAGTTACGGGCATGACATGCGACATTGGCGTTCCTGCCTTTAAAGGGCAACTCTCAACCCAGAGCGCGACTGTTGTCTCACGCTTGGAAAATGCAGGTGCTTTGATTATTGGTAAAACCAATACACCTTATTTATGCTCGGACTGGCAAAGCTATAACGCAATCCATGGCACAACCAATAACCCCTGGCATATTAAACATACACCGGGAGGCTCCTCAGGCGGAAGCGCGGCGGCTTTATCTGCGGGCATGACACCTATCGAATTTGGCAGCGACATAGGTGGTTCGATTCGTGTACCTGCGCATTATTGTGGGTTATTTGGACACAAACCAAGCCTGGATATCATTCCAACAAAGGGCCATGTTCCACCAGCCCATGGCGCACAACGCGGCAGTGACATGAACGTTGTCGGGCCTTTAGCGCGCTCTGTTGAAGATCTACTTCTCTTGCTTGACCTCACGGCAGGCCCCGAACGCCCATTGGCATCGGCTTTTTCTTTAGCGCTCCAGGGCCCAAGAGCCCAAACGCCAACCAATCTCCGCATCGGCCTTTGGGCAGATGACCCCTATTGCACCGTTTCCAATCAATTCGCAACAGAGATCGAAAACGCGGCCAAAGCGCTAACAAAGCAAGGCGCAAAGATTATCCCCATCAAGCCTCCATTTGACCTCGAGGAACACACTAATCTCTATAGATTTTTATTAAATGCAGCCATGTCATCTGGCCCACGCAATCAAACACTTCACACCGAATGGCTGCGCGCTAAAGAACAAACGGCTCAATACTTAAAAAATTGGATGGCACTCTTTGAACAAATCGATGTTTTATTCTGCCCCGTAAGCCCCACGACAGCGCTTCCGCACACCCAAGACAAAGATTTTGCAGGACGTCGGATGCGCGTTGATGGCAATGACCGGGACTATAATGATAATGCCATATGGCCTGGGGTTGCGACATCATGCGGCTTACCCTCAACGGTGGTGCCTTTAGGTCTTGCCACTGACGGCCTCCCCTTTGGCATGCAAATCATTGGCCCACCCTTTGAAGACAAAACCCCACTCGCAGTGGCAGCCATGCTTGAAACTATAGGTTACCAGCAACTTATTCCACCGGGATTTGAGGGTTAAACAACGTTTGAGAAACGGAAAATCAAACCGCCGAGCTATGACCGCCAAACGTTTAAAGAGCCAAAAAGTTCAGAGACTCTATGCTGTTAAGCTCAGTATTTACCCTTAAGCGTCATACCCTTCGGGATCTTGGTGTAAAATCACATCGGCGCCAGGGTATTGCATCAATAAAGCGGCCTCGACCTCTTCAGCAATCTCGTGGGCGCGAAACAAACTCATCTCTCCGTCAAGCTCAATATGGGCTTGTATAAAGAGTTGGGTTCCCGAATGGCGTGTTCGTAAATCATGAAATGAGCGCACCTCAGGATGAGCTCCAATAATAGCTTCTATATTGTCGCGCGTCTCATCATTGGCTTCATGGTCCATTAATTGTTTGCTTGATTTAGCCATGATCTCGCGCGCACTCATTAAAAGCATTAAGGCAACAACAATCCCCAAAATCGGGTCAGCTAAAGCAAAGTCCGCATAAATCGTTAAAACCAAAGACAAGATAACCGCTAAATTCATGTAAAGGTCAGCTTCATAATGCGCAGAATCTGCGGATATCGCGAGAGACCCCGTGCTTTTCGCCACTTTTCGTTGAAAAAATACAAGCCCAAGCGTGGCTACTATAGCTATCACAATCACGACAATACCAATCACACCATGTGAAATTGGCTGCGGATTAAAAAAACGATCAACCGATTGCATGATTAATAAAATAGCTGAAACCGAAATAACCAGAGCTTGCGCAAGCGCGGCCAAAGCCTCAGCTTTACCATGTCCAAAACGATGCTCATCATCTGCCGGCGTGAGAGCATGGCGAACCACAAAAAAGTTAATAAATGAAATGCTAAAATCCAACACGGAGTCAAATAATGATCCAAGCAAGGCAATAGAGCCGGTAGCAAGCCAGGCATAGGTTTTAAGACCAATCAAGGAAAGCGCGACTAAGACAGCCAAACTGCTCGCGAGTTGTATTTGACGACTTTTATGAGCCAAATCATTGGCGCCACGTTCTAATATTTCATTCTTATTATTCATGATGACATTTAGGGATAAAGCCGTTGGACAGTCCACGCAGAACCATCGCGTTGATAGCGGACCCGATTATGCAATCGATGCGCCCCATCTTCCCAAAACTCAATCATGCTCGGCACAAGACGACGGCCAGACCAATGCGGCGGTCGCGGAATAATCTCTTCATTTTTATATTTATTCTCAATCTCTTTAAAAGCATGCTCTAGCGCCATCCTATTCTCAACCGGGCGCGACTGCTCAGACGCCCAAGCCCCAAGCTGGCTTTGCCGGGGACGAGAATGATAATAATCATCTGCCTCTTGATCGCTCACCGCTTCTAAATGCCCGCGTAACCGAATTTGCCGTCGCAGGGATTTCCAATGGAAATTGAGCGCTGCTTGCGCATGAGCTTCTATTTCTTGGCCTTTTTGGCTCTCTAAATTTGTATAAAAAACAAAGCCTCGCGCATCGTGGCCCTTAAGCAGAACAACGCGCACATTGGGCAAGCCAGCTTCATCAACAGTTGCCAATGACATGGCGTTAGGATCATTTATTTCATGAGCCTCAGCGTCACCGAACCAACGATTAAACAAAGGAAAGGGGTCCGCGGGCGGATGATCAAAATCTAATAGGAATGTTTCTTCAGCCATAAATTATTTCCTTAATCTGATGATTTATCACAAATGCTTGCACACCGATATCGTCAGAAGCTCAAATAGTTTAAATCTTCAATGACAACATAAAAACAACGCTGGGCATTATCGGCAACCCAGTTTATACCATAGAAATTACTTTTTACGGGGGTTATTATGACACAACTCATGCAAGGCAAACGCGGACTTATTATGGGCGTCGCAAACAAACGCTCGATTGCTTGGGGCATTGCCCAAGCTTGCGCAAATGCTGGCGCTGAAATCGCTTTTACATATCAAGGCGAAGCTCTCGAACGCCGTGTAACGCCATTAGCAGAAAGCGTCAATAGTTCGATCATCTTACCTTGTGATGTAACCGACGAGGCAAGTATGGATAATGTATTTGCTGTCTTAAAAGAAAAATGGGGCAAAATTGATTTCATCGTTCATGCCATCGCATTTGCTGATAAAGACGAACTTGCTGGCCGTTATGTCGACACATCCCCAGCCAATTTTCAAATGAGTTTGAATATTTCCTGTTACTCTTTCACAGCCATCGCCAAACGGGCTGAGGCTCTCATGATTGATGGCGGATCTATGGTCACTCTATCCTATTATGGTGCCGAAAAAGTAATCCCTCACTACAATGTGATGGGTGTTGCCAAGGCCGCACTCGAAGCAAGCGTTAGATATCTCGCTGCAGATTTAGGCCCCAAAAATATTCGCGTAAACTCAATTTCAGCAGGTCCAATCAAAACCCTCGCTGCAGCTGGCATTTCTGGCATGCGAATGATGCTAAATTGGAGTGAGGAAAACGCTCCCCTTCGTCGTAATGTGACAATTGAAGAAGTCGGAAACTCTGCCCTTTATCTACTCTCCGATCTCGGGTCAGGGGTAACTGGAGAAAATCACCATGTCGATGCTGGCTACAATGCCACGGGCATGACAATTGTTGAAGAGGACTAAGTGCGGTCATGTCGCATAATACATTCGGCCACTTATTTCGCGTAACGACATGGGGTGAATCCCACGGCAAAGCCATTGGCTGTGTCGTCGATGGAGCACCGCCAAGGCTCGCTATTACCGAAGACGAGATCCAACATTGGCTAGACCAACGCCGGCCAGGGCAAAATCGGTTTACAACACAACGCCAAGAGCCGGACCAAGTCCAAATTCTCTCAGGCGTTTTCATGGATCCAGAAACCGGCGCCCAAGTCACAACCGGCACGCCCATTCAGCTTCTAATCGAAAACACAGATCAGCGCTCGAAAGACTACGGCGATATAAAAGACAAATATCGCCCAGGTCATGCCGATTATGCCTATCAAGCAAAATATGGCATTCGTGACTATCGAGGGGGCGGCCGGCAATCAGCCCGTGAAACGGCGGCGCGGGTTGCCGCAGGCGGTATTGCGCGCAAAGTTCTAGACGGAATAACGATCACGGGCGCTTTGGTCCAAATGGGACCGCATAAGATTGACCGCAACCGCTGGGATTGGAACGAAATAGCGCAAAATCCTTTTTGGTGCCCAGATCCTGTCGCAGCAAAAGAGTGGGAAACCTATCTTGATGGCGTCCGTAAAGCAGGCTCTTCTTGTGGCGCTGTCATTGAAGTGATCGCACGCGGTGTGCCTGCTGGCTGGGGAGCGCCCATATACGCTAAACTCGACACAGACCTTGCAGCCGCTATGATGAGCATCAATGCCGTCAAAGGTGTTGAAATTGGCAATGGATTTGAGGCTGCCAGCCTATCCGGTGAAGAAAATGCCGATGAGATGCGCGCCGGTGAAACAGGCCCAGAATTTTTAAGCAATAATGCCGGTGGTGTTTTAGGTGGTATTTCGACTGGACAAGACCTTGTTGTGCGCTTCGCGGTTAAACCAACATCTTCTATTTTAACCCCGCGTAAAACAATTGATGAAGCCGGCAAAGAGCATGACATTATCACCAAAGGGCGACATGACCCCTGTGTTGGCATTCGCGCTGTACCTGTTGGAGAAGCAATGATGGCATGTGTTCTTGCTGACCATAAATTACGCCACCGTGGCCAAACTGGGCAATAAATGTCGAAATGTCGTCTCTACATTATTAGCCCGCCGCGCATAGAGCTCGATTCTTTTGCAAAAACTCTTCAACAAACATTAGACGCTGGTGATGTTGCGAGCTTTCAGCTCCGTTTAAAATCCGATGACACCACCCCGCTAAGCGATGATGATATTTTACGTGCTTGCGAGAAACTCATTCCAATCACGCAAAAATACGATGTTGCATTTCTTTTAAATGACCGCCCTGACCTGGCCATACAAACTCAAGCAGATGGTTGCCATATCGGACAAAATGATATGCCATGCAAAGAGGCGCGTCAGCTTCTTGGAAACAATAAAATCGTCGGCGTCACTTGTCATAACTCGCGTCATTTAGCGATGTTAGCCGGAGAAGATGATGCTGATTATGTCGCCTTTGGTGCATTTTTTAATACAATAACCAAACAAACATCCAGCCAATGTGAGCCCGAAATCTTAAGCTGGTGGCAGGAAGTTGCCACATTGCCTTGCGTTGCGATTGGCGGCATCACAACACAAAACGCATCAGTCCTTATCACCGCGGGCGCAGATTTTCTTGCTGTCAGCAATGGTATATGGGGACATGATCGTGGTCCTGCTCAAGCTGTTAAAGAGTTCAATGCCCTCTTTGAGAAAGCTAAATAAACCAAAACCGCATTCTTAGTCTTTGTTTTTTGGAAGATTGAGTGCTATCAGACTGAAACTGTTCTGCAAAAGGTACGACAATGAAGATTAACGGAAATGAAATTCGCCCAGGCAATGTCATTAAACACAATGATGCACTTTGGGTTGCGGTTAAAGTCCAGCATGTTAAACCCGGTAAAGGGGGCGCATTTGCTCAAGTTGAACTCAAAAACTTGGTCACATCCTCTAAACTGAATGAGCGCTTTCGCTCCTCAGAAACCGTTGAACGGGCGCGCTTGGAGCAAAGAGATTATCAATATCTCTATGAAGTTGATGGCATGCTGACATTCATGGACACAGATTCATACGAACAAATCGAGCTTGCTAAAGATTTCGTTGGCGAGCGTGCAAGCTTCTTACAAGACGGAATGATGGTGGTGGTTGAAGACCACGAAGGCATGCCAATTGGCATCCGCCTCCCCGCCCAAGTAACCCTTGAGATTTCCGAGACTGAACCTGTTGTTAAAGGCCAAACAGCAACCTCATCATATAAACCAGCAATACTCGAAAATGGTGTGCGGGTGATGGTGCCACCCTTTGTTGGCACAGGCGATAAAATCGTTGTCGATACTGAAGAGCTCACATATTTAAGGCGGGCTGATTAATGGCGCATCAATCCCCCGTCATGAATGTTATGATTGGTGCTGCTGAAAAAGCAGCACGAAATCTTCGCCGAGACTTTGGTGAAATTGAAAATCTACAAGTCTCCAGCAAGGGACCCGGCGATTTTGTTTCCAATGCCGACCTCAAAGCGGAAAAAACACTATTTGAAGAGCTGAGCCGAGCTCGCCCGGGTTATGGGTTTTTAATGGAAGAAAATGGCCTCATTGAAGGCCAGGACAAGACACATCGTTGGATCATCGATCCATTAGACGGAACAACAAACTTTCTTCATGGCATACCCCATTTTGCCATCTCAATCGGCCTTGAACGCGATGGTGTATTGGTTGCCGGGTTAATCTATAACCCCGTCACTGACGAAGTTTACAATGCAGAGCGCGGAACGGGCGCTTATCTTAATAATAAGCGTATCCGCGTGTCATCGCGCACCAAAATGTCAGAGTCATTATTTGCAACCGGCATTCCACACCAAGGACGATCAGACCCCGAGAAATTCGTTAAAGACATGAACACGCTCATGCCAAAAGTTGCTGGCATTCGCCGCTTTGGGTCCGCCGCCCTTGACCTGGCTTACGTTGCCGCAGGTCGCCTTGATGGATATTGGGATCGCGCTTTACAGCCTTGGGATATGGCAGCAGGCATTGTGATTGTGCGTGAAGCCGGCGGCATGGTCAGTGATATTGATTTAAGCGGTAAGTTTTTAGATAGCGGAAATATTATCGCGGCTAATGAATCTATGTATGACGCTCTCGGGAAATGCCTCGAACGCTAGAAAGCCTCAAGGATAAAGCCTGAATCATTCCTTTACTCAGCTGCTTTTTGTCCAAACTGAAGCTTGGCTAATTTCCCATAAAGACCGCCCGCCTTTATCAAGCTTTCATGCGTGCCACTTGCAACAACTCGCCCTTGATCCATAACCACGATGCGATCTGCCTGTAAAATCGTCGCCAGGCGATGGGCAATGACAAGTGTCGTCCGCCCCTTCATCAAATGTGCTAGGGCATCCTGAACAAGTCGCTCACTTTGAGCATCGAGGGCACTGGTTGCTTCATCCAAAAGTAAAATCGGCGCATCGCGCAAAATAGCCCGCGCAATTGCAAGCCGTTGGCGTTGTCCGCCAGACAAGTTAACGCCGCGCTCGCCCAAGGGGCTTAGATAGCCATGCGGTAAAGCCTCAATAAATTCAGCTGCATGCGCGGCTTGTGCCGCCGCCTCAACCTCGGCTTGCGTCGCGTCCGGGCGCCCAAATCGAATATTGTCCAAAACCGACATGCCAAAAATAACGGTTTCTTGTGGTACGCTCGATAGCGATTGACGTAATTCAGTGGGATCAAGTGCCATCACGTCTACACCATCAACGAATATCTCGCCTTGCTGACGATCATAAAACCGCGGCAAAAGCTGAAATACGGTTGACTTACCAGCTCCCGAAGGGCCGACAAGCGCAACAGTTTCGCCAGGGTTAACGGTAAGAGAAAAATCTTTGAGGGCAGCTTGGTCTGGGCGTGAGGGATAGTTGAACTGCACGTTCTTAAACGAAATCATGCCCTGTACCGGATGCGGCAGATGCAAGGGATGTTCTGGGGCAGCAATCGTGGGGATTTCTTCAAGCAGTTCTACCAAGCGCTCTGTCGCCCCAGCGGCCAGTTGAATATCGCCCCAAACTTCTGATAAAGCGCCAATAGATGTGGCGCATAAAACAGCATAAAGCACAAACTGGCTTAACACCCCACCCGTCATCGTGCCCGATAAAACATCATGCGCACCAACCCATAAGAGTCCAACAACACCAGAGAAAACGAGAACAATCGCAACCGCTGTGAGAATTGATCGAGCGATGATGCGACGCTTAGCAACCCAAAACGACTGCTCGACAGCCAAACTAAACCGATCGCGGTCGACCTTTTCATGGGTGAAGGCTTGCACCACTTGCATAGCGGAAAGCGTTTCAGCGGCATGGGCACTGGTATCTGCTAAACGATCCTGACTATCACGCGACAACCGCCGAACCAGTCGACCAAAGCCAATCACTGGCACAATAATGGCTGGAAGCGCGAGCGCCGCCATCATACTCAATTTAGGGCTTGTATAGACCAACATCCCAGCCGACCCGACAAACATAAATAAATTACGTAGTGCAATCGAGGCAGATGAACCAACGACAGTTTTAATCAAAACCGTGTCAGCCGTGAGACGCGACAAAACCTCTCCGGTGCGCGTTGTTTCAAAAAATGCTGGGCTAAGGCGCGTAATATGAGCATAAACGTCATTTCGCAGATCGGCCGTTACCCGCTCCCCTATCCAACTCACAAAGAAGAAACGCGTCGCGCTGGCAACGCCCAAGGCGCCCGCAACAATGATCATAGCTAAAAAATATTGATCAATAACAGCACTGTCCGTCCCAGAAAAACCGCCATCAATGACAAAACGCGCAGCAATGGGCAGAACCAATGTCGATAAGGTCGCGCAAATGAGAGCAATAAATGCTCCCAGTAGCATATATGGATATTTTAAGATAAATGGTGCGAGTGCCCTTAAAGGCTTAAGCGTACGAGACTTTGCGCGCCGAAGCGCCTGGTCTTCGAGTGATAAATTCTCTTGCTGAACGCCTGATTGTGCTGATTGTGTCATGACCTATACTTTCGACGACCTTATAACAGCCCCGCTCCCACAAAACCACAAACAATTAAAATTCTGAACTGGTAGAGACATTTTGCCTCTTTTTGTTCCAAATTGTCCCGATCGGGCTTGCCTATCTAGCCATCTTCGTCTATTAAACGCCCTCAATCATGCTTTAACGGATATATACCGATGAAAAAAGACATTCACCCAGACTATCACATGATCACAGTTGTCATGAATGATGGATCTACATATCAAACGCGCTCCACTTATGGTGAAGAAGGCACGACTTTGACCCTTGATATCGACCCAACAACGCATCCAGCTTGGACCAAGGGCGCACAAACGCTCCTTGACCGCGGCGGTCGCGTCAGCCGATTCAATAAAAAATTCGACGGTTTTATTAGCTAAGCTAAAGAAATTCTACATTTTAAAAAGGGCTTCTGCGTCAGCGTGGGAGCCCTTTTTGTTATCTAACACTTGCTTAATCCGTTCAATTTCATGGCTTAGAACCTCAATACGTTCGCTTAGCTCATCAATGCTTAATCGGCTCAAATCCTCGCCAATGAGTTGTTTGAGCGTATCAGACATTTTCTGTGGTTCAAGATCATCCATTCCATTACTCCATATTGCCAATCGCATTGAGAGCAGTTTAAGTAAAATATAATACTGTGAAAAGGATACATCATCATGTCGGACCAAGTTTTTGACCTTCCAACAAAAATGCGCGCTATTCAAATCGGTGAAACGCGCACAGCAGATAGTCTCTATATTGATCATATCCCAGTGCCATCACCTGGCGCATATGAGGTGCTTGTTGCTGTTGGGGCAGCTGGGGTTAATCGTGGCGACTGTTACCAGCGACTTGGCTTTTACCCGGCACCTCCTGGTGCCTCTGACATTATGGGGTTAGAATTCTCGGGCACCGTTGTTGCTTTGGGAGATCATGTAACACGTTGGCAAATTGGCGATCGCATTGCGGCACTTGTTGCCGGAGGTGGATATGCTGAATTTGCAAATGTACATGAGGACCACGCCCTGCCAATTCCGGAAAATATGAGCCTGATTGAGGCCGCCAGCCTGCCCGAAACGATTTTTACAGTCTGGGCCAATGTTTTTGAAGGCGCTCTTCTTGAAGCGGGCAACACACTGCTCATTCATGGCGGAACCAGTGGTATTGGGACAACCGCAATTCAAATGGCCAAGCAAGCCGGCGCAACGGTTATCACCACTGCTGGTTCTGATGATAAGTGTAAGGCCTGTATGAGCTTAGGAGCAAACCATGCCATTAACTACAAAACCCAAGACTTTGTAGAAGCCGTTGGAAACCTAACAAATGGTGTGGGTGCTGATGTTATTTTGGATATGGTGGGCGGAGACTATGTCGCCCGAAACATCGCATGTGCCGCACGCGGGGGACGCATCGTTAATATTGCATTCTTAAACGGCTCTAAGGTAGAAATCGACCTCATGCCTGTTATGCTCAAAAACCTTACATTAACAGGCTCCACATTACGCGCACGTGCCATTGAAGAAAAAACCCGATTAACAAAATGCGTCGCGAAAAATGCCTGGCCTCATATAGAATCAAGTATCAAGCCGGTTATTGATCAAGTCTTTCCATTAAGCCAAGCAGGAGCTGCCCATAATCGTATGGAGACCAGCGTTCACATAGGTAAAATTATTCTTGATTGCACGCTTTAAAAAAGGCTTTTCTCAGAGCTTATTTCAGCCTATACAGGGTTATTCCCTAAATTCTAGGTTCTGGTCAGTTTGTCTAAAGACAATCCGACATAAGGAGAAATCATGTCTACTCTACTCATGCCAAAAGCAACGGCCGTATGGCTCATCGAAAACACTGCGCTTACATTTGATCAAATAGCGCTTTTTTGCGGTCTTCACCCACTCGAGGTACGTGGTATCGCTGATGGTGATGTAGCCAGCGGAATCAAAGGCCTTGACCCAATTAACAATGGCCAATTATCGCGTGAAGAAATTGAACGCTGTCAGCTTGACCCGACCGCGATCCTAGCAATCGCAACCAGTAAGCGCGTTATTCCAGAAGCAAAACCTCGCAAAGGGGCCAAATATACCCCCTTATCAAAACGCCAAGAGCGTCCAGATGCAATTGCTTGGTTGCTTCGCAATCACCCTGAGCTCAACGACGCGCAAATTAGCCGCCTCGTTGGAACTACAAAATCAACAATTGAAACCGTACGTGATCGGTCCCATTGGAACATGCCAAATATCAAACCTGTTGACCCCGTGTCTTTAGGCTTATGCAAACAAATGGAGCTTGATGCCGAGGTTGCTAAAGCAGCCAAACGCCTTGAGCGCATCCGAAAAGCCGAAGCAAAGGCCGCAGGCTTAACCGGTGCTGTCCTTCAAGATGCCGACGTAACAACCGCAGAAGTCCAACCAACCGTTGACTTATATCAAGAGCCAGAAGTGCGCAGCAATCTAACGGCAGATGACGTTTTTGGTAACTTTAATAAAAGCGAATAAGACGGCGAAAGCTCTTAGCTTTGCACATACATATCAAACGGCGGCTTCGGTCGCCGTTTTTTTGTATAGGGCCACAATCCTTAGAATCGGTGATTGACCCCTTAAATCGGTTAAAAATACGATTTAAACCCTATTTATCCTCTCTTTTGCTTTTATTTCGTTCCGCGAACATATATAAATATTTTTTGAAACTGATCGGCCGTCTATCTATAAGACGCATTTGGAGGCGATAAGTTGGCACAATCACCCGTCATCGGCATTATCATGGGCAGTCAGTCTGACTGGGAAACCATGAAGCACACCAGCGAGACCCTTAACAAACTCGAGATTGCGCATGAAACACGCATTGTTTCTGCGCACCGAACGCCCAAGCGTCTCTATGACTATGCGCAAACTGCCGAAGACCGAGGTTTAAAGCTCATTATCGCAGGTGCCGGGGGAGCAGCACACCTTCCCGGCATGACAGCAGCCCTTACAGCTCTTCCTGTCCTCGGTGTGCCTGTCGAAAGTAAAGCGCTGTCTGGACAAGATTCACTTCTTTCGATCGTCCAAATGCCCGCAGGGATTCCCGTTGGAACGCTCGCCATTGGCCGCGCAGGGGCTATTAACGCAGCATTACTAGCTGCAGCTATGCTAGCCACCACAGACCCCGAGCTTTCAATACGTCTCCATTCATGGCGCGCGCAGCAAACCTCAAATGTAGAAGAGACCCCGCGTGACGCTTAAACCGCTCGCACCCGGCGCTCGCATTGGCATATTAGGTGGCGGACAACTTGGCCGCATGATGGCCCAGTCTGCGGCTGAATTAGGCTTTTTGGTCCATATTTACTGTCCCGAACCTGACTGTCCGGCCGCTCAGGTTGCCCCCGAATTTACCTGTGCCGATTACTCAGATCAAAAGGCACTCAAAGCATTTGCTGAGAGTGTTGATGCAATTACCTATGAATTTGAGAATGTTCCGCAGGATACAGCTCATTTTCTAAACACATTTAGACCCGTCGCGCCTGCGCCTAAGGCACTGGGGATTGCCCAAGATCGCTGGCTTGAAAAAACCTTCATTCAAGACCAAGGCATTGATGTTGCTCAATTTTTTGACATTACATCTCGCGACGATCTGGTCAAAGCACTCGACACACTTGGCGGCAACGGCATTTTAAAAACACGACGTTTTGGCTATGATGGAAAAGGCCAATGGCGCTTATCACCAACATCAAATATTGATGAAATTTATGCCGAGTTAAATGCTCAGCCGGCGATCCTGGAAGGGCTGGTTTTATTTCAAAGCGAAATATCGGTCATCATCGCCCGCGATTATGAGGGCAATATCGCGTGTTATGATCCAACCGAAAATAGCCATGAAAATCATATATTGCGCCATAGCCGAGTGCCCGGAAATATGTCAGTCGATCTCCAACAAAACGCCCAGCAGATCGCGCATAAGATTGCCACAGCACTCGATTATATTGGCGTACTGGCTATTGAATTATTTATTGCGGATCAAAAGCTGATCGTAAATGAAATAGCCCCCCGTGTGCATAATTCGGGGCACTGGACAATGGATGCAGCGGCCACTAGTCAATTTACTCAACACATACGCGCAATTTCCGCATGGCCACTGGGTAGCGCCATTCGCCATAGCAATGTTGAAATGGAAAACTTGTTGGGAGATGAGATAAATAATTGGTTATCTCTCGCCAGTGAACCAAACTGCCACATTCATCTCTATGGAAAACAAGAGGCTAAACCAGGTCGTAAAATGGGGCATGTCAACCGGACAAGCCCTTTCACGCAAACCCGCTAGTGACCGGTCCCATATCGTAAATTTGAAAGCGCCTTTAAACCATCTTCTATCAGGCCGCTTGCTTTTGTACCCATCTTAACCGCGCGTGCCTTCGTTTTCTCAAATGACATGACATTATCAATTCGCCGATCAAGGAAGCCCCAAGTCGCCTCATAGGCTTCACTGTCATCAGCCAACCAGCATAAACGTGTACTGGCCAAGACACCGGTTAAAATAGCCCGTTTGGTATAAAAATTATAATCTGTGGACGTATCGCCTGCCCAACGCCATATCGCATGAACCGTCTTGTAATTGACCCTTATGGCCAAACTGGCGCGTGACGGCAGGCTTAATGCTGCAATGGCACGCCTAAAGACCTCTTTACTCTCTTCATCCACCTCAATGCGCGCGCGCACAGCGTCTGTAATGCGTGTGCGAATTTTTTCGGGATAAGGTAACTCATTCAAACGCGTTAGCATTCGCTCATCCCCACGCGCAAAATAATAGGCCAGAAGGTCATTAACCCCATTTGGCAAAGCCAAAAGCGCATCAGACCTGCTGACACCACATTTGGCTGCCGCATCAGAGATGAGGCGTTCATGCCAGCCGTCAAAGACGATATCAGGCAATGCCGCGTCTAAAATCTGAGCCTTAATGCGCTCGAGAGGGTTTTCCATATCCATGAGCACAATATGGGCTTAAAGATGACGAAAAACAAGTCTCAGGGCTAGACATATGGTCCCGGGTTTGCTAATTCAAACCTACATATGACATCATGTCCAACGAATAGAATGGAGTTGATACACAGTGCAAGTATCAGTAAGAGATAATAACGTCGATCAGGCTTATAAAGTTCTGAAGAAAAAACTTCAGCGTGAAGGCGTTTTCCGCGAAATGAAGCTCCGCAATGCTTTTGAAAAGCCATCAGAAAAGCGTGCGCGTGAAAAAGCAGAATCGGTTCGCCGTGTTCGCAAGCTCGCCCGCAAAGCAGCGATTCGTGAAGGTGCCGTTATCGGTAAGCGCAAATATTAATTTCTGCGCTTTGCGCCATTGTCGCGCTCTTTTTTATTAAAAAAAGACTTCAGAAATAAAGAAATAAAAAAAGCACCCCTTGGGGTGCTTTTTCTGTTTGGGCATATTTACTGATAAATATATTTCATCATCGGCTAGAAAGCCTTGATGATATTTTCTACCATCTTCTTGGCATCCGCAAAGAGCATCATTGTATTGTCACGGAAGAACAATTCATTCTCGACGCCAGCATAGCCAGATCCCATACCGCGCTTGATAAACAAGACAGTTCCAGCACGCTCTACATCAAGTATCGGCATGCCATAAATGGGCGATGTTGTATCCGTTTTTGCTGAAGGATTGGTCACATCATTCGCGCCAATCACAAAAGCAACATCAGCTTGAGCAAATGAGCTGTTAATATCTTCAAGCTCAAAGACTTCATCATATGGCACATTAGCTTCTGCCAATAACACATTCATGTGGCCTGGCATACGACCGGCAACAGGGTGGATAGCATAAGATACTTTGACACCCGCTTTTTTCAGCTCGTCGACCATTTCGCGCAAGGCATGCTGAGCTTGCGCAACCGCCATACCATAACCCGGAACGATGATAACAGATCCCGCATTCTTCATAATAAAAGCTGCGTCTTCTGCACTACCCTGTTTAACAGGACGTGTTTCAACAACACCAGAGGCTGTGGCTGTCTCGCCCCCAAAGCCGCCAAGAATAACGGAGAAGAAGGACCGGTTCATGCCTTTGCACATAATATAGGATAGAATCGCACCAGATGACCCCACCAAGGCGCCTGTGATGATCAGTGCCATATTGCCAAGGGTAAAACCAATACCCGCTGCCGCCCAACCAGAGTATGAATTAAGCATGGACACAACAACCGGCATATCAGCGCCACCAATTGGAATAATCAGTAAAAAGCCAATAATGAATGACAAAATAGTCACAATCAAAAAGATGTCACTCGATGGATAATCGCTCAAGCAAAGAACGCTAATACCAATAATAATCGCGAGGGCGAGTCCAATATTGATCATGTGACGGCCCGGCAACATGATTGGAGCACCCGACATCACACCCTGTAATTTGGCAAATGCGATAATGGAGCCCGAAAAGGTAATTGCTCCAATCGACAGACCAACTGACATTTCAACAAGGCTCGCCGCAAAAATGCCGCCTGTCGAAGTAGCAATACCAAAGGCATCCGGCGCCAAAAATGCAGACCATGCAACAAGCACAGCTGCAAGACCAACCAAAGAATGGAAGCCAGCAACAAGCTGGGGCATGTCCGTCATAGCAATACGTTTCGCGATCTGAGATCCAATAATGCCACCAATAGCGATGCCTGCAGCAATCGTAAGCCAGATGGTCATATCGCTTTGGTCGAGTTGAATAAGTGTCGTCACCACAGCAACGGCCATACCAGCCATTCCATAATAGTTTCCTTGACGAGATGTTTCGGGTGAGCTTAAGCCTCGTAAAGACATAATGAATAAGACGCCTGAAACGAGATATAAAATAGCCGTAAGATTAGCTGACATTTGTAAGGCTCCTATTTGTCTTTTTTACGATACATGGCCAGCATGCGCTGGGTGACGAGGAAACCCCCAAAAATATTGACCGAGGCCAAAATGACCGCGCCAAAACCAAGCCAACGCGACAAAGAATTTGCCTCTGTGTTTTCTAAGCCAGATTTTCCAAGAGCGATCAAAGCACCAACAATAATGACTGACGAAATAGCATTCGTAACGGCCATTAAAGGCGTATGCAAAGCCGGCGTCACTGACCAGACAACGTAATAGCCAACAAAAACAGCCATTACGAGAATACTGATTAAATAAATAGTTGCTGAAATTTCCATTATTTATTTCCTCCAACAGGCTTTTTGGTCGCTGGCGCAGCTTTCTTCGCCGCTGTTTTACGCACGGGCGCTGCCTTGGCTGCTGGCTTTTTGGTTGCAGGCGCAGCTTTCTTCGCTGCCGGCTTCTTGGCTGCAGGTGATTTTGCTGTCGGCTTTGCTTTGGCCGAAGACCTCACAGCAAACATTTCATGCACAACCTTTCCCTCGTGGGTCAGGCCAATACCTTTCACAATTTCATCTTCCCAATCGAGAGTTAAGCTTTTCTTCTCTTGATCCCAAAAAGATTGAACAAAATTATAAAGATTACGCGCAAATAGCTCACTGGCATTGCCGGCCAATCGGCCCGCCACATTTTCATGGGCAACGATATGAACACCTTTATGATTAATAACCTTACCAGCGCGTGATAATTTGCAGTTACCACCTTGCTCAACAGCAAGATCAACCACAACAGAACCTGGCTTCATGCTTTCAACCATTTTGGTCGTCACCAATTCAGGGGCCGGTCGACCAGGAATTAAAGCGGTCGTAATGACAATATCTTGCTTTGCAATATGCTCAGCAACCAAAGCGGCTTGACGCTTTTGATAATCGGCGCTCATTTCTTTGGCATAACCACCAGAAGTCTCGCCGCTTTCGTCACTATCTGTTTCAACCATAACAAAAGAACCGCCCAAACTTTCGACTTGCTCTTTCGCTGCTGCACGTACATCCGTCGCCGTTACAATAGCACCAAGGCGCTTTGCTGTCGCAATCGCCTGAAGGCCAGCAACACCCGCGCCCATAACAAAAATGCGAGCAGCAGGAACAGTCCCCGCAGCCGTCATCATCATCGGGAGCGCGCGATTATAAACGCTTGTGGCATCTAAGACTGCCTTATAGCCCGCCAAATTTGATTGAGATGATAAGACATCCATAGACTGTGCACGCGTTATACGGGGCATTAACTCCATCGACATGGCCTCAACGCCCATCGCCGCATATTGTTTAATCAAGGCGCCATTTATATATGGATTGAGCGTTGCGACAAGGACAGCACCTTTTTTGACACCAGCCAATTTAGACGCGGAAGGCGCGCGAACCGACAAAATAATGTCTGCTGTTTTTAATGATGCACCAACGGACTTGACGATGCTTGCACCGGCATCCGAAAAAGTCTTATCACTGAAATTGGACGATGCACCTGCACCAGCCTCAACAGTGACGGACAACCCAAGAGATACATATTTTTTAATGCTCTCAGGTGATGCCGCTACGCGACTTTCATTAGCGTAGCTTTCTTTTAAAATAACAAGCTTCATCGCTATCCCTCTTAAAACTTACTCGATCAATTCAATCAGCTGCTCTCAATAAAAGCTGAAATCAACTCTATTATTTCAGATGATTAGTAAACAAATACCAAAAGACCGAGCAGAATTGCGCAGACAATAATGGTGCCATATTTAGAATAATTTATAAAAGCTTCATATGTCGCTTCATGTTCTGGTTTATCCATTTCTTTGGACCATTTGGTGTTATCGATATTCTCACTCATTATTAGCTCCTCAAAATTATTCAACGAAATATAGCAGAAGACCAAAGCCAAACAAGCACTGATCTGGGTTTTGTGTGCTTAACACATAGTTAGGTAAAGTCGCGATCTGTTGTCGACCCATAGAAAACTTGCTGGCCCATATGTGGGTCTTTCAAAGCGGTTTGCATAATGGCAACAAGATGTGCCAACCATTCCTGCCTCGCCGAATCATCCGTCGCAATATCTTGACGGATTTCAATCAAACCATGCGCCAGCCCTCGTCTGGTGGCGTGGCGATAAAGACAGTCTCCCTTAAGACGCCCAGTATAGGGAATATTATCGCCAAAAACGATCTCAGGTCGTTTTGTAAAATAATCATGCATATGATCTTTTAATCTTGGGTCATTATCCCACAATATCGCCCCATGCCATGGGCGTTCGTCACCCCGCCAAACCGGCGTAAAACTATGAACAGATAATATAATTGGGTATATATCAGCAGCTAAAACCCCCTCTAAATGCGCATCAATAGCGTCATTATAAGGCTGATAAAAAAGATCAATCCGTCGCTGCCACTCTTGCTGGTCTTGATATTTATCCACCCTCTGATTGGCAGGTATAATATTGCGATCAGAGAGCTTAACGACCAATGTCGGGTCATCGAGCCCTCTGTTAGGATCAATCAAAAGCCGAGAAAAATTGGATAAAATAGCCGGACACCCCAATGCCGCCGCCAAAGCGCGCGTCATCTCAGCCGCCCCTAAATCATATGCAATATGCGTTTCTAAACTGCCTTCGGGTAAGCCCAAATCAGCATATTCGGGAGGAATATAAGGACTCGCATGATCGCATAAGAGCAATATGCGCGGGTCCTGATCAGCCCCAATATAGTTATATGCTTCCGGCAATATTGCCATTTTATAAATGCCCAGATGATTGCGATGACGGCATTCGAGCTGTTGCTTTTTTTGCCATTTTCAAAATTTCTTTACTTAAAACAGATGCTTGTGTGTGGTGCGGCATATGCCCAACACCTTTAAACACCTTCAATCGAGAGGACGGAATATCGCTAAGAAATCGCTCAATATTGCGCTTACAACTAACGGTATGATCACTGTCACCCGACACGAGCAATAAATCGCACGCGGGCTGCTTATAATGGGCGGACATTTCCTTAAGGTGCCCATCTAAAGCCATACTATAGACACTATTCGCACGGAATGGTCGCGGCCGTAAAATGAGTGGCAAGCTGATTGTATCAATAAATCCATCTGGGGGAATTTCAGGATAAAAATTTCGTTCAATACCGGCCTGCAATTGTGTCGATCCATATTTGGTCAAAATTGTATGCATGAACAATGATCCAATAATAGGTGTCGTTACCAAACGCTCATACCAACCTGGTTTTCCACCCCATGGATAAAGCGGCGGCGCAATCGCAACCACCCCGCTGAGCTCAGCCCCAAATTCCATAGCATAAGCCATAGCAACAACCCCGCCCCAGCTATGACCGACGATTACAGGCCGAACAACCCCAAGTGCGGTCATCGCCTCGTGAATGGCGCGCGCTTGAGCGCGCGGAGAACTCAGTTCATCATCATCAATAAAATTGCGGCTATATCCAATCCCCGGACGGTCCACGCTAATAACATGTGTCGCTGAACCAAGATGAGAGAAAAAAGCTGCCGCCATATCTCGCGCGGACCCGCTCGACCCATGAATCAAGACGACAGGCGCTAATTCAGATGCCTGCCCATATTCTATATAATGAAGCTCGCCACCTTTAAATGTCTGAAAAAGGCCGGAAGAAGGGTGGTTTTTCTCAATTTGACGACGCAAATAGGCGTCGTGAAGCCACATCAAAATTAATAGGACAAGGACACATAAAAGCAGAATTGAGAGAATCGACATGGGAGAAAGCTCTGGATCAAATGGCATTAACAATTATTGCAATTCATTAAATTGCAACGATAACATCAGACAAACGTAGTGCCTGACTGCACCTTAACGCAATCCCCAAATCGAAGATAAATGAAGTAAAAGCCTTAGCCTTGGCGCGCTTTAAAGCGTTTATTTACTTTGTTAATAACAAAAAGACGACCACGACGACGAACCAATTGGTTCTTCTGGTGGCGATCACGCAATGATTTCAATGAGTTCCGGACTTTCATCGTCGGCTCCATAAACTAGGTAAGTTGTCATGATGACATCAATTAAGGCCGCAAAATAGTCGCGCAGCCCTCGCTTGTCAAGTTTCACATTTCTTATCCACTCTTATTCATATTGCACTTGGCAGATAACGAATTTTGAGTAGTTTAGGGACAAATATAAGGAAGAGTTATGAGAGCTTACAACGCAGGTCAACAAGAAAAACTCCCAAAAGCTGAACGCATTGACTTTGAACCCACTTGGTTCAAACAAGCCCTCGCTCAGCCTGGTGAGCCGCGCCGCCTCCCTTTTCGAGGACGTCACATACACACATTGCATTGGAAGCCGCATCAAAAGGCGCCCGGGATTGTTCTCTTGCACGGAAATGGTGCACATGCGCGATGGTTTGACTTCATCGCACCTTTGCTCTTTCCCCAATACCATATTGTTGCGCTCGACTTACCCGGCATGGGCGATAGTGATTGGCTCGAACACTATTCCCGCGAGATAATGGCCGAGGCCGTCATTGAAACAGTTCGCCAGTCAGGCTTTGACAGCAAGCCCGCTTTGGTAGCGCATAGTTTTGGGGGCATGATTGGTGTTGTTGCATCCCATCTATACGGGAATGAATTAGCGGCGACGTTAATCTGTGATTATATTTCACCACCGCCCGAATATCATGAAGAATGGTATAGTGACAGAGATAACTCCCCACCCACTCGCGTTTACAAGACAAAAGAAGAAGCCCTGCAACGCTTTCGGCTGATGCCCGAACAGCCTTGCGAGAATGAATTTATCATCGACTATATTGGAGAGCTCTCTATTCGCGATTTAAACCAGGATGATGGCATTATCCGAGATGGACGCCGCGAAGATGGTTTCACTTGGAAATTTGACAATAATATTTATGACGGCTTTGTTGTTGGCTCTGACCTTGCCGAAAAGTGGCAAGCCCTCAAAATGCCTTTAGCCTATATGTTTGGCGGACTTAGCCACAATGACGATACCCGAGACTTTCAGCAACCCAAAATTGCCGAGCATGTGCGCAAAGTCCGACCTGATATACCTTTTTACGAGGTACCCGGCGCCCGACACCATATTATGTTAGACCGTCCCCACGCTTTTGCCGCGAGTATTGCAACACAAATGGAGCAATGGCGCGCAGCAGGGCATTTCAAACTTTAGCAAACCATGACGAAAGCCTAAATCGCTGCAAAGCGGAAATCTAAAGCGTCTTAATATTTAGAGTGCCGCGATGGATCGCTCATCGTCTTTTCTTCTACGTCGTCAACATCAACTGGATCAGCCAAAGACGCGATATCAGACTTATATAAAAGCAAAAGCATCACAAAAGACAGCCCAAAGGCGATCCAAAATGGCCCCGTATGCACCACCATATAGACCGGCATGGCAATGAGGGGCACAAATATAATACCAACAGCAGCTGTTGAGGTAATAAACCCAGCCGCAGCCCCCTGCTCATTCGCTTTAACAGCTAGAGAGGCCCCAGCAGAAACACCCGGGCGCATAAGCCCCATCCCCAAGCCTTGAAGTGTCATCGAAATTACAAAGGATGATATGCTTAAGGGAATGAGCAAAAGCCCGATACCTGCAATATTGATCCAAATGCCCCAGAGCAACAATGTTCGAACGGATAAGTTCATTTTAGGAATAAGCACCAATTGCGCAAAAAGGGTTGCCATGGCCATGCTCATCATGCCAATGCCCACAATTTGAGCCGTTTCTCCGGATGAAATATGCATCGTGTCCATAACAAAAAAAGCCGCCACTTGCATAACAGCAGCTTGGGTTAAGGATACAACAATCCCCATAAATAAGAACGGACGAAGGCGCTTATCCAGAAGCTTAAGTTCCGTTTTTTTATTGCGCTTAACTTTCGGCTGACGTCGCTCTGGCAAAAATAAGAAAATCGCCAAAGCCCCAGTAAGCGCAAATGCCGATAATGCAAAAAAGGGTAAGAGCAAATGAATGCCAGCGAGTGCCGCAGCAAAGCCAGGGCCGATAACGGTCCCCATACCAAAAGCAGCACCAATTGCGGCCACACCGGATGTGCGCTCTTCGCGGGTGGTTCGATCCGCAACATAGGCTTGCGCGGCCGAAGGGGTTCCGGATCCAAAAAAACCAAAAATAGCACGCACGATGATCATCAGCACATATAGGGTCATAAGTGGCAAAAACCCTTTTTCGCCAATTAAAAGCAAAAAGCCAAAGCCACCCGTGGAGACACCAAAACCTGCAAGACCAATCAATATGACAGGCTTTCTTCCCCAAACATCGCTTAAACGCCCCCAAATAGGGCTAAAAATCACCCATAAAACGGCCGAAAGGGTGAAAATGGCGCTGACCTGAATTTCGCTCAGCCCTAAATCTCGAGCAACCGGCGGGAAAATAGCAAAAAACAGCGATTGCCCCATGCCAAGAGAAAGCAGTGTTACAAATAATAGATTTAAACCGCGCCTGCGCTCTTTAGCGCTGGTTGTTAGGATTGCTTCATTGGCCTCTTTATTATTTTGATCTGACATTTAAGACCCTTAAAACCAATTTCCATCATCACAAGCTCTATCATAATCTCGCTTAGCCATCATTTCAACAAGAGCATCAAAATCAACTTCCGGCGTCCAGTTAAGATCTTTATGGGCTTTTTGGCTATCCCCACTTAACGCCATGGGCTCCAAAGGCCTATAGAATGCAGGATCGACCGCCACCAATTTTCGACCTGTCTTTTTATCAAAGGCGCATTCTTTATCACCCGCGCCATCCCACTCCAGGTCGAAGTCATGAAAAGCACAAACACGTTCAACCCAATCTCGCACTGAGTGTAATTTTCCAGAGGCGATGACAAAATCGTCAGCCTGATCAACTTGCATCATTTGCCACATTGCCCGAACAACATCACCAGCATAGCTCCAATCACGGCTTGTATCGAGATTACCTAGTCGTAAAACACCCTGCCCGCCACATGCAATTTGCGCCAAGGTTGTTGTTATTTTTCGAGACACAAATTCAAGGCTGCGCATTGGGCTTTCATGATTAAACAATATGCCCGATGCGCAATGAATATCATATGCTTCTCTATAATTGACCAGGAGTGAATGTGAAAATAATTTAGCGACACCATAAGGCGAACGTGGTTGCATGGGGGTGGCTTCATTGACACGCGAAGTTTTGGTACGACCAAAAATTTCTGAAGAGGACGCTTGGAATAATCGCGCCTGCCCACCCGTAATGCGGATCGCCTCCAGCAAGCGCAACGTCCCAAGACCGACAGATTCGGCCGTATAAATTGGTTGCTGAAAACTGACCTGAACACTGCTTTGGCCACCAAGATTGTAAATTTCATCGGCACCCGTATCTTCAATTAAACGGCACATATTGGGCAATTCTTGCATATCAATGGTTCGCAAATCCAAGTCGCCCACAATGCCAAGCTCAGACAAACGGGGCAAATTAAGGGTCGAACTTCGGCGCAAGCCACCGATGACTCTATATCCTTTCGACAGAAGAAGCTGGGCCAAATAGCCACCATCTTGTCCTGTGACACCGATAATAATCGCTGTTCGCGCCATAGTTACAGATTCCAAAAAAATATCGACAAGCAGCCAATTTGCACGTCGTTAACATGATATCAACCCTAGTCTGCTTTGGCCGTCAGGCCAAGAACCCTGTTTTACAACCATGGCGAGAGGATATATTCTTTAAAAATAGCTGGCTTCGCTTAAACGAATTGCGATAAACAGTATGAAAGCGCTTGGAGTACGATTATGCACAGTTCTATAGCGTTTATAAATTAAAGGATAAAACATGTCGCAAAAAACGGCGTTTATTACCGGTGTCACAGGACAAGATGGCGCCTATCTCACAAGGCTTCTCCTGTCCAAAGGCTATATCGTTCACGGGTTAAAGCGGCGTGCCTCAAGTTTTAACACCCAGCGCGTTGACGACATATATATAGATCCACATGAAGAAAATGTTCAATTCTTTATGCATTATGGTGATCTCACTGATACCAGCAATTTGGTGCGTCTTATCCAGGATATACAACCAGATGAGGTATATAATCTTGCGGCGCAAAGCCATGTTCAGGTTAGTTTTGAAACGGCTGAATACACTGCGAATGCAGATGCGGTTGGTACGTTGCGTATCCTAGAAGCTTTGCGCACACTTGGTTTGGGAGAGAAAACGCGGTTTTATCAAGCCTCAACCTCTGAGCTCTATGGCAAAGTACAAGAAGTCCCTCAATCTGAAACAACGCCTTTTTACCCAAGATCGCCTTATGCGGCCGCGAAATTATACGCCTATTGGATTACCGTAAATTACCGCGAAGCCTATGGGTTTCATGCCTCTAATGGTATTTTATTCAATCACGAAAGTCCCATGCGTGGAGAAACATTCGTAACCCAAAAGATTGCTATGGCAGTTGCCAATATCGAAGTCGGGCGACAAAATTGCCTCTACCTTGGAAACCTGGATGCCAAGCGCGACTGGGGGCACGCCAAAGATTATGTCGAGGGTATGTGGCGGATTGTTCAGCATGAACAGGGCGATGATTTTGTACTCGCCACAGGACGAACCGAAACCGTCCGTCAATTTGTAGAATATGCTTTCAAACATATTGGCCGAGATATTGTTTGGTCTGGGCAGGAGGTTGACGAAATAGGTAAAGATGCCAAAACGGGAGATGTTCTTGTTAGAATCGATCCACGTTATTTTCGTCCAACAGAGGTCGACCTGCTGATTGGAAACCCAGAAAAAGCTAAAACAATCTTGGGCTGGGAACCAACAACAAGCCTCGAAGAGTTGGTTGAAGAAATGGTGCGTATTGCGCTTCACAATGCGCGTCAGCCGAAACCTGACTTTAAACTCGCAGATTTTTAATCATGCTTTATGACCTCACCAATAAAAAAATATTCGTCGCCGGCCATAAAGGCATGGTGGGGGGCGCTGTCATGCGAGCATTACAAAAAGAGAATTGCCAACCCCTCACCGTTGAGCGTAGCCAGTGCAGCCTAACCGAGCAAAGCCAAGTGCGTGATTGGATGAACACCAATAAGCCAGATGCCATGATTATATGCGCTGCAAAGGTTGGCGGCATTCTGGCCAATGACCAAATGCCCGCCGAATTCATTTACGAAAACCTCATGATAGAAGCCAATCTCATTCATGCGGCCTATCAAGCGAATGTCAAAAAAGTTTTATTTCTTGGCTCAAGCTGCATTTATCCTAAATTTGCCGAGCAACCCATAACAGAAAGCGCTCTATTGACGGGCGCTCTTGAACCTACAAATGAATGGTATGCCATTGCTAAAATTGCAGGCATTAAGTTATGCCAGGCCTATCGTAAGCAATATGGCGTCGATTATATTTCCGCTATGCCAACAAATCTTTACGGCCCAGGTGATAATTATGACCTAGACACCAGCCATGTCATACCGGCTTTGCTCAGAAAATGCCATGAAGCTAAAGTCGCCAACGCCCCAGACATGACCGTTTGGGGATCTGGAAAAGTCATGCGCGAATTCTTGCACGTTGACGATTGTGCCGCTGGTATCCTCTTTTTACTTAAAAACTACTCGGACATGGAACATGTCAATTTGGGTAGCGGAGAAGATGTTACAATTAAGGAACTGGCGCAGACCATATGCCAAACCGTTGGTTTTAAAGGCGGTCTAACATTTGATGCCAGCAAACCCGACGGGACGCCGCGGAAACTTCTTGATACAAGCAAGATTAATCAATTAGGCTGGCAACACTCGATTTCTCTTTCGGATGGATTAACCGATGCATATAATTGGTTTCTCGAGAACAAAGCGACAAACGCCTAACACCCAGAGCATATGACACCAGAGTTTTAGGAACACGAATGTGATGAGCCAGAAAATGAACAAACTGCGTAAAAACCCAATCTATGCTGTTGCCCTCAGCCTCCTCATTGTTCCGGCATTGTCTGTAAGCGCTCAAGACCAAGCACAAATTGAAGCCGATAGCCTCACCTTTAATCAGGACCAAAATTCTGTAGCCGCTCAAGGTAATGTCAATATTCTCTATCAGGGCAAATCTCTGACAGCTGATGACGTGACTTGGGATCAAGGCAAAGATATTATAAAGGCGGACGGCAATATTAATTTAATTGACCCCGATGGCACGCGAACACGCGCAGCGCATATGGAATTACGGGACAAAATGCAAAATGGGAATATGGAGCGTATTTCCGTAGACCTACCAGATAATGCGCGACTTCAATCACCAAGCGCCACATTGCAGAACGGCACTCTATTAACCATGTCCTCGCCAACATATACGGCTTGTGAACCTTGTGAAAACCCAGAAGATGCTCCTTTCTGGCAAATACGCTCTCGAGAATCCGTGCAAAATAAAACCACTCAGACCGTTAGCTATTGGCATAATACGCTCGATATTTATGGTCTACCCATTATCTATACGCCTTATTTCTCGCATCCAACATCGGATGTGAAAAAACGTTCCGGGTTTTTAGCGCCCTCAATTGGCAGCGATGGTAAGTTAGGGGCAAATATCACAACCCCCTATTTCATCGATCTTGCACCCAATTATGATATTACGCTTCGCCCGCAAATAACCACAGATGAAGGGATCGTGTTAAGCGCCGATTGGCGTCACTTAACAAAGGCCGGCCAATATGAAATGACACTCATCGGCACCGAACCACAGGACGAACTTGCGACAGTCGATGGAGATCATCCGTTTAGAGGTGGTATTCTCGCAAAAGGTGAGTTGAGCGTCAGTGATTGGATACTGGATTTTGACATTGTTGAACCAAGCGATGATACTTTTTTTGATCGCTATAATATCAGCGATGAGACCACATTAACGAGCAATGCGAAACTTATGCGAAGCTTTGGACAAGATAATGTCAGCATCGAAATGGTTAACTATCGCTATGTCACAGGTGGCAATGGTAGCACGAATATTCAACACATTTTACCTAGCGTTCAACACACACGCCGCTTTGCAAATCCATTTTTGGGTGGAAAAATGACCCTCGCAAATTCGGCCATTCATAGTGTGCGAAACTATGGCTATGACTTAACCGAACTTCGCTCTCGTCTAGATTGGTATACCAGCACGATTGACCGGCATGGGCTTGTTTGGCGTGTTGATAACCGCCTCCAGTGGGACGGATTTTACTATAATCAAGGCAAACACCAAGCCACGTTTCAAACGGCCGCAAATGATGAAACATATATCGCCAATAGTATTGCCCTTAATGTTGAATACCCGCTCGTTCGCTTTGGCCCCATGGCCACACAAAATTTAAAGCCGCGCGTTCAAATTATCGGGGCAATGGGTGACAATGATTATTTTACTCAATATTTGCGCAGTGGCGTCGCGCAGGACATTTCACCCTCGGCTTTGTTTCGAATGGATGCCCCGGGGCAAGAAACATCGCGTGCTAATTATGGTGTCGAATATAGTATCGAAACTAATTCAGACCTAAGAGCTAAGTTTTTTGTCGGTCAATCCTATAATCTGGATAAATATACATTGGCCTCAAAAACGGGTTATGGCGATGATGAATCCAACATCGTTTCAAACGCAAATTTAAGCTTCGGCCAATTCTCAGTTAATACCGAATTCCGCCTCGACCAAGTGGATAGATCTGTATTGAGAAACCAAACATCGGTTGCCTACGCCAATGACCGATTCTCCGCTGATGCACGTTATAGTTTTTATGAAACCGGACAAATCGGTGATCGTCTCGAGGATGCAGCCTATGGAGCGCGTTATCGGTTTGCTCAAAATTGGTCTGTAAGGGGCCAGCGTCAAGAAAACCTAAGAACCGGCGTTGCTGTTAATGACTCGCTTAGCCTCCTTTATGAAGACGATTGCACAATGCTCGAAATACGTTACACAAAAGATAATACGCAAGTGGGTAATGTTGAGCCTTCAAGCTCTATCAATATATATTTTGCGCTCCGTACGTTGAGTGAGCTTAATAATTAAAGCAGTCACCATGGCTGATGCAGTAAAATCTTTAATGTGATCGGACAATATATGCTTTGGTGGCACTATCTAACAATTGCAATTGTTGCCGAGGTCATTGCAACCTCCGCACTCAAAATGTCTGACGGTTTTACAAAATGGCCACCTCTTATCGTAATGGCGATCGGGTTCTTGATTGCTTTTTTCTGTCTATCCATGGTCATGCGATCAACTCCGATCGGCATTATTTACGCAATTTGGTCGGGTTTGGGGATTGTTTTGATCACCCTGATCGGCACATTTATATTTGATCAACATATCGATATGGTTGGTCTCATTGGCATTGCGTTGATCGTTATAGGCGTTATTGTCATAGGTGCTTTTTCGAACAGCATTCCAAGCTAACCATTATTATGTTTTAGGAAATGATCATGAGCGACGTAATTGAAATATTTGGCGCAGAAATGTCGCCCTATTCCGTTAAACTTCGGGCCTTTTGTCGCTATAAAAACATTCCCCATATTTGGCGCAATCGCGGAGATCATGAAGAGGCTTATAAAAAGCTCGCTAAATTGCCAATCATTCCGCTCGCGCATTTTCCTGACGGCACTGTGATGCAGGACTCGACGCCAATAATGGACCATTTGGAAAAAACCTATCCCCAAAAGCCAACACAACCCGAAAATGAAACACTCCACTTTATATCCATCCTTCTCGAGGAATATGGAGATGAATGGCTCAATAAAATTATGTTTCACTTCAGATGGCACCGTGACATTGACCAAACCACCTCAGCCTATATTCTTGCGCGCTCATTTAATCCAACTGCCGAGCTCGAGACGATTGATGGCACCGCGCAAATGATTAAAAAACATATGTCTTCGCGCGGACATTTTGTTGGCTCCAGCGAAGCAACAGCACCTCTTATTCAGCAATATTTCTTCGACCTTGCTGAACTTTTTGAGGCTCACTTAGAGAGCCGTCCTTTTTTGTTTGGCGGCAAGCCTGTTGCCGGCGATTTTGGCACATCGGCTCAAGTTTATGAAATGTCTCTAGACCCAACATTAGGAGGCCATTTGCGCGCCAGATATCCTAATCTTCTCGCTTGGTGTTTGCGGATGCAGGACCCGCAAGACCGCGGATCGCTCGAAACATGGGAACAGCTCTCCCCTACACTTAAACCAATATTGAGCAATATTGCGTCTTATTTCTTGCCCTGGTCGCTTGCCAATGCCAATGCACTTATAAATGGAGAGGAAGAGTTTAGCGTTGACCTCGCCGGTAAGACCTACACGCAACAACCGCAAAAATATCATGCAAAGTCACTCAATGTGCTGCGTCAAAAATATGAAATCTTTAAAACCAATAATGCGCTCAACGATATTCTTGCTGAAACGGACATTAAAAAAGCATTTTAGCAAAGACTTTAAACAAGAAATAATTTCATCATATAAAAGATGAATTGTTTACCTGAGCAACCCAGCGCCTTATAATTATAAAATGACATTCATAATTAAAGCGACCTTAAATCTCATGCCTGTCTGGTTTGGGCTGTTTTTTCTTGGACCAGTCATTGCGGAGATCGCTTTATTGGCAGCTCATAATGGGGTCTTACCTGATAGCCTCAATAGTTTGATTTCAAATACCCATCTACGCGCAACTTGTATGGCGTTTGGTGGGATTTATGGCCTGATTGCCTTCAAAACAGGACGCTGGATATGAACGCGCAAAAATTCGACATAGACTATTTAAAAACATTAGATGAGAGCGAATTGTATCGCTTAGAGCGCGAAATTGCCCGCAAATATATGGGCGGCCTGTCTTGGTTTATGGTTCTGTGGCCGCTGTTAAATGTATTGTGCTGGTTTTCAATCTGGCCTTTGGTTATCTATGATGTGATTCCGCTTTGGGCTGGCTTTATCATTGCTGTTATCAACTGTACCTTGGCTTATCTACCATCGCATGAAGCCCAGCATGATATTTATGCCCGTAAGGGCGAGAAGCTATATTGGCTCAATCAGCTGATTGGTCATGCTTCGCTTATTCCTCTTGCAAGTTCCTATCGGGTCCTGCGCGAAACCCATATTGAACATCATAAGCACACGAATAACCCAGATCTTGACCCTGACTTCTCAAGTAATGCCGAAACCGGTTGGGGGAATATTATGAATTCCATAAATAATTTCCAACCCGGATCAAAGTCCAATAAAGCCTATCTCAATACACTCGAGCGCCTTAATACGCCTGAAGCCAAACTCGCCATTCGTGATCAGATCATGATCACGCTGGCTTTTAATCTCTTTCTATTCATCATGGCATTTTCAGGCTATGCACTCGAAGCCTTATTATTATGGTGGCTTCCCATTAAGATAGGCTTTATTTACTTACGTTATTATTTATCCTGGCGCCCACATTTTCCAAACCCAACTATGGGTCGTTATCAAAATACACGTGCGTTCAAAAGCTGGCTCGGCAACTTAAGTTCACTTGGTATGACAGCGCATATTGTTCATCATTTACACCCGCGCATTCCGCTAGATCGAACACCTGCGGCTCTACGTGAACTCGAGCCAATTTTAGCTTTGCGCGGCTGTAGTCTCGAGGACCATTATCACATAGACGCAGGCTTTAAAAAACAATAAGCCAGGCAGCATATACAACAATCATTGCCAGTTTAGTAAGATGATATCTGCCCCAACACGCAAAACGAGTGCTATGAAGCAGAGCCTCATTATGTCGTCATGGCAATGAATGAGTATGCCCTTAATCTGATCGATAAGCGCTAAACGATCCTGTTATTTCGAAGAACATTAGGCGGCATATGCACCAATCGTTGTGCGATGGAGAAGTCGGTCATAGCCCTGATAGCCCCCCGTTGCACGGTGCAAAACAGATCTATTATCCCACATTAAGAGTGTGTTTTCTTCCCATTTATGGCGATAGATAAACTCTTCGCGTCCTTGCCATTCTTGCAAAGCCATCAATAGCGGCCAGCTTTCTTCATCACTCATGCCGTCTATACCGATAATATAGCCAAATGTACCAAATAGTCCGAGCTGTCCGGTCTCAGGGTGCTTACGTATCATTGGGTGCTTATACTGATCACGCGCATCTTCAGATGGCCGAATATCCATTGAGCGATCACCTGCCGCATCCTCTTCACCATAGCTTCCTTCAGGGGCATAAGCCAATTGCGCCGAATGAATGGCCATCTTGCCTTCAAGCTTTGCGCGCATCTCATCTGGCATCGCTAAAAGCGCCTTATGCTGGTTAGAAAAAAGTGTATCTCCCCCCTCAGGCGGGATCGTTATACCAAATAAACATGTCCCCGCAGGTGGGTTTTTTTGAAAACTCCAATCTGTATGCCAGTTTTCAGCAAAAATAGGGGATTGCTCGTCAGCTTTGCGCATAACTGCAATGACATGTTTGCGCCCCTCAATAGGAGCAATAAAGGGATCATCCCCAAATGGACCAAAGCTCAGCGTAAATCGCTCCAGATCGTCATCGGTCATTGGTTGACCTGGAAAGCTGAGGACATGATGTTTAAGCCATGCCGCTCGAATGTCTGAAATTGTTTCATCTGATAAGGGCTTGGTCAAATCCACGCCGGTTATAGCCGCCCCACAAGCTTGATCACTTGGTGTGATTGTTATTGCCATGTTTATTGTCCCTCAATCAGTTCTTTTTTTAAATTTCTCCCATCACAATACAAACAAAAACACGGACTTGTCATTAGGTTTTCTATTCAAAGATAGCCTCCATTTTCAGAATGGCTCACCGTATAGACCTTAAAGTAAAGAGTATCCAGGTGAACAACCTTGCTGCCCAAATAAGAATAAGGGTTTCAAAAAAACCGGAAATATACGCCCTCATCCTTCTTCAATTTATCCCTACAATTGATGCATAAAAGAGAGCCCTCTCGCATAGCTAAGGTGTCAGCACATTGCCTAAATGCCAGATTATAAACGGCACCTATATATTTAGTTGAGTGAATAACAAATTGACATTTTTACGATAGTCTCTCATCGTCAATTGTTAATAGGGATAAATTTTATTTGTCTCAGCCAATATAAACATTGCGTCAATCAGTTTGGAAACCGGGCATGCCTAAACGTTTTTATTTCTGCCTTGCCTTCACGATACTCTTAGCAACAATCGTCTCATCTCATGCGGATAATGGCAAAAAAAGCGAGGACGATTACAATCAGCTACTGGCGCAGTCAATTGGCGGCAAACAGGAGGTGGAACATATTTACCACCATGCCGCAGGACAAAGCTCAATTCGTGTTGATATTGAAACACAAACCCATGTGATTGAGGGTGGGCTCGATAAACGATCTAGCCTCGACAGCCTTCAGCAAGCCATATTTGCAGCTCATTTGACCAAAAAAAAGCCCTTCATTGTTATCTATGATACAGATGGCATTGAGGGTCGCTATGAATATAGAATTAGAATAGCTGCAGAAAAAACAGGCGTTGGGTTTTTGCGCATCATGGAACGAGACATAGCAAGCATCAAACAGATACGCTAATGGCTCGAAAAAGATATTTCAGGGCTATAATCAATAAACAGTATGCGGGTCATTTATTGTATTCAAAAGTCATGAAAGAGTGGATGCGTGGTGGGCGATACTGGGATTGAACCAGTGACCCCTACAATGTCAATGTAGTGCTCTCCCGCTGAGCTAATCGCCCGTTTCCACATCTAGAGGAGCCAGCTCCCTGAAAACAGAAAACGGGTATAGCATATTCTCCGGCTTCGACAAGACAAAATCAAATCACAGCAAATGAACGAGTAACCTACAGTCAAAAATACCAAGACATCTATTTGGGCAAATCAAATGCGCCTTCCCTTTATCTTAAACACAATGCAAGCTAAAAACTGAGCAGATTATGGCCCAGCCAAAACTAACTTCGTTTTTCCAAAAATAAGATTTTTGGCATATTTATGGATAAAAAGTGTTATAGAAACCAAATGATAAAACGATCTGAAGATATTATGGGCCCCCAGCCTGTTTATGAGACGCCTTTTGCTTTTACACCCGCAAAAGGGCAAAATAGCTTGCCTCTGCTCATAACATCACCTCATAGTGGTGCGCATTATTCAGATGCCTTTATTGAAGACTCGCGATTAGACGCTCACCTTATTCGTCAATCCGAAGATATGTATGTTGATAAACTATTCGACGGCGCGCCTGCCCTCGGCGCAAATCTTTTAGCAGCCCATTACCCGCGAGCCTTTGTTGATCTAAATCGCGGCGAGAATGAAATTGACCCTGCCTTGGTTGTGGAGGATATCCCATCGCACAAAGATCAATCATTACCGCGCGTTCAGGCTGGTCTAGGTACAATCCCAAGTGTTGTCGCTGAAGATACACCGATTTACGATAATAAGTTGAGCCTGATAGAAATTGAGGCGCGCATTCGCGATATTTACAAACCATTTCATCGACAAATGAAAACCACATTAAGCAATATGCATGAGGAACATGATTTTGCTCTTTTAATCGATGCCCACTCAATGCCATCACAGGCGGGACGACAGGCTGCACCGCGTAATCGTTCGGCACAAATAGATATTGTTTTGGGCAACTGCCATGGGCGCTCATGCGACATAGCTCTAGCGAATTTTATTGGCGATCATTTCATTCGGGCTGGCTATACCGTGGCCCACAATAATCCCTATGCTGGTGGCTATATCACCAGCCATTATGGCCGCCCAGAAAACGGATTTCATGCGATTCAAGTTGAGATTAATCGTAACCTCTATATGAATGAAAAAACTTATGAGCCGCTCGCGGGCTTCGACATACTCAAACGCGATATTGACCTTCTCCTTATAGATCTAAAAAACAGCATTGAAGACCTTACTCCGCAAATGCTAGCCACGCGCAAAGCGGCCGAGTGAGCACATGCCAAGCACAACGCGTCAAATCGAATTCTTACACGCCATGGCCAAAGCCGCCGCGAAAGAAACGCTGGCGTATTTCCGCTTAGCTCTCGAGGTCGAAAACAAAGATAAAAATGGTTTTGACCCCGTCACCGTCGCTGATCGAAAAACAGAACAAGCCATTATCGATATTATTACAGCCAACTTTCCTAATCATAAGTTATTAAGCGAAGAATTTAACGGTGATGGCGCACTTAAAGAAGGCAGCTTAAGTTGGGTCATTGATCCTATTGATGGCACACGTGCCTATATATCAGGCATGCCAACTTGGGCAACCTTGATTGGTCTTTATGATGGCCTCACACCCGTTATGGGTTTGATGGACCAGCCTTTTATCGGCGAACGTTTCTGGGCTGTTGATGGCAATGCCTATTGGCGCTCTAACAATATTGATAAACCCATCAAGACACGCAGTTGTCCCGATATCGCGCAAGCAACGCTTGCGACAACCGCACATCATTTTTTTGAAGCGCCAGAAGTTGCCCCAATTTGGCACGCAATTTCGAGCGCAGCAAAATTAACGCGCTATGGCGGCGATAGCTATAACTACGTCCTGCTTGCCGCGGGTCATATTGATGTCGTCATTGAGCGAGATTTGCACCCTTATGATATCTTACCTCTAAGGCCCATTATAGAAGGCGCCGGCGGCATTGTTACTGATTGGCAGGGAAACCCGGTTACAGCCGGCGGACATGTGATTGCTTGCGGTGACAAAACCTTGCATGCGCAAATTCTAAATATGATCAACGCTGCCTAAACCCGACCAGTTTATTTAACCTTTGATATAACGATCAAAGAATGCCAATAGGTCCGCAATAAACGCATCATATATCTCTTTATTTTCCATCAGCAATTCGTGCATAGCTGGCGCATATTCTTTGCCTTGCGCATTTGGCAAATGCTTAAGCGCTTGCCGAATTTGTTCATTATCTACCAATTTTTCATCTGAAGCAGATGCAATGAAAATCGGTTTATGAATGGCTTTTAACTGATCAGGCTTAGCAGAGTCGCGCATAGCATCGATTGCCGTCAGAACCCAACCCATAGATCGACCATTAACCTGTAGGTCCGGATGCGCTTTTAGAAAAACCTCATATTGCTGCCAAAGGGTATCATTGAAAGCCACTCTGTTTTGAGCAGGGTTTTTTGCCGTGCGCGACGGAGGATCGCTAGGAGGATATTGATCCAACGCACCAAACAAGCGATAAAAAGAACCAATAAATTTAATAATAGATTGCTGCGCCGCACTCATTTGAACCCCAAGCATGGGGGCGCAGAGCGCTAAAGCCTCAAATATGTCAGGGTTTTTCATAACGCTGCGCAAAGCAATCAACCCACCCATGGAATGGGCGAGACCCACATAAGGCATTGGGCAATGCGGTAAGACCAATCGCTCTATTCGCATCATGAGATCTGAGCAATTTTGATCAAAGTCGTTTAAATGTAACCGCACATGCTCTGAAGATATCCGCGTACTGCGGCCATGGCCCCGCCATTCAGGCAATACAACGCAGAACCCTTGTTTGGTAAATGTCTGGGCAACCCCAACATATTTCTCAATATATTCGGCATAACCGGTCATTAAAACTAATGTGCCGCGCGCCACACCCGTCGGGTAAAAAATAGCCGTTCTTAAGTCAGCACCATCTTCAGCCGTCAAATAACCAATATCCGCACGCTTGGGTGCGGGAAACATTTCGGTTTCTGCAAATGCAGCTGATTTATCCCATTCAAATGTAATTTTTCTCATTATATCCTCTTTGGCGTGCTTCATCATTATTGACCATTTAAAATGAAAAAAGCAAACTAACTTCTGGAGGAGATCAACATGGCACAATCATCACAGGGTTCGCAACATTGGTCGTCTTATAGTGGTTTCATGCTCGCCTGTATTGGCGCTGCTGTTGGCCTAGGCAATATATGGAAATTTCCATATATGGTTGGTGCTAATGGCGGCAGTGCATTTGTTCTCATTTACCTCTTAACCATTGCTTCCATCGCTATCCCTGTTGCGGCAGCTGAAATCGCCCTTGGTCGTCTCGGTCAAGCTGGCCCAGTTGAGAGTTTGCATAATATTGCCAAAAGCGAGAAGCGGACACATTGGGTTAGTATCGGAGCCGATATCGGCGTCCTTGCATCTTACTTGCTCCTGACCTTCTATGCCGTTATTGCTGGCTGGGTTTTATCCTATGTTTATCGTGCCATAACTGGCAGTTTTGACGCCCTCTCAAGTGAGGCGTCGCAAAATATGTTTCAAGCACTTCAAGCAAGCCCAACAGAAATGATCCTCATGCAAGGACTATTTCTGCTGACCGTCACATTCATCTTGTCACGTGATATCACCAGCGGGCTTGAGCGGGCTAATCGTATCATGATGCCCATGTTATTCATCATGCTTTTAGCGGTCGCTGGGTATGGATTAATCGCCGGCAGCCCTAAAGAAGCACTCATCTATTTATTGACGCCTGACTTTAGCAAACTCAATAACGCCACCATCGCGGCGGCGGTTGGCCAAGGGTTCTTCTCTGTTGGCGTCGGCTCTGCAATCCTGATCACCTTTGGCGCCTATATGAATAAAGATATTAAAATCGGGTCAGCAGCACTTACCATCGGCATTGCCGACACAGCCATAGCGCTTTTGGCAGGTTTCGGGATATTCGCGATCGTTTTCAGCCAGGGACTTGATCCAGCAGCAGGGCCGGGACTCATTTTCATAACCCTCCCCGTTGCCTTTTCCAGCATTCCAGGGGGATATATACTAGGCATATTATTCTTCATACTCGTCCTTTTTGCAGCACTCACTTCTGCGCTTGCTCTGGCCGAGGTCACCATTTCATGGGCAGAGTATCGTTTAAATATATCTCGGCGTTTTGCCAGTTGGGCCGTTCTATTAAGCAATTTCATGATTGGCCTGCTGACAGTGTTTTCTTTTAACCTGCTGAGTGAATATAGGCTGGCCGAGACGGGCTTTTGGGCGGAGAAAAACCTATTCGAGGTTAAAGACTATATTACCTCCTCTATTTTAATGCCGGTAAGTGGCCTTCTCATCGTATTCTTCGCCTACTGGGGCATAAAATCCTATCGCCTTGAGCAAGCTTTTGGCCAAGATCGCAAGATTTTCATGATTTGGCTATGGTTAGGGCGTATTGTTTCGCCTCTCGGTATTATTTGGGTTTTTTGGACAAATCTCTAAAATTCCTCAGGACATTTTGCCACAGAAACGCTGTCCATCTTATGATGGCCAGCGTAATCATAAGATTTTGATTTTATTATATAATTATTTGATCTTTGAACATTTTGAACCCCAATAAGTGGCTTTGCCCACCAAAAATCAAAAGTTTTCCACATTCGACTGAAAACATAGGTATTTCCTGCTATTTTTCTTGATTCAGGAAGCCGATAAATGAATTTTTAGGTCAGCAATATTGACCTTTTGGCTTGAAAGATTACCTCTTTTAGGCCATATTGCATGGCTAATTTAAAGCAGTCCGAAATCTGGCTTTATAGGCTTTAAAAGCCTCACTTAAATTTTAACGACGCACGATACTATCGCATACCTTTTTGCGAAGATGGGCGGACGTGACACTGGAGAGCATATTATGACGCGGAACTATACAGAGGCAAATATGACGGAAAACGCATTCTCAGCATTTGCTCCAGAAAAACAGGGGCTTTATGATCCGCGACATGAACATGACGCCTGCGGTCTTGGCTTCGTTGCGCATATTAAAAACGAAAAAAGCCATCGCATTATCCGCGACGGCTTGACCATTTTAGAGAACCTAGAACACCGCGGCGCCGTCGGCGCCGATCCGCTTGCAGGTGATGGGTGCGGCATTCTCATCCAAATACCCGATTTATTTTTACGCAAAGAAGCTGAAAAAGAAGGCTTTAACTTACCAGAGCTTGGCGCTTACGGCGTTGCTATGGTCTTTTTCCCTAAAGATGCGGCGACGCGTGAGCAGCTATGCAAGCTTATGGAAGAAGAAGTCATAGCATCGGGTAATACGGTCATTGGCTGGCGCGATGTGCCTGTCGATAATAGCGGCCTTGGATATAGTGTTGTGCCGACAGAACCATTCACACGTCAAATGTTTATCGGGAAAGCCTCTGTTTTGGCTGACACGAAAGCCTTTGAGCGGTCACTATTTATAACTCGCCGTAAAATTGAGTTAAAAGCGGAAAAAATGGGCAAGGATGTTGAGAAAAATTTCTATATCTCATCAATGTCGAGCTGCACGCTTCTTTATAAAGGCATGTTACTATCAGCACAATTGGGGGCCTATTTCCTAGACCTTCAGGACCAGGATATGACATCGGCTTTGGCGCTTGTTCACCAACGCTTTTCAACGAATACATTTCCAACATGGAAATTGGCCCATCCATTCCGCATGATTTGTCACAATGGTGAAATCAATACAGTGCGCGGCAATGTTAATTGGATGGCTGCGCGCCAAGGAACCCTTGAATCAAAAATCCTCGGCGATGATCTACAATCACTTTGGCCACTCATCAGTGAGGGGCAATCAGATACTGCTAATTTTGACAATGCACTTGAGCTTCTTGTTCAGGGCGGTTACTCCCTTCCCCATGCGATGATGATGATGGTGCCCGAAGCATGGTCTGGCCACAAATTAATGGAAGCCAATCGGAAAGCTTTTTATGAATATAACGCAGCGATTATGGAGCCATGGGATGGCCCGGCTGCCGTCGCCTTTACAAATGGCAGCCAAATCGGCGCTACACTTGACCGCAATGGGTTACGTCCAGCTCGTTATTATGTGACCAGCGATGACCGTGTCGTCATGGCATCAGAAATGGGTGTATTGCCGACCGCTGAAGAATTAATCATTAAAAAATGGCGCTTACAGCCTGGCAAAATGCTCCTGATTGATCTCGAGCAAGGCCGTATTATTGATGACGAAGAAATTAAAGAAGATCTCGCAAAAGCCCACCCCTATTCAGAATGGTTGGCAACCTCGCAAATAAAACTTCCTGACTTGCCATCCCCAACTGGACAACGTCATGTTGAAAATCATGCGTCCTTGCTTGATCTACAGCAGGCCTATGGCTACACGGCTGAAGACCTCAAATTCCTCATTACCCCAATGATGGAAGGCGGCGAAGAAGGCACAGGCTCCATGGGCACTGATACACCCATATCGGCTTTGTCCAGCAAGTCAAAACCACTCTATACTTACTTCAAACAAAATTTTGCGCAGGTAACCAACCCGCCAATTGATCCAATTCGCGAAGAATTGGTTATGTCCCTAACATCATTTATTGGACCGAGACCAAATTTGTTGGATCTAGAAAATACCTCCACCCAAAAACGGCTTGAGGTACATTCCCCAATTCTAACCAATGATGATTTGGAAAAAATTCGTGGCATTAGCGATATTGAGAACAATAATTTTCACGCAATCACAATAGACATAACCTGGCCAGCAAAAACCGGGGCCGCAGGCATGGAAGCACGCTTGCAGGATATCTGCGCACAAGCAGAAGACGCAATTCGCAATAGCCATGAAAACATCATCATTCTATCAGACAGAAATGTTGATGCTGATAATATTGGCATCCCCGCATTGCTCGCAGTCTCAAGTGTTCACCACCATCTCATTCGTGCTGGGCTCAGAACTGCTGCTGGTCTGGTTGTTGAAAGCGGCGAGCCAAGAGAAATCCATCACCTGTGCTGTTTGGCCGGATATGGTGCTGAGGCGATCAATCCTTATTTATTATTCGACACGATCGACGATTTGCGCCGCAAACTCGAACTCGATATTACCCAAGAAAAAGCCGAGGCGAATTTCATCAAAGCCGCAGACAAAGGCATCCGTAAAGTCATGTCCAAAATGGGCATTTCCACCTACCAATCTTATTGTGGGGCACAAATCTTTGATGCGATTGGTTTATCCCAAAAACTAATCGACACTTATTTCTCTGGTACCGTGACAACGATTGAAGGCATTGGCATTAATGAAGTTGCTGAAGAGACACTGCGTCGTCATGCGCGTGCTTTTGGTAATGATATGGTATTGCAAAATAGCCTCGACGTCGGCGGTGAATATGCTGTCCGTACCCGCGGCGAGAACCACGCATGGAACTCAGACACGATTTCCAACCTGCAACATGCTGTTCGCGGTAATAACCGCGATCAGTATCGCGAATTTGCGCGTCTGATAAATGATCAAGATCGCGAACTGCTTACCTTGCGTGGGTTGTTCCATATCAAAAACGCTGACGAAATCGGGAAAACCCCTATTCCTCTCGAGGAAGTTGAAGCCGTCAGTGATATTGTAAAACGCTTTGCTACTGGCGCTATGTCTTTGGGGTCCATTAGCCCGGAAGCGCATTCGACACTCGCGATTGCAATGAACCGGATTGGTGGCAAGTCAAATACTGGCGAAGGCGGAGAAGAAGTTGAACGCTTCACACCCTTAGCCAATGGTGACAGCATGCGCTCGGCCATCAAGCAAGTTGCCTCAGGCCGCTTCGGTGTTACCGCAGAATATCTTGCCAACTCTGATATGATCCAAATTAAAATGGCGCAGGGTGCAAAACCTGGCGAAGGTGGGCAGCTACCGGGTCATAAGGTTGATAAACGTATTGCAGCAGTCCGTCACTCAACACCAGGTGTGGGTCTCATTTCACCGCCACCACACCACGACATTTACTCGATTGAAGATTTAGCTCAGCTCATTTTTGACCTTAAAAATGTTAACCCTGCCGCCGACGTTTCTGTGAAATTGGTATCTGAGGTGGGTGTGGGAACGGTTGCCGCCGGCGTATCAAAAGCCCGCGCTGACCACGTAACTATCTCTGGTTATGATGGCGGAACGGGTGCTTCTCCGCTCACGTCAATCAAACATGCCGGATCACCATGGGAAATTGGCCTTGCCGAGACCCACCAAACATTGGTGCTCAATGACTTACGCAAGCGCATTACCGTTCAAGTTGACGGTGGCCTTCGAACTGGCCGCGATGTCATCATTGGCGCACTCTTAGGTGCAGATGAGTTTGGCTTTGCAACTGCGCCTTTGGTTGCCGCAGGTTGTGTGATGATGCGTAAATGCCACCTCAATACATGTCCGGTTGGCATTGCAACTCAAAACGAAGAGTTGCGCAAACGCTTTACAGGAACGCCCGAGCACGTGATTAATTATCTCTTCTTTGTTGCTGAAGAAGTCCGAGAAATTATGGCCGAGATGGGTGTGCGATCACTCAATGAAATTATCGGCCAGACGGATCGTTTGGATATGCGCCACGCAATCGACCACTGGAAAGCCCAAGGTTTAGACTTCACAAAATTATTTGCGAAGATTGATGCCAAAGGTCAACCTGTTTATCGCTGCGAAGCACAAGAACACCCGATCCATGACATTCTTGATCGCAAACTCATTGAACAAGCAAAGGGTGCTATTGAAGACGGCACACCAGTTAAAATCGATCACGTGATCTCAAACGTTGATCGCAGTGCGGGTGCCATGCTGTCTGGCGTCATTGCTAAAAAATATGGCCATGCTGGCCTTGCCGAAGACACTATTTCTGTCCGGTTTAAAGGCACATCTGGCCAAAGCTTTGGTGCCTTCTTAAGTCGCGGCATCTCCTTTGAGCTTGAAGGTGAAGGCAATGACTATGTCGGTAAAGGCCTTTCAGGAGGGCGCATTGCCATTTATCCCCCTGCAAACTCCTCAATTATTCCAGAGGAAAGCATTATTGCTGGCAACACACTTCTTTATGGCGCAATCGATGGTGAAGCTTATTTGCGTGGCGTTGTTGGCGAGCGCTTTGGGGTGCGTAACTCGGGCGCCCTAAGCGTTATCGAGGGTGCAGGAGACCATTGCTGCGAATATATGACCGGCGGTGTCGTTGTTGTCCTTGGACCAACAGGACGTAATTTTGCAGCAGGCATGTCGGGTGGTATTGCTTATGTTCTCGATATGGATGGATCTTTTGAGATTAAATGCAATACAGCCATGGTTGACCTTGAAGCAGTCACGGGTGACCCGAAAGAAGAGCTCACCAATTTGCGGAGTGATATGCGTCACCATGATGCGGCGCGTCTTTACCGCCTTATCGAAAACCATGCGCGTTATACAAATTCTACCCGCGCAAAAGACATTCTCGCGAACTTTGAACACTATCAATCTAAATTTATCAAAGTCATGCCAACGGATTTCCGTCGCGCATTAACAGAACTAGAAGGTGCAACTTCCGCGCCTCATCACGTTGCAGGAGAGTAAACATGGGAAAGCCAACCGGGTTTCTAGAAGTTGATCGCCAAGACAGGACATATTTGCCGGCAGAAGAACGTATTCAAAACTTTCGTGAATTTGTTGTTCCGCTGACGGATAAATCATTAAAAGAACAAGCCTCGCGCTGTATGGATTGCGGCGTGCCCTATTGCCATAATGGTTGTCCTGTTAACAATCAAATTCCGGATTGGAATGACCTGGTCTATATGGGCGATTGGCAAATCGCCCTCTCTAATCTCCAATCGACAAATAACTTCCCAGAATTTACTGGTCGCATTTGCCCCGCGCCATGCGAGGCTGCCTGTACACTCAATATCGATGACAAGCCAGTCACGATCAAATCGATCGAATGTGCGATTGTTGACCGCGGGTGGGAAAATGGTTGGATCGTGCCTCAAATCAACCCAAATAAAACCGGCAAGAAAATTTCTATTGTCGGGTCAGGTCCGGCTGGTCTCGCCGCTGCACAGCAATTAGCCCGCGCTGGTCATGATGTGCATGTCTATGAAAAAAATGCAAAAGCAGGCGGTTTACTGCGCTATGGCATTCCTGATTTCAAAATGGAAAAACACTTTATTGATCGCCGCATCGAGCAAATAGAAGCAGAGGGTGTTCAGTTCCATTACAATGTAAATGTTGGACATGATATCACTGCAACTGATCTTACAAATGATTATGACTGCGTCATTCTCGCTGGGGGCTCGGAACAACCGCGCGACTTACCGGTCGATGGCCGTAATCTTGAAGGTGTTGAATTTGCAATGGAATTCTTGCCCCAACAAAACCGTCGTGTCGGACAAGAGCCAATTGGCGAAATGCTTCCTATTTCAGCAGAAGGCAAACACGTAATTGTCATTGGCGGCGGTGATACGGGGTCTGATTGTATTGGCACCTCTATTCGACAAGGGGCAACATCTGTGACCCAACTTGAAATCATGCCGATGCCACCTGAAAAAGAAGACAAGGGTCTAACCTGGCCCAATTGGCCGCTTAAAATGCGCACATCTTCAAGTCAAGCTGAAGGCGCTGATCGTGACTTCTCCGTGATGACACAGGGATTTGTCGGCGAAGGTGGTCATGTTAAAGCCATTAAATGCGTTAAAGTCGATGATAAGATGGCGCCAATTTCAGGCAGTGAATTTGAATTACCAGCAGACCTGGTGCTACTGGCTATGGGTTTTGTAAACCCCATTCACGATGGCATGCTTGAACAACTAAAAGTGGCCTTTGATGGCCGCGGGAATGTCGCTGCTGATACAGAGACATATGAAAGTTCAGTCAAGAAAGTCTTTACTTGTGGTGATATGCGACGCGGTCAGTCCCTTGTTGTATGGGCTATTCGTGAAGGGCGCCAATGCGCACGAGAAGTGGATTTGTTCTTAATGGGTGCATCAGCCCTGCCACGCTAGGCGCATGATTAAAATTGCGGTAACGGATTAAAGGCTAGATACTCAGACGCAACATGTCATCGAGCACGCGCTCCAGATGTCGTACTGAGTTGCACACTTGCACAGTATGACAATAGGCACCAAGGCGCTTCATCTCGCTATCTCCCGTATCCCAGAGAGCTTTACTTTCTGGGTTAAGCCAAATCACACGCCGGCAACGATTAGACATTTCGCGCAATATTTCGTGTCCCGGATCGCCATAATTTGAACGACCATCACCCAAAATCATCAATGTTGTTTTATGATCGAGATCGTCCATTACAAGTCGCGCGAGATCCGTAAACGCATTGCCGTAATCAGTTGACCCGCCGCCAAAGCGCATCAAAGTATCCGTCATTGCTGCCTCGGGTTCCATACGATCAAATAAATCGGTAATTTCACCGCAAGCATGTGAGAAAGCAAAAGAACGAGTGCGTGGCATAACCTCGTCTAAACTATATAAAAACATTAATAGAAAACGCGAGACCGCCGCAACCGAACCTGATACATCACACATAGTAATTAAACGCGGGCGAGACACCTCTACGCTCCGCCATTGTAGATCGATGAGCAACCCGTCATGACTTTGGTTTTTTCGCAATGTTTTGCGAACATCTATTAAGCCGCGCTTAGAACGTTTTTGACGCCGGGAATGGAGCGCCGCCAAACGCTTAGCGAGCTTGGCAATGAGCCCACGCATAATATGCATATCGCTTCGATCAAGATTAGACAGTTTAATTCGCGATAAAGCTTCTTCGCGGACAAGCTTGCCCGAGTTCGCCGTACGCATCGCAATTTGTTTTTCAACAAAATCACGCGCCATTTCAAAAAGTCTTTGCCGCGCATGACGCAGATTAGATTCATATTCACCATCGCCGCTATTTCGTGCATTTTGAATAGCAGCCTCAACCTCTTCAAGGCCCATCATCTCCATAATGCGCCTTGTAAATAGCCCTTGTTGTGTAAAAAGACGCACATCGCTCATGTCTGCGTCGCTTGCCGCTTGCACTAATCTTGCAGCCAAGCCCGCCTCATCATTATTTAACAGCATTTCAGCAAGATCATGACTTGGCGTTGCTTCGCTAGATATATCCCCACTATCTTGCTCATGAGGGTCTTGTGTGTCGCTAGAAGCACCATCAGCTGAAGCATCTTCTGCAGAAGAACCATTATCAGATGACTTTACGGCATCTAACATGGCGCCAAAATACTCATCAAAACAAGCATGAAAGGCGTCTTTTTCCGCATCAGTTTTAGCCAAGGCTTGACTTAAAGCGGTCCGCATTAACTGCCGATCACCCAGTCCAATGGTTTCAACAATTGCTGCTGCCTCGATTGATTCCGCTGTTGAAATCCGCACCTCTGCTGCTCGTAGAACCCGAATAAAATCTCCGAGCATAAACATGTTATGCGCCGCGCGTAATAGGTGCCGGATCGCTCTCACGAATAAGCGTGGTTAATTGCGGTTCAATAATATCAATATCACTTTTGAACTTTAACAAAACATTTAACGTGGAAGCGACGAATTCAGGCGTGAGATCTTTGGCATTTAACAAAATAAGCGCTCGCGCCCAATCAATGGTTTCGGAAACAGCGGGTGGTTTCTTTACATCTTGCCCGCGAATGGCGGCAACAAATTGAACCAAATGTTGACGCAATCGCGCGTCCAAATCAGGGACACGCGTAGCAATAATTTCAGCCTCACGTTTAGGGTCTGGGAATGGAATGAACAAATGCAAACAACGACGTTTAAGCGCATCACTTAATTCGCGCGTATTATTCGAGGTTAAAAATACCAACGGGGGGACCTTTGCTTTAATCGTCCCTAACTCAGGTACTGAAATCTGATAATCAGACAAAATTTCAAGCAAAAAAGCCTCAAACTCGTTATCGGCTTTGTCAATTTCATCAATAAGCAACACACATCCCGCCTCAGACCTTAAGGCAGACAAAAGCGGCCGTGGCAATAAAAACTGCTCAGAGAAAAAGACATCTTCAAAGCCATTCAAACGCGCCATCGACTCGTCTAAGCCCTTAGCGCCATCCATCAAATCTGAGAGCTTTTCTCGTAAAACCTGCGTATACAACAATTGCTTGCCATACTGCCACTCATAGAGAGCCTTACTCTCATCAAGCCCCTCGTAACATTGTAAACGAATAAGATCGAGATTAAGATATTCTGCCGCGGCTTTGGCAAGCTCGGTTTTCCCAACTCCAGGAGGCCCCTCAACCAAAAGAGGCTTTTGAAGTTGGCGCGCCAGAAAAAGTGCCGTCGCAATATCTTGATCACAAATGTAACCAATATCGGCAAATCCGCGCGATATTGTCTCAATAGCTGTTACAGCTGTCTCTGTGTTTGTTTTCATGCGCGCACCGTAACCTAAATTCTTTAATTGCGCACAATTTTTCTTATTTGCGACAAAACACCTGGTGTTGCATAGCCATCGGCAATGAGCCCATTTTTATGCTGAAATTCGAGAACCGCAGCACGTGTTTCTGCGCCTGGAATGCCATCAACGAGATCAATATTATATCCAGCTGTTTTCAGAAGACCTTGTAATTCTTTAATTTCATGGGGCTGCAAAGGCCTATCTTCCAATGGCCATGATATATCATGTTTTTTCTGCCCCCGAATACGCTCGCTCAACAAACCAGCCGAAAGCGCATAAGCGGGCGCGGTGTTATAACGCAATATGGCAAAAAAATTAACGGTCGCAAGATAAACAGGCCCACTATGTCCAGCCGGCAAATAAAGTGCCGCCGTCCCCCAGGATGGGTCAAGCGTGCGCTCGAAGCCTTTCACGCCAAGGGCCTGCCACTCGCTTATGGATTTCTTAGTTTTTAAGTTAGCCTGACCATAGTCAAAGCCATTGGGCACGCTAACACGCACGCCCCAAGGCACATCGCGTGTCCAGCCTGAAACCTTTAAATAATTTGCTGTTGAACCAAGCGCATCATCAGAATTTGTCCAAATATCACGCTTACCATCGCCTGTTGCATCAACGGCATAGCCAAGAAAAGTTGTTGGAATAAATTGGGTTTGGCCCATGGCGCCGGCCCAACTGCCCTGAAAGTTTTCCAAAGTAACATCGCCAGACTCTAAAATCTCGAGCGCTGCCAATAATTGCTGACGCCCAAATTTTGTGCGGCGCCCCTGATAGCCAAGGGTAGCGAGGGACTCGAGCACTGGGAAATGGCCGAGTATGGTCCCGTAATTTGTTTCCATGCCCCATATAGCGACCAAAATCTCAGGTGGCATGCCGTATTGCGCCGATATTTTATCTAAAAAGGCCTTATGTTCGGCGAATTTGGTGCGGCCATCTCTGACTCGCCGATCGGTAATCATAATATCAAGATATTCCCATATCGGTTTGATATATTCGGGCTGTCTCGCCGCCAATTCAGAAACGCGTGTGTTGGGGCTTAATGTGTCCAGCGCATTAATATAAGATTCTGAAATACCCTTTGTTCGGGCCTCTTGTTTGATATTAGTAATAAAATCTGCAAAGGCGCGATCCTCAGCATTTACAGATGACAAACCCAAAACGGACATACAACTCATCGCTATAAAGGCCCCAAAAACCCGAGACAAATAAAGTGCACGCATAGATTTTCTTTTTTTATTCTGTGGCATTTCAAATCACCTTTTAAAACCCGCTCGGGCATTGAGCTATCGATTAATATATGTATGTTAATGTTGTTTGTATAAAAGTGAAGAGGTTTTGGGAAATGGCCAAAGGTTCATTGTCGCAATCTGTCTCGCGGGTCGTTTTTCCTGTTGCCGGACTAGGAACCAGATTCCTACCTGCCACAAAAACTGTCCCCAAAGAAATGTTGCCCGTCGTCGATCGCCCGCTCATCCAATGGGTGGTTGAAGAGGCCGCGGCCGCGGGTTGCCGTGAATTCATATTTGTCACATCCAAAGAAAAGGCTTCAATTTGCGCTCATTTTTCGGCCGCACCGCATTATGAAGACACATTAAAAGCCCGCGGAAAAGTAAAAGAGCTTTCACTTTTAAAGGCAGGTTTGCCTGAGGATGCTAAAATCATTGAAGTACACCAAGATGCGCCTCTTGGCTTGGGGCACGCTATATGGTGCGCCCGCGCGCATACAAAAGGTGAGCCTTTTGCCGTCATTTTACCCGATGACTTGATCTTGTCCAAACAAGGTTGCCTGTCTCAAATGATTTCACATTATCATGGCGGTACGATGATCGCTCTTGAGACTGTGCCAGCACAAGACACTAACAAATATGGGATCGTTGCCCCAGAGAGCGAAGCAGAAAATATTGTAAAGATTGCAGATATTGTCGAAAAGCCCGAGCCAGATATAGCTCCCTCCAATTTAGGTGTTGTTGGACGTTATATTTTAGACGGTGGCATTATGGATATATTGGAAACGCAAAAAGCTGGTGCCGGTGGAGAAATCCAATTAACAGACGCCATCGCACAAATGATACCAACGACCATGACTTCGGGCTATCGCTTTACTGGCGAGCGCTACGACTGCGGGAGCCGAGAAGGCTTTCTTGCCGCAAATCTTGCCTATTCCCTCTCACCCTATGGGGCAAATATGGGCACTCAAACGCAAACCATGCTAAACAACATAATAAATCCAAAACCGGAGCAAAGTTAATATGAGTTTTGACGCCCTAAAATCCGCCCAAGAGACGCTCTCAGCCGAGCGCGAAGGCCTCTTACAACTCGAGCAATCACTCGGTCAAGAATTTGTCGACGCCGTCAAAATTCTTGGAAATGCAAAAGGACGTGTCATTGTCTCAGGCATGGGCAAAAGTGGCCATATCGCCAATAAGATTGTTGCCACAATGGCCTCAACCGGAACGCCCGCTCAATTCGTGCACCCTGCAGAAGCAAGCCATGGCGACCTTGGTATGATCACCAAAGAAGATGTTATTTTGGGTCTCTCTTGGTCTGGAGAAACGAGCGAGCTTGCCAATCTATTGGCTTATTCAGCGCGCTTTGATATCCCCCTGATCGCTATCACATCTAATCCAGACAGCCAACTCGGGCGCACAGCGCGGGTCTGCCTGACCTTACCAAAAGCCCCTGAAGCGTGCCCAAATGGTCTTGCGCCAACAACATCCACCACAATGCAACTCGCCATTGGTGATGCGCTCGCTGTTGCCTTACTGAAGCAAAAGAATTTCTCAGCTTCAGATTTTAAAAACTTTCATCCCGGGGGCAAGCTCGGCGCCAATTTATTACGTGTTGAAGACATCATGCATAAAGCAGACCATCTGCCTCTCATGAATGAAGACGTCTTGATGAGTGATGCCATTGTCGAAATGACAAAAAAGGGATTTGGATGTTTAGGCATTCTTAATGCAGATGGCGAGTTATCTGGCATTATTACCGATGGTGATTTAAGGCGCCATATGTCAGCCGATATTTTGAGCCAAACCACACGTGCTGTTATGACACATGGACCTCGCACCATTTCAACAGACATGCTCACTGCTGAAGCGCTGAACGTTATGAACGAAGCAAGTATTCAATGTGTTTTTGTATGTTCAGACAAAAAACCAATAGGCTTGGTCCGCATTTTGGATCTTTTGCGTATCGGCACAGCTTAAACGCCACAGATATTTTAACGTGGCGCGCCAAAAGTAATGAATGGGAGTTCAAAATGATAAATGCAACCAAACCAATAATATTCATAACCCTCACCTCGGCGTTTCATGCCGCGGCCGCATTTGCCGAACCCTCAGCAACAATATCAGATTCTGATGCGTCCCTGGTGAACGAAATTGTTGTAACAACATCTCGAAGCCAAACCTCATTAAAAGATAATGCCGGCAATATAGCTGTTCTGCCAACACAAGACTTGCCGAGCTTATACCCATCAGACCTTCTAAATCGCGCACCCGGCGTGGCGATTCATAGGGGCAATGGCCAAGAACACCTAACCTCCATTCGTTCTCCAATCTTAACTGGCGGTGCCGGCGCGGGGTCCTTTTTATTCATGGAAGACGGAATCGCCTTCCGCGCCGCTGGCTTTGCAAATGTGAATGCGCTTATGGATTCCATGAGCTTTGACACACAACGTGTGGAGGTCATTCGCGGCCCTGGAAGCGCATTATATGGTTCAAATGCTGTCCATGGATTGGTAAACTTTATCACCAAAGACCCTAGCGATGATGGTCAGACCATTGAAGCAACCTATGGCAGCTATGGGCGTTATGCGCTTCGTGGTGCAACCAGCCTAGCTCACGATAATGGCTCAACGCGAATTGCCGCCTCAGTCAGTGGTGAGGATAACGCCTACCGAACAGATTCAGGATTTGCACAGCAAAAACTTCGTATTCAGCATGGCTGGGAAACAACACGTGCGCGTTACAAAGCAACGCTTTCCGGCATGTCCCTCAACCAAGAAACCGCAGGATATATTGAAGGCACCAATGCTTATGAGGACCGCGATCTTGCAAAGCAGAATAGCGATGCAGATGATGCATTTCGGGATGCTTGGTCTATGCGTGCCAGTTTACGGATTGATTATCAAACACAGAACGGCAATACACTCTCTTTAACCCCTTATTTGCGAAGCAATGCAATGCGTTTTGGCCAACATTTCTTGCCAGGCGACCCAATTGAAGAAAACGAACACACAAGCATTGGTCTATTATCTGCCTATGCAATGCCCGCATATTCAGGACTCTTAACACTTGGCCTCGACACCGAGTTTACCCGCGGGGAACTGACCGAGCTTCAAAACAAAGCAACAGTATTTGGATATGAACCCGGCCTTCACTATGATTATGAAGTTGAAGCACTCGTAATTGCACCATTTATTCATCAGGTGATGGATATCAGCGAACAGACAAAAGTAACATTAGGATTACGTGCCGAATTCACGCGTTATGACTATGATAACAAAACAGACGATGGGAATTTTGGAACGGGAAATAAGTTTTTTCGTCCAAGCGATCGCACCGATGATTACGCAGACATCTCACCCAAATTGGGATTCACGCACACGCTCAGTGATAAAGTCACCCTTTTTGGTAATATAGCGCGCGGTAATCGAGCACCACAAACAACCGATGCCTATCGTCTACGCGTTGGACAGACTGTAGGGGAGGTCAAGTCGGAAGCACTCAACAGCGTTGAAACAGGTATACGCGTCAATGATGGCAATATCCGCTATTCCATCGCGACCTATGTCATGGAAAAACGTAATTACTATTTCCGCGATAGTTCCAATAATAATGTAACAAATGGTCAAACAAGACATATGGGTATCGAACTTGATGGCGCTTGGGTTTTTGCCCCGAAATGGACTGTCTCTGGCGCTGCCGCCATTGCGTCTCACAAATATAATTTCAATCATACACCCGTTAATAATTCGCGACTTGAAAATGTCATTGCGGATGGCAATCAAATCGACTCAGCACCAAAAACAATTGCCAATCTCGCTCTTTCTTGGCAGCCACGCGCTGAAACCTTAACTAAGGTAGAATTTGAACATATGGGGAAATATTATGCGGATGGCGCAAATCTTCGCCAATATGACGGGCATGATCTACTTCACTTTATTTGGCAGGAAAACATTAGCACCAATACGCTTCTGTCTTTGCGGATCAATAATCTATTGAATGATAAATATGCAAAGCGCGCGGACTTTAATGGCGCCAATGGCAATGACAGATATTTCCCTGGCGAACCACGTCATGTCTCGCTCACATTTAGGCGCGATTTTTAAGTTAAGGAAAACCCGATAGGGCAACTAACCCCCGTGCCCCCCAAACCACAATATCCATTTGGGTTTTTACCTAAATATTGCTGATGATAGTCTTCAGCATAATAAAAAGTGGGCGCGGGCATAATCTCAGTTGTAATATCGGGATAACCAGCGGCTTTAATCGCATCTTGAAAAGCCGCTTTACTCGCCTGCGCCATCTCAAATTGAACATCGGATGTCGTATAGATACCCGAACGATATTGTGTTCCGCGATCATTGCCTTGCCGCATGCCTTGCGTAGGGTCATGATTTTCCCAAAAAATCTTTAAAATATGGGCTAATGGCGTGACCTTCGGGTCAAAAACAACGCATACCACTTCATTATGTCCGGTCTTACCAGAACAAACTTCCTCATAACTAGGGTTAGGCGTAAAACCAGCGGCATATCCAACTTGGGTGCTAAAGACATCAGCATTTTCCCAAAATTTTCTTTCTGCCCCCCAAAAACAGCCCATACCAAAAATAATTTCTTCGTGGCCTTGGGGCCATGGGCCGTACATGGGTGTGCCCAAAACAAAATGAGACGGGGCGACACGAACAGCCGTTTCACGACCCGGCAGCGCCTGTTCAGGCGAGGGCATTTGTGATTTATCGCTAAATAGTGACTCGAACATTACTATACCTCATGCAACTGACTTATTCGCTTGTATTGGTCCGTCACGTCGACCCTCTATCAGCTGACGCAAATAAGGGTTGTTGTTACTATGGGCCTCTTCCGCCGGCCCTTGCCACCGCAAAACACCATCATGCAATACCGCGACAACGTCATAAGCCTCATGAATATGCGTCATGTTACCTGTTACACTTAACACTGTTGCCCCGCTCTCGCGCGCCATGGACTGAATCATTTTTTCAATACGTGCCGCTAAAATAGGATCAAGACCCGCGGTGGGATTGTCGAGAAGGAGAAAATCCGGTTTAGAGAAAATAGCGCGTGCAAAACCAACGCGTTTTTGCATACCCCCCGAGAGGTCAGACGGCATTAAATCACCAGCGCTTTCCGACAACCCAACGCGGGGCAGAAGCGCCGCAACTTGCGCCCGAGCCTCCTCGCGGGGCATGCCAGAATTAATGGCGCGAAACGCAATATTTTCCCAGTTGGTCATACTATCGAACAAAGCATTTTGTTGAAATAACATCCCAATGCGATCTGAGATATGCGCGTCGCGACCACTAATATTATTTCCATCAATAAACAGGGAGCCTGTTTGCGGCTTATATAAACCAGCAAGCGTTTTCAACAAAACAGTTTTACCCGCAGCGGTTGGGCCAATAATACCAAGAACCTCGCCAGCTTTCACCGAAAGGCTGAGGTTTGATAAAGCTACCGTCTGGCCAAATCTGACGGTTACATTTTGAATGTCTATTGCATGAATGCTCATAGCATGAACTTAGCTCTTTTCATGTCCTGCGACCAGAGCAGAAAAGGCCTCGCCACGTTCATTTTTTGAAAAATGCTGAAAATGAACATGAAAAGATTGTTCAATAAAACCGCTATCAATAACTGCCTGCGTCGTATCATGAATCAATAATCGACCTTTATCAATGAGGGCCAGTTGATCACAATATCGGCTAGCCAGATTAAGGTCATGACAAACCATAAGAACGCACCGTCCAGCACGGGCTTCTTCGCGTAAAATATCTAGAACTTGAAATTGATGCGCTGGGTCAAGCGATTGAAGAGGTTCATCAATCAAAAGACACGGTGCATCATTCATAAGCAGCCGAGCCAACATAACCAAAGCCTGCTCCCCACCCGATAAGGCCAATACTGAGCGATCGATACAAAACAACATACCAAGACGCGCGAGCACAGCGTGGATCTCATCGTCATGCACAGGCACACCATCAACAACACCGAGTTTTAAAATATCCCGCACCGTCAAAGGCCAGCTAATATTATTTTTCTGCGCCAACCAGCCAATGATATGCGCGCGTGTAGTGGCCGAACACTGAATAAGGTCCTGACCCGAAAAGCTTATCTGGCCCTGCGACGGAGTCAAAAGCCCCGTCACAAGATGAAACAAAGTCGATTTACCTGCACCATTTGGCCCAATCACCCCTGTCATTTGACCCGAAGGCATATTCAAGGAGACATTATCGATGACACATGTATTTTGGCGCCAAAATGTTACCGACTGCAGACATAACATAATATTCTATCCTTAATTCTTATGATGCCTAATCAATGCGCATATGATGCAAACCCGCATCCATCATGCTTTTATCTTGGCGCCGAATATTGATCATATAAAGACTCATTCCATTACAAATCGACTCTTATTCCGACGGTCACTTGCCGACCTGGTGTCGACTTACCTGTGCTGGTTTGATAGTGATCATTCAGCGCATTCTCAACACGCCCATAAAAAACATAGCCATCGCTCCATTTCCATTCTGAGCGTAATGACAAAAGACCGTAATCCTCTTGACGCACGGAAGACACATAACGCTGGCTCACATGACGCCAAGACGCACTCACCAGACCGCGCCCCTGCCCGAACATATAACGCCCAGATAAATTCAAGATTTGTCGTGGTTGCTTATTGGCAATTGTACCGTCAGCTTTTCGAGGATCTATAAAGGTCATATTTGTTGAAACCATAAAAGAGCTATTCACATTGTAATCTGCGCTGACCTCAAGACCATCGCTTTGGGCACGGCCTAGATCGTTTTGATAATTCCCTAAATATGTTGGCGGACCAATATCTTTAAATATGATGCGGTCCTTTAGACGAATACGAAATGCATTTACATTCATCATCAAACGCCTATTGAGTAAGGAAAATTCAGCGCCAATATCAGAGCTACGACTTGTTTCTGGTGACAGGTTGGCATTACCACAAACCCCATTCACACAAGAAATGGGATCTTCACCATAGAGCTCATAAAGGCTCGGCGCACGAAAACCAACGCCCTGAGACGCGTAAAGCTTGACCCTATCAGTAATTTGATAGGCAATGGCATGACGCCAACTATCATGACTTCCAAATAAGCTATGTGTATCATTTCGCCATGCAACGGACGCATGCAGCTCAGGCGTAACCGCCACCTGCGCCAGCCCATAATAAGAACGCGTATCCGTTGATTTTTCAGACAAGCCCCCCTGCGCAAAGCGCTCATCCTTTTGTTCAAAACCGATGTTTAATGTAACAGCGTCATTGGCGCGGACTGTCGATTGAAATCCAAAGTTGTCACGCCCACCATCATTCCAATAACCTGTTCCAATTTCTTGAAAACTATCACGGCGGCGCTCAAACCGTCCGCCATGGAGTTTAAGGATCACGCGATTCTCAAGTATTTTATGCGTGAGGGCAGCATTAACTGCCCATTCATCTGTATCCATTCCAAACCAGCCATCAACTGGGGCATAGGTCACGGGGTCATATCCATCATATTCTGCGCTTGCTTGCCCGCCGCGCGAGATGACCATCAGATCTGTATTATCCCCAAGCATAAAGTCAAACCGTCCGGAAAAAGCAGAGTTTTCATAATCTTCATCCTCTGAATATTGTGTATTATGTTTATCCAGCTCAGACTTTGGTTGGCTTTCAATATGATCAAGAGACAAGCGCATGGCAAATTTTTGTGAACCAAATTGGCTGCTCGCGCCAATACGCTGCGTATTTAAACTCCCGGTTTCTATAGCCACCTTCCCCGACAAAGGTCCCTCACCTTTTTGCGTGAAGAGCTGAATGGCGCCGGCCACAGCATTTGATCCATATAAAATGCTTTGCGCACCCCGCAAGAGCTCAATCCTGTCTATGCCGGATGTTTGTAGATTGGCTAATTCCGAGGCGCCTTGGGGGTCTGAAGGATCCCCTAAAGCAATACCGTCCACGACGACGGCGACATATGCGCGATCAAATCCGCGCATGCGCAAATAACCCACGCCACCCATACCGCCATCTTGATCAAAGCTGACGCCACTAAGGTGAGAGAGGGCATCGGTCACAAAGTCTGCTTGCAATAATTCTATGTCCTCAGCCGTTATAACGCTGATGGCACTGCCAATATGTGACTTTGGTGTCTCAAACCCGACCGCACTAACGACAATTTCGTCATATAGCTCATCACGATCAGGCGCATTAGAAGATACATCATTCGAGAATACGGGGCCTAAACTCAAGAAAACCCCAGCGGCAATCGCCGCAATTTGTTTGAAAAATTTCATTTCCGCGCTCCATAGCAAAAATCCTCATGAAAAATTCACAAGGCTCTAAAAGCGTCGTATTGCGGATTAAGTTCCGTGCCTGTGGACTATTCCCGGCCCAAGGTCAAACGACCGTCAAAGGCAGGTTTCCTGACTTGCAGATCATTGCATCGCCTCGCCTTCCCCAAAATGATGAGTGGCATTATGAAGCGATACTCCTTGCTTACAGTTGCGGGTACAGTTTTGGACTAACCATTATGGCGCACCAAATTCCCTTTTACCTTCTCGCGAAGCACCAAAGACAGGCTTAGCCTATGCCATCCTCACAACTTGAGCAAGGCAATTAGGTTAGTCATTATGTCCATAATGGCGGAAAATGATGATGAGAAAAAATGGGACACCCATAAGCGCTGTAATAACACCCAGTTTAAGTTCCACTGGTGTTTGAATATAACGAATGAGTGTGTCCGCACTCAGCACAAGCAATGCCCCCAAAAGTGCCGAGGGCAGCAAAATGCGCTGTGGGTGATGGCCATAAAAAGGCCGTATAATATGCGGCACTACAAGTCCAACAAATCCGATGACACCCGCAACCGCAACAACGCCACCGCAAATCAGTGCAACACCACAAATACTCAAACCCTGCAATCTTCTTAAAGAAACACCTAAGCTCTGTGCTGTTTCCGCCCCAAGCGATAAAACACCATAGCCGCGCCCACATAAAAATAATAAAACAGATCCCACAGCTATGGGAACAAGCCCCAACAAGACATGACTCATCGTCTTATTTTCAAGCGACCCTAATAACCAATAAGCAATTTCAAGCGCCGCATAGACATTAGGGGATAAATTCAAAGCCAAAGAAATAAGAGCCCCGCAAAAGGCACTCATTGCAAAGCCTGCAAGAATAAGCCGAGCGCTTGATGTGCTGCTGCGCATAAGCCCTAATAAAAGCAGAACGGATAATACACCAAATCCACTCGCCGCCACAGGAACGGCCCAACTGAGTGTTGACTGAAACCCAATATAAATCACAAGCACCGCCCCCAATGCCGCGGCATTGCCGGTGCCTAAAATCATGGGCTCAGCCAATGGGTTGCGCAATAAACCCTGAATGGCCGCGCCAGCCAAACCTAAACCCCAGCCGATAATGATTGCTAATAAAATACGCGGAAGTCTTATTTGCATAAAAATAACCTGCGCAATCTGAGAAGACGCTGTCTGATCACGCGCCCATAAATCCGTCAATGAAAGGGAGATGGGTCCGCTCAAAAGCGACATAAAACTCATAAATATGAGCGCAACCAATAAAGCGGTTGTCACGATATGTTTTAACAAAAAGGACTGCATCAGTTATGACCAAACGGTTTATGTTATGATGATATTACACTAACCTGTATTTAAACCCCTGCACAGCCTTCAAGCAACGAGAATACCCTTACACCCTATGCGAGCAACCAGAGCATGCACCAAGACAAGTTTCATAAGACCCTAGCCTGGAAAACCAATCCACGAACACGCTTCGCAGCTTATCTGCGGCGCGGGGTGCTCATTGCCAGTTTTGCTGTTTCAACCGCATCGCTCAATCTGCTAATGCTGCAAACTCCATATGCTGCACCCTTACCAAAAATTATCAGCGCCAGTCTTTGTGCTGATCAATATTTACTGACATTTGCAGACCCCAATCAAATTCTTGCTCTTTCCGCCATGGCCAGCAACCCGTCTCTCTCGCCATTGGCCGATCAAGCCTCACAATATGAGTCTTTTAATGGATCGCTCGAAACATTAACGCAAAGCCAAGCCGATATTGTTGTGATGAGCACATATACAAGCAAAGCCAAGCGTGATGCCATAACCCGCCTGGGCAAAAAAGTCGTTACTCTGGATGGATCAAAAACCTGGTCGGACGGCCGTGAAGAGGCGATTGCTCTCGGCGCAGCCATTGGGCGTGAAGACGCTGCTCGGGCATGGGTTGCGCAAACAGAATCCCAACTCAAAAACAGAAAAGATCCGAAGCATATTTATCAAATTGCGAGCTATGATCGCGGGGGTGTCGCCAGCGGCAAAGGTCACATTCTTAACGACTTGATCGAGCATGTCGGCCACACCAATCCAATGGCGCAACGCATATCTGGAAGCGCACCGATATCACTCGAAACACTGATATCCGCCAGGCCAGACTTTATTATCTTGCCAAGTAAGAACATAGGAAGTCCCAAACCAAATGCACGACGTTATGGTGAGGATCGCGGGCAAGAAGCCCTAGCACATACTGCCTTTAAAGGCATTTTCCCCGAGAAAAAGCGTATCTATATTCCGCAAAACCTTTTGTTTTGCGCTGGGCCCAGTTTTCTGACAGCACTTAAGATCATTGATGATGATATTCTTAGAAAAACAATCAGCAAATGATCTTTTCATTGCCGGCGAATTAGTGGCAATATAGGACATGGTTGACGCAAAATCCGAGATAGAACGCATTCAAATCATCGCACGTACGGTGCAACGCTCTCTTATAGATCAAGAAGCAGGTCATGTTGTACCTGGGCGAGCCCGCATCGTCTCACACCAAGAGGATATGGACATCGCCGCACCGATTAGCGCCAAACCTTTGGACGCTCAACAAACGCCAACATCCGCGCGAACCGACACACCCAAAAACGAGAAGAAGCTAAACGTCCAACCACAGCCTGCACATGAAGCGAATGACAAACAGAATGCCAAGACAAACACTACAGAAGCGCCAGTAGGTAACATTCGAACAGATCTCGACCGGTTATCCCACCACCTTAAAAATGTACTTGCGAAATTGCGTCAACCTCATACCGCACAAAACCCAAGCATATCTCTTAGCGCGCGCCAAACGGCATCACCCCCCTCACGCGCGCCACAGATCAGCAAAGTGATTAATAAGCTTCACAAGCAGCTTCATCAATTAGAAGACGAGGCCGAAAAAACACGATTAGCAATTTTAGATGAGCTGGGTCGGTTTGACAGTCAGCAACGCAAAATTTTAGCTGATGCAGAAGCCGCCATAAATCATTATGAAGAACAGGGGAGTAGCTGGCTGACTTTACAGCGCTCTGAAATCAAAGCTGAACGCGCTGAATTAAAGCGCATCAGCAATTTGGTTGAGGCCTTGACACAAACCAAGCCGACGAAAGAAGGGCTGAATGACTAATATTGTAAAACGCAGCATAAATATTGATGGATATAATCTCACCTATGTTGAAATGGGCGATCCAGAAGGCCGACCCATTGTGTTTCAACATGGCAACCCAACCTCAAGCTATTTGTGGCGAAATATTATGCCGCATCTTGCGGAGGGCAACCGATGCATTGCCATTGACCTTATCGGCATGGGCGATAGCCAGAAACTTCCCGATGATTTTCCCGATCGTTATAGCTTTGACTGTCACAGTCAATTTTTCGAAAAAGCATTAGCCGCCCTCAACATTAATAAAAACATTATTTTGGTTATTCACGACTGGGGCTCAGCTCTTGGTTTTGACTTTGCCGCGCGCAACCCATCGCGGGTTGATGGCATTGCCTATATGGAAGCTATCGTCGCACCAATTGAAAGCTGGGATGACTGGCCTGAAAACGCGCGCGGGATCTTTCAAGCCTTCCGCTCTGAAGCAGGTGAAGAAGTCATATTGGACAAAAATATCTTTGTAGAACGCGTTTTACCGGGCTCGATCATCCGCGCCTTAACCACAGAGGAAATGGATCAATACCGCAAACCATTCCTAAACCCTGGCGAAGACCGTCGCCCCACACTCACATGGCCGCGCCAAATACCAATCGAAGGGTCTCCCCCTGACGTTGTCGCCCGCGTTCAGGCCTATGCCGATTTTATGCAAAAGAGTCCAATGCCTAAACTCTTCATAAATGCTGATCCGGGATCGATATTAGTCGGAAAAATGCGGGATTTCTGTCGTTCATGGCCAAATCAGAAGGAAATAACCGTAAAAGGCACCCATTTCATCCAAGAAGATAGCCCAAATGAAATCGGAACAGCCATCAATGAGTGGCTAAAACGAGAATTTTAAGGATAATCAACCTCAAATAGATAAAAAAATGCCCCGCTGTGAGGGTTAGCGGGGCATTAAGATACGCTTAATTGAGGGGAGGCGTATCTAATCAGCCATTTTATTGACCGATACTCTTAATACGTTACGTATTAACCTTTGGATCATCACATGAGTGATTTATTGTTTTGGAGTAAAGCGGTGCCGTATTTGGCTTTGGCGACAAAGAGCGAGAACATGCCCATAAGTGAGCAAACCGATGATGAGACATTAATGGTCAAAATGGCCAATGGTGACTCATTAGCGGCAAAATGCTTTGTCACGCGTCATATGTCCTATGTTTTACGTATTTGCCAACAAAAGTTGGGAAACCGAGAACAGGCAGAAGAGGCCGCACAAGAAGTCTTTGTTGCAGTCTGGAAATTTGCCAGTAGCTGGCAGCCAAACCAAGCAAAAGTCACAACATGGCTCTATCGAATAGCCGTTAACAAATCGATCGATGTTTTGAGACGCACAAAAGAAACGGCCGATATTAACGATTTTCATAACCTTGCGAGTGATGCGCCGCACGCTGATAAAGAACTTTTTTATGCCGACGATAAACGCTTACTCGCATCGGCTATTGAAAGCCTTTCGCCTCAACAGCAAAAAGCCATAGCTTTGATTTATTTTGAGGATGTGAAACAAGCAGAAGCTGCTGCCGAAATGTCAATTTCATTAGCCGCTTTTGAGTCAATTTTACGCAGGGCCCGCCAAGCACTTCACGCTGAGCTCGCCAAACAACGCCCATTACTTACGTCGATATAGGGACTGAAAATAATGTCGAACAAACCAATAACCATCCAAAAGGCACAGGCGATATTAGAAACTTATGGCGCGAATGAGACTATGTGGCCTGAAGCGCTGCGCGATGACCTAGCCCGTTTGATCGAACAAACGCCTTCTCTACAAGCGCTAAAAGCCCGCGAAACAGCACTCGACTTAAAATTATCCCAGGAATTTTCTGCACCCTCGTCAGACTTTTTAAACAAAACTATTTTGCAAATGACAAATCAAAATGACGATATCATTTTGTCTTCGCAGCAAAAAATAGCTGGCTTCTCAACACTCGTCGCATGTGTGGCCGCGGGTATTATTCTATCACCCTATTTGTTTGCATTTTTGTTAAATGCATTTAACGACGAAACAACCTTGGCCATGACAAGCCTCGAAATTTGGACATCATTAAGGTAGGTGAACTTCATGTCTAAGAAACAAAAATACTGGATTTTTGGCGCATTATTCGTCTCAATAGCGATCAATTTGTTTACACTCGGTGCATTTAGTTATGGCGCCTACAAGTTGAATGAGGTGAAAAAAGTTGGTTGGGTCGAAAAACGTCTCGACAATGGCGAACGCTATTTTCTTCGAAAACTAGAGGGAGAAGACCGCGATCAGGCTAAAGAAATTTTTAAGCAGCATCGACCTGAATTACGAAGCGCGATGAAAGACCTCAAAGACGCGCGCCGTGACTTTGCAGAAGCAATGGGAACAGACCTGCCCCAAACTGATGAGCTTGTATCAATCCTAGACCGATCTCAGCAAGCTGCGAGTGAAATTAATAATACCTTCCATTCGACGCTACGTGATTTGGCGACTCGCTTATCGCCTGATGCACGGCGCACGATTGGCGCACATATGCGACGCCATCATTACGACGATGACGATGACGATGACGATGATGACGATTAAAGTCTTTGGCAAAAGCCAAGTTAATATCTTGCTCTAAAAGTCATGTTGCGTTTAGTGTAAGCCTCCGTATTTATGTTTCACAGAGAGTTCCATGCCAGACTATAAAAACTTTAACGCTTATATCGTTGCCAACCCCTTCCGGGTCATCTTAATTTCCTTACTTATTGCGTTTGCAGCAATGGCAGGTCTCAAGGATCTCAGATTTACCAATGACTACCGGTATTTCTTTACGGAAGACAATCCTTACCTTCAAGCCTTTGAAAATCTTGAAAAAACATATTCAAGTCCCGACACAATTCTATATGTCATTCAGCCTGCTGAGGGTCCAGCACTCTCACCTGAGGGACTATCTCTAATTGGCACACTCACTGAAAAATCCTGGCAAATTCCATTCTCCACACGCGTTGACTCGGTTACTAATTTTCAAAATACACGCGCGATAGATGACGACTTAGAGGTAAGAGACCTCGTCCCAGATCCTGAAAATGTTAATGTGGCATTAAGCCAATATGTTGAACGAGTTGTAATGGAAGAGCCACTGCTCGCTAACCGGCTCTTATCGGCAGATGGGCGAACCACCGCAGTGGTTATTACGCTGAAACCACCTAAAGATGATGCACCAGCAACAGAAGCGATTGTAACCAAGGCGCGAGAAATCAAAGCCGAAATCGAAGAGCGCTATCCTGACTATCGCGTTGAGTTGACCGGCAGTCAAATGCTCTCCATCTCATTTACAGAATCTGCTTTTAACGATATTACGACCCTGACCCCGCTCATGTTCGTCATCATTGCCGTGGTTTTGATGCTTTTAACGCGCCAGTTCTGGGCAACACTCATTAGTATTATCGTTATTGTCCTAAGCGCGATGATTGCCTTAGGTGCCGCAGGTTGGCTCAACATTCCCTTAAGCCCCCCATCTTCAGGCGCACCAACGATTATCCTAACCGTTGCTGTGGCTGACTGTGTGCATATTCTTATCTCGGCCTTAGTCGCCATGGGCAATGGAAAAGATAAAAAGACAGCCATTATTGAAAGTACCAATCTTAACTTTCAGGCGGTATTTTTGACATCGATCACAACAGCGATTGGACTGTTGAGCTTAAACTTCTCCGACGCTCCGCCCTATCAAGATCTTGGAACAATTGCCGGTATTGGCTCTATCGCGGCTTGGTTCTTGGCCATTACACTCTTCCCGGCGTTTTTAAGCATCATTCCCTTAAAGGCCAATAAAACTCTCAGCAATCAAAGTGCTTTCATGGGAAAACTTGCAGATTTTGTTATCAGAAAAAGACGGGTCTTGCTGGTTTCTTCACTTCTTGTGGTCGTTGCATCCACCGCCATGTTGCCACGCCTTTATTTCAATGATCGCTTTGTCGAGTATTTTGATGAAAGCATGGATTTTAGAACCGCGTCAGATTGGTCATCTGAGAATTTAACGAGTATTTATATACTTAATTTCTCTATTCCTGCTGGCCAACAGGGCGATATCTCAAATCCTGATTATCTTAACCATTTGGATAAATTTGCGAAATGGATGCGCACACAACCTGAAGTCAAACATGTAGCAACGTTTTCTGATATTATTAAACGCATCAACCGAAGCATGAATGGCGATGAGCAAGACTATTATGTCATACCCGACGACCGCGATTTAGCGGCGCAATATCTATTGCTCTACGAAATGTCCTTGCCTTATGGGCTCGACCTCAATGACCAAATTAATATCGATAAATCATCCACGAGGGTGATCGTCACTCTGACCGATGTAGGCACAAAAGACATTAAAAGCCTCCGTCAGCGGACGCTTGATTGGATGGCTGAAAATGGGCCACAGGAACGAGTCGTTGAGCCATCTGGTCAGTCGGTTATGTTTTCCTATATTGGTGAGCGAAACTTTATCGCCATGGCAGAAGGCACAGTTTACGCCTTTTTGTTAATCTCATTTTGTTTGTTCATTGCGCTTAGAAGCATCCGCCTGGGGCTTGTTAGCCTCGTGCCTAATCTTGCGCCAACCGCAGTGGCAATGGGAATCTTCAGCCTCTTTCAGACAGAGATTGGACTATGGACAAGCTTCATAACGGCCACAGCTATTGGGCTTATTGTGGATGCGACAGTACATATTCTCTCAAAATACCGGGTCGCGCGAGTGGATCTTGGTTATTCGCCTGAAGACGCTATTCGCTACAGCTTTAAAACAGTTGGTATTGCCCTTGGCGTTTCGTCATTAATTTTGATTGGTGGATTTTTGGTATTGGCCCAGTCACCATTCCTGGTCAACGGTATGATCGGCCTGATTGTCTCATTGACAATTTTCGTCGCGCTCATCATTGACCTCCTCCTTTTACCACCACTTCTTCTCGCGATTGATAAAGATATCGATCAGCAATCAAACCTCCAGACCACATAGAAGCCAGATCACTTAGAAGAAAGATAGATTTATGATATATTTTCGTTCCGTAACCGCAGCCATTGTTCTATCAGCAGCATTGATTGGTCAGGCCGCAAATGCCATCGACCTACCCCCTGAGAACCAGCCTGAACTTCGTGGTTTGGCGATTGCCCAAGAAAGTAAAAAAAGGGATGCCGGTTTTAATGATTCCATTAGCGAAATGGAAATGATCCTGACGAATGCTAATGGCGATGTCAGTACCCGAAAAATGAAGTTTAAAACCCTAGAAGTACCAAACCTTGAAGATGGCGACAAAAGCCTTATGGTTTTTGAACAACCGCGTGATGTTGCGGGAACGGCAATGCTAACCTATTCCCATATTCTCGAAGCCGATGACCAATGGATGTTCTTGCCTGCCCTAAAGCGTGTGAAACGCATCTCGTCAGTTAACAAATCAGGGCCATTTATGGGTTCAGAATTTGCATTTGAAGACCTTTCAAGCCAGGAATATGCCAAATATAGCCATAGCTGGGTGAGAGATGAACCTTGCGGTGAACTGACCTGCCATGTTGTTGAGCGCAAACCGCTCTATGAGCATTCAGGATATACCCGGATGATCAGCTGGATAGATACTGTTGATTTTCTCCCACGCAAAATCGACTATTACGATCGCAAAGACCAGCTGCTTAAAACACTTACATTTTCTGATTATCGTCTTTATCTCAACAAGCATTGGCGCGCGCATAATCTCTTTATGGTCAATCACACGACCAAGAAAAAGACCAATCTGACTTGGGCCAATTTCGCCTTTCAAACTGGGCTAACCGAAGCCGACTTCTCTCAAAATAGCTTGAAAAGATCTCGTTAATGTTAAAATTAAAATTTACGTCCCTATGCTTAAGCGCATCTATTCTGGCCCTAGCGGCACCACAGGCGCTTAACGCAGCCGAGGTATTTTTTGAGGGAGAGCTCAGCCTAGAAAGTCGAGCCTTCTTAAAGGCGCCCGCGTCACCACATGGAAAACGTCATTACGGAAGTGTCTCTACGCTCCTCGAAATGGGTATAGCTGACGACACCAACACCCATAACTTTATCATTAAAGGCTTTGCCCGAGGCGACAGTGAGGATGATAACCGCTCACATGCCGACCTTCGAGAGGCAAAATATGTCTTTGTGCGAGATAGTTACGAATTAATCGTCGGCATTGATCATGTGTTTTGGGGGGTGACTGAATTCGCGCATATTGTCGACATTATCAATCAAACAGATGCAGTTGAGAGTGTGGATGGTGAACAAAAACTTGGGCAGCCCATGGTTCGCACGTCTTATGTTAGCGACTATGGAACATTTACCGGCTTTTATATGCCATTGCATCGGCCTCGTAACTTTGCAGACAGACAGGGACGTCCCGCATCTGGTCTCGTGATTAATGATAATCATGAAACCTATGAAAGCAAACACGCTTATGAACAAAGCGAATTTGCATTACGTTATCAGAATTCTCTCGATGCTGTGGATATCGGTCTTGCCTATTTTGATGGCACAGCACGCGACCCAATTATCGATCCAAGTAATGTACTTGATGGCACAATCGTGCCTTATTACCCCCTCTTAACGCAAATATCACTCGATACGCAGGCCACACTAGGACCCTGGCTTTTGAAACTCGAAGCGCTTCAAAAAGACCAATTAGGCGAGAAAACAGCCCGTGCCGTTACTGGATTTGAATATAGTTTTTACGGATTAGCGGGGGGCAGTTCTGACCTTGGCGTGGTAGTCGAGTATTTATGGGATGAACAACAAGAAGAGGCAGCCCATCCTTTTGCGAATGATCTTGGCATTGGCTTACGATGGACAGCAAATGATGTTGACTCGACAACGCTACTTGCGGGAGCGATTATTGATCTTGACCATCAAAGCATGGGCCTCTCCCTGGAAGCTGAACGGCGCCTCTCAAACAACCTTAGTCTATCGCTCGAAGCAAGATTTCAGACCCATGTTGATGAGTCCGATCTCTATTTGACCAGCATTAAAGATGAAGATTTCATTCGTATTGAGCTGACCACCTATTTTTAAGCACTATCGCGCATATTAAGTGATCCATACGCCGCTTTAAGCTTGCTCGCCGCCTCATTTTATCTCTAAACTTAAACTTAAGCTTAAGCTGGAGGGCGGAATGAACACTGAACAATTAGCAGCGACAGAAGATGCCGCTGACAAGAAATCGCGATATTATACTCTTTTTATATTGGTGCTTATTTACGCTTCTAGCCACATAGATCGACAAATCGTCGCCATTCTAGCCGAATCCATTAAGCAAGATCTCAACCTATCAGATAGCCAGCTCGGATTCTTAATCGGTTTGTCCTTCGCCCTTTTTTACGCAACTCTTGGCATACCAATCGCTATCTTGGCCGACCGATATAGCAGACGAAATATCATCGCTGCATCCGTAATAATTTGGTCATTCATGACAGCCTTATGTGGCTTAGCTGCAAATTACACTCAATTAGCGCTTGCACGTATCGGGGTTGGTATCGGTGAAGCGGGTTCCACACCACCCAGTCACTCGATGATTGCGGATCTCTTCCCCCTTGAAGAACGCGGCGCGGCCATGGGTATTTTCTCGGCAGGTATTAATGTCGGCGTGTTGGTTGGCTTTCTTGTTGGCGGCTGGGTAGATCAAATTTACGGCTGGCGCGTTGCCTTTTTTGTCGTCGGCTTGCCCGGCATTCTGCTGGGCATTACCCTGCTCTTAACAGTCAAGGAACCACGTCGAAAAGTACCATCAAAACCAATTAGCCTGAACTTCCTCCCTCACGCATGGCGCTGTTATAAACTCATGCTCTCCATACCCAGCCAAAGGCATATTCTGATCGGCTGCACATTGGTGGTCTTTGTTGGCTATGGAACACTTTACTGGAATGGTGTGTATTTTCGACGCAACCTTGGGCTAAGCGCAGGAGAAGCCGGAACAATTCTCGCGCTCATCGGCGGGCTTATTGGCGGTATAGGAACATTCTTTGGAGGCTGGATCCAAGACCGCATGGCACGAAAAGATCGACGTTATTATGTTTGGATCACTGGCGCTGTCAAAATTGCCGTAATTCCAGCTGTCTTGCTCTTTTACTTTAGCAATGATCTTGCAGTCATTACTGGCATAATGGTCATAACGGCATTTGTCGGCGGCTTTTACCTGCCAAGTAGTTTTGCCATGACACAAAGCCTCATGCCACCGGATATGCGGGCTTTATCATCCGCCCTCTTATTATTCACAATTAATATTATTGGACTTGGCTTAGGCCCATTTATCGTTGGCGTTATGAGCGACTATCTGGCACCGACTTATGGCGTAGACTCATTGCGCTATGCATTAGCGGCGATGACATTGCTTAATATATGGGGTGCATTTCATTACTTCTGGGCAGGACGGACATTGCGCGCCGATCTGGAAACTCATAACTAAGCGTGATCAGAAATAATACGGCCTTGAATAGAAGGCTTAATGCAGGATTTTTCATTATAAAACGAAATAGGTCGTTTTTTGAGAGCTATAATTGAGAGCAGAGATTGTGAACAGAGATTGAAAACAGTTTGAAGAACGCAGTCTAATGGCCATCAAGCTATTGGCTTTATTTGTTAATTATACTTTTCTAGCACCACGTTAAGCGAAGCTCCTAAAGGAGGGATAAATCGAGCAACGCACAACGCAGCACTAGAGAAAGCATCAAGGAAACCTAGAATTCAAAATTCAACGTTACGCCAAGAATAGACACATCGTTTGTAACCCCATCCGAAAAGTCTGCTTGAGCATCTTGATAATAATAACCTATAGCAACACCTTCCGTGACACGTGTCGTACCGCCAATAAGCCATTCTTTATAATCGACAGGCACATAGTAGCCCGTAACGCCAGCATCTTGGCTATCTGTGTAACCAAATCCAAGAGTTGCATTATTTAGGTTGTAAGAGACAGTGTAATTGACCGTTTTAATATCACGATTGGTGTCACCCTCATAATTATCATAAGAGGTTTGACGAACAGAAAATGTGACATCGCGATAAGAAGTGCGAAGCCCTATATCCCTGGTTTCTGGGTCTGACAATGTCCAGCCAATAAGCGCCGCCTTTCCAGGCCCGTTATTAGCTTTTGTCAGCCCAAATGATACTGCAAATGAAATATCATATGGCAGTGAACGTTTATAATCGACCGAGTAACTGTAAATATCTTCCTGTCCAATAATGGAGGCTGGCGCGCTTAAACCATTGCCCTTTTCATTACTTGCCGCATGACTGATCCCAGCGCGTATGCCAGAAATACGTGGCGTGAAGTAAACAATCTTTTTCTCTTTATGTGAGAAGAACTCCTCATATGTCGTCATGTGAACCGCAGTGATCGCATGATTTGGAGCGTTTAGACTGTTTGGAGTGCTTAGACTGTTTTGAATAAATTTTTCGGTTACGGTGTTATCCCACATATTGAGGCCCGCAACAAAATTTGGCGCTTTAACAGCTCCCAAGGTTGCTGCTGGATTAATTGCGCCGATCATGAAACGACCAAAGGCGCCATCTGCATAAGCATAACTGGTTTCGACGGCGCTGCTTTCATAACCGATAGCATTTAACTCGGCATAAAAGCCCAAATTGATGGCATTATTCAGAACTGTTGCTGCAGTAAAATGGATCTCGGCATCTTGCGTCACACCGTTTTTATCCTGGTTTGCATTGCCATCAACGCTGCTCATATTTGCGATATAATATCCGCTAATATTTAAATCAAATGGCGTTTGCGCATATGCCTGACCTGCGAGTACTGATGACGCGCATACCAACCCTGCATAAACGAAGGAACGGCCAACCAAAGACACGAGAGATGAAGATTTATGTAATTTTGAATGTAACGTCATATTTACCTCTTATTATTATGACAGTCCCCTATGCGGGGTCCGCAGGCTTTAATTATGTTAACTAGGCGGATAAACACGCTACGCAATGTGAACAGATAAACGAGAGAGAACAGAAAAATGAGAGAGAACAGAAAAATGAGAGAGAACAGATAAACGAGAGAGAACAGATAAACGAGAGAGAACAGAAAAACGAGATCAAGACTCACTGAAGAGAGAAGACCATCAAATTCAAGATACCCAGCGAGACCAAAAATTTAAAAGTTAAAAGTTAAAAGTTAAAACAAAACCGAGATCACGGATAAATTAAACACGAAACTTACATTATGGAGGTCATTTCAGATTATATTTTGCTCTTTTTGACGGCTTCTGAATGACACGCTCTGTAT
>ENA-OUOG01000018-OUOG01000018.1-marine-metagenome-genome-assembly--contig:-NODE-18-length-177346-cov-7.058933_pt1 | contig 177346 bp, 142 predicted proteins | sample MGYA00248635_ERZ508505 | MGnify/ENA primary metagenome ERZ508505 (study PRJEB26176, sample SAMN06267871) | marine metagenome | isolation source: Saanich Inlet, British Columbia, Canada | place: Pacific... | reverse complement strand
GCAGCATTCTTCACAATCGTGTCGAATTCTTGCTTCATGTGTTGATTACCTTTTCTGGTGATGATCAAGGTACCTGCCGAATAGTTTTCTCCACCTATTGAGAATGGCACCATAGCATAGCGTAGTTTGATATCATGCTTTAAGAGTTCGGCTAAGAATTTGGCATCTTCCATGCTTTCCCATTTGACCAAATAAGCTGCTGCTGTTCCAGCGGTGATATCAGCATTGGATGGAGGCATTTCAAATGCTTTTGCTTCAACCGCAATGCTTTGTGCTGTGGCGTAGGCTTCAAGACCCATCATATATGGAACGGCCCAAGCGGTGATGTCATAGGTTTCTACGGTACTAACGAAGGTATTCGGTTCAAATAGGGCTTGAATCAATACCGCCTTGGGTTGGCTTGCGGAAATGAGTAGGTCTCCATTTTGAATGGTGACACTTCCTTCTTCATTATTCAGGTAGTCAAATGCAGTAACCGCTTTTTTAGATGACCCCACGCCATATTCGATCATGTGTCGATCTAAGAAATCGGTGAGCTTTTTAAGCTTATCAGGGTGGTTTGTGCCTCTGATGATGAACGTTTTGTACTTGGCTTTTGGATCGTTGACAGCTTTCTCAAAATAAGCTTCAAATTCATCAACCATTTTGTCCATGTTGGTGGAGGCCACCTCTACGGTAGACATTCCTGTCGTGTAATGATGCGCAATGGCATCTTTTAGCGTCAGTGTATCCCCTTCGTCGGTCAAAATAGCCAAATCACTACTGGCTTGCTCATAGGTCATGCCGATGGCGCCGTTGTACATCGGATAAGAATCACCATAACTAGGATAAAGAATGTCAAAACTCTCTTTGGTGAAAAACAACCAGCTGTTCTCATCAAAATACTTGGCATGATTGCGGCCAATGATCTCTTGAAAGTCTCTCTGCCACTGAGTGACTTGATCGTGGATAGGTTCTGCTGCTGGCGCGAAATAATAAGGGCTATTGCTGCCTTGCTCATGAAAATCTACATGGATATGCGGCATGATGGTGTTGTACAATGTCATGCGCTGTTGAGATTCGATTTGTTTTTGCCAAGCCCAATCTCTATTCAGATCGAAAAGGTAATGATTGGCTCTGCCGCCTGGCCAGGGTTCACTATGTTCAACGGCATCTCTTGAAGGGTTAGGGCTGGTTCCTGCTACTTGATTGATCCAGTTTGCATAACGATCACGACCATCAGGGTTGATGCAAGGGTCCATAATGACGACGGTGTTTTTCAGCCATTCTTTCGATTCTGCATTGTCAGGTCGAGCCAGTTCATAAAGTGTTTTCATGGCCGTTTCGGTTGAATTGGCCTCATTACCGTGCACATTATAGCTTAGCCATACTATACCTACTTTGTCTCCCGAGGGGTCGCCATCCATCAGATTAGCCCTTTTCAGGTTATCCGTGCGAATTTGTTCCCAGTTGTTGATGTTCTCCTGTGAAGAGACATAAGCGACCATCAATGGGCGTAACTCGTTGGTTTCTCCATATTGTTGTGTTTTCACGTGAGTGAGTTGTGAGGCCACATAGTTGTAGTAAGCAACCACTTTGTGATGAGGAGTGAATCGCGTACCCAGTTCATAGCCGAGAAACTCATCTGGGCTTTGAAGTTGTTGTGCCTGAAGGCTCAAAAGGGTAAAAGAAAGTAGAAATGCTAATAAGAATTGCCTTTTCATAATCTGGATTTTAAAAACAGTTTGGAATTTACGCTAATTTCGAATCCGTACAAATTAGCTTTTGACGTTTGGTCAAATGAAAAGAAGCGAAGCCCGATACTTTATTGCCTTGATTCCAAAGGAGCCTTTGGCCTCGGAAATCTATCAGATCAAAGAAGAGATCTCTGAGCGTTACAGCACGAAAGGTGCGCTGAAGTCGCCTGCTCACCTCACGTTGCACATGCCTTTTTTGTGGAAGGAGCGAAATGAAGAGCGTTTGATCAATTTGCTTGCTCAAGCAACTAGGTTTGGTTCTTTTAATTTGCACTTGGATGGGTTTGGGGCTTTCCCTCCTCGAACTATTTATATCAAAAACAAACTATCTGCAAAACTTCAGGCTTTTCATGAAGAGCTCATGCTACACACAAAACGAAACGTGAAACTCTTGAATTCGACTCATAATAGAGGCTTTCATCCGCACATCACCGTTGCATTTCGAGATCTAAGGAAGGAGGGTTTTGATCAGGCTTGGACAGTCTATAAAGACAAGTCATTTACGGCTAAGATGATAGTAGACTCTTTTTGGCTATTGAAGCATGATGGCAGACACTGGCATGCTCATCATGAATTTGAGTTTAAGAATTGAGTTGCATTTACTCTGAGCCGGTCGAGTCGCTTAGTAGGGCAAAAAGTAAACCGTCTTTTTTGATCAAATCGATATAATCCGTGAGCTTTAGTTCGAGTTCTGTAGCGCCCAGGGAATATGGGCCGATCTCATATGGATTAAAGTAGAAGATCAATGATTGTCGAATGATTGCGAAATTCTCGTTCAGCTTGAATTGATCATCTTCGAACCAATAACCGGCGGAGGATAAGCTATTTCGAGGAGGAATCTCCTTTTGCATTCTAAATTCGATCTCTGCCGCTTCGTACAGGGCCTTTTCGTAGCCCTCAATAAAAAGATCGCCTAGGGTGATTGGCTCTCCCGTTTGGAGGTCGTAGGTCTTGTAGATTTGGCTATTATTTGGATGTGCTCCACCTGTAAAGTTAAATACGCTGCTGGCAATGCTCATGTAATTTTGGTTTTGATAAAGAATGTCTGCATTGATTTCAATCAACCAACTTTGTTCGTAATCTTCAAATTCATTGACCAATTGCTGGTAAGAGCTTGACAATTCATCCATCATCCCTTCGACCGTAGCGATTGCTCCATTTTCAACAGGGGTATTCAATAAGATCTCTTTTTCAATTGCAGCATTAATTTTGTCCATTACCTCTGGACCAACTTTTCCAGTGATCACGGGGTATTCTATCTGAAAAAAAAGGCACTGCTTTGCGGTCGAATCGTTCTCACATGCACCAACTTTTTTGTCGATCTTTTCGACGCGGTAGTCCACGTAGGCAGGAATAGGATCATCTGCTACAATGCGGTTCGATTGCTGCTGTTTCTCTCCAAATTGACAGCCGCTCAGCCAGAAGACCATTGCTATTACTAATCCATTTCTCATACTAAAACTTGAAGGTCGTGTAAGTGTCTTCTTTGTCGAGCTTATAGCTTTTCAGTACCTCATTGGCTTTGAAGTGCACAATGTTTTGTTGATCATCGAATACTTCCATTAACAGCACATTTGTTATTTCTGCTTCAGTCACTTCAGCGATGCCTTGAATCTCATAATAGCACCACCTTGCGTCAGATTCAACCTCAGAGCCTAGGTAATTGAAGGCACGGGTTTTTCCATTGATTCGAATAAATACCTTTTGCTTTAAATAGGCTTCAATTAGACTGTCTAGACGAATAGGGTCTTTTGGTTTATAGGTATCTACATAGTCCAGTTGATGAAATTTTTTGAGGCCTTGCTCTAAATCATCGATGAAAATGCGCTGACTTACTTGGACAGATTGTGTTTCTGCATTGTGCACAATATCCGTCACACTCACATGAAAGGGGTGTAAAACCGAGAAACAGCTTAGAAATACCGTATATAACAGATTGATGCGCATGTCACATGAAAGGGTATGTCGATTCAAAATTAACTTTTATAATTGCATTCCTGTTACAAGTCAGGATTATAATCGGTGCAAATTATGAGCCAATTTGGCATTTATTTTGAATTAGGCAGAGAACACATTCTTGATATCCATGGTATCGATCATATCCTCTTTGTGGTAGCACTATGCGTCATTTATCAGTTACAAGACTGGAAAAAGGTGTTGATCTTGGTTACCGCATTTACAATTGGTCATTCCATTACCTTGGCCTTGAGTACCTTGAACTTGGTCAATTTCAGATCGGATGTCATTGAGTTTTTGATTCCGGTGACCATCTTCATCACTGCTTTTGGTAATCTTTTGCGAAAGCAAAGTGCATTGACTCCATCAAAATTCAACACAAATTATTTCTTCGCTCTCTTTTTTGGATTGATTCACGGTTTGGGCTTCTCCAATTACTTAAAGAGCATGTTGGGGAAAGAAGATAGCATTGTTACACCGTTATTGGCATTTAATGTTGGCCTTGAATTAGGTCAGATCATCATTGTTCTTTTCTTTATGGTGATCGCTTTTGTATTTGTTAGTCTCTTTAGTGTATCAAGAAGAGATTGGAATCTAATTATTTCATCTGCGGTGGCGGGTATTGCCATCACCATGATGATCGAAACGAAATTTTGGTAATTAATACTACGTATACTATGAGAAAACTGATCTTATCAATGATGATCCTAGGCTTTTTCACTACTGCTGTGTTCGCACAAGTGGTGAATAGCAACCACGGAAAAAGATTTGAACAATTAGAGCGCATGCTGCGCGACCCTAGCGTTTACCGAAGCGCATCAGGAGCACCTGGTCCTCAGTATTGGCAACAAAAAGCAGATTATGAGATCCGAGCGACATTAGACGACGAGAACCAACGGATCGATGGTGCTGAAACCATCACTTATTACAACAACTCACCTGATCCACTCGATTATCTTTGGATCGCCTTAGATGAGAATGTGAGACACCATGATAATGACTCTTATAAATTTGATCCAAGCAGCATTCGCCCTAGAATGACCTATGATCAGATTCAGGGCCTAGATGGCCACGATAATGATTGGGGCTTTCACATCATGAAAGTGGCAGATGCGAGAGGGAAGGCATTGCCATATACCATCAACCAAACTATGATGCGCATCGACCTGCCGGAAACCTTGAAACCAGGTGCCAAGATCGAGTTCAGCATTGATTGGTGGTACAACACTACGCCAAGAGCACAGTCTGGCGCACGTGGTGGCCATGAGTATTTCCCAGAAGACGGCAACTACATCTATACCATCACGGGCTGGTTCCCTCGAATGGCTGTCTACTCTGACTTTCAAGGTTGGAACAACAAGCAGTTTACAGGAAGAGGAGAGTTTGCCCTCACATTTGGTGATTATGATGTGAAAATGACGGTTCCAGCTGACCACATAGTGGGTTCAACGGGGGAATTACAAAATGCGCGCGACATTTTAACTGGTGAGCAGATCAAAAGATGGGAGCAAGCACAGCAAGAGATGGTTGAGCCGGTGAAGATCGTTACGCTTGATGAAGCGAAGGAAAACGAAAAAGAAGGAACGACAGCTACCAAAACATGGCACTACAAAGCAGAAAACGTCAGGGACTTTGCCTGGACTTCTTCAAGAAAATTTGTTTGGGATGCCATGGCTGTTGATATTGAAGGTAGGGCGGACAACCCGATGGCCATGTCTTATTATGCAAAAGAAGCTTACGGTATTTATGAGCGCTATTCAACAAAGGCTGTTGCACATACACTAAAGACCTATTCAAAATTCACGATTCCTTATCCTTATCCAGTGGCCATTTCAGTGGAGGCTTCGAACGGAATGGAATACCCAATGATCTGTTTCAACTATGGGAGAACACTGCCTGACGGTACCTATTCAGAATCTACGAAGTATGGTGCGATTGGAGTGATCATCCATGAAGTTGGGCACAACTTCTTCCCAATGATTGTGAATTCTGATGAACGTCAGTGGACTTGGATGGATGAAGGCTTGAATACATTTGTACAGTATTTGACGGAGCAAGAGTGGGACCTAAATTACCCACATAGAAGAGGTCCTGCCAATAAAATTGCCCCTTATATGGCCTTGCCAAAAGAGCAATTGGAGCCGATCATGACCAATTCAGAAAACATCATTGGCTTTGGAAATAATGCCTACGCGAAAGCGGCCACAGGATTGAATATTTTGAGAGAGACCATCATGGGGCGTGAGTTGTTTGATTATGCTTTCAAAGAGTATGCAAAAAGATGGGCCTTCAAGCACCCGACACCAGATGATTTGTTCAGAACCTTGGAAGATGCCTCAGCCGTAGACATTGATTGGTTTGTGCGTGGATGGTATTTCACCATCGATAACGTTGACATTTCATTGGATAATGTGGAGTGGTACAAGTTAGACACAAAGAACCCTGAGGTGGAGAATCCAATTGCGGAAGCAGCCTATAATGATCGAAGAACCGATGTGGCTTTGGACAAAAATAAAGAAGAGGGGATGTCTTATTATGTCGAAAGAGACGAAAGGCTTCAAGATTTCTATTATTCATATGACCGATTTGAAGTAACAGAAACAGCTAAAAGTGCCTATCAGCGTTTTAACGCATCCTTAAGCGATGAGGAAAGAGCTTTGTTGGGAGACAACTTCTATCAGCTGGAGTTTACGAACAAAGGGGGCTTGGTGATGCCGATCATTATCGAATGGACCTTTGCTGATGGAACAACGGAAGTAGACCGTATTCCGGCGTATATCTGGAGAAAGAATGAGGAGAAAGTCACCAAGGCCTTTATGAAAGATAAGGAAGTAGTGCAGATCCGCATTGATCCAAAAAGAGAAACAGCCGATACAGATGAAATGAACAACTACTGGCCTAGAAATAATCAGCCTACTCGTTTTGAGCTATTCAAACGGAGTGGTGGCGGAGCTAGAGGACAGTCTTCCGGTTCTAACCCAATGCAAAGGGCAAACGGAGGTAATTAAGAGCTATTCTCAATAATACATAAAAGGCCCTGGTGGAAACATCAGGGCTTTTTTTATGTCGGCCGAGGTTGGTGTTGTCACCAACATCCTTTATGCACAGTAAGACACGCTACGCGACTACCTGCCGCTTTCTGCTCGAAAGCACTAAAGAAGAGATTATTTTTTTACTAACCGTATGGTCTTTCTAGTTGGTGCGCCGCTGTCGTTTCGTGCAGGGTAGAAAACGCCATCAATGCGGTTTCTGCGTTTTTGAAATAAATAGACAATGCCATATTCTTGATCTGAACCACCAGGAGTGCTTGGGGGGAGTTCAAACTCAAAAGCTTTCATTGACCCCAAGTCGAGCGGCTTGAAATTGAATCTTGTGCTGTTGGGTTGAAGCGAAAAGCGGATCGTTGCTTTATCAAAAGGGTGGCCCTTTGCACGCACCTCCCAGCTGAAGCCGAGGAGGTTTGGCGACTCAGCCCCCTTTTCAGCAAGAGGATCGAAGTGATATTCTGTTGGCCGATCGTCTAAAGTGGAGCTTAATATGATCTTTTGTTCATTGAAAACTCCATACAAGGTGTCTCGTTGTCCAAACAAGTAAAGGCTGTCTTCAGTAACCTGAGAGGTCCAGGTTTCTTCTCCTTCCCAAGAATAACTTCGGATCCCCTCCGCATCGAAATGAATGCTCATTAAGCCTGGAGAAAAAAGATAAAGGGAATCTTGAGGGACTTCATCAGCTAGCTCGTAGCTTCCTTCTTCCTCAAACATAGTAAAGACAGGTTGTTTGGCTTTCACAAAGGCCATTACCCAAGTTCTAGAAGGGGTCTGAGCAGAAAGCGAGAATGAAAAGCAAATAACAAGAAGCAATACAAATGATCTAAGCATAGCCAAGTTTAACAGATATCTAAAAAATTAGTTGCCTATCCCTTGTATTATTCAATCAGCGGTCGAGCCATTTTTTGAATTCTTGGACTCTTTCGCGACTTACAATCGCATCCATCTCCTCTGAATCGTGCAGAATGATGCGAAGCCGAGAGTTGCTATACGACACAATATTCTTTATCGCTTGCATCGAGATCAGGTACTTTCTATTGATACGGAAAAAGGCTTCAGGATCGAGCAACTCTTGTGCTTGTTCGATTGTGAAGTCAATAATGTGTCGTTTATTGTGGATATCATTAATGAATGTCGACTTTTCTTGACTAAATAAATACCGAATTCCAGTTACCTCAACTGTTTTGATCTGTTCACCGACCTTTACCACAAAGCGTTCTTTGTAGCGCTTTGTTAATTGATTCATGGCAGCGGCTAATGTGCTTATATCTATTGCCGGAGTTTGCTCTTGTGACGAGAAACGTTCTCGGTATTTTCTTAAGGCTTGAGCTAGCTCTTTTGGGTCAATGGGTTTCAGTAAATAGTCGATGCTATTGACTTTAAATGCCTTAATGGCATATTCATCGAAGGCAGTAGTGAATATGATGGGTGTTTTTATTTCAAGCTGTTCGAGTATTTCAAAGCTTAACCCATCAGCTAATTGGATGTCGAAGAAGAGGAGGTCTGCAGTGTTTTCGGATACCCAGGCAGTCGCTCTTTTAACAGAATCCAACTTAGCCAGAATTTCAATACTGGGGTCAGCCTCGAGTAAAAGCTTTTCGAGCCTCTTTGCGGCCATGTTCTCATCTTCTACTATTAAAACCTTCATGTGACAGCCGTTAGTAATGGCAATTTGACAATGAATTCCTTAGGTCCATCTGTAATTTCCACTTGTTGCTTCGTAAGGAATTCGAATCGAGAAATGATGTTGGGTAAGCCCATACCTGCTGATTCCTCTAGTGGTATGTTTTTCTTTTGTAGGTTGTTTTTCACCACAAGCAGATCATTTTCCATATAGACCTCTACCTGAAGTGGGTCATCAGCTGAGATAACATTGTGTTTGATGGCATTTTCTAAAAGAATTTGCAACGCAATTGGAGGGACCATTTTGTCCTCATGCCCTTTGATGTTGATATTAACTTGGAGCTTCTCGTCGAAGCGCGCTTTTTGCAGTACTAAATACGAATCAACGAATTTCAGTTCTTCAGTCAAGGTCACCAGTTCCTTCGACCTTGTCTCGAGCACGTAACGATATACCTTTGACAACTGGCGAATAAAATCTGCCGCCCTGTCTTGGTCTTCATAAACGAGGTTGGTTAATGCATTGAGGCTATTGAATAAAAAATGAGGGTTTACCTGATTCTTTAATGACTCATATTTGGTTGCCATTTGCTCTTTTTTCAAGCGTTCGGCATCTAAGGCCGCTTGCCTCCAATTTCGAAAGAAGCTTGCTGCATTCAAGAAAAAACTAATGATGAACGTAATGCCAATAGCGATCAAGGCAATGCTGCCAATGCCTGACATTTTTATATTCACGGTCCACAAAATGAGCAAATAAATAAAATAGACCGCTGCTGGAGAGTAGACCACTACACCAATGATTCCCCAAATGAAGCGTTTACCAGGTTCTTCAAGCCAAGAAATTTTAGTGGATATGTAGTCTGATAAGTGCCCATTTCCTTGCCAAAGGAAAACCCACATGAGGCCAGAGAAAAGCATCGAATAGCGCTGACCCCACATGTCATCAAAGCAGCCACCACACCAAATTAGGGCGGTAGCTGCTCCGAAAACAAAGATCAAAAGGGTCTTGATGATCTGTGATTTCCAGTTTATGGTCTTGAAGTAGCTCATTGATTAAATCTAAGTAATTATTAACGGGCGATGATATCAAATATGACGTTTTACAATTTCTTACTGTGCGCATTGTCCGATCAATGACTCCGCTACGTTTTTCCCCCAAGTTGGCGCAAAACTTTGACCTTGTTGTTCACTGTCAAAAACAGCTAAGGACTTCTGAGCCATCTCGCAGGCATTGGCGGTGCTTGACCCGAAGAACTGTGCGGTGCCAAATTGCATTTGCGCCATCAGCGCCATTGCTCTTGGGTTTTTTGGGTTCAAGCTCATGGCTTCGCCAAATGTTTGCATCACCTTAGGCGAAAGCATTTGGCCACGGCTGTTCGGATCTGCGGCGAGTTGCATCATGTACACATACCCTTCAAGAGCGACTACTTCGGAGTTGTTGGGTGAATGCTCTTTGGCTTGCTTGGCAAGATCAAGCGCTTTCTTACTGTATTGATCTTTTGTATTGATGTCTTCAGCCATCATGCTCATTCGTGTATAGGCTAAGCCTGCATAGTAAGGTGAGTACCAATCTCCTTGTGCCGCTGCGGCCACTCTTTCGAATTGTCCGGCAACAGCTTGTAAGTCTTCGATGGTTTGGGCAGCTCCCATTTTTTCAAGCCCACCGATCATGGCTTTGATGTATGCTTCTTGGTTTTGTGCGTTCAAGGCAAATACTGCCACTAGCATTCCGATGATTAATGTGATCTTTTTCATTTTATTCTGAGTTTTGTTTTTCGTTCTGACTACATGAGCTAAAGTACAGCGCGTCTCCGCCTAACTGAAAAAAGTCTTACTCAACTGTCGAATTAGACGGCTGAATTGTAAGAATTCAAGGACTAGGCATTAGACAGGTATAGCATAGAAAATAAAAAGCCCAGTCAATGGCTGGGCTTTTTATTGAAAAATCATACTGAGATCAATAGTTTAAGTAGACCATGTCAATAGCTAGCTCCTGATCTCCTTCTACATCAAAGCTCGCTTCTGACCAAGAAGCGGGTCCCATGGCGGGTTCAGGGTTATTAGAAAAGCCCCAGCCCTCCAGCGGCATACCATTTGCATCCATGTCAAATTCATCGTTGGCGTTTTCATCATGCATCAATGCAATGGCATATTCACCATCTGGAACACCTTCTATGATGATTTCTACGGTACCGCGTTCGGCATCAACCGAAACGGTTTTTATACCTTCTCCATTTGGAAAATCTGATGATCCGTCGTGCAGCGCCACCGAGATGTAGCCATTCTTGTTTTTAATGCCACTCACTTTGATCGTAAGGGTGTTTTCTGCTTTTTCTGTTAAGCCTAACCACATTAGGCTCGCTAAAAGGGTTGTCATTAAGAGTTTCATAATTATAAATTTTCAAGTTGGTTTTGATTTCTATCTTTTGTCAGTGTAATGAATAGGCCAAGGAAAATAAACCGCTTGGCAGGTTGTGTTATTGCTCGGCTATCATAAAAGCCATTGCCATTGGGCTGGCTCGCATATTCATAACCAAAGACATTATCTCTACCTAGAATATTAGAGCTAGAGACATATAGGATGATATGTGGTTTGAATAAAAAGGCAGCATTGACACTCAAATCGGAGAAATGAGGGGTGGCATCGTTTTGAAAGCCTAGTTTATTTGGATTGTGAAAAAGCCGCTCACTGGCATAGCTAAACGTTGCCCCGAATTGAGTTCTTAAGGGCTCAACGAAATGTTTGGCAACAAATCGAAAGTTGTGCTTGGCTAAAAAGGGTGGTGCAGCAACTTCCGGGAAGTCTTGATAGAGTCGCTCTGCATCAGTGAAGCTATAAGAGACCCAGTAATCGGTATTCTTGAAGGTTTTCCCGTCTCTCCAAAAAACATCAATACCTCTTGCAGTACCAAAGCCATTATTTCCATACTGACTGGGAATAAAATCGTTTGGATGATCAAAGGTGACTAGGTCTTGATAGTCTTTATAAAAGGCTTCAATTCGAAATACTTGATTAAGGTTCGTGTACTGATAGTTGGCGATGTAATGAGCGGCTATTTCTGGCGTTAACGTGGGATTCACTACGCTGTATTCATTTTGCGCCTGTTGATAAAATTGACCATATGCCAAAGAGAATTGGCCATTCTCTGTTGCTTTATACGAAGCGGCCAAGCGTGGGCTCAGCCAGGCGTCTTGCAATAAGCTGGAGTGTTCTATTCTTAGGCCGGTTCTTAGGACAAACCGATTTGAAGCAAAGAAGTCCAATTCTGCAAAACCAGCAGTTAACTCATCGTTGAATTGGAAGCGGTCACCTTGAGGGCGATTTCCCAAATTTCTAGTGAATTCATTTGTGATCAGTTCTAAGCCAGTGTTCAAGCTGAGTTTGCTATGACCATCCCAGTTCAACGCGGCTTTGGCATGCCAGCCTTGTGTGACATCAGCAAAATTAAATTCATTTAATACGATATCGTCTCTATTAGTAGTATACGTTAGTCCGCCTCTAACAGACCAGTCGTTGTTGAGCATGTTGCGATAACTTAGGTTGACGTAACGATAGTTGTTGGTCAGATCGACCGTGTCTTGATTGCTAGTAGTTAAGTTTTGCTGGCGGATGGTGAAATTCGAATGATCTATGTTGGTGTAGAGTTTCAATAGACCATCATCTCCAACTGCCTGTCGCATTACGACCTCACCGACAAGACCATGAGGAGGCGTTTGCCAATCAAATTCTTGTGAGATCAGCTCTTGATAAGGCCTTAAATCTGTGTATTGAAGCTTAGCTGAAATAGAGGTTTTATCCCAAGCCACTGTATGACTGATGTCACCGCCAACGGACATCAGTGAGACCTCTGTTTTATCTTCCAAGGCCTTGTCATTTGAGTTTAAAATGAGAACGGAACTTAAGGCTTGACCATATTCTGCGGAATAACCACCAGTACTAAAAACGGTGCCTTTGAATAAGAAAGGGCTAAATCTCCCACGAGTGGGCACATTGGGAATGGTTGAATTGAAGGCATTCTTTACCTCCAAACCGTCGATGAAGACCTTGGTTTCATAGCCCTCTCCTCCTCTTACAAAAACTCTACCTGACTCGCCTACAGCAGTGGTGCCAGGCAGTGTGTTGATTGCACCCATGATGTCTCCCGCAGCACTTGCCGTGGTGACGATGTCTAAGGGTTTAAGTACAGTCGATTTCTTGACTTCTGACGCTTCAAATGCTCCGGCGGTAATGGTTACCCCATCGAGCTTATTGATACTTTCTTTTAAGATCAGGTCAAATTCAATTAGCTGTTTATCGATTTGGATTTGATGTTCTATGGTTTCGAAGCCAATAAAGCTGACCACCAATAGCTGCGTACCTTCTGCTGACGTCTCGAAACGAAAGTGGCCATCAGGATTCGTGTTGGTGCCATCAAACGTGTGTTTGATGTAAATATTTGCACCTGGAATACCGAGGCCGCTTTCGTCTCTGACCGAGCCGCTGATCACCCGCTGGGCATTGAGCTCAACGGCTGTGACCAGCAGCATCAGTAAGCACATGAGTTGTTGATCTTTCATCCGTTCGTTGTTTTGATAGGATGAAGGTGCAGAGAACTAAGCCCTCGTTTAAATAAGTCTTACTGAACTGTAGAATTTCCTAGATGAACTGTAGGTAATGACTTTTTGATTAAAATCAGTACTTCAGCACCTCTTTCAATTTGCCGTGGCCACTCCGGCTTACGGGGAGTTGTTTGCCATTTTTTAAGGTCAGTAAGTAAGAGTCTTTCTCATAAAGCTCTAGCTTTTCGATCATTTTGACATTGACCATATGCGACCGATGAATACGGATAAATTCACCATCAGGTAAGCCGTCTTCTAGATGCTTCATGCGCATCAATTTTAAAAATTTGCCTGCCTCTGCATGAATGGCAACATAGTCATCTTGTGCTTCGAAGTGATGAATGCTATCGAGTGGAAGAATTTGGATCTTGTTGCCTGTTTTAACGACCAATCGGTCAATCTCCTCTTCTTGTTCCCTTCGTGTGGCAGTCAGTTGTTGTGTTTCTTCTTTTAGCTGACTGCTTTGTCCAATCTTTCGAATGGCCTTATTCACCGCTTCGGTAAACCGTTCTTCGCTGTATGGCTTGAGGAGGTAATCGGTGGCATTTAACTCGAAGGCCTTGATGGCGTACTGATCAAAAGCGGTACTAAAGATCACTACTGGAGGCTCATCCAATAATTCCAGCATTTCAAAGCCTGTGATCTTGGGCATTTGCACATCTAAAAAGATCATGTCAGGTTTCAATTCTTGTATCGCCTTCAATCCTTGAAATCCATCTTCGCACTCTTTTAAGACCTCGATTTCTTCAAACTTCGCTAGGTAAGCTTTGATCAGCTCTCTGGCCAAGCTCTCGTCATCTATGATTATGGTTTTGATGCTACTCATCCTTTTTGTGGAATTTCAAGTCTAACAGTAAAAATACGATCGGTTTTGTGAATAAACACTCCGTTAGTTATGCCATAGATCAGACGGAGTCGTTCCTTGATATTGTGCAGCCCAATGCCTTTTCCTTTTTTACCGATGGCATTCGGGTCGTATTCATTACTGATCGAGACTTTCAAGACATTGGATTCACAGCTAGCACTAAGCTTGATGGTGATCTTTTCCAAACTTTCATAAATACCATGCTTGATGGCGTTTTCAAAAAGGGGCTGCAAGATCAGGTTGGGTAAGAATAGTGACTCACACTTTTCATCCATTTCTACCACAATATTCAATCGTTCTCCGAACCGTACTTTTTCGATGTCTAAGTAGAGAAGAATGTTCTTGACTTCTTCTTTAAGCGAGTTCATCTGATCGCTTTGTTTACCTAATGAATAGCGCAAAAAGTCAGACAATTTAACGATCATTTCTCGTGCTTTTTCTGGGGAAATAATGGTGAGGGAAGACACGGAGTTCAAGCTATTGAAGATAAAATGCGGGTTGATCTGCGACTTGAGCATTTCGAGTTCAGAACTTTTCAGCATGGATTCGAGCTGAGCTTGTCTCGTTGACCGCTCTTTTAAGTAGTCGAAATAAATCAGTTGGTAATAGATCAACACAATGATGATGTAGTATAGCACTCCAAGCCCCGCCCGCCAAGGCAGCGATTCATTTAGAAAAGCAACATATGCTTGGTCGCTGTAAATATTTTTTAAGATCGTTTGGGATAGTAATATGATCAGTGCAACCGATAGGGCTGCTGCGGCCAGATGGGAAACAACCAAATTGAAAAATTGAGATTTCTCTAATGAGCTGTAGCGCACATTGAACCAGTAGGCCAGGCCTGCTCCATAAAACAGGAGGTTGTACACTAAGCTGTCGACCGAAGCTTGTTCAAAGTTAAAATCATAAAAAAAATAGAGCGCAGAAGTGAAGACAGCCCAGACCAGCACCCAAAGCAAGGTGTAGAGAATGATGTTCTTATTTTTGATAAAGGGGTGGTCCATAAAAAAATCCGCCGAAGCGGAAAATAGCAAAAAGTTTCAAGCATTATGCTACAGGCTACAAGTCTATTGTTGCAGCTTATGGCTTTTTCCTTGTGGCTTACTTCACTGAGCCACCGCCAAAAAGGACGAGTCCCTTGATGACCATCTCTTTACCGTTATTGGCTTCGTTTTCACTGATGAGTTTTCTATCGTCTGAGAAGCCTCCAAAGATGGCAGTCACCTTGATTTTCACATTCATGTCTGACGGAACCGTAATGTCTGTGCCGCCAAACATGCAAAATACATCCAAAATATTCGTGCCCTGTGCGAGATCGGCATTCATCAAGTTCAATTCAGTCCCACCAAAAATAGCGGTTAGTTTTCCTCCTTTGAATTCTTTCGACGTGATGTTGCGTTCAGCACCACTGAAAATGGCGATCTCGTCTACCGCATCATCGTTATCCGTCAATGTTTTTTTTTCGTAAGTGTCGGCTTTGTTTCTTCTAAGGATGAGCGAAGCACCAATGGCAACGAAAACAAGAGGCCATAATCTAAAAACATCTCTGAATTCAAAGTCCCAGTTAAAGTACCATGCCATTTCATCGAGCATAAAAAGACCACCGATGACAATGAAGGTAATGCCCAATCCAGCTTTTTCTCTTACAAAAGCAATAAATAGGCCGACTACAATAAGGATAGTATACCAGCCGAATAAATAATCAGGCAGACTGAAACGAACTATATCTAAATTGTCTAAAGTTAATAGCACACCTATGATTAGAAAGATGGCTCCTGTGATGATCCGCTTGTTTAATTTTGATTCCATTGTCTTGTCTTTTTTTATGTTGTTTTGAGCTTCCCGCTAAGCGGATAAATGACCTCGGGCTTTATGGGCGACCAACCCACGACCGATTTTTGCTGTTTTGTTAATCAAATGTACGCGCTTAGTCGTAGCTCGATAGATACATATCGGTAAACGACCGCTATGAATCGGTAAACGTTCTATTGGCTCGTTCGATTTTTTTTTGCTTTTCAATGCTTTCGGTGAAATGCGCTTTTTCATTTCTGTTTGAAGCGCTCATCGGCTAACTTGCAGCCTCATTCAACATCACGCATTTCTTATGGATTATAGAATCGAAAAAGATACGATGGGCGAGGTAAAGGTACCTGCCGAGAAATACTGGGGAGCACAAACGGAGAGATCTAGAAACAATTTTAAGATAGGCCCGGCAGGAAGTATGCCCTTAGAAATTGTTTATGGTTTTGCCTATTTGAAGAAATCAGCAGCGCATACAAATTGCGAATTAGGTGTTTTGTCTGAAGAGAAAAGGGATTTGATTTCGGCTGTCTGTGATGAGATTTTGGAAGGAAAATTGGATGATCAGTTTCCACTGGTCGTTTGGCAAACGGGCTCAGGAACACAGTCAAACATGAATGTCAATGAAGTGATTGCCAATCGTGCGCATGTGCTAGCAGGAAATGAACTCGGCAAGGGAGAGCAGAAGGTCCATCCCAATGATGACGTAAATAAGTCACAGTCTTCGAATGATACTTTCCCAACAGGCATGCATATCGCAGCCTATAAAATGATCGTTGAAACAACCATTCCAGGAATCGAACAACTCAGAAATACATTGAAGGCAAAATCTGAAGCCTTCATGCAGGTGGTAAAGATCGGCAGGACTCACTTGATGGATGCTACGCCATTGACCCTTGGCCAAGAGTTTTCTGGCTATGTTTCTCAACTCGATCATGGCATCAAGGCATTGAAGAATACATTGGCGCACCTATCCGAACTTGCATTAGGGGGCACTGCCGTTGGAACAGGGATCAATACGCCTGAAGGCTATGCTGAACTGGTCGCAAAGAAGATCGCTGAATTTTCAGGCTTGCCTTTTGTTACCGCAGAAAACAAATTTGAAGCCTTAGCTGCGCATGATGCCCTTGTTGAAACCCACGGCGCACTCAAGCAGGTGGCCGTTTCTTTGAATAAAATTGCCAATGATATCCGGATGTTGGCATCTGGTCCGAGATCAGGAATTGGAGAAATCATCATTCCGGCGAACGAACCGGGCTCGTCAATCATGCCGGGAAAAGTCAATCCAACACAGTGCGAAGCCATGACCATGGTTGCTGCGCAGGTCATGGGAAATGATGTAGCCGTATCTGTAGGAGGAGCACAAGGCCACTATGAGCTCAATGTTTTTAAGCCGGTAATGGCCTATAATGTGCTTCAATCTGCACAATTGATCGGTGATGCCTGTGTGTCTTTCGATGAGCATTGTGCGGTGGGGATTGAGCCTAACCACAAGAGTATCCAAGAGCATTTGAATAATTCATTAATGCTTGTGACCGCCTTGAACACAAAGATCGGTTATGAGAAAGCAGCAAAAATTGCCAAGACCGCACATGAAAAGGGTACTACCCTGAAAGAAGAGGCGATCAATCTCGGATACCTTAGCGCAGAACAATTCGATGAATGGGTTCGGCCTGAAGATATGATCGGTAGTTTGAAAAGCTGAGTTTAAAATCCTAATTTGTAGTTATATAGAGAGCAAAATGAAGACGACTAGAATTTTTACCTTAGTGTTAGGACTTTTTGTGGCGGCCGTTGCCTTTGCCCAAACTGAAGATGTCAGACCTTTGCCCAAAAAGGAAAAGAAGGAATGGAAGAAAAGGAAAAAGAAGATGTCTCCAGAAGACTTCAGGATGTTATATGAGCAAAACACGGCTATGAAAGCAACAATTGCGAGTATAGAAGGCGAAATCAAAAGTCTTGAATCTCAAATTTCAACCAAGGATGAGCAAACGAGCGATCTTCAAAAGCAGGTTACCAGAATGCAAGCAGCTTATCAAGCGGCACAACGAGAGTTGGAAAACTTGAAAGAACAACCGGTACAACAACCAGCGTTTAACCCGAATATGATGAATGGTGAAGACTTCAGCGTTGGGGTTGTGTTTAAGGTACAAGTGGGTGCATTCAGAAAAATGGATCTGGAAAAATATGCGGAGACGTCAAAAGAGTTCAACCAAGAAGAAATGGAAGAGCTCAGGAGATATGTTATTGGCAACTTCAGAAACTATGAAGACGCCAATGTTTTGAAAAGATATCTCAGAGAAATGGGCGTTGAAGACGCGTGGATCGTTCCTTATAAAGATAACAAGCGAGTACCATTGAAAGAAGTGATTGGCAATGCAGGCCAAGGGTCAAACTAATAAGAGATCAATTTAAAGTAGGCAGTGCTCTTCTGGGTACTGCTTTTTTTATATTTTTACTTTAATTTATCACACCAATAATCATGCAGAAGCGTTGGGTTTTTGAGGATAATTTTGACCATGAGGTGGCTGAGAAACTTCAAGAGGAGTTACACGTTTCTGAAGCAATCGCCATACTTTTGGCTCAACGAAACATTCACTCTGAAGAGGAAGCCCATTCTTTTTTTAAACCTAAGATTGAAGACCTTCACGATCCTTTTTTAATGAAGGATATGGATAAGGCGGTGGCGCGACTGGACAAAGCCATTACAAATAATGAAAAGGTAATGGTCTATGGCGATTACGATGTTGATGGTACGACTGCCGTTGCGACCTTTTTTGGATTCCTTTCTAACTATCACAAGTCACTTGCCTATTATATTCCGGATCGATATAAGGAAGGATATGGCGTTTCTGACGAAGGGATCAATTACGCGGCGGAGCATGGATTTAGTTTAATTGTTACCCTTGACTGCGGAATAAAAGCCAATAATCGTGTGGCGGATGCCAATACGCATGGCATAGATGTCATCATTTGCGATCACCATAACCCAGGAGATGAACTTCCTCCTGCTTTGGCAGTATTGGATCCAAAAAGAGCCGATTGTGCTTATCCTTATAAGGAGTTATCGGGTTGCGGAGTGGGCTTTAAGCTACTACAGGCTTTCTGTCAAAAGAAAGGCATCAACGAAAGAACCGCCTTGTTCGACTATTTAGATCTTTTGGCCGTCAGCATTGCCTCAGATATTGTGCCCCTGACAGGTGAAAATAGAATTTTGGCCTACTATGGCTTGAAAAAGCTGAATCAACGGCCAAGGCCAGGATTAGCTTCGTTGGTTAATCTTTGTAAAAACAAGAGAAATCTCACCATATCAGGCATTGTTTTTGGTATCGGACCAAGGATAAATGCCGCGGGAAGAATGGATCATGCGGGAGCAGCAGTAGATCTTTTATTGGCCGATTCAGAGGATGAAGCAGAAGTTTTAGCCAGTTCCATTGATCATCAAAATGACGAGCGACGGACATTTGATTCGAGTATTACTGAAGAAGCGCTAGAAATGATCTCTACTAGTGAAGACATGTTAGCAGCAAAATCGACCGTACTCTTTAAAAATAGTTGGCATAAAGGGGTCATCGGCATAGTGGCTTCTCGCTGTATTGAGCGTTATTATAAACCGACAGTGATTTTAACAGAGTCCAACGATAAGGTTACTGGTTCAGCCAGATCGGTGGATGGCTTTGATGTATACCAGGCTATCTCTCAATGCGCCGATCTACTTGAGCAGTTTGGCGGTCATAAGTATGCTGCAGGGGTTACCTTGCCCACTGAAAACGTTGAGGCCTTTCGGCAGCGATTCGAAGAAGTGGTTAAACGGACAATTACCCAAGAGCAAACGAAGCCAGTCATCAAAGCGGACGCTGTGATTTTTCTAGATGAGATCAATGAGCGGTTTTTCAAGATCATCTCACAGATGGCGCCATTTGGTCCCAAGAATATGCAGCCTGTTTTTGTGTCGGAGAATGTTTTTGCAACCAATGCGCGTGTTTTGAAAGGCGATCATTTGAAATTTACTGTAAAGCAAGAGGGTACTGATGCAGCTTTCGACGCCATAGGATTTGGTTTAGGGGATTACATGGACTTGGTAGATTGCGGCATGCGTTTCCATCTGGCATATACCATTGAAGAGAATGAATTTCGTGGCATCACTTCTTTGCAATTGATGATCAAGGATATCAAGTTTGATTAACGGAAAAGGAATGAATTTAAGAGCGGAAAACCTCATCAAGATTTATAAGAAGCGGAAAGTTGTAAACGATATTTCCGTTGAGGTAAACCAAGGTGAGATCGTTGGTTTACTAGGACCTAACGGGGCTGGAAAAACCACCTCATTCTACATGATCGTGGGCTTGATCAAACCCAATGAAGGCCATATTTACCTCGATGACAAAGACATTACACCGGAGCCCATGTTCAAAAGAGCTCAAATGGGAATCGGTTATTTGGCGCAAGAACCTTCTGTTTTTAGAAAACTGACGGTTGAGCAAAACATATTGGCCGTGTTAGAAATGTCGAAACTTTCCAAAGCAGAGCAGAAAGAGAAAATGGAATCGCTCTTAGAAGAGTTTTCCCTTACGCACGTAAGAAAGAACTTAGGCAGGGTACTTTCGGGGGGAGAGAGAAGAAGAACAGAAATCGCTCGAGCCTTGTCGGTTGATCCTTCATTCGTATTACTCGATGAGCCTTTTGCAGGAGTAGACCCGATCGCGGTAGAGGAAATTCAAACCATTGTTGCGCAGTTGAAGAACAGGAATATTGGAATTTTGATCACTGATCACAATGTGCAAGAAACACTTTCGATTACAGATAGGGCGTATTTGATGTTCGAAGGGCGATTATTAAAAGCAGGTACGGCCGAAGAACTGGCTGCCGATGAACAGGTAAGAAAAGTATATTTAGGAAAGCATTTTCAATTAAAGCGAAAAGACCTCATTGGCAATTCTTAATTCCATATTGACATGGGTAATGAAAAAGAGGATGCATGACATCGATCTTTTCATGAAATACCCTCTGGAGGTTCAAGAAGAGCTCTTCAAAAAACTCATTACTACCGCACGCCATACGGAGTTTGGCCGCACACATGGTTTTGCCGATATCCATACCGAGGATCAGTTTCGAAGGATGATTCCAACCTTTTCTTACGAAGAGATACACCCGTATATCGAGCGCAATATGCGAGGTGAACAGAACTTGTTGTGGCCGTCGGATGTCAAGTGGTTCGCTAAGTCGAGTGGTACGACCAACGCACGCAGTAAATTCATTCCCGTTTCCTATGAGGCACTAGAAGAATGTCATTTCAAAGGAGGAAAGGACATGCTCTCTGTTTATTGCAATGCCAACCCAGAAACAAAAATGTTTGCTGGTAAAGGGCTAACAATTGGTGGAAGCCAACAGGTGAATCAGTTTGATACCAATAGTGAATCCTTTTACGGTGATGTCTCTGCTGTTATCATGTCGAACTTACCCTATTGGACCCGCTTTGTGCGAACGCCAACATTGGAGATTGCATTGATGGATGAGTGGGAGGCAAAGATCGAACGAATGGCGCAGTATACGGTTGATGAAAATGTGACGAGCATTTCAGGAGTACCCACTTGGACGATCGTTCTTTTGCAGCGATTGCTCGAGGTTACTGGAAAAAGTAATATCAGAGAAGTATGGCCTAATCTCGAAGTGTTTTTTCATGGAGCGGTTGCTTTTGGGCCCTATCGAAGCATGTTCAAGAAGTTGGTAGGTGATGATCTGACGTACCTCGAAACCTACAATGCGTCAGAGGGGTTTTTTGGTATTCAAAATGACCTGACTCAACCTGATATGTTGCTCATGTTAGATTATGGTATTTATTATGAGTTCATTCCTTTCGATGATATCCATAAAGAGTCTCCTAAGGTCATTGGTTTAGGTGATGTAAAAGTTGGTGAGCAGTATGCCTTACTGATATCAACCAATGCTGGGCTGTGGAGGTACAAAATTGGAGATACCATTGAGTTTACCTCAACAGATCCTTATAAAATACGGATTTCAGGGAGGACCAAACATTTTATCAATGCTTTTGGCGAAGAGCTGGTAGTGGAGAATGCAGAAAGAGCCATTGAGGTGGCAGCAGATAAGTGCAATGCGGAGGTGATCAATTTTACAGCAGCACCTAAATATTTCAATGAAGACGAGAATGGTGCTCATGAGTGGATCATTGAGTTTGAAGACGAACCTGAAGATGTCGATAGGTTTTCTCATGAATTGGATAGGACCTTGCGCATGGTCAACTCTGATTACGATGCAAAGCGTCACAAAAACATTGCATTAAGTAAGCCCATAGTTCATTTTGTGCCCAAGGGAACGTTCTATGAATGGATGAAGGGAAGAGGTAAACTGGGTGGCCAGAATAAGGTGCCGCGATTGTCAAATACGAGAGAATATGTTGACGATATTTTAAAGAAACTTCACGGAGTTAGGCCCTAATTTTTGCTGATGTCACAACCAATGGGTTTACTTTTACTGTAGGTAATTTCCTCTCCCGCCAATAGTTGAGTTACTGCATCTCTTAGGTAGTCACGGGTCACGCGATCACGATTTCTACTATTATTATCTATACTTCCTTCATAGACGATCTGAAAAGCCTCCTCCTGCTTCCTCAACAAAAATGCATGCGGACTACTTTCGGCACCCATTGCACGGGCCAGTGTGTTGTCTATGTCTATGAGGTATGAGTAAGAGGTAGTGACTTCTGATAAATAATTGGCCAAAGAAAGGGACGAGTTCTCGAATGAGTCGATCTTTGTCTCAATGGCAACCAGTTTGATACCCAAAGCGGCAAACTCTTGCTGCATCTCATTCAAGCGTGCACTGTATAATTGCGAGTATAGACAACCATGGTTAGTGAAGATAAGTACAAGGCCTTGTTCAACATCTGTCCTAGGGTCTATGATCTGACCATAGGCATTAGGTAGCGATTTCAGTGTGACTTCATTTGATATGGGTGCTTGACCCCAGCACGTCGTCAGAAAAGAAAAGTGTACGAAGACTAATAAATGAAACGCTCTCCAATTCATGAATGACTTTTTTGGTATGCTTACCCACAAATTTAAGGATGTAATCGAATAGTTTCTGCTTGGTCGAAGAAATAGAATTGTATTATTCTAAGACTGTGTGTTTTGTGAAATTCATCGAGCCTATTCGTCTAACGGTTTTATTCTGTTAAAAGAGTTAACTGTCAATTTTTCATGAGATAATGGGTCATGAGCAAGCGAGAGGTAAAATCTGTGAAGTTCAGCACGTGATTAACACTATTTTTTGGTGGCGATTACATTCAATTTCTGTTGAATTTCGGATATAAATTTTGAAGCAAAATCGAAATAGATTCCTTCTCAAAAGGATCGATTTTTAGACAAAAAAAAGAATCAAAAAAACACAGATATTTTTTTCCACATTTTAAAGAATTTATCCACACAACTTTAACACATAGGCATAACCAGCAGATAAACAGTGAGTTATGAATTTTTTGGCTGATTTTATTTTTGTTGATAACTTTTGTGTCAAATCGACTTTTTACTATTTTGTGTCTTTTTTTGAACAAGGAGCAGAAACATCGATTAAGTAAGCTCAAGCCCCTTCTTTTGTCTTTTGAGCATCGTTCTGTATGCATTGAAGATCCGTGACTTCGAAACAATGCCTACATAGCCATTTTCATCTACAACAGGTAAGTTCCAGGCACCTGTCGTTTCGAAGCTGTTCATCACTTGTTGCATTTTCTCGTCTGCTTTGATGATCGCAGGAGGTTTATGCATGAGGGTTGATACAATTACACTTTTCTGTGAATCATGGTCGAACATAATTTCACGAATATCATCTAAGGTAATGATCCCAACTAGTTCATTTTCAGAAGTTACCACTGGAAAAATATTGCGATGAGACTTTTTGACAAGTGAAACAAGACCGGCCAAGGTTTCCTCTGGTTTTATGATCAGCAAGTCTTTTTCGATCAGCCTGTTGATCTGCATCAAGCTAAGTAATTGTTTGGCCTTATCATATGGAATAATGTCGCCTGATTCAATCAACTTGCTCGTATAAAATGAATACTTTTCAAAGTACTGGCTTGCATAATAGCCAATAGCAGAAACTAACATGAGAGGTAAAAAGAGCGTATAACCACTCGTGATTTCGGCAATAAGAAATATGGCCGTCAATGGAGCGTGCAATACACCACTCATGACGCCACACATACCCACAAGCGTGAAGTTACTGACGGACAAGGGTTCTCCATTCAGTAATAGATTGCCCGTTTGAGCAAAGACGAAACCGACCAAGGCACCCATGAACATGCTAGGGGCGAAGATTCCGCCATTACCACCGGCACCGATGGTCAGCCCCGTAGCGAATGGCTTTAGCAGTAAAATGAGGAAGGCAAAAACGACTAGAACCCAATCAGAATCCCATGCTAGAAATAGACTCTGATTGATGATTTCATTTGCCTGTCCTTGAAGAATCAGTTTGATGCTGCGGTATCCTTCACCATAAATGGGGTTGAAAAAATAGATGATTAAGCCAATTGATAGACCGCCGACAATGGCCCTGAGGTAAGTTGATTTGACTTGCTGTATGAGCTTTTCAGCCAGCAAAGTGCTCCTGGTGAAATAAACAGACCCTAGCCCGCATAGAATACCCAATAAAACAAAATAAGGAAAATCGCTGGCGAGGAATGGGTCCTTGAGGTCAAAGGAGAAAAGGACATCATCACCCAATAATAACATTGAGACCAAGGCTCCACAAACGGAAGCGATCAACAAAGGGATAAAGATGGCAACAGTTACTTCGGTGAGGATTACCTCAATGCTGAAAATTACTCCAGCGACAGGAGAGTTAAAGATGCCCGATATGGCAGCAGCTGCTCCACAACCGATAAGCAGTGTCCTCTGCCTATAATTCATGTGCATAAGCTGGCCAATATTAGAACCAATGGCGGATCCTGTAACGACGACGGGTGCCTCTAGACCAACCGAACCACCAAAACCTACGGTAATACCGGAAGTGACCATTCGACTGAACATCTTGTTCTGGCTGATCTTAGAGGATTTTTTTGAGATGATGTACAGAATGGTTGTGACGCCATGACCCAGCTTTTCTTTGAGTATGTTTTTGGCAAGAAAGGTAGTGATGAGTATGCCGATCATCGGCAATACAACGTAAAGAAGTGGGATGTTCAAGTGCTCAAAGCTATCCCGTAGCCAGTGCACTGCGCTTTTTAGGGTTACCGCTGCAACGCCTCCTATTAGACCCGTGATGGCACCTAATAGGATCACAAAGTTTTTGGTGCTGATGTGCTTGACTCGCCAAAACAGAAATTTCGATAAGGTCTTTTTTCCGATCATTTGAGTTTTTTGGCCTCTTCCCAATAAACATCCATTTCAGCAAGCGTCATGTCACCGATATCTTTACCGTCTTGTTTGGCTTGCGTTTCTAAATACTGAAAACGTTTAATGAACTTAAGGTTGGTTCGTTCTAATGCTTCTTCAGGATCAATGTCAATGAATCTGGAGTAATTGACTAAAGAGAAAAGCATGTCTCCAAACTCATTTCGAGCCCTTTCTTTGTTAACGGCTTTGCCATTTTCGATATCGATCTCCTGTTTGAACTCCTGCATTTCTTCCTCTACCTTTTCCCATACCTGTTCTTTCTTTTCCCAGTCGAAACCAACGCCACGTGCTTTATCCTGAATCCGTGTCGCCTTCACCATGGCGGGTAATGATTTGGGGACTCCACCGAGCACAGACTTATTTCCCTTTTCTTTGAGCTTGATCTTTTCCCAATTGGCTTTCACTGCTTCTTCATCCTTGGCTTCCACGTCGCCATATATGTGTGGATGTCGATGAACGAGTTTATCACAAATTGCATGCAGGGCATCACCAACATCAAAATGTCCTTTTTCATCGGCAATTTTAGAGTAAAAGACCATGTGCAACATCAGATCGCCGATCTCTTTTTTGATTTCGTCGACGTTCTCATTTAAGATCGCATCGGAAAGCTCGTAGGTTTCTTCAATAGTGAGGTGCCGAATACTTTCAAGCGTTTGCTTTTTGTCCCAAGGGCAGTTTAGCCGCAATTCATCCATGATCGTCAGAAGCCTGTCGAATGCAGCTAATTTTTCTTTCCTTCTATGGTCTTTCTTCGGTTCGATCATGATTATTGTATTCTGCCCAGAAACTTATGCTGCAAAGGTAGTGTTAAGGCACTAAGAATATTAAATTTGCATCAAAATACTGCGAAATGACATTAATAGCGACTCTTGTATTGGTGGGATTATTTTTTGTAGGCATGTCTGTGCGACTGATTTTATTAAAGAATGGGGAGTTCAAAGGCACCTGTGCCTCTCAAAGTCCATTCTTGAATAAAGAAGGGGTTAGATGTGGCTTTTGCGGTAAAGATGTCAAAGCAGGCGAATCTTGTGGTAACCCCGATAATGAGGTAGACAAGGTGTTGGCTAAATTCAAATAAGACCTTATTTTCAGAATCATTCTTAACGCATTTGGTACTTCCTAAGGGAAGTAAATGACTATCTTTGTCTCACCAAAAAAATAGAATAGGAAGTGACATTAATTAAATCAATCTCAGGCATTAGGGGAACTATCGGTGGAAAAGTTGACGAAGCCCTTACCCCAATCGATGCCGTAAAGTTTGCAGCAGCTTTTGGTACTTGGGTACAGCAAGAAACCGGAAAATCTAAAATAGTGATTGGCAGAGACGCGAGGCCTTCGGGCAAGATGATCTCTGACTTGGTTTCTTCAACCTTGATCGCTCTGGGCATTGACGTCATTGATCTTGGCCTATCTACTACTCCTACTGTTGAAATGGCGGTTCCGGCAGAAGAGGCAGGTGGCGGAATCATCTTAACTGCAAGTCATAATCCGGTGCAGTGGAACGCCTTGAAGTTGTTGAACGACAAAGGAGAATTCATAAGCGGAGATGATGGCCAAGCGGTATTATCAATCGCAGAAAAAGAAGCCTTCCATTTTGCCGAAGTAAAGAAACTTGGCAAAGAGACCAAGAGCGATGCTTACATCGATAAGCATATTGACCAAGTATTGGCCCTTTCGTTGGTTGATGTTGAGGCCATCAAAGCAGCTAAATTTAAGGTGGTGATCGACTGTGTCAATTCAACTGGCGGGATATCATTACCTCCATTATTGAAAAAACTGGGTGTTGAGGTGGAAGAGTTGTATTGCGAGCCGAATGGCTTGTTTCCGCATAACCCGGAACCTCTACCTGAGCACTTATCAGAGATTTCCCGTGTTTTAGAAAAGGGAAATTACGACTTGGGTATTGTGGTAGATCCCGATGTAGATCGTTTGGCTTTCGTTTCTGAAGACGGAACACCTTTTGGTGAAGAGTATACGCTTGTGGCAGTTGCCGATTATATTCTATCGCAAAGCCCTGGTAATACAGTGTCCAACCTTTCTTCGACAAGGGCTCTACGGGATGTCACCGAAAAAAGGGGTGGAGCCTATCATGCTTCTGCTGTTGGCGAAGTAAACGTGGTTACCCAGATGAAAGCGACTAACGCGGTTATTGGAGGAGAGGGTAATGGAGGAATCATCTATCCTGAGCTCCATTATGGCAGAGATGCATTGGTTGGAATTGCCTTATTCCTTACACATTTGGCGAAGTTTGGAAAACGTGTTTCTATGTTGCGTGCGTCTTATCCCAATTATTTTATCTCAAAAAATAAGATCGATTTATCTCCTGACATTGATGTAGATGCTGTGCTGGCTGGTATGCAAGAGAAGTATAAGAATCAGCCAGTGAACACCATAGATGGTGTCAAGATAGAATTTGACAAAGAATGGGTACATTTACGCAAGTCAAATACTGAACCGATCATTCGTATTTATGCGGAGTCTGAAAGTGAGGCTACCGCAGAACATTTGGCGAATAAGATCATCAGTGACATTAGAGAGATTGTAGCGAAATAATTTTTTAAGCCATGAAGGTATATTTCGATAATGCCGCTACCACTGCCTTAGATCCAGAGGTCTTTGAGGCAATGAAGCCATTGATGCTTGATATGTACGGAAACCCTTCCTCTACCCATGCACATGGTCGTGAGGTAAGAACGAAGATAGAATATGCCAGAAGAACGGTGGCTCAGCTGCTAAATACGGCTCCTTCAGAAATTTTCTTTACTTCCGGCGGAACGGAAGCCGATAATACTGCCATCAGAGGTACAATAGAAGCCTATGGAATTGATCATATCATTTCTTCTCCGATTGAACACCACGCTGTTCTTCATACCATTGAACGACTAGAGGCCGAAGGGAAAGCAAAAGTGAGCTTTGTCGAACTCGATGCATTGGGGCACATCAACCTGCAGCATCTTGAAGAATTGCTCAAATCCAACAAGCGCTCATTGATTACCCTGATGCACGGGAACAATGAGATTGGAACATTGAATGATATTGAAGCGATAGGCGAACTGGCCGATGCGTATGATGCTGTATTTCATACAGACACGGTACAGACCATGGGACACTTTCGGCATGATCTGCAATCCTTAAAATGCCATTTTTTAGTAGGTGCTGGACACAAGTTTCATGGCCCTAAAGGGGTTGGTTTTTTAAGGGTTTGCAAAACCAAGTCCATACCAAGGTTTATCGAAGGTGGAGGGCAAGAACGTAACCGCAGAGGCGGTACGGAGAATGTCTACGGTATTGTAGGCCTGGCAAAAGCGCTTGAAATTGCTTACCGCGACATGGAAAAACATCAACAACATGTACAAGGGCTTAAGTCTAGCATGATTGAACAACTGAGAGAGAAGATCCCGGGTATTGGTTTTAATGGAGATCTTGACCCTCAAAAGAGTTTATATACAGTTCTCAACGTGAGTTTTCCTGCGCACGAGGACAATGACATGCTGTTATTCAATCTTGACATCAATGGCATTTCCGCTTCTGGTGGAAGTGCTTGTTCCAGTGGAGCAAACACAGGATCGCATGTATTGACAGGGATAAAAGCAGATGCGAACCGCCAAGGGATTCGCTTTTCGTTTAGTAGGAACAATACCCAAGAAGAAGTTGATTATGTAGTTCAGAATTTAGCAGATATTGTAGAACCTGCAATCGTTTTATAGCATGCGCCCCACAAAGATGTCCTTCTTTTTTATGCTACTTGTCTGTTTTGCCTGTTCAAGTACGGATGAGTTGCAAGTCATAGAAGGAGTAGGTCAAATGCAAGATTCACCAGTGGGTTATGAAGACTGTGGTTGGGTGATTAACCTTGAAGGACAGTTCTACAAGCCCTCTTATGTACCCAGTCAATATAGAGTGGAGGGGCTCGAGGTTTTTATCAGCCTAGAAGATCTTTACACAGAAGAAAACTGTCAGTCTGCTGGTAATACATTAATAGGAGGCAGGATCATTCAGATTAGCCAGCGTTAGGCTGTTCTAACTAGATCTTCTAAACATTCCACCCAAGTCGTGGAGGTATTCAGGCTGGGAACCAAATCCCAAACTTCTCCTCCAGCTTCCTCAAACTCCTCTTTGAATTCTTCACCAACCTCTAAAGTAGTCTCTAGGCAATCGGCAATAAAAGCGGGAGAATAAGCCAATACTCTCTTAATTCCTTTTTTAGGCAATTCCTTCAATACTTCATCGATGTAGGGCTGTACCCAGGGGTCTCTCCCTAATCTTGACTGGAACGCAGTTGTGTATTCCCCTTCTTTTAGGCCTAGGGCTTTCACAAGCAAACGTGTGGTTTGGAAGCATTGTGCCCTGTAACAAAACCGGTTACGTTCGTGAAAAGCTTCGCAGCAGGATCCTAGCTGACATTGATTGCCGACAGAACCCTTTCTGATGTGTCTTTCAGGAACACCATGGTAGCTAAAGATGACATGGTCATACTCTTTTTCAGCCATCATTTTTCTTCCATTTTCAGCGAAAGCTTCAATGAATTTAGGATGCTCTAAAAACTGGTTGACGTGTGTGATGGATGGTATGATCTGCCACTTGCTCACGATCTCATTGACTTTGGCAGAAACAGAACCGGTGGTGGCCGAAGCATATTGTGGGAATAAAGGAATTACGATGATCTTTGCCACATTGGCCTCTTTTAATTGTTGGAGGACAGATTCTAGACTCGGGCTTTGATATCGCATGCCCAAAACCACTTTGTATTCATCACCCAAGGCATGCTGTAGCATGTCCCTGACGTCTTCTCCCGTATATTTCAAAGGAGAGCCCCTGTCTTCCCATAGTTTAGCATACTCCTTGGCAGATTTTGGTGCTCTGAACGGGGCAATGATGCCATTGACCAGCAGAAAGCGAGGAAGTGCAGGAATGTCGATGATCCTGCCATCCATTAAAAATTCTCTTAAGTATTTGCGTACATCACTGGTTTTAGGACTATCAGTTGTTCCTTGATTTACGATCAGTACACCGGTTAAAGATTTTGCCATATGCTTGGTTTTCCCCTCAAAAACTGACCGCAAAGGTATTTGTTTTCCCGAAAGTAGAAATGACCCGCTCAGACAAAAAAATAAGCCTGTATTGCTACAAGCTTATTATTTATTCACGCTCACGCTTAATGAATTTTTTACCCGATAATTTCCTCCATTCGGATCAACAACCAGTGAGCGATCTTGATTAGGTAGTTAAATAAAAAACACTTAACCAACGCTTTACCCTTATCTCTGGAGCCATTTTTTATGCAGCTCTTTTTCGTTGAACAGATGAGACGTTAAGTTATGACGCTAGATTAAAGTATCTTCAAGAGATAAAATGCCATCTTCATGAAAACCCTTAACGTCTCCTTCACCAATCAATACGGACATGATCTATCTGCGAGGATTGAAATGCCAGTGAACAAAAGACCTACTGCCTATGCACTATTTGCGCACTGCTTTACCTGCAATAAAAATCTACAGGCCGTAACGAACATTAGCCGGGCGCTGACCGCGAAGGGTATTGCGGTGATGCGTTTTGATTTTACAGGTTTGGGAGAAAGCGAAGGAGATTTTGCCGACACTAACTTTTCAAGCAATGTCGAAGACTTGCTGTGTGCTGCCGATCATTTGAAACATGAATTTCAAGCCCCAAAGATCATCATTGGTCATTCATTAGGAGGAGCAGCCGTTTTGATGGCCGCATCAAGTATTGAAAGCGTCGAGGCGGTTGCGACCATTGGAGCTCCATCAGACCCTCCCCATGTGAAACGGCTTTTTCAAAATTCTTTAGAAGAGATTGAAGCAACGGGATATGCCAAGGTATCTATTGGCGGAAGACCATTCACCATTAAGAAACAATTTATTGAAGACCTCGAACGCAATGATTTAGCCCAAACCATTGCTAGCCTAAAGAAACCATTGATCGTATTTCATTCCCCCCAAGATGCCATTGTGGATATTAAGAATGCTGAGAAGATTTACAAAGCAGCACATCATCCTAAGAGCTATATCTCTTTAGACAAAGCAGACCATTTGTTGTCAGGCAAAAGAGACGCCATTTATGTTGGTGAAGTCATTGCCGCCTGGGCCGATCGATACGTTAACCTTGAGCAAGAAACCGGTTTGGACACAGATCATCAAGTGGTGGTCCGGAATGAAGATCACAATGGGTATCTGGCAGAAATCAATGCAAATGGGCATTATCTTTTGGCGGATGAGCCAAAAAGTGTTGGGGGTACTGATTTTGGCGGCACACCTTATGACTTATTGGTGAGTGCCTTAGGTGCCTGCACAGCGTTGACCCTAAGAATGTATGCTGAGCACAAAAAGATCGATCTCCAGGAGGTAAAGGTGCATTTGACAAGGGAGAAAAGGCATGCGGAGGATGCAGAACACCTAGATGCTTCGAGTTTAATGGAATTTATTGATGTCGAATTGGAACTGACAGGTAACTTGACGCAAGCGCAAAAAGAACGGATGGTGGAAATTGCCCATAAGTGTCCTGTGCATAAGACAATGACCCATGGCTTGAAGATCAATGTCAATTCTATGGGTTAGTTCTTCAAACAAAAGTGTCACCGAATGGTGTTGCATTCATTAAAGCTCCTTATTTTTCCTGTTTATGGACAACCTACAATCGACCCTGATACTCCTTGGAGGCTTTGCCATTGTGGCTGTCGCAGCCAACCAAATTGCGCAGTTTTTTCAGAAGCTGAAACTACCTCTAATCACCGGTCTTTTGGTGATTGGACTCATTTCAGGGCCCTTTATTTTTAAATTGCTCCCGGCAGGAACAGGTTCTGGACTTCAATTTATTAATGATATTTCTTTAGCCTTTATTGCTTTTGCTGCAGCAGCAGAGCTCTATGTAAAAGATATGCGGAGTCGATTCAAAAGCATCAAATGGATGACTTTTGGACAACTGGGCGTCACCTTCATTGTTAGCGCCATCCTGATTTACTTGTTAGCAGATAAAATCGAATTCATGCAAGGAATGAATACCGCCACCAAGGTGTCGGTCGCCATGTTGATGGCGACAATATTTGTTGCTCGATCTCCAGCCTCAGCCATTGCAGTGATCAATGAAATGCGTGCCAAAGGACCATTTGTGCAAATGGCCATGGGTGTTACGGTCATCAAGGATTTTTTGGTGATCCTGCTATTTGCCATCTGTTTTTCTATCTCTGTCACTTTAGTTAGTGGAGAGCCTTTTACCATTTGGTTCTTATTGATTTTGATCGCAGAGCTTTTGGCATCTTTCGGGCTGGGCTATTTAATTGGAAGAGTGCTTTCAGTTGTGTTGAGCATCCGGATGAACGAGTACGCGAAAGCGGCACTGATCTTAGTCATTGGCTATGGGGTTTATGCGCTTAACTATTATGTTGAACTTCATTCTCCCGATTGGTTTGGAAAGATAATTCACTTGGAGCCCCTTCTGATCTGTATCATTGGTAGTTTCTTTGTAACCAACTATTCAAAGTATCGCCAAGAGTTTATCAGGATCTTAGAAGACATTGGACCAGTTATTTACATTTGCTTCTTTACCCTTACAGGAGCTTCCGTTTCCTTGGATGTGTTGATCAGTTTGATCGGTGTGGCATTTATTCTTTTTGCCATCCGCTTGGTTACGATGATTGCGGGCTCTTTCATTGGAGGAACCTTGGCGGGTGACCCTCCGCTCTTCAGGCGAATAGGCTGGATGCCTTTCGTTACACAAGCGGGCGTCGGTTTAGGCCTTGCGACTGTTGTGGCCAATGCTTTTCCTGCTTGGGGAAATGAATTTCAAACGACTGTTGTTGCTGTGATCGTGATCAACCAGTTTGTCGGACCTCCTTTGTTCAAATGGTCAATCAATTTGGTCGGAGAGGCTAGGTTGCGCGCTAACACGCCCCACTTTGATGGCGTCAGAGATGCATTCATTATCGGGTTCGAATCACAGTCTGTGGCTTTAGCAAGACAGTTAAAAGAGCACGGTTGGGAGGCTGAGATCATTACAAAAAATCAAGAAATAAACACGAAAGAGTTTCCGGATATTATCATCAGACAGGTGGATGATTTTAGTTTAGAAACACTAGAAGCTCAAAATATTCAAAAAGCGGAGGCCGTCGTATTGACCCTAACGGATGAAGAAAATTTAGAGATTGCAGAAGCCGTTTATGAACATGTAGGCACTAAAGACATCGTGGTTAGACTGAACAAGCGAGAGAACTTTGAAGATTTCCATGCCTTGGGTTGTTTGATCGTAGACCCGACAACGGCCATGGTGAGCTTAATGGATCATTTTGTGCGATCACCACAGGCTGCAACACTGCTTTTGGGTATGCAAGAAGATCAAGATACCATTGACGTGGAAGTGATGAACCAGGATCTTCGTGGTATTCCGCTCAGGGACCTCAGATTGCCACAAGATATCATTGTACTTTCGATAAGTCGTGGAGGGCAAACCCTGATTACTCATGGCTATACGCGTTTGCGTATTGGTGATGTCTTGACCATGGTAGGCTCTAATGATAGTTTACGAGAGGTTTCCTTGAAGTTTGATCGTTAAAACACACGAAAAGGAACGCTCGCCTTGACATTATCCCATGCCATAATGAGCTGTGCTTCGTCATCATTGTCAGCAAAATCAATCAGGAATTGTTCAACAGTTTGTGGTAGTCTTGCCACTTGCATACGGACTTCGAGTACATCTTGACTGGGATCATAGTCAGTACCCCAGTCGGGAATCAGCATATTAAAAATTAAGATCCAATGATCAGGGTGCGGGATGGTCACGACGGAATAGGTGCCCGCGAGCAGTAAATCTTTTTCATTGAAGAGAACATCGCGCGATAGGCTGATCGTAGTAGGCTCATTTGCTCCTGTTCTCCACCAATTGCCATAGGGCACCAATTCTCCAAAAATCACTCTTCCATTTTTTGATGGCCTGTTGTATTGAACGTCGATGCGTAGGTTACTACTCACATATTGCACCTTTGCTTCTGGGCTATATTGTTTGGTTTGGAACAATTGGTACTGTTGAACGCCGACAATTGCCAACAGGATAATGATCAATGCCCCTGATATCGCCAACAGTTTTTGTTTCATCTTCATCAAAATAATAGATTTCAAAAGGTGGTTTATGGTTTAATCCATGAAGTGTACATTTTTCATGCCATCGGTGAACTTGCAAGTAAAAAAGAAGCCGACAAGAGGGTTGCATGCCCTCGGTCAGGGAATGTTTCCAATTGTCGAAAAGACCAACAAGGGCGAAAAAGCCCTTTCCGATAACATCCAAATACATATCTTTGCGGCATGGCACAAAATGACGATAATTTGCTCAAGAAAATCACGGCGCATGCCAAGGAGTACGGTTTTATTTTTCCTTCAAGTGAAATTTATGATGGCCTGGGAGCTGCGTACGATTATGGGCAAAATGGGGTAGAATTAAAGAATAACATTAAGCAGTATTGGTGGAAAGCCATGGTGCAGCTCAATGAAAATATTGTGGGGATTGATGCGGCCATCTTCATGCATCCTACAACATGGAAGGCTTCTGGCCATGTGGATGCGTTCAATGATCCTTTGATCGATAACAAAGACTCCAAAAAGCGTTATCGCGCGGATGTGCTGATCGAGGATCATATTGCCAAGTATGAGGCCAAGATCGAAAAAGAAGTGACTAAGGCGCAAAAGCGTTTTGGTGACGCCTTTGACAAAGAACAATTTCTGGCAACGAACCCCAATGTACTACGCAACCAAACGAAGATCGATGAAATCGAAAAGCGGATGGGGGAAAGCTTGGAAAAAGGAGATTTGGCAGACGTAAAGGCTTTGATCGAAGAGTTAGGCATCGCTTGCCCGATCTCTGGTTCAAAGAATTGGACAGAAGTACGTCAGTTCAATCTGATGTTCTCAACAGAGATGGGCTCAGTCGCCGATGACTCTAATAAAATCTACCTAAGACCTGAAACAGCACAGGGTATTTTCGTCAATTACCTGAATGTGCAGAAGACGGGGAGAATGAAGATCCCTTTTGGTATTGCCCAGATCGGTAAAGCCTTCAGAAATGAGATCATTGCACGTCAGTTCATTTTCAGAATGCGTGAATTTGAACAGATGGAAATGCAATTTTTTGTAAAACCAGGTGAGGAGCTCAAATGGTATGAAGCTTGGAAAACACAACGCATGGCTTGGCATCAAGCGCTTGGCGTGGACGAAACGAATTATAGATTCCACGACCATGTGAATTTGGCGCATTATGCCAACGCAGCGGCTGATATTCAATTCAATTTCCCGATGGGCTTCAAAGAGTTGGAGGGAATTCATTCGAGAACGGATTTCGATTTGAAAGCCCATGAAGAACATTCAGGCAAGAAACTGCAGTTCTTTGATCCGGAAGAGAATAAATCATATGTGCCCTATGTAGTGGAAACCTCCATTGGTCTAGATCGTATGTTCTTGGCCATTATGACTTCGGCTTATCAGGAAGAAACACTTGAGGACGGGTCTCAACGGACCGTGCTAAAAATACCTGCTCCTTTGGCGCCGTATCAAGTAGCGGTTTTGCCGCTCTTAAAGAAGGAGGACTCAGGACTTCCGCAGAAGGCGCGCGAAATATTGAAAGAGTTGAAATTCGACTTCAATTGTCAATACGATGAGAAAGATGCGATTGGTAAGCGGTACAGAAGGCAAGATGCGATCGGGACGCCTTTTTGTGTAACAGTGGATCATCAAACGCTGGAAGACAATACCGTCACCATCCGAGACAGAGATGATCTTTCGCAGATTCGGGTATCCATTGATGATGTTAAGGCGAAGTTGAAGGAAACGACTTCGATGGAGAGCCTGCTCAGAAAGCTGTAACCCTCCCCGACGTAGTAGCAGCCTCTCGAGAGGGGGATGGATAGACATTTAGGCAGTCAAGAATGCTGCGCCGAATACCCCTGCGCTATCTCCTAATTTTGGTTTTACGATCTTAGTATCTAGTCTGAGATTGAATACATAGTTAGTTGCTTCCGCAACTCCTCGTGTGTAGAGTTCCTCAATATTTCCTACACCACCCCCCAGTACAATCACATCCGGATCAAGAATGTTGATGATGTTTGAGATGCCAAGCCCAAAAAAATGAACAAGTCTATCTAGGGTTTGAACTGCCACCGGGTCTGAACCGTTTCTGGCAGCTGGAATAATTTCCTTGAGTCTCTTTCGGATACCCGTTTGCTCTTCGTAGAAGTTTTCTAAACCGGTCCCAGAGATAATTCTTTCGACGCATCCCGTTTTACCGCAGTAGCAAGGGCCTCCGCTTTCGTCCAAGAAGTTATGGCCCCATTCGCCACCAATGCCTTGTTTCCCATTGATCACCTGTCCGTTGACCACCACGCCGCCGCCGCAGCCTGTTCCCATGATGACACCAAAGACAACTTGGGCCTCTGGATCTACCTCTGGTGCAGCGCCCATGCGTGCCTCAGCGAGGGCAAAGCAGTTGGCATCATTAGCCATTTCTACAGGGATACCGAAGAGCTTGGCTAAGTCTTCCTTAAAAGGTTGACCATTGAGAACCGTCGAGTTACTATTCTTGTGTAGCCCTGTTTGTGGATCTCGTGTGCCCGGTGTACCGATGCCGATAGCTTTTGGTCTTTCACCTGCTTCCAGAATGAGTTTATCAAGTAGTTCTTTGAGCCTATTCAGCACATGTTGATAACCTTTTTCTGCTTCAGTTTCGTGTCTGAGACGGACTAAGACTTCTGGTTCCTCTGCTGATTTCAGCACAACACCTTCCATCTTGGTTCCTCCCAAATCAACGCCCCATAGTTTTTTGCTCATCTGTTAGTCGTTAATTCTGAAGAGTTTGGCTTCCCAAGGGCGCATTAAAAGGTCCTCGGTGCTGTCGTTATAATTATAGATCAGTAATTCCAAACCAGTAATGATAGGTTCAAAATCTATCGTTTGCTCAGAGAAGTTAAGGACCACGAAAAATTCATTTTCCTCATCCCATCTACGGTAAGCATAGATCTGTGGATGATCATTCATAATTGATTCATAATCACCATAAACCAAGGTCGGATTCGCTTTTCTCAAGGCGATCATTTCTCTGTAGAAATTGAGGATGGATTTGCTATTCCTTTCCTGGTATTCCACGTTAATTTCGGTATAGTTTGGGTTACTCTTGATCCATGGTTCTACCAAAGAAAACCCACCATTCGGTTCATCTGTCCATTGCACAGGTGTTCTGGCATTGTCGCGTCCCATTTTGTGCACATTGGGTAAAAAATGTAACGGGTTTTTGTCTTCAAGTTCTAGTGATTTGAAGTAATTGATGGTCTCAATATCTCGGTAGTCATAAGTCGTATCGAAGGCGACATTGGTCATGCCGATCTCATCTCCTTGGTAGATGTAGGGTGTTCCGCGCAGGCTCAATAGGAGCATGGCCAAAAGTTTAGCCGATTTTTCATGGTATTCTTTATCATTGCCGAACCTGGAGACCATGCGTGGGAAATCGTGATTTCCTAAAAAGATACTACCCCAACCTTTTCCTTTGAGCTTTTCATCCCATTGGGTAAAGACATTCTTGAATTCTACCAGATCATAAGGTTTCGGATCAAACTTTCCGCCTGGACCAAAATCGATGAACATGTGATCGAAGTGGAAGACCATGTCCAGCTCTTCTCTGGCTTCATCCACATAGTCGAGTCCGTGCTCTAGTGTTATCCCTGGCCCCTCGCCGACCGTCATGATGTCGTATTTGCTCAAAACGTTTCGATTGAGTTCATGTAGAAATTCATGAATCCGCGGGCCATTTGCGTATTGCTGTCGGATAGTATCTTCGAAGACGTCAGAAACCATGTCGTCATATGCTGGTCTTTTTGAGATCAAAGAGATGACATCCATGCGGAAACCGTCAACGCCTTTGTCGAACCAGAACTTGACGATGTCTGCTACTTCTTCTCTCACCTTTGGATTTTCCCAATTCAGGTCTGGCTGTTTAGTGGTGAAAAGGTGGAGGTAATATTCATCCGTGAGTTCATCGTATGCCCATGCAGAACCACCAAAAAAGGCTTGCCAGTCATTTGGTGGACCACCGTTTTTACCGGGTTTCCAGATGTAATAATCGCGGAACGGATTGTCTTTTGACTGCCGAGAGGCTTCAAACCAAGCATGCTCGTCGGAGCTATGATTCACGACCAAATCCATGATCAATTTGATGCCTCTTTGATGGCAGCCTTCCAATAACTCATCAAAGGCTGACATATCACCAAACTCATCCATGATATTGCGGTAATCCGAAATATCGTAGCCATTGTCATCATTTGGGGATTGATAAACGGGACATAGCCAAATGATATCTACCCCAAGGGAGTTGATATAATCAAGCTTTTGAATAATTCCTTGAATGTCGCCAATGCCGTTTCCAGTACTATCCATGAAGCTTCTCGGATAGATCTGATAAACGATTGCTTCTTTCCACCAGGTTTTTTTCATAGCATTCATTTAGAAGTTAACCAAAGCATTTCATAAGGTTGAAGCGCGAGTCTTCCATTTTCGATCTTGACCGCTTTGTTTGTCAATTTATCCTTTAAGTCAAAAGGGTTGAGCAGTGATTGATGGAATATCAAATGACTGAATACCTCTTGATCGTCATCTTTGAAATTAGCGATGACTAACGTGTTGGAGTCTACTAAGAATCTTTCAAAGGCAAAAACATGTTCATTAGAAGTTTCTACTAATCTGAAGTTGTTGCGATCTGCAAATTCTGGACTATTTTTTCGAACCTTGATCATGTGCTTTAGCGCATGAAAAACCTTTGCCTGAGGGCTGTTCTTGGTTTTTCGTTTTTCGGCAAGTGTCCAATCCATTTTGGCCCTATGCATCCAGCGATTGTCATCACTTTTGTGCTCGTCCTCCAAAAAACTGTAATCGTTCAACATCGCGATCTCATCGCCTGAATAGATTACGGGAATGCCGCCAAAGGACAAGATAATGCCATGCAATAGATTGATTCTTGCAATGGAACGAGTTATGCCTAGTTTGTTCTTTTCTTCTAGGGCTTGCTCTAATCCTGCCAATGAAGCCAGGCTACCCGAAATTCTGGCATCACCGGTTTTAGGGTTATACATAAAGGGCATGCCTTTGGCGAATGAGCCGTGAAAGTCACCAGTGAAGAATTTGGTGAGGAAATTACGATGAGAGCCCGGATCGAAGCCGGACTCTTGAATGTGCCGATCTTCGAAACTCATCCCGATATCATCATGGCAGCGGACATAATTGACCCAAGTGGTGCCCTTCGGTTTTTTGGGTTTGTCTCGAAGACCCGCCTTCATGACGCGCGTGCTGCGAGTGGCAATGGAGTTCCATAAAAGAGCCATCAGCGTGGCGTTATAGGCCATGTCATGTTCATTGCTCCAAACATCCGAGTTGCCAAAATATTTTATAATCTCTTCTGGGGCCACAATGGCCTCAGCAAGAAAGGCTACCCCAGGAGCAACTACTTGTGTACACAACTTAAAGAGTTGGTGAATGGTATGTGCTTCTGGCAGATTCTGACAACTTGTGCCCATTTGTTTCCAAACAAAAGCGACAGCATCCATTCTAAATATATCAACCCCCAAGTTGGCCTGAAATAGCACATTGTTCAGCATTTCTACAAAGACAAATGGATTACGGTAATTGAGGTCCCATTGGTAATTATTGAAAACGGTCATCACCCATTGATTCATTTGCTTGTTGTAGGTGAAGTTTCCTGGGGCACTTTCAGGAAAAACTTCCGGCAAGGATTGTTCAAAGACATCAGGGGTACTTCTGTCTTGAAAGGTATAGTAGTAGTCTTGGTAATGCTTTTCTCCTTTTTTAGCTTTTTTCGCCCAAGTGTGCTCGTCTGAGGTATGGTTAACCACGAAGTCGAGCATGAGCAGCTTATTAGATTTTTTTAAGGCCTTAGTGACTTGAGTGAGGTCGGCATTGGTGCCAAATTTAGGGTCGACTTTTTTATAGCTGCTGACCGCATAGCCACCATCGCTCTTCAATTTTGGGCTTTGAAAAAGAGGCATCAGATGCAGCATATTGATGCCCAATTCATCCAGATAATCCATTTTATTGAGCACTCCTTTTAAATCCCCATTGAAGCGATCGACATAGAGCATCATGGCAGTGAGCTCTTCCGTACAGAACCAGTTGTGTTTTGCTTCTCTTTCCGCATCAGCCTTTAGCAAGTGATCGGGTCGTGTGCTTGCGGCAGTTGACATCACATCCATGAGCATGTCAAGTGCAGCGTAAAAGTGCTCATGATCGCTGTACAGTTTTGTAAAGCGGCTGTAGATGTCTGAAAAAAGAGCTGTGAGCCGTTGATTGAAATCCTTGGAAAGTTTCTGGCTTTGCAGGCTTTCTTTTTTCGACCTCAGGTCTTTTAACACGATATGCGCTGTCGGATTATACATATTTCAGTACTGTGGATGACGAATGTATTTTTTAATCATCTGAATGACAATGTTTCGGTACAAAAAACCCTGATTCCACATGAGTGAAACCAGGGCTTTTTCTTGCCTTTTGTGTTTATGCAAACCAAATCACAATGGCGGCAGTCAATAGTAAAAGAAGCAAAGAGAGCGTGCGGTAGTTTTGATACCATGGTAATCCAACCAACTCTTTGGTTTCTTCAGTATAGATCTTTTTCGACCAGATCATCCCGGCTAATTTTTCCTCAGTAGGAGCTGGAGAAAATTGACTAATCACCAAGTTCAATACAATCGCGATCACAAAAAGAATTGGTACCGTGTACAAGAAATGCACGCCTGTATCTTCCGTACTGATTCCTCCAAATGTGGCGAAAGCAAAAATGATCCAGCCAATGACAATAAGGTAGGAAAGTACTAAACTCCAGAATCCACCATTTGAATTAGACCTTCTATTAAATAGGCCTACGACAAATGCCGCCACAATTGGTGGTGAAATAAAGGCCAATATCTGCTGTAGATATGTCCAGAGCGAGCGGAAAGTCTCAATCATTGGAGCCCACGCAGCCGCTAAGATGACGAGTACCACCGTTGCGATCTGTCCTGCTCTTACCAATTGCTTTGATGTCATGTCTGGCCTAAGCTTTTGGGTAAAGTCCATGGTGATCAAGGTAGATGCAGAGTTTAATGTGGCCGAGATACTTGATGACATGGCGGCAAGCAAACCTGCGATCACTAAGCCTAAAATACCCGTTGGTAGTAAAGAGTAGATCAAGACGGGATAGGTCATATTAGGACATTCTTTCAATGTAGTACAGGTGGCAAAACCATTTTCGGTCGGCACCTCATAGTTTAAAAAACTAATGTCTGTATCTGAGAACAAAAGGATCGCTAATACCCCTGGGATGACCATGATAAAAAGAACAGGGAGCTTTAATAGTCCTGCAAAAAGAGCACCCCATCGGCCATGATTAAGGTCTTTCGCAGAAAGCACGCGCTGCACCATGAATTGGTTATTGGCCCAGAAGTAAAAACCGAGCAGAGGAACTCCAAATATTAAGCCTAGCCAGGGCATTGCTTCATCGGAATTGGGCCGTATGAGGCTCAGCACCTCATCTGATGTTTTACTCAGCTCGCCTTGAGCGTGTAGCTCGTTCAATCCATCGATCATGGCTCTCCAGCCCCCTACTTCATCAAAAGCAAAATAGGTGACGAGCATAGAGCCAAAGATCAGTAGTACTGCCTGAATTACCTCTGTATGTACTACGGAAGAGAGGCCACCAGGAATTGTATAAGCAGCAGCAGCAAAAGCCAACAAAGAGATGATAATCCAAGAAGGCACATCAGGAAAAATGATTTTCAGGATCAAGTTTCCTGCATAAAGTCCTGAGGCCGTGTCAATGATCACATTACCAACAATGGTGATACCCGAAAATAAATACCTGGTTCGTGTATCATACCTACGTTCTAGGAATTCGGGCATGGTATATACCTTCGATTTTAGATAGAACGGGAGGAAGAATATGGCAAAGATGACAAGCACTACTGCGGCCATCCATTCATAGTTATAGACAGCAACATTGGTATTAAAGGCATCTGAAGTTAACCCGATCAAGGTGTTTGATCCAATGTTCGCGGCGAAAAGAGAGATTCCCACTATGGGCCAAACCATGTTTCGTCCTGCTAAGAAATAGTCTTCAGAACTCTCTTGCTTTCCTTTTTTGATTCCATACCAGACAATCCCGACGAGGTACACCATGATGATCGCATAGTCGGTTACTTCTAAGCCAATATTTTCCATGTTATGAGTTAAGGTTGATGGTGCTTCTACCTTTTGATAGTAAAAGCATGAAACTTAATAATAGGGCATAATGCCCAAAATTCATAGTGAACTACTGCCCAAGTACCTTACCGATAGTCATACTGGCCAATGGAGCCATTATTTCGTAACCGATTTTATTGGGATGAACGCCGTCGTAGGTGATTTCTGCTCGTAGGTCATTTTTATCACCTACCATTGCAGAGAAATAGTCGAGGTAATGATGCATTGAACCAGCACAATAGGTTTTGATCATCTTATTCAATTCGGGGATCTTAAGATTCGGTTGCTTTTCTGGGGCCCAACTATAGTCAAAGGACTGAAGGACTGAAGCAATGATGACCTTTATGCCATTGGCTGAAGCCAAATCTGCCTTGCTTTTGACATTATCCATGACCTGCGCTAAGGTCATTGGCCCTGTATTACCAGCAATGTCATTGGTTCCGGCTAAGATCACGACCACTTTGGGTTTGAGGGCAATGACATCTTGACGGAATCGGAGCAGCATTTGTGGTGTCGTTTGACCGCTGATCCCTCTTCCTAAATATCCGTTGTTCGTAAAGAATTCGGGCATGGCATTTACCCAGCCCTCGGTGATGGAATTACCCATAAAAATAACCGGATGTTCTCCTGGTATGAGTTCGGCATTGGCGGCTTGATACTGTGTTAAATTGGCCCAATCTTGAGATAGCATCGTCGTATGAGTAAAGAGTAAGAAAAGAGCGATCAGCGTATTTTTCATGAACATAAGTTCAATAAAAAAGCCGACAATTGCTTGGCGGCTTAATCTCCCGGTTGAACTCGCTATTTCTGGCTGAGTGCTTCGTTTCTTAATTCGAGTTTGTCAACAATGTATTTTCCAATAGCCCTTCCTTGTGTTACGCCATTTGCGATGGCTGGCATGTAGTGAATGCCGCCATAAAGTCTTGAGATAGCAGCTTCCTCTGAAGCATGTCTAAATGAATCGAACGATCGAATGGGTAACCCATATTTGACTTCGGTGTCATCGTCGAACGAAAAGTTATCGCCATAGATTGAGGTTAAAGCTACTGCAGCGGCGTTTGAGATCACGGAGTGACCACTCGTATATTCCGGGAATGGTGGCGTCTGCAAAAGCGGCAACCATTCTTCATCGATGTGTTGATTGATCAAAGTCTCTGGTCTGATGAGGCTTGAACGATATTTTTCATCCCAACAGCTGATAAAACCATCTGCTAAGGCAATAGAAGCGAGGGCATAGGCTTCTGCCGATTGCATGAGGTCAGACTCCGCCTTTTGGGCAGCTATTTTCACGATTCCGATCCAATGCCCTCCTGGAGTGATTTTTTTCGTTGCTGCCATCACATGACCCGTTACATTCATCACGTATGGGTTACAATCCCAGAATGAAGCAATCTCTCTTTGTTCTTCTGTCAGGTTATTGCCGACCTCATATACTTCCATGATCTCTTTGTAGAAATCACTACCCTTTGTGAGGTCAAAAGGCGTGGGTCTTTCAGGAACGAATTGGCTCGCCGAATCAATGGCAAAGGGTCTGATCTGATTCCAGTGAGGTTCTATCGCCTCCATATAGCCTGGAGGAGTAGGTTCCCAGCGTGTAGGGTCATCGGTAATGGTAAATTTGGGATAGGTGCGTGTTTGCTTGTACATGTCTCCGTCTGCCCAAGCCAAGATATGCGCAGCAACCTCATCGCCATAAGCAACAGAAGCCTTAAAAAATGATTTGTTCACGCCTTTACTGAGCTCTTTATAAAGGGCTGCCTTGTAGGTGTCCATTTTCTCTTCAGAAAAGATCAAGGCTGTGCCTATTTTGATAAACGCTTCCATTGCCGCCAAGTCAAGACTAACCTCTTCTTTCGGTGCTGGTATCGGCGTTAGCCCTTCTAGCTGTCCGGCAAGGGAATTGTATCGGCTATCATTTTGAGCGAGCACTTCATAGGAAGCGATGCTTGGATAGGCATAAATACGACTGGCGACAGGCGGTGAAAAAATATCATGGACACTTACCTGGCTTAATTCTTCCATGGTCTCATGGTAAACAGCAGGGTCTATATTCAACTCTTTGACTCCGCTGTCACAGGCCGAGATCAAAACAATGGTTATCAGTATTAAAAAGTGTTTCTTCATCTTTGCGCTCATCACTTACTAATGTCAAAGTTTAATAGGTGGGTTTGATAAATCAAGCTAAATAATTAAAAATAAGCATGTTGGTACATGTTTCAAGCCTCCACGTGTATCAGAACAAATTATTTATTCAAAAATTCAATGATTTTCTGATTCAATGAATGTTCCTTGAATTGGTCAAATTCGTAGAAATACAGCTCGGGGCCGAAAGCCACAAAGGCCTTATATTTTTGGTCAGGGCCAACGGTCAACTCTTGCTCTTTCATGGGCATCACATTATTCGATTGTACGTATTTATGCCAGCCCTCAAGGTCACTTAGAACAAAGGACATGTTCACTGCTTTTTCATCTGAATAATCACGCATGCCTCTTCTTTCATCGACCAGACCAATGAATCCAGTTTTACTGCCCTGATAGATCTTGGTCCAACCTTGGTCCGCCACGAGGTCTAGGCCTAAAATGTCCTCATAAAAGTTCTGTAACGCCACAAGGTCTTTATGATAGAGCCAGGTAATGTTGCCATGAAAACCTAAAGGGCTGTCATTGTAAATGATGGAAGTATTTACCTCCTCGTTTTGTGCGAGTAATGTGGCAAAAGGCTCATTTTCTTTATGAGGCTTAAATAGTTCAAATTCTAATAGATAGCCTTCAGGGTCTATCGCCACAAACCCATCATGTGGCCCTCCTTCTGTTGGTTTATAGGTGTATTTGATCTCTACATTTTGTTCTTGCAGATGCGCATACCAATTGGGTAAATCTCGTGTAAGAAATGCTAGTGCAACGGATTTGTCTTCGTTCGCCGAATGCATGCCTTTGGCTTCATCCACGAGAACCAACATGGACGCATTGGCGACCTTGAATATAGAGGAGTTTTCGTATGCCCCTAAAAGTTCAAGACCTAAGGTTTTTTGATAAAAGTTCGTTGCAGAAGCAAGGTCCTTGTAGTAGAGAAATACATTGGTCGCTTGGATTCCGAAGTCGCTAAGTGTTCGGAAGTCAGTGTTCGAGGCGATGAGTGAATTGATATAAGAAGGTTGATAGCCTAACAGCCGGCCTAGTCTTCGCGAAATGTCTAATCTTGCGGCTTTGTTATACTTGTTCGCGGCGATGAGAGATGCCTTATCTTCTTTGATTGCTTCGTAGGTATCAAGGGTACTTCCTTTGTATAAGATCAGCACTTCTTTATTTGCCGTCGCCGATTCGGGGAAAAGAGCGGTTGCTAAAAAATCATTTTCTCTTTTTACGTCGACACCATACTTGGCGGCTTCTTGCTTGGCTAACAAATAGAATTCATCCATGGCTGCCGGCATCATGGAAGGGCTCAAGGCCATGGGTTTAGACCCAGCCTTTACTGCTTCAGCAAATGCAGCGACCTGTCCAAGTTCTCTTTGAAACTTGTTTGAACCACAGCTACTGAAAAGCAGGAGGAACACGAATGCGCCCATTAAGAAGGGAGAGAACGAATTATTGGTCAGCAATCGCTTTTTTATAGAAAAGAGGAGGGTGTTTTTCATCGTATTCAGTTAATGCTTGATAGGCTTTGGCCATGTGCAAAATAGTACCTTCTTGGTATAAATTGCCGATAAAGGTTAAGCTTGTTGGTCGGCCTTTGTCATCAAAACCTGTCGGAACGGAGATGACTGGGTGCCCCGTCAAGTTCGTGATCTGTAATTGTCTACCACCAAAGGTAGGTGCGATGATCACGTCATAGTCTTTGAAGAGTTGGTTGATTTCTTCGATCAAGGCCCTTCTATGTCGATTGGCTTGAAGGTAGTCAACTGCAGGGATGAACAGGGCTTGTCTCAATGAATTTGCACGAGATCCTTGCTGCTGTTCTACCATTTCATCAACTTTACCGGAACGGATGAGTTCGTCAAAAAAGGCACCTGCCTCTGCTCTAAGGATGATATCAAATACTTGGAAGGGAAAGTCTTTGGGTAATTCGATAGAATCGGGTTCAATACCGAACTCCGTCTCTAACAAGTTTACTTGTTTGCGCAAGTTTCTGCCACTTGCGGTGGTGTCTCGATCAGCATCAGCCTTTAAGTAGGCAACCTTCAACTGGTCGATTGGCCTTAATCCTTTTTCAAAAGGCACGCGATTGGTTGTGGGGTCATTAGGATCAAAGCCATAAATGGCATTGAAGACGATTTCGCAGTCTTCAGCAGAACGACAGATAGGACCCACTTTATCCATTGACCAGCTTAGGCTCATCACCCCGTATCGACTTACTCTGCCATAGGTAGGTCTTAACCCAGTAACCCCATTGCGTGTTGCTGGAGAGGTAATGGACCCTAGGGTTTCTGTGCCTAATGAAAAGGCAACAAGTCCGGCTGCTGTTGCCGAACCAGATCCTGCTGAAGAGCCACTTGCTCCCTGGCTGAGGTCCCAAGGGTTTTTGGTTTTGCCGCCAAACCAAACGTCTCCTCTAGCCAAAGAGCCCGATACCAATTTGGCAATCAACACAGCGCCTTGTGCTTCTAGCATATTCACTACTGAGGCTGTTTCTTCTAGCATTTGATCTTGGTATGGAGCGGCACCCCAGGTGGTAGGATAACCTTCGACGGCCACCAGGTCTTTCACCCCATAGGGAATGCCATGCAAGATTCCCCTGTACTGACCAGCAGCAATTTCCTCATCGGCTCTTTTTGCTTGCGCTAATGCCATGGAATCCGTAACGGTGATCACTGCTTCTAGTTGCTGATCATATTGTGCAATTCTATCTAGGTAGATCTGCGTTAACCTAGTCGAAGTCAGTTGTTGACTTTTGAGCAGTGCGGCAAGCTGTGTGATGTTCAAAAAGGCAATTTCCTCTTCTGTTTCAGGTAATACGATTCCTCCTGGAATATTCGGTTGATAGCGTTGTTGAGTACCTTTAGGAGGCTCAAATCCATGGGGATGCGGGTCGAAAGTCATAGCTGGAAACGTATTCAGTGCTGTTTTGAACTTTCGCATGTTTTCGTAGCCACGTTTGTTTCGCCCCAAGTAATTGTACATGGTGTCGATGGCTTCTTTTTCAAAATCTAGCCCATAGAGTTTTTGTGCGCTTTCAATGTCTTTTGTGCGAAAGCCGTATTGCGGTGCTTTACAAGCAGCAATTGTTAACAGTAAAATGAGGTAAAGCGATACGTTTTTCATGTAAGGGTTGATGTATTCGAGCTATAATCTCTGTAAAATCAAGGCAAGAACATAACCCTTAAGAACAAATTTCACGGGTTGGCTATTCTTCCTCCCCCTAGCCCCTCTCAGAGTGGGGTAAGTGTGATCGTTCGGACCACAAACTCTTTTCATGGAACAGTGGCAGAATGGAGAAGACTGACTTATTCGAAATGCTTAAGGTCTTAAACTCAGGCTTATGGGCGCTTGATTATTTCGAACAGCGATAATTAGATCTGAATTTATCAAGTGGGCGTTTCGATATTCCCCCCAAGTTTTCGCGGTATTCAAATACCCATCATTTGTAGGAGAGAAAAGCCCATTCCCTTTCCCTAATAATAGTGTGATGGGTTTTGCATCTGATTTACCTTGGTTGACGCGGTAAGAGTAATTGTTACCGAAAAGCAGCAAATCTTCGACCTCGTCTCCATCAATATCCGTGAATAGCGAACTCATTACGGTACTCAACTGCGCGGCTGTAGGGAGCGCCCGCTTCTCAAATATTCCTTGTCCTTTGTTGACCAAGACAACAGAACGCAATTCAGTTGCTTTCAGGACCCGACTTTCTTTGATTTCAGATGATCCGAGTAGTTCTTCTGGACCGCTTAATTTTGCATAAGACGTATAGTCTCGGTGCTTCTTTTTGAACGCACTGACTTGTTTGATCAGCTCATCACGGCTCGCGAATGGCGTTTGTATTCCTTCTTGATAGTGGAAAAGTATGGGGTCGGTTTGTTCATTCTTATCAAAATCACCAATGTACATTTCCAAAGGCTCTTTTTCGAAGGCCTTGAGCTTTGAATTCAACCCTAGGTTTCCTACAATCATATCTGGCAAGTCGTCATTGTTGATGTCTATAATCTGAAGGGAAGACCAAAGGCCGCTTCCACTCGCGGTGGTTCTTTTTCTAAAAACGCCTCTACCGTCATTTTCGAGCCAAAGCACTTCTGTCCATTCTCCTGCTAATGCGATGTCTAGGTCTCCATCCCCATCTAAGTCGGTCATTTTAGCCGCATTGATCATGCCGAGTTCAGCTTCAATGTCCATTCGTCGTTGAAATTCGTCTTGAAACTGTCCTCTACCATTATTGATCAGTAGGTATTGTCTTGGTGGAGTGCCATAGCTTCCTTTTTTGATGTTGGCGCCAATAAAGACATCTTGATCACCATCCCCATCGATATCTCCGGTGGTGACCGTTTTGCCTTGAGAACCAATTTGAGGCAACGACATCGGTGAGAAGATGAAGTTGCCCTGTCCATCATTGACGTATAACTTATCATAATTGAAGAGCTGTCCGTCTTCAAATTCATTTCCTGCTGAGGTCACATAAAGGTCTGGTGCGCCATCTCCATTGGCATCAAAGAATTCAGCAGCTACGTCTTCTGATTTTGCCAACTGTTCAAAGGCACGAATTGGTTTTTGTTCAAAAGTCTGATTGGGTCCTTGTAACCAAAGTTCTGCTGTCTGTTCTGCTGCTCCCCCAAAAAAGACATCTTCCAAACCGTCTCCATTGACATCGGCCACGTCCATTGCTGGACCTTCGGTGTTGAATTTACGGGGAATGAGGTATTCTGTGTCGAAATCGTTATGGCTGTTTTCTTTGTGTTGGTAGGCTGTCTGATGATCGCGTACTTCAATTTGTTGAGGAGAACCAATACCGAGACTCAAAAATCCTCCTTCGGGAGCATAGTCAATTTCAATCAACTGATTCACAGTTACCGAAGGCATTACTTGTTTTTGTCCATCTGGCCAGATCACTTCAAGATTGACTTCTGATGCTTTTCCCAAACCAAAATGAAGCTGTGGAGGTACAGATGATTGAAACCCACGAGTGGTATAATTCTGTCGAACGAATTGCTGAGTTTTACTTCTTACAATAACTTTGGCGCCGATTCCATAAGGGTTGTTTTGAGGTCCTTTAAGCGAAATAGATAAATAGTTGGCTTCAGAATTGGTCTTATTTTCGTAGATGAATGCCTCTTGTTCGGTGTTGTTGATGATGAGTTCGAGGTCACCGTCATTGTCGAGATCGGCATAAGTCGAGCCGTTCGAATAGGAGGGTTGGTCGAGGCCCCATGCTGTTGCCATATCTTCCATTTCCATCTTTCCAACTTGTCTTCTTGCCATGTTAGGAATCTTTACCGTGGGTAAGGTATTGATCAAGAATTCATCGCGTTCTTCTTGGCTTTGCCCCCCCTCAGGTGGGTTGGATAAGTAATTAAGGTAATCAAGGTCGTTGGGTCTTTTGAAAATGCCATTGGTGATGTGCAGGTCTGGCCAACCATCATTGTCCATATCAAAGATCAGTGGAGACCAAGACCAGTCGGAGGCAAACGTTTCTGAGATTAAACTAACATCTGAAAATTGACCATTTCCTAAGTTTTGCTGCAAGGTATTTCGGACGTACTGATCGCCATACCCTAGCCGTTCTTTGATTTTATACACCTCTACTTTGTCTTCGGTTACCGATTTTCTCCAGATCTCTGGGTAGGAGGGTAACATGTCTGTGGTGACTATTTCAGGAAAACCGTCGTTATTCAAATCTGCGATTTCATTACCCATTGAATAGCGACTCGTTTGCCTAATGCTTTCTTCTAATCGTTCAGAAAAGCTTCCATCTTGGTTATTGATGTAGAGGTAATCGTTCTCTGTAAAATCATTGGATACATAGATGTCAGGCCACTGATCTTGGTTTACATCGCTTACTGTGATTCCCAAGCCAAAGCCAATGATACTGCTATAGATTCCCGCAGTTTCAGTGACATCGACAAATTTATGTTCTCCTTGAGCTAATTGAGATTGGAAAAGTTTATCTCCTCCTGCATCTGGTTTTTTCCTTGCTTCAGATTCACTGAAGACTTCAGGATTCTTTACTGCATGTGTCAATAGATACATGTCTAGATCACCATCGCGGTCGTAGTCAAAAAAGGCAGCTTGAGTAGAGAAGCCTTCGAAATCAAGGCCATAATCAGCGGCTGATTCCGTGAATGTGCCGTCTTGATTGTTGATGAACAGTTCATTCCGCCCTTGCGCTGTTTTGTAATTGCCAACGTTCGATACGTAAATATCCAACCAGCCATCACCATTGACATCGGCCATGGTGGTTCCGGCAGACCAAGTGCCTTTTCCTGCTACCTCGGCTAGTTCAGTGATGTCTTCGAACTGAAGATTGCCTTTGTTGAGGTAGAGTTTATTTGAAGATTGATTAGCCGTGAAGTAGAGGTCTATTAAACCATCGTTGTTGATGTCACCAGCAGAAACACCACCACCGTTGTAGTAATAAAGATATTCGAGGATATTGAAGGCCTTGTTGGGTTTAGGCGAATTGATGAAATCAACGCCTGTTTGCTCGGCTGAGCGTAATTCGAAACGCGTAGGCGGTTGTTCTTTACAAGCCACAAAAAGGAGTAGGACAAAAAATGCACAAAGGGCTTTTTTCATCCTATTTGAATTTAAAGGCACGAATTGCTTCATTATTCATGGCAACAAGTAAGATTTCATCGTCCCCTTTTCCCATGATTTTCATATCACGCACCTCACCCATAAGATTCAAGCCACCTTGGGCTTTATCGATCTCTTTAAAGTTTCCTTTTCCATCACCAAGCAATAAGATACCATAGTTGGCGTCATACTTTCCTACCTGCGGTTTGGCTGCATGAAGGTTACCCGCTAACAGTATGTCCACATGACCATCGCCATTAAAGTCATGTGAGCTGGAGGCATAAACAGGAGCGTATTGGGCCTTAGTCGGTAAGGCTTGAATCTGGAAGTTACCTTTTCCGTCGTTCAACATAATAGCAGAAGATAAGAATTGAATCTCTTGGCTCACTGCGTTCTCAAGTTGCTCTGAGGTGAAAATCTGCTCTAAGGTTTGGTCGTTATAGGCTTGATATTTCAGGTAGCGCTTCTTGATGCCTGGAATCTGCATTTGCAACTCATGCTTCAGCACGTAGGGCAAATTACGCTCATCTGATATCCTCGTGAAGATCTGTTCTGGACTTCCGTTTTGATCGAAGTCATTGATGTATAATTGAATTGGCTCTTCCGTACTGGCTTTGAATCTTGAGTTCAATCCATGATTGCCTAATACAAAATCTACATCGCCATCAGCGTCAAGGTCTTTCTCTTCAATGGAATTGTACCATCCTGCATAACCTTCGGAAAGGGCATTTTCACTTAAGGTCAATTTCCCGTCATTGTTGAGCAAGACCTTAGGTGCCATCCATTCCCCCACAACGATCAAGTCTTTGTCTTGGTCAGCATCAATGTCTGCCCAAACGGCGTCAGTGACTAAACCGATATATTCTAATGCGGGCGCCAGATAATCGCCAGAGGTGAAACCACCATTTTTGTTGTTGATGTAGAGATAGCTTGTTGCAGGGACGCCATACAAAAAGGGTCGTAAGCGTGTGCCAACAAAAAGGTCTTGGTATCCGTCGTTGTTGACATCATAGGCAATGGCCACGGCTGAGCTTGCTCTATTCGCACTCAAAAGAGGTACCTCAGCTTTAGTAAAGATTCCCTTGCCGTCATTGAGGTAAAGTCTATCAGAGAGAGAGAGGTCTCCAACTCCGTGTTCATTTCCGCCGCTCGCAATGAATAGGTCTTGGTCTCCATCGTTGTCATGGTCGTAAAAAAGCAAGCCAAGATCTTCGGATAACTTGTCATTTTCAAAAGCTTGTTGAGGGCTTAATTCATATTTTCCACTGGGTTGTTGCAGAAAGAGTGATGCAGGAAATCCTTTCGCTCCTCCGAAGAGTAAGTCATTCAGTCCGTCCCCATTGACATCTGCTTCAGCTATTTTTGGTCCTTCATTTGAACGCATGTGATAGGTGAGGCGATCTCGATCAAAATCGACAAAAGCATTTTCTTGGTGTTGAAAGGTTAACTGTTCGCTAAAGTCTACTTCTTCAAATATCGGCTGAATAACTTCTGTTGCTTTTCGTGGCGCGGCTTGAGCATCTGCTTGTGAAAGGGTCAACTCCTGATCTGCGCTTACCTCCGTCAAAAGGCTTAGTTTTCCATTGGGCCAAGTAATCTCTATTTCATCTATGATGCTGTTTTCTCCTAGACCCACCACCGGTTTTGTGCCCACAGTCGATTGGAAACCTCTAATAGGCATCTGCTCAATGTAGTATTGGTCGGCGTTAGCTTTTATTTTGATCTTCGCACCAAGAGCGAATGGATTGGCACCTTCTCCTTTCAAATTGAATTTGATGTAATGGTGATCGGGTTTTAGTTCGTTGGTTTTGTTTTCGAATATGTCTGAGATGGCATTGACGTTATTGACGACCAGGTCCAAGTCACCATCATTATCCAAATCACCATAGGCAGATCCATTAGAATGTACAGGCATTCCAAGTCCCCAGTCTTCGGCCATGTTTTTGAATTGAAGGTTGCCTTGATTCTTATAGGCATAATTGGCAATCGGGTTGATTGGAATCGGGTCGATCAATGCACGATAATTCGTTTTACCATCTGCCTTAATCGCCGCTTTGGTATTTTCATCATCGATAAAATTCAAATAGTCCAGATCAGTAATGTCTTGATAAATACCATTGGCAACGAAAAGGTCTTTGAAACCATCGTTGTCCATATCAAAGAATAGGGCTCCCCAGCTCCAGTCAGTGGCTTCAATGCCAGCCAATCGACCGACCTCAGAAAAAGTTTCATCACCATTATTCACATGGAGCATATTTCGTGAATATTGGTAATGATAGCCATTTTGAACACCGTAATTGTGCCGATCCCAGCTTTCAAAAGTGGTGACCTGCTTTATTCTTTCATCAGGCTCAGGCAACATATCGGTGACAAATACATCCGGCCGCATGTCGTTGTTGATGTCGGCCATATCTGCGCCCATTGAGGCGGCCGAAATAGATTGCATGCTGTTTTCGAGTATTTCCTTGAAGGTGCCATCCCCATTGTTCACATAGAGGTAGTCTCTTTCAAAGAAATCGTTCGAAATGAAAATGTCCGGCCAGTTGTTATCATTGATATCCCCCACAGTGACGCCGAGTCCAAAACCAATGACACTGCCATAAATGCCCGCTTCTTCGCTAACATCAACAAATTGACCATTATCGTTTCGATACAGTTTATCGCCTCCGACGGGGTCGCGCTTTGGCCGTTCGTTGATACGGAGATTGAACTCTCCAATCGCCTTGTACGAATTGTTGAGAAGGTAAACGTCTAGGTCGCCATCTCGATCGTAGTCAAAAAAGGCGGCATGCGTAGAAAAACCTCGGTCAGCTAAACCATAAGCTGCAGCTTGTTCACTGAAGGTTCCGTCGCCATTATTAATGAACAGCTCGTTTTGTTTGTCGTCGCCATCAATATCACCAGAATTACAGACATAGAGGTCTAAATAGCCATCGCCATTGACATCCGCCATGCTTACCCCCGTACTCCAGGCCTTTGCGCCAGCTACACCCGCTTGCTGGGTAATGTCTTCAAACCTTAACCCACCTAGGTTTCGATAGAGCTTGTTGGCATGTCGGTTTGATGTAAAATAGATGTCTTCTAAGCCATCATTATCGATGTCACCAATAGCCACTCCACCACCATTGTAAAAGTTACGGTAAGTGTAAATATTGAATTCGGCGTCGTAGGCCAATGTGTTTGTAAAGCTAACTCCTGAAGCCTCAGCGCCCACCTTGTTGAATAGGGGCGGTTGTTTTTCTTCAGGGGAGCATGCTAGTATCAGGCCAAAAAGTCCTAAGAAGCTTAAGTTTCTCAGTTTCATAAAAAATTAGCTTTTCTGATTGCTCTCAATTTCTTTCTTTCTTGCGAGGTCAGTGATGGTAACCAGGGCCGTAGAAATGTTCTTACGACCAAGGCGAATCTGTCGATTGCCATCAATCTTTACCCAAATGCTTACTGAACCATCTGCTGATTCAACTTCTATGAAGTCGTTTCCACCATACCAGTCCATCAATACGATCTTTAATTCCTCAATGAGTAATTCCACCTTTGTTTCCTCATTCCAAAGCGCCCAATCTTGATAGCGAAATTCCATTGGCATTTCGATCATTTGGCCATTGATGTATTTTGGGTAAAAACCCAAGTTCGTAGGTCTTGAGAAGTCCTCACTGGCATCATAAAGCACTTGACTTCCAACCCCGTTCGTAAAAACACCTTTACCATTCATTTCCCAGCAGTGATCAAAAAACTCTTTTTGAGTCATGGCAAATGATAGCCCAGCAAAAAGGCTGTCATACACCATGCCTTTTGATAATTCGATATCGACCAGCTTTTGATATTCGCTTTTAGGTTGACAGGCTTGTAAAAAGATAAAGCCCAATAAGATGAATAGTAATCCCTTCTTCCTCATTTTCGACAACTTAATTCAATTCGAAAGCTAAGCTTTTCTCATTGTTTCTTATAAATAGAAATACTTCTTTTTCCCCAATAGCAATCTTTTTAATCGCTCGTGTTTCATCAGGCGCCCAAAGGCCAGAGGCCTCGATAGAAAGGGGTGTAAAGAGACCTTCCTGACCGCCGAATAGAATCAATCCATAAGAGGCGTTGTTGCTTCCCAACTCCGGTTTGACTCTTCTTTGATTACCCGCAAGTAAGATATCAAGGTAACCATCTTCATTCAAGTCTTCAACGTAACTTGCATAGACTTGTGATATTTGTGCTTCAAAAGGGAACTCGTGAGGAGAGAATCCTTGTGCATCTTGGATAAAATAAGTGGAGGCAAGCATTTTCACCTCATGCACCAATGAGTTTTCAAGTACCTCTTGCTCAAAAATATCTTCGATGGTTTGGTCTTTGTAGGACTCATGCTTCACGTACTTTTTCTTGAGCGCAGGTAGTTGTTTGATGAGGTCGGGCAACATGACGATCGGGTAAGCTTTGTCATTCTCGTATTGTGTAATGAGTTGTTCGATGCTTCGGTTTTGATCAAAATCATTGACATACATCTTAAGCGGTTTTGTTGGGCTTGCTTTCAGTCGGGTGTTCAAGCCATGGTTTCCCCCAATGATGTCCAGCTTGCCATCGCCATCGAGATCTACAACCTCAAGGTGATGCCAAAGCCCTGATGAGTTATCAAGCCCATAATTTCGTGTCGCATTTTCGAAGCGCCCCTGCGTATTCACCAAAACCGTGATGGGCATCCATTCTCCAGCCACAATGATGTCTTGATCTCCATCATTATCGATATCGGCAAGAGCGCCAGTAGTGATCATGCCTAATTCGTTGAATGAAGGAATAATCACTTCGTTGAATTTTCCTGCGTTATTTTGGTATAAGTGTAAGCTGCCCTTTACACCATAGGCAAATGGAATCTGTCTTGTTGCTGTCACTATATCAAGGTCACCATCGGCATCATAATCAAATGCTTGAATGAAGGAAGAGGGTTCTGCAACTGGGTTGAACTGGGTTGAATGGACAAAGTTGCCCTTGCCATCATTTAAGTACAAGCGATCTTTTAGCTGCAGGTTGTTCAGGCCATACTCATGTCCCCCGCTGGCAATAAGGAGGTCCAGGTCACCGTCATCGTCTATGTCAAGGAGTTGAGCATCCACGTCTTCGCTATTTTGATCTTGTTCAAACACTTCTTCCTTAAAACCAGTGGGCGTTTGAAAATGGATTTGGGATGGGATTCCCTTAGAGCCTCCTAGAAATACATCTGAGAGACCATCTCCGTTAATATCTCCGACGGCGACAGCAGGCCCTTCATTGGAGCTCATTTGCAAGATCAAACGGTCTCGGTCAAAATCTGAATAGTCATTTTCTTGATGTTGAATAGTCAATGCCTCAGATTTTTTGAATAAGCCCGATACGGGTGGATAATTCATGGAAATACCAATGTATTCTTTAGCCGTCAGGTCTAAGTTCTGATTTGGTACTACGTCTGAAATGGTGCTTGTTCCTCCATCGGGCCATTTCACAATGAGTGTAAAATTGGCGGTGTCAGCACCTAAACCAAAGTGCATCTCATGTGACATGGACGACATGTAGCCTTTCACTGGTATATATTCTTTGGTTTGCACCTGATCGCCTTTGATCACAGATACTTTTGTACCCGAATACTTATGGCCTTTATTGCCAAAGTTGAGCTTGAGGTAATTCGTATTGCCGGACTCGATGCTTTGGTTCTTATAGAGTAAAAGTTCACCATTGATGTTGTTGACAATAATTTCCAGGTCGCCATCTTGGTCAAGGTCTGCATAGGCGGCACCATTTGAAAAGACCTTATCTGAGAGGCCTTGGTCATTTGCGACGTCTTCAAACTGGAAGTCTCCGTTATTCTGATACAAAAAGTTTTGTAAGGGGACCGATGGGATCGCATCGATCAGCTTTGTAATGACTACACTGTCTTTCCTATACTCTTCAAACTGTAGTGTGTTATTTGCATAAAAATTGATGTAGTCTTGGTCGGTGAGGTCTTTATAAATACCATTTGCAACGAATATATCATCTCGTCCATCATTGTTATAGTCAAAAATAAGTGCACCCCAGCTCCAGTCAGTAGCTTCAATGCCTGATAACCTAGAGACTTCACTGAAAACGGGTAACCCGTCTGTATTCCCTCGGTTCCATTGAAGCGTATTCCGTGTAAACTGATGATGATACCCGGCAGCAGCGTTGGCCTTGTGTTTATCCCAATTTTCAAAGACTGTTTTGGTCTTTACGCGTTCATGATCATTGGGCAGCATCTCCGTGACAAAGATCTCAGGCTTACCATCGCCATTGAGGTCGGCGATATCAGCTCCCATGGAACCCATGCTGGTTTCAGTAATGGATCGTTCCAATACCTCATCAAAGGTGCCGTCTTGATTATTGATGTAAAGGTAATCTCGTTCAAAGAAATCATTGGATACAAAAATGTCTTGCCAATTGTCGTTGTTGACGTCGGCAAAGGTGACGCCTAAGCCATAACCGATGGCGCTTCCATAGATTCCTGCTGCTTCACTCACATCCGTAAATTGGCTTCCGTCATTGCGGTAAAGTTTATTGCCTCCGTCTGGATCTCTTTTCTCACGTTGTCCTTTTCTCAGGTCGTAGATGCCAACTGAGCGCGTACTGTTGTTGAGCAAATACATATCGAGGTCGCCATCTTTATCATAATCGAAGAAGGCAGCATGGTTTGAAAGACCTTTGTCAGCAATGCCCCAAGCTGCTGCTGCTTCGGTGAACGTTCCGTCTTGATTATTGATGAAGAGTTCATTGTTTCGGTTATCTCCCTCAAGAGGGCCAGATTTGCAGACATAAAGATCGAGCCAGCCGTCTCCGTTGACGTCGGCCATGCTTACCCCAGACGACCATACATTTGGACTAGCTACTCCGGCGGATGTGGTAATGTCTTCAAAGGTGAGGTCTCCTTTGTTGAGAAATAATTTATTATCGACCAGGTTTCCCGTGACATAAATGTCTTCCAACCCGTCGTTGTTGATATCACCGACGGCTACGCCAGCACCATTATAAAAATTACGATAGGTGTAGGCATTCAACTGCTCATTATAAGAAAGTTCATTGTTGAATTGCAGCCCTGAAGTGCTGGCTGGCACACTGATGAACGTAGGTTTGTTTTTGCCTTCCTCTTGACAAGAGGAAATGAAACAAAAAAATAGAACGAGCCCTGCTAAAAATCTTTTATCCAACTGCCTCACTTTTAAAGATTTGAGGATAAAAAAAAGGACTTGCTAAAGCAAGCCCTTTTTGAATTATAAATGTACGTTTTTACTAGTATCCAGGATTCTGTGATAGATCTGGGTTGGCATCCAACTGTTGTGTCGGAATAGGGAAGATGTTACGGAAAGCTTGCGAAGCTGGCTTTTCCCACCAAGCATCGTTGTACTTACCGAATCTGATCAAGTCAGAACGTCTATAACCTTCGGCAAACATTTCTCTACCTCTTTCAGCTAACAAGATGTCAGCGTCAATAGCAGTTAATGCAGCAACTCCAGCTCTAGATCTTACTTGGTTCACGAAGTTCAAGGCAGCACCAGGTCTTCCTTGTCTCCACTCTACCTCAGCCTTCATTAACAATGCATCACCATATCTGAAGATAGGCCAGTCATTGCTCAAGCTTTGAGCAGCACCTGATTGGATTTCGAATTTACCAACTCTGGCACCAGCTTGACGCAATGAATTAGGCTGTAACTCATTGATTTCAGGCGTGAATGTCAAAGGAGCACCATCAGGGTCAGCCGCCTCAAAAGACTCGTCTTCTAGTCTTTGACCAGTAGAAGAGAACTGAGGACCTACCATGAAGCTATTTCTTCTAGCATCACCAGCTTCGTAAGAGTTGTAGAACTCCTCCAAAGAAGCGTAACCATTCCATGGCTGCTCTTGCATGTCATAGGTAAACTGTGTCAAGTAATGACCAGTCATTTGACCTAAGTTGAAACCACCAGCATTGTCCTGATCATAAGGCAACGTCAAGATGTTCTCTGAAGAACCACCATTATTTGTCGAGAAGTTAGCGAAGTAATTGTTCTCTAGAGAGAATGGTCCATTGTTGATGACATCATCCAATGCAGCTTGTGCATCAGCCCATCGAGCAGAACCAGTATATACTTCAGCATTCAAGTACAGTTTCGCTAAGATCATTTTAGCTGACCAGTAGTTCAACGTCGTTTTCGTATTATCTCTTGACAATAAGGCAAGGTTATCATTCACTGACGATTCAATGAAATTGAATACTTCCTGACGTGAGCTAGTAGGAGGAGTTGGGTCATCATCAGTTTCCAAGATGATTGGCACATTACCCCAAGCATCGATCAACCAAAGGTAAACCAAGGCTCTCAATACTCTTAGTTCAGCACCTAATGCAGGCACATCTGGGTATTGTTGTAAGAGTAAGTTGATGTCTCCAACAGCCGTATAACAATACGCCCAACTGTTGTTGATAGCACCTTCTTGAGGATTATAATCATGTTGGTGCATTCTTAACCATAGACCACCATCGAACCAGTCACCACCTTTTTGTGCGATAACCATTTCGTCAGAAGCCACTTCATGGATTGACCAAATAGAGTTGTGGCCTCCCCATGAACCAATGATTCTTTGGTAAGCTGATGCTTTCAATACATCAGTCAACGCAGAATTATCACTGGTCGCTAATTCTTCAGCTGAATAGCCGTTGAATATTTCTTGCTCAGGTTCGGCACAGGCGCTGACCAAAATCAGTACTGCGGCAAACCACGCTAAGCTTTTATTTAATTTAAACATATCTAAGTAGTTTACTATTTAATATTTACTGTGAAACCGAGAGTGAACGTTCTTGTTAGGAAGTAAGTGTTTCTTCTCTCAAGTCCTGGTGACAAAGCACCGCCAATACCACCCTGGTTTTGGTCAACCCATCTTACTTCAGGGTCTACACCAGCGTAGTCTGTAATAGTGAACAAGTTCTGTCCAGCAACATAAACTCTTAAGTTTTCAACCCAGTCTGCAGTAGTTGGGATGTTGTAACCAATCTGCATGTTATCCAATCTGATGAACGATGCATCTTCGATGAACTGATCAGAGAATATTGGACCAGAAGTGATCTCTGGGGTTTTATCAGTAGTTACTGAGTTCCATGTGTTAGAACCAGCATCTTGGTTCTCATAGAAACCTCTGAACGAGTTGTACAACTGGTGTCCGAACGATCCTCTCAAGAAGAACGACATATCCCAGTCTCCATATACGAATGAGTTATTCCAACCGAAATCGGCATCTGGAAGCGCATTACCTAAAATAGAGTATTGCGAGTTGTCATTCGGATCAATTCGAGTAGTTCCATCTAGTCCTACGTAAAAGGCATTTCCATTTTCGATGCCACCAAATTTAGGACCCCAGAAGTTACCCAATGTTTCACCTACTCTGTTTTCAATGGTAGGGTTGTCATTCTGACCTGGAGCACCAGGAGCTGAACCTTGTGGTCTAATGAAATCAAATCCAAGTCCACCTTCTACAGAAAGTGATTCGATAGTTGTTTTATCATAGATGGTAAAGTTCACTGAAGGAGTCCAAACTACAGGACCTAAGTTCACACCATTATAAGAGGCAACGAATTCAAAACCACCTGAAGATAGTTCTGCAAGGTTCACCCAAGTAGTTCCTGCAGTGTTGAAGTTTCCTGGATCGAATGGATTAGGAGCTCCAACAGGTACTGTGATTGGGAATAACAAATCTTCCACGTTTTTCTGGTAGTATTCAATAGCACCAGTGATTTTGTTATCAAGAACACCGAAATCAAGACCAATGTTAAACTCTTTACGAGTCTCCCATTTCAATAACTTGTTCGGGTTTCTGTTTTGTTGAGGAGAGATGTACACATCATCAGATGTAGTAGGGTCTCCGTCAAGATCAATTCTTGGACCATTTTCAAATACGCCAAGCGCTAAATCAGCAGAAGGAGGCAATGCACCTGTAATACCGTAAGAGGCTCTGAATTTCAATTGGCTCACAGGTCCAAGGTCGAAAATCTCAGTTAATTCAGCACCAGCAGAAACTGATGGGAAGTAACCTGTTTTTTCATTGTCTCCGAATCCAGAGAAAGACTCTTGTCTGATACTAGCTGAAAGGAAGTAAATACCTTGGTAGTTCAAGTTCACTCTTGCGAAAGCTGAGTTCAAAACGTCTTGGTTCTTGTAAGAGTAGACATTGGTATTGTTACCCAATCTTACAGCACCAGCACCTAGGTTGTTCCAAGTATTAGAGTCAAATAAGAATTGTCTCGTTCTAGCACCAAAACCTTCGAAGGTTCTCTTTTGCTGCTCAGCACCTAAAAGAACAGTCATGTTTAGTCCGTCAGCGATCTCAGTATTATAATTTAACGTACCTGTTACGATTTGAGTAAACCCTTCATTGCTAATTCTTTCAGCAATACCTCTGTTACCTAAACCTAACACAAGGTCTTTCCTAGACCAGAATGAACCATTCATTTCTGTGAATCGATCTTGGTTATACTGAACAGCTGCAGTTAAATTGTCTAACACGTCAAATTCAGCTCTATAAGAAGTCAAGAAAGTTTTTCTAGATCCTCCAAATAGTTGTTGTTGTCTTAGTGCTTCTGGGTTGTAGAAGTCAAAAAGGTCTCTTTGGAAGAATGGACCTACTTCAGCCTCACGATCTAGAGAGTAAACAGGAGCCGTTGGATTATAGATCATTGCATATCTAAAAATCTCGTTATTTCTAGCAGTGAAATCTCTGTTGGTGAATGTTGCATTCACATTCAATCTCAAGCGGTCGTTGATGGCGCTGTGTGAAAGATTTAAACGAGTGTTTAATCTTTCGTTGCCAATTCCTTTAACTACCCCTTGGTTTTCACGCCAGTTGACAGAAGCTCTATATGAAGTACCTCCGAATGAGCCGCTAACCGATGCATTGGTCGCTTGCGAAACCGCAGTTCTTGTAACTTGGTCGATCCAATCTGTGTCTCCACCAAAGTCCGTTCCACCTCTTGCAATAAACTCTTCAGTAGAGAGTGGTTCAATTTTGTTCAACACTACATTATCAATGGCGACAAATGAACCAACAGAAATGTTAGTTACTCCTTGCTCGCTTCCACCTTTAGTGGTTGTGATCAAAATTACACCAGATGAAGCTCTTGCTCCATAGATCGCAGCAGCAGAAGCATCTTTTAATACATCTATTGACGCGATATCATTCGGGTCAACATTATTCAAATCAGCACCTGGTACTCCATCTAATACAATAAGAGGAGAAGCATTCGCACCGAAGGTAGATACACCTCTTAATCGAATGTTGAACCCACCATTAGGGTCACCACCTGGACGAGTAATGGAAAGACCGGCAACTTTACCAGCTAAAAGCTGAGTTGGGTCAGCAACGTTACCTTTGTTGAAGTCTTCTGGTTTAATGCTGGCAACAGCACTAGTGATCTCTTTCTTTTCTTGAGATCCGTAACCTACAACAACAACTTCGTCCAATTCTGCGTAATCAGGTTGTAGTACGATGTTAATCGTTGACTGATTACCTACAAGAACTTCCTGCGATACGTAGCCAATAAATGAATAGACTAGCGTTTCGCTTGAGCTCGCCTCGATGGAATAGTTACCATCAAAGTCCGTCGCAACACCTCTCGTGGTGCCCTTAACCGTTACGTTTACTCGAGGAATGCCTAAGCCGTCATCCCCACCAGTTACCGTACCGGTAATTGTTCTAGTTTGTGCCAGTAGTGTCCCTTGGAAACCAACTGACATAACAAGAAGGATTAGTAAAAACTTTTTCATACAATCATTTTTAATTTACTTGTTAATCGGCCATACCTAGCCAATAAAGTGCAATCGAATGCTCAAAGTACAAGGCTTGTACTGCATTTCATAGGTATTCTTTCTTAAAATTAACGCAAACGATTGCAAAACCAAGGAAAATGGGGATAGAATGGGACGAATCAAGGAGTTAGCCTCCAAAGATTAAGTTTAAGCATTAAGTCGGATGCTTCAAGTAGACTCAGGTGTTGGGCACGAAGGAGAGGAAGATCCGTCGAACGATTTCATGGAGGGAAGGAATCAAGAGCCCTATTTTTTATGTTCCTAAGGAGGCTTTATTTTCGCCTAACTTTTCAATATGAACTGGAGCAGATTATTACAAACAACGGCACATGCTGAGCAGGCCATGGGCCGATCGCAGTTTGACAGAGACTTTGATCGAATCATCTTTTCTCATCCGTTCAGACGCCTACAGGATAAAACACAGGTTCATCCTTTGCCCGAACACGATTTTGTCCACAATCGATTGACACATAGTTTGGAAGTTTCCAGTGTGGGTCGCTCATTAGGCAGAACAGTTGGGCAGTGGGTGTTGAACCAACGACCCGAATTGGCGGGAGTGCTTTCTGCACACGATTTCGGGGCCATTGTTGCCTCGGCGTCCTTAGCTCATGACATTGGTAACCCACCTTTCGGACATTCTGGAGAAGCGAGTATCTCTGATTATTTCACCACACATGAAGACAAGCTAAAGTCGCTTTTTACGGTGGAACAATGGGCTGACCTAGTCAATTTTGAAGGAAACGCTCAAGGATTACGCCTGATTGCAAAGTCTGGTAATGATGGCTTAAAACTAAGCCTTCCGACAATCGCCGCATTTATTAAATATCCGAAGCCAGCACTGGCTGCTGAGGTATTTAAAGAGCGAAAGAGCCAAAAGAAATATGGATATTTCACTTCAGAAACCTCGCAGTTCGAAGAGATCGCCAGTACGCTGGGCCTATTAGAATTAAGTACCAATCAATGCGCTAGACATCCTTTGGCATTTTTGGTAGAGGCTGCCGACGACATCTGTTATAATGTGATTGACCTTGAGGACGGCTGTAACTTGGGATTGGTTTCTTACGAACAAACGGTTGCATTATTTGGTAAGATCTTAAAGGAACGTTTTCAACCGGAGAAGCTTAAAAAGATTCCTCTATTAAAGGATAGAATCGGCCTGCTCCGCGCGTTGGCCATTGGGGTGTTGGTGGAACAATGCGCCGAGGAATTCATTGCCAATGAAGAGGCCATACTGAATGGCGCCTACGATAAGGCACTGGCAGATCAGGTCGAGGCCAGCCCAGTATTGGATGAGATCAAATCATTAAGTATCGAAAAGATCTATCGATCGAGAAAAGTGATTGAGATAGAAGCTGCGGGGTATCGGGTGCTGAATGGCTTGCTTGAGGTATTCGTGCCGGCATTGATCGCAACCTACCAGGGTCAGCACGCGTTTCGCCATAAATTGTCGTTGAGACTGTTGCCAGATGATATCAATCAATTGTTAAAAGTGGAGGAGGATATCTATGAGCGAACACGCATCTTACTGGATTTTATCAGCGGGATGACCGATTCTTATGCGGTGAATCTTCACCGAAAGATCAATGGGACCGCATTACCGGGAATGAACTGATTCTGAGCTGTTAATAAACAATTCCATCGGTATGATTAAAAGGTGAAAATATTACCTTTGTGTCCTTGTTTGAAAATGTGGTCTAAATTCCCTCATATCGTCCTGAAATACAGGTTAATACTGATCGTTACGTTATTGGCGTTTACGGCCTTTATGGGTTATCAGGCGCGCGATGTAAAACTAGCCTTCAATTTTAATACCGCAGTACCCGAAACGGATGAGAACTACCAATACTTTCAAAGCTTTAAGGAGAAGTTCGGTGAAGACGGTAATGTACTAGTCCTCGGTGCCAAAGACAGCAGCCTCTATGCCTTGGAGCAATTTCTTGTTTATCGAGAATTGAACAAAAAGCTGGCAGACCTGCCGGGAATCACTAATGTCATCTCTCTGGCCTCTCTGCAAAAAGTGGTGAAGAATACAGAGGAGCGAACCTTTGATTTAGAACCACTCATTAAACAAGAGCCTCAAACACAAGCGGAACTAGACGCGATTCTTAAAGAAGCCACGGAACTTAAGTTTTACTCGGGTCAATTACTCAACCCTGAGAATGGCGCTACCCTCATTCTTATTAATATGGAGCGCGACGTATTGAATTCGAAAAAGAGGAATGATCTGATCGATGAGATCCGGGTGATTGGGGCAGAATTTAGTGAAACCACAGGAATCCAGTTGTACTATTCAGGCATGCCGTTCGTACGGACAGTTATGCAGCAAAAGACCAGTCATGAGCTGCGTTTGTTCATCGTGCTATCCATCGCTGTGACGGCATTGATCTTGTTTCTATTTTTCAGGTCATGGACGGCCGTAGTGGTACCGTTATTTGTGATCGGGATTGTCGTGACATGGGTACTCGGTACGGTGGCATTGTTAGGCTATCAAATCAATGTGCTTACCGGACTGATCCCTTCGATCATCATCGTCATCGGTATTCCCAACGCGGTTTACTTACTGAATAAGTTTCATCAGGAGTTTGCTAAGCATGGCAATAAGATGAAAGCGATCAGCCGCATGATCCGCAAGATCGGGTTGGTTACCTTGATCACCAATTTCACCACGGCCATTGGGTTTTTAGTGCTAGTGTCCACGGACATTACCATTCTGAAAGAATTCGGCTTAGTTGCTGGAATTAATATCCTTGCAACCTTTATTGTGAGCATGGTGCTGATTCCAGGGGTGCTAACCTATTTGCCTCCCCCAAAAAAGGAGCAGCTCAAACACCTGGAGTTTCCTCTAGTGAGTAAGTTTTTAACATTGCTCGATCTATTGGTACATCGACACCGGTATCGTGTATTTGTGGTGACGGGGATTATTGTTGGTTTTTCCATCTTTGGTTTGACCAAGTTGTATACGATCGCGTACATGGTCGACGACATACCAGAAAAGAGTCAGCTCAAGCAAGACTTATATTTCTTTGAAAAGAATTTCGCAGGGGTTATGCCGCTTGAGATCATCATTGATTTTGGTGAGCCACGCTCAACCATTAATGCGAGAAATTTGAGAAGGGTTGATAGATTAGAAAGGGCCTTGGCTCCTTTAGAGAATGTCTCTCAACCCATTTCCATTGTCTCTTTTGCCAAAGCCGTGCGGCAAGCCTTTTATAATGGTAATTCAAGCTACTATGGCTTGCCTAGTCCGAGCGACCGGAATGTGATCTTAAGTTATTTGGCCAACCAGCAAAGCAAAACGGATTTTCTAAGCTCATTTGTTGATTCGACTGGGCAGGTCATGAGGGTTTCCTTGAAAGTAGCCGATATCGGTTCTCATAAAATGGACTCCTTGATCAACCAGGTCATTCAACCGGAGATCGATAAGGTCTTTGGTGATGATGTGGATACTGCCGTAACCGGATCAACATTACTCTTTGTAAAAGGGAATCAATTTTTGATCGAAAACTTGAGACAATCCTTGTTATTGGCATTTGGTATTATCGCCATCATCATGGGTATTCTGTTTGCTAACCTTCGCATGATCATCATATCCTTGATTCCAAATTTTATTCCTCTGATCATGACCGCTGGCATCATGGGCTTTCTTGGTATCCCCCTCAAACCAAGTACAGTGTTGATATTTAGTATTGCATTTGGTATTTCAGTTGATGATTCTATTCACTTCTTGGCCAAATACCGCCAAGAACTGTTTGCCAAGAATTTCTTTGTTCCTGTGGCCATCAGTAATAGCATTCGAGAAACGGGGTCGAGTATGTTGTATACGTCCATCATTCTCTTCTTTGGTTTTGTGATCTTTGTTTTCTCAAGTTTTGGAGGAACGGTAGCACTCGGATTGCTCACCTCTATTACTCTCTTTTTCGCGATGTTAACCAATTTGACTTTGCTGCCAGCATTGTTGATGGTGTTCGACAGTGGAAAGCGAAATAAGAATTTCCATCCATTGATCGAGCACTATGAGTTCTATATCGAAGATGAGGATGAGGAGATCGATACGGGCAATTTATTGATTAAGGAAAATGACCCATTCGTGGGATCAAGTAAAAAATAACGTTAACCTCTTTTAAAGGAATAAGCGTGAAGAAATATACAGAATATAAGCAGTCGAATTTCGCACAGGTTGGTACCGATATTTTGAAATACTGGAAAGAGAACCAAGTATTTGAACGTTCGGTCAATGATAGAGAAGGCCAGCCTACCTTTACCTTTTTTGAAGGCCCTCCTTCAGCAAACGGTACACCAGGTATTCACCACGTAATGGCGAGAACTGTTAAGGACATTTTCTGTCGCTATAAAACACAAAAGGGGTTCCAGGTAAAAAGAAAAGGAGGCTGGGACACCCATGGCCTACCTGTTGAGCTACAAGTTGAAAAAGAGCTCGGCATAAAAAAAGAAGACATTGGCAAAAAAGTAACGGTTGATGAATACAACCAGAAGTGCCGTGAAACCGTCATGCGTTTCAAAGATCAATGGGATGATTTGACCGAAAAAATGGGCTATTGGGTCGACTTGAATGACCCTTACATCACGTTTGATAAAAAGTATATCGAAACTTTATGGAGCCTGCTGAAGCAATTGTATGACAAGGACTTGCTTTATAAGGGGTATACTATTCAGCCGTATTCGCCTGCTGCCGGTACAGGCCTAAGTTCTCATGAGCTCAACCAACCGGGTACCTACAAAGACGTCAAAGACACCACGATCACCGCTATGTTCAAGGTAGCAGGAACAGAAAATGACTATTTCCTTGCATGGACAACTACCCCTTGGACATTAGCCGCTAATAATGGCCTAGCTGTTGGTGCCGGAATCAACTACGTCAAGGTGAAAACCTTCAACCAATATACATTTGAGCCAATTAATGTCATTTTGGCCAAAGACCGTGTGAGTGCTTATTTCAATGCAAAAGCTAAGGATATAGCACTCGAAGAGTACACCCCAGGAGATAAACTCATCCCGTTTGAGGTCATTGAAGAGTACACAGGGAGAGACCTAGAAGGAATGGATTATGAGCAGCTGATGCCATACATTCCTATTGAAAAGCCTGGCTGTACTGTCGTGATTGGTGATTTTGTGACCACGGAAGATGGAACGGGTATCGTACATATCTCTCGTACATTTGGTGCCGATGATGCTCGCGCCTCTGAGCAAAATGGGCTGCCGGGTGTGTTTGTTAAAGACGAAGAAGGCAACGACGTTCCTATTGTCGATAAGCAGGGAAAATACGTAAAAGAGATTACCGATTTCGCTGGAATGTATGTCAAGAATGAGTACTACGCAGATGGCGAACAACCCGAGAAATCGCTCGATGTATTGATTTCGATCAAATTGAAGGAAGAGAACAGGGCCTTCAAAGTTGAAAAATATGAGCATACCTACCCACATTGTTGGCGAACGGACAAGCCCATTCTTTATTACCCTTTGGATTCTTGGTTCATTAAAACAACGGCTTACAAGGAGCAATTGGTCGCATTGAACAAGACCATCAATTGGAAACCGGCATCGACCGGTGAAGGCCGTTTCGGAAACTGGTTAGAAAATTTGGTGGATTGGAACTTGAGCCGTTCACGGTATTGGGGAACGCCATTACCTATTTGGGTTTCCGAGGATAGAAAAGAACAAAAGTGTATTGGTTCCATTGCTGAATTAGAAGCTGAAGTGGACAAAGCTATAGCGGCAGGCTTTATGACCGAGCCTTTGGGTGAGGATTGTGACCTCCACCGGCCTTATGTGGATGAAATTGTATTGGTTAGTGACACAGGGCAAAAAATGATGAGGGAGCCTGACCTCATTGACGTTTGGTTCGATTCAGGGGCGATGCCCTATGCGCAGTGGCATTATCCTTTCGAGAATGAAGACCTATTTAAGGGTAATTTCCCAGCAGACTTTATTGCTGAGGGTGTTGATCAGACAAGGGGTTGGTTCTTTACACTGCACGCCTTAGGGGTAATGCTACACGATAGTGTTGCCTTCAAAAATGTGATCGCAAATGGCTTGGTGTTGGATAAGGATGGGAATAAAATGTCCAAAAGGCTAGGTAATGCGGTAGATCCCTTCGAAACGATCGCCAAATACGGACCTGATGCTACCCGTTGGTACATGATTTCAAATGCCAACCCATGGGATAACCTCAAATTCAACATAGAGCGAGTTGGAGAAGTACAAAGAAAGTTCTTTGGTACATTATACAATACTTACAATTTCTTTGCCCTCTATGCCAACTTAGACGGATTTACTTTTGAACAGGATTCAATTCCATTAGCAGAGCGAACGGAAAGTGATCGATGGATCTTGTCACGATTGAATTCTTTGATCAAAGCCGTAGATCAGGCTTATGCTGAATATGAACCAACAAAAGCCACTCGTCTCATCACAGATTTTGTGACAGATGAAATGAGTAACTGGTATGTTCGCTTAAACAGAAAGCGTTTCTGGAAAGGTGAGTACAATGATGATAAGAAGGCCGCGTATCAGACCCTATATACTTGTTTGATCACTGTGGCTAAATTAGGGGCCCCTGTCGCACCGTTCTACATGGAACATTTGTATCAAGACTTGAACGTGGTGACTAGTTCAGAGCAAGAGGGTTCTATTCATTTAACGGATTTCCCTCAAGTGGATGAATCAAGCATTAACCCTGATCTTGAAGAGAAAATGAGCTTGGCACAAACGATCTCTTCCTTGACCCACTCTATTCGTAAAAAGGAAAAAATCAAGGTTCGACAGCCTTTGACCAAGATCATGATTCCTGTATTAGAGGAGAAGATCAAGCATCAGATTGAAGAGGTTGTTGAGTTGATCAAATCCGAGATAAACGTCAAGGAGATAGAGTTCTTGCACGATACCTCTGGCGTTTTGGTGAAAAAGATAAAGCCCAACTTTAGGGAAATTGGGCAAAAATTTGGTCCCAAAGTAAAGCTAATTGCGGCTGCCGTAAATCAATGGAGCCAAGAAGAAATAGCTACAATAGAAACGGCTGGTGTTTTTGAGCTTCTCATCGATGGAGAGCCTGTTTCCCTTACCTTAGAAGATGTGGAGATCAGTAGCGAGGACATACCAGGTTGGTCAGTAGCCTCTGAAGGAAAGGTTACTGTCGCGCTTGACATTCACATGACTGATGAATTAAGAAGAGAAGGGTTCTCTCGAGATTTTGTCAATAGAATTCAGAATCTTAGAAAAGATCAGGGGTTGGATGTTCAGGATAAGATTGAGTTGCTTATTTCGAGTCATGAAGGTTTTGTAGTGGAGGCCATTGAACAGAACCAAGAATACATCTGTGCTGAAACACAGGCCTTGAAACTTTCCATTGGAGAGGATGCAGCGAATGGGCACGAGATGGATATTGACGGGCATGCGTTAGCCTTGAATTTACGAGTGATTGAATCCTAAGAAGTACTTTATTTTTGTCTTATTACTGCTCATCGCTGATCAAGCGATCAAACTATCTGTTCATGCTTTTATGCAAATGGGTCCTGATGGTGAAATTCCGTTGATCGGAGATTGGTTCAAATTGCATTACATCCTTAACAGAGGGATGGCCTTTGGCCTAAGCTTAGATGGGACTTATGGCAAGTTCGGCTTAACGCTTGTGAGGATGGCAGCCGTTGGTCTTATTGTTTACTTAATCCTTCGTCTCTCTCGTCAACAATACCCTAGCGGCTTGCTCTGGTGCTTATCAGCGATTCTTGGAGGAGCGTTGGGCAATGTAATCGACAGCGTGTTTTATGGGGTTTACCTAGAAAATGCTCCCTTGAGTGCCAGTACACCTTGGTTTCATGGTCAAGTGATCGACATGTTCTATGTGGATGTATGGGAAGGATATTTGCCCGAATGGATTCCTTTTTGGGGAGGCACGCAGCTTGCCCTTTGGCCGATTTTTAACTTAGCCGATGCCGCTATTTTCTCAGGGATTACCCTCTTGGTTATCTTTCAAAAGCGATGGCTCCATAAAAGTCTGTTGTCTGATTAATAAATCGTGTGCTTCCAATTCTTATTAATTAGAATCAAAATATTTCTTCTTTTCACAATACTTTCATAGTTTAACTGCTCACATAGTTAACACAATGAACATGAAACAATTAAAAAGCGTATTGATCTGCCTGCTCCTGGCAGGCCTTTTCTCATTTAAAGGATTTGGACAAGAATTACCCATTGATCCTAGCGTTAGGATTGGAAAGCTAAAGAATGGTTTTACGTATTATCTGAGGAATAATCCACGCCCTGAGAACAGAATAGAATTCAGGCTTGCTGTTAAGGCAGGGTCAATTTTAGAAGATGATGATCAACAAGGATTAGCCCATTTTACTGAACACATGCTGTTCAACGGCACCAAAAATTTCGAAAAAAATGAATTGATCGATTTTCTCCAGAAAATGGGCCTTGAATTTGGTGGAGACTTGAATGCTTACACCAGTTTTGACGAGACCGTGTACATTTTGCCTATTCCTACGGAAGACCCCAGTCATATTGACGATGCTCTCTTGGTATTGAGTGATTGGGCACATCAGGCCAGTTTCGAAAATGAAGAGATCGACAAAGAGCGCGGTGTGGTTATGGAAGAATGGCGCTTACGCTTGGGGGCATATGAACGAATGCGTCAGCAGATATGGCCTGTGACCCTTGCAGGCTCAAGATATGCGGAACGTTTACCCATAGGTAAACCGGAAGTGCTGGAAAATTTTGATTACGACGCTGCGAAAAGATTCTATCGCGACTGGTATCGACCAGACCTAATGGCGGTTGTAGCCGTTGGCGATTTTGAATTGGATGAAATGGAAGCTAAGATCAAAAAGAACTTTGGTCAGATAAAAGCGCCCAAAAAGCCAAAAGAAAGAGTTGAGTATGGCAAACCAGACTTTGAAGGCACTCGTGTAGCGATTGCAAGCGATGATGAGGCCACCGGAAACACCATCAATGTTAATTTTATTACGCCTGGTTCAATTGAACGAAAGGCAGACAAAGCAACCTTTAGAAAGGGATTATTGAGAGGCTTGTACTCAAGCATGATCAATCAACGCATGCGGGAATTAGCGCAAGCGTCCAACCCTCCTTTTCAGTTTGCTTTCAGTTCTTACGGAAGTTCCTTGGGTAAAGGAAAATACGAGTATACGATTTATGTCGATGTCAAAGAAGATCAGTTCGAAGAAGGCCTGCGCGCTGCTGTTCGGGAAAATGAGCGAGTGAGAAGGTATGGCTTTACTGAAGGTGAATTTGAACGAGCAAAGGCTTCTTACCGGAATAGTTTCGAGCGAAGTGTCAAAGAAGCAGATAAGCAAGAGTCGGCTCGACTCATCAATCAATACGTCAATCACTTTTTAAATGGAGGGTACTTGTTGAATGATGCACAAGAATTGGCATTGCTTGAGGAGTTCTTAGGCGGAATCGAGCTAAATGAAATCAATGACCTGATCAATGGGTGGATAAGAGAAGACAACCGAACCATTGAGATTCAAGCAAAATCGCAAGATGCGGCCGCAATTCCCACAGAAGACGAGCTGATCAGTATTTTGGATAATGTGAGAGATGATGAGAGCATCACGCCTTATGAGGAAGAGGAATTGGCGGCTTCTTTAATGCCAAGTATACCCCAAACGGGTAAGGTAATTGCTACAGAGTCTTTTGATCAAACAGGGATAACACATTGGACCTTGTCTAACGGTGCCAATGTTTACCTTAAGCCAACAGATTTTAAAAATGATGAGGTTCGAATGACAGCCTTTAGTTTTGGTGGAACATCACTTTATTCAGACGAGGAGTATTTTACGGCCTCAAATGTGGGCCAAATTGCTAGCGAATTAGGTTTCGGTGAATTTAGTAGCGTTGATCTGGCCAAATTTATGACAGGTAAAACGGCAAGTGTTTACACCTCAGTTGGCTCGCTAGAGGAGACTGCCGGTGGTTTCTCCAGTGTCAAAGATTTGGAGACGTTTATGCAGATGCTCTACATGAAATTTACCGATGTACGCGATGATAAAGACGCATTCGACAGTTGGTTAGACAAAACGAAGAATTTGTATGCCAACATCTTGAATAGTCCTGATGTAAAATTCCAAATTGAATTAATTGATGTGGTTTATGGAGGTCACCCAAGAGCAGGATTTCCCACACAAGCGCAATTCGAATCGCTGGACTATGATAGAGCAAGAGAGATCTATTTAGAGCGGTTCGCCGACGCAAGTGATTTTCAGTTTGTTTTTGTTGGAAATATTGATCTTGAGACCTTTCAGCCACTTGTAGAACAATACATCGGCGCCTTGCCTTCTACAAATAGCCAAGAGTCTTTCAACGATGTGGGTCCAACATTGATAAATGGACAGGTCGATAAAAACATCTATGTTGGGGTAGATGATAAAAGTCAAGTCAGCATCATTTTGCATGGTGATTATGATTATAGCTTAGAGAACAATGGCTTGATGGATGCCATCGCAAGTATTCTGTCGAATAAGATGATTGAGACCTTACGCGAAGAAATGGGAGGGGTCTATGGAGCTGGTGCAAGTGCCAGTTTGGTGGAACGACCAAAAGGAGAATTCAATTTTTCCATCTCTTTTCCATGCAAGCCAGAAAATGTCGAAGCGCTCACACAAGCTGCCTTAGCAGAATTGGAAAAAATCAAGGCCGGTGATTTCTCAGATGAGGACCTTGAGAAGATAATTACTGCCAGAATGCAGAATTATGATGAGCAAATCAAACAGAATGGTTACTGGGCTTCAGCGATGGCTGGATATATAAAGGAAGGCAGAGATTTTGATTTGATTTTGGAAGGAAACGAAAGAGCAAAGGCAATGACAAAAGAAAAGGTAGTCGCCATTGCGAACAAACACCTGACCAAGGAGAACATGATCAAGGCTGTCAAATTACCAGAGAAAATGAAGGGGGAAGCTTTGGGTCAAGAGATCAAGAAAAATTAAAAAGAAAGGGCCTTTAAGGGCCCTTTTTACTTGATGATCACTTCATTGATGATGCTGTCACCAAATTCCTGAGTTAACATCACCAGTATTTTGCCTCTTGACATATTCAATTCATGTTTTAAAGGGGCAGAATTCAAATACACAAAGAGCTTTTTGTCTTTGATAAAGAGTTTCGTTGTGCGTTTAGCAATCGGTGTGCCCATCACTTTTTCCCATGAGTTGATCAAATTGCTCTCATGGAATCTGCCGTCTATTTTGAATGCTTTGAGCATGTCATTAATAGCCGAACCAAGGTCTGTGGGCTCGTTTTTTCTGCCTTGTCTTGATCTATATTTACTCATGCGCTTTGAAAGACTTCTGGTGAAGGTATTTAATCTTCCTCCGAATACACAAATAACTCTGAAGCGATCTTATCTGCGAGTAGTTTTCCTGATTGGGTCAAGATCAAATGGCCCTCTTCTTCAAAGAGGTAACTCTGATAGGCCAATTTCTCCAAATAATTTCCATGAACTTGTAAAAGGTCAATACTGTATTTGTTTTTAAGTAGCGAGAGATCGCAGCCCCATTTGGTACGCAATGAAGTCAAAATGTATTCATTTATTTGATCTTCGCGACTCAATGTGATCACCTCAAAAGGGATGTTCTTTTCGTTTAGCCCCTTAATGTATTTTGCATTGTTTGCTACATTGGCCTTTCTGAATTTGCCATTGTATGAGTGCGCAGAAGGGCCTATTCCCAAGTACTTTTCATCTTGCCAATAGGCGGAGTTATGCTGTGATTCGTAGCCCATCTGGGCAAAATTGGAGATCTCGTATTGTTCGTATCTGTATTTGGCAAGGGTTTCTACCAATAGGTCAAATTGTTCTGCAGCCAAATCTTCGTTAACGGGCTGTATGATCTCCTTTTGCAACCAATTGCCAAACGCTGTTTTGGGTTCGATGGTCAAACAATATGCCGAAATATGCTCTGGATTCAGTCTAATCATCTTTTGCAAGTCGCTCATCCAAAGCGCATGGTCATCTGCCGGTAGACCATAGATCAGGTCCATACTGATGTTCTCGAATCCTGAATCGCGCGCATCATAAAAACATTGTGCTGCTTCTTCAGCGGTATGCTGCCTGTTCATCCAGCGGAGCATGTCATCATGAAAGGTTTGCACGCCAATGCTCAGTCGATTAATGCCATTGCCATAAAGCATTTCAAGCTTTTCTTTCGTGAGATCATCGGGGTTGGCTTCAAGGGTGATTTCAGGATTGCTGCTGATGTCATATTCAAAAGAGATCAGTTTCATGATCTGTTTTAGGTGATGATCCTCTAGCAATGAAGGTGTGCCTCCACCAAAATAGATGGTTCTTACGATTTCATTTCCTAGGAAGTCACGCTGTAATTGTAATTCAGCACAGATGGCATCCACCATTTCATCGATCTGCTTGACATTTTGGGTAAAATGAAAATCACAGTAATGACAAGCTTTTTTGCAGAATGGAATATGAATATATAATCCGGCCAAAGATTCGTTAGTTTTGGATAAATGTTAGAAACATTGAGATCGTTTCGCCTGATATTATGCACCCTTATGTTATCAGCTCAGCTAGCATTTGCCCAATCTGAGCTGCAATTGCAGGTACGATCGCAAGATGCTGAAGATATCCTAAATCGCTACAAGTTCAAACAAAAGCATCCGGATTCCTTATCTGCTCAACGAACGCTCAATGAACTTATCGCCGAATTGCATAATGACGGTTACCTGCTTGCACAAATTAAATCGTCTGAGTTTAGTGAAAATGTGCTAACAGCAATTCTTGAGGTTGGACCTCCATTTCAATGGATCGCGTTGAGTGCTGGCAATGTAGATCCGCTGTTATTAAGAAAGGTGGCCTACCAAAAGAAGATCCTTCGTCCAGAACGATTCAGCTATCAGCAATTGGCAAAACTAGAGAACGACCTGCTTCGCTATGCCGAGCGCAATGGACATCCTTTTGCTTCCCTAAGGTACGACTCATTGATCATTACGGATCGGCAGATAGCAGCATCGTTGAACCTTGATCTAGGCCCTCAAATCACATTTGATTCCATACGCGTGAATGGAGAAGTGCTAAGGCGCAGATTTTTGGAGAGCTACCTAGGCATAGAGCTAGGAGACCTATATGATGAGGAGACCGTCGAGCGAAGTGTGCAGCAAATCAGAAATTTGCCCTATGTACGCTTGACAAAGTCGCCAGAGCTTAGCTTTCAGAATGAGGAAGCCACACTTTATTTTGAGCTTGAGAAACGCAGCATCAATCGAGTTGATGGAATCATTGGGTTTTTACCCCGTTCGGGTAATGATAATGGCCTTCTTGTGACGGGGCAATTTGACTTAGACCTTTACAATCCATTCCTGTCTGGTAAATACATAGGAATTCATTGGAGAAGCCCTCAGGAAAGGTCACAAAACCTCAATATGGCCTATCATCACCCGAACGCCTTCAGAAGCCCAATCTCATTCAAAGGAGAGCTAGATTTTTTGAAGCAGGACACCTCTTTTACGAAATTAGATTTCCGGGCAGATTTTGATATTCGCTTGGGTAGTGCCTCCCATATTGCTGTTTTCACGACGGTAACTAGCTCTAATTTGCTCTCTACTGATCAATATGAGAACGCTTCGGTCCTTCCCCCTTTTGCAGACATCGATCAAACGCTTTATGGTGTCGCCTTTAACAGCAACCAATTGGATGACCCCTTGCTTCCGAGGAAAGGCACAAAGGTTTTTATCAGTGCAGGCCTGGGAAATAAAAAGATCAACCCGATAGCATCCTTGCCCAACGAGCTATATGCTGGTCTCCCGTTGACTTCTGTACAATATCAAATAGATCTTGATGCACAATACTATATCGACCTCAAACCAAGGTGGAATATAAAAATCCAAGCAAATGGTGGCTGGATCAGTAATGAGAATTTATTTCAAAATGATGCTTATCGTGTGGGTGGCTTGAATACCATCCGAGGATTCGACGAGAACTTCTTTTTTGCAACCAAATACTTGGCAAATACGGTGGAAAATAGATTCTACTTTGAAAGCAACTCTTACCTCTTTTTATTTGCAGACTTTGGTTTGTTGGAAAATGTTGCTGCTGCGAAGGCTAGGGAATCTTTCATTGGCTTTGGAACAGGAATTAGTTTTGAAACACAAAGAGGAATATTCAATTTAGTTTATGCCTTGGGAACAGCTGAAAGTACAGGTCCGTTGAACGTTACTAGTTCAAAGATCCATTTCGGGTTCACAACGAGATTTTAATGGAGGAGATTCACGTACTATATAACACGCGCAGTAGTTTCATTATCATCATTGCCATGCTCATGGCAGGCTTTACGGGTATTCGGTATGCTTATGCCAATATTTTCAGGAATACGTATCAGCCAGTTGCGCTGTTCAGCTTTAAGCCCATGGCAGAGCAAGGTGCCGGTATCAAATTGCTGAGTACAGAAAACATCTTGATCACGCTTTTGCTATCGGGTAGTTTATCCTTTTCCACGCTCATTTTTGGTCGGCATTTTGGTTTCACTGATGACATCATACCCAATTCGTTTGTCGGCATTTTGTTTGCATGGTTGCTCCTGTTGGGTGCGATAGGTCTACTCTTTTTGTTGAAGTTCATCTTTTTAGCCTTGGCTGGCTGGCTGTTCGATTATCCATTGGCACAAAGTGCTCATTACCAAGAGTATCAGTCCATGAGCCATGTGTTCAATTTCTTTTTTGCTTTGACATTAGGCCTTGGCTTGATCGGTATGAGTCAGTTAAGCGATCCTTTTATGGAGGCGATGGCCTATGTGTATCTTGGGTTTTTCATTTTACGGCAGGTCATTTTGCTATTAAGACTCTATGTTAAAGGAGGATATACTATCTATTATATATTTTCTTACCTTTGCACCACAGAATTGATACCGTGGATTATTTGTATCGGAATTCTTCGGAGCAGATAGTCAAAAAGAGTTGAAAAGCAGGGAAATCTATGTCAAACAACATGCAAGAAGATAGGTTGAATGAGGTAAAAACCATTCTGGTCTCACAACCTAAGCCGGCAGATCCTAAATCACCTTATTATACATTAGCGAAGAAATACGACATCCAGATCGATTTCAGACCCTTTATTCAGGTAGATCCGATTGCAGCCAAAGAATTTAGAAAACAGAAAATTGACATTCTAAAGCATTCTGCTGTCATTTTTACCAGCCGGAATGCAGTAGATCATTTCTTTAACATCTGTAAAGACCTCAAGATAGACGTACCTGCAGACATGAAGTATTTCTGTATTTCGGAACAAACCGCTTACTATTTGCAGAAGTATATCGTGGTCAGAAAGCGCAAGATCTTCACAGGATCTCGTACAGCACAAGACCTGATAGAGATATTAAAGAAGCACAAGAACGAGAAGTATCTTTTCCCTTGTTCAAACATCAGAAAGGATGATATTCCTAAGTTTCTTGAAGACAATGGGTATGATTTTTCTGAGGCCATCATCTATGAAACAGTGGCCAGTGACCTTTCAGACTTAGACGACGTGTTATACGATGTGATTGCATTTTATAGCCCTAGTGGCATCAATAGTTTGTTTGTCAACTTCCCAGATTTCAAACAGAATGAAACGAGAATGGCTGTATTTGGGCCTACGACGGCAAAAGCTGCTCGTGATGCTGACCTTATCGTAGACATTGAAGCACCCATGCCTAATGCACCTTCGATGACTGGAGCACTTGAATTATACATTAAAAAGGCAAATAAGCTTTAAATCGAATAACCGATAAGGGCATTTTGTAGTTTGGATGTAATAAGTTTACGTCATATCAATAAATGACTTAGATTTATCGTTAACTCCATATGCCAAGAATTGCAGTTTTTGTACTAATCTTTTGTTGTTTTGAGCTGTCCTTGCGTGCTCAACAGGACGCGCAATTCACACATTATATGTACAATCAGGTTTATTTTAACCCTGCTTTTGCGGGCTTGACCAATACCAACTCCCTCATGGCAATTCATCGTTCTCAATGGTTTGGCTACGATGGAACAACCAACTCAAGTGGTGCGCCTAATACACAGTTTATCAGTTACAATGGAGTTTCTGCTCTTTGGAATGGAGGTTTCGGAGGCTACATAGTGAATGACAATTTAGGCCCCGTCAATAATTTAGAAGTACAGCTTGCGGGTTCTTACATAGTGAACCTAAGTGATCGAAGCTCTTTGACTTTTGGTCTGAAGGTGGGCTTATTTTCAAACAGCATTAATTTTGATGAAATAATTGTTGTAGATCCCAATGACAATTTAATAGGGATGTCCGGCAAAGAATCACAACTCAACCCAGATATTGGTGTCGGCTTGCTTTATCGCAACGGAAATTTTTTTGGTGGTTTGAGTGCAAATCACTTACTTCAGCCAGAATTTGATTATGGAAATGATCAAATTTCCAATCAACTAGTTCGGCACTACTACGTAATGGCGGGGTATGATTACGCTCTGAATCAAGAAGTGACCATCACACCAACTCTACTAATTAAAAATATTGGCTTTAACGAGTACAGCTGGGACATTACAGCAATCGCGAAAGTCAGGGATAGGATTTGGTTTGGTGCGGCTTACAGGGATACAGAGTCGGCAAGTGCATTAGTCGGTTATCGATTATTGCAAGATCGCTCCCTCTCTTTAGGGTATGCTTTTGACTTTATCATCAATGATGCAGCCAATAAAGAGCCGACTTCTCAAGAAATCATGTTGATTTATACATTCAGTTCAGAAGGCGGTGGAAGAAGAAAGTTGGGGAAGAATATCATAAGAACACCAAGATACCGTTACTAGAGTTACCTGAGAAGGTAAACGAAAAGCAGAAATTATGGACGCTATGCGTTTAAATAACAATAAATCTTTATTTTCAGCGCTTTATTTGGGCGTGGTGCAAATTGTACAGAGCAAATAAGACTACAAAAACTAAACTAATGAGGAAGACTTTACTGGGTCTGATGTCTTTTACCCTTTTACTAATATTCACTTCAGGGTGTAGTATGTTTGAAGGTTTTTTGGGTAATGGAGGTAAAGACCAGCAAAATTATGAGTCAGGCCAGCTGATGGGTGTTCTAGACAGGGAAGGCTGGTATCAGGAATTACCATATGGCATGGTTGAAGTTCCTGGCAACACATTCTTTATGGGGCAGGCTGATGAGGATGTGGCTGCTTCTCAAATCAATAACAATCGCCAAGTGACTGTAAGTGCATTCTTTATGGATGCAGAGGAAATTACGAATAATGAATACAGACAGTTTCTAACAGAGGTGGCCAAAATGGTAGGTGATGATGCCTGGACGGACGATGATCCCATGATCTATCAGTACCACATGGCAGGTTTAGAAACTACTGGAGCAGCTGGCAATGGCGGAGCCGGAGGTAATACAGGAATTAAACAAAGACTATTGGCTCAACTCCCAACTTGGGTGCCTAATCCTAATGTGTGGAAAGAAGAATTTGCTTACCACTACAGCTCTAGAATGCAAGAATACTATTTCGAGCATCAGGCCTTTGATAATTACCCAGTGGTAGGAATCACCTGGGACGCGGCTGATGCGTTTACAAGATGGAGAACCTATTGGCTCAACCAAAATGAGTACCTCGCCAATCAAGAAGTAGGTGGAGGGGGCTTCTTTGGTATGTTCGGCGGAAGCGATCCTGCAGGAATCCCTGAGAATCCTTCTGATGATCCTTTTTATACCCATTCTGATGTAATGAGTAGATATCCCCGTTTCCGTTTGCCAACAGAGGCAGAGTGGGAATATGCTGCAAGAGGAGGCAAAGAAATTGTCAAGTATCCTTGGGGTGGGCCTTATACAAGAAACAGAGACGGTTGTTTCTTGGCAAACTTCAAACCTGGCAGAGGTGCTTATGCCGACGATGGCTATGATTATACGGCTCCTGTCAATACATTCTTGCCCAATAATTTCGGGCTTTATAACATGTCAGGAAATGTAGCAGAGTGGTGTCAAGATGACTTCTCTCCGGTATATAATCCACTGGTATGGGATCTTAACCCGCTCTTTTTATACGATCCGGTGAGAGATGCCAACAGTCCACATTTGAAAAAGAAGGTGGTTAGAGGTGGCGCATGGAACGACATTTCGTATTACATTCAAACCGGAACGAGAACTTTTGAATACAGAGATGTTGCCTCAGCATCGATAGGATTTCGATGTGCAATGGACTATCTTGGAAAACTATAAAATTAACCAAAACGATCTTCAACCTTATATTTATCAATAAAAATGGCTGATAATAAGAATCCTAAAATGGCTCAAGGAAGTAAACCGGCACCTGCTCCGGCAAAAACAAATGTAGCCCCTACCAAAAAACCAATGGGGACAAATGAAGACAAGTCTTTCTCGTCTAAATTCTATGGTGATATCATGCCTAAGATCTATGGACTTGGAGCGGCTGTGGTAATCGTAGGAGCGATGTTTAAACTAAACGGGTGGCAAGGTGCTACTGAGATGCTTATTGTAGGTCTTGGTGTTGAAGCACTTATTTTTGCCTTTAGTGCGTTTGAACCAAAGGCTACTGACTACACAAAGTTGCTGTATGAAGGGTCTCCTAAAACTGATGCAGGCAAGAATAGCGATGATGATATTTCTTTCAAAAAATTGCTTCAAGAAGGCGCAATGAGCAAAGAAGATATTCAGAACCTAAAATCTGGGTTCAACAGTTTAGCAACGAATGCGAAAGAGCTGTCTTCTATGTCAAGTGCCTCAGTGGCAACTAATGAGTATGCTCAGAACGCAAAAAGTGCAGCGAGTTCACTAGCAAAGATCGGTCAATCAACAGATGCAGCGGCAGGAGCTTTCGCTGAAGTAGCGACAACAGTAAAGTCTTCTGGTACAAACCAAGGACAGTTGAAACAAGCGACAGAGCAGTATTATGGAGAACTGAATAAAGCAACCGAAGGGCTTAAATCAATGACAGCGATGTATAAGTCAGAGTTTGCTGATTCAGAATCAGTTAAAAAATATTTCGAGGCTTACATGAAAAACATGGAAACGGCCATCGAAGGCGCGACGAAGAGTTCGGCAGAGATGAAGAAATTCCAGACGCAGCTGACAGAGTTGAATTCAAATGTAAGTGCATTGAATAAAGTATATGGCAGCATGCTTTCTGCCATGAAACAAGGATAATCTTAAAGAGTTAGAAAATGGCTGGCGGAAAAGAAACCCCAAGACAAAAGATGATCGGCATGATGTACTTAGTACTGACTGCTCTTCTTGCTCTGCAGATTAAAGATACGGTGCTGGAAAAGTTTGTATTGATTGAAAATGGTTTGAAGGAATCAAACGTTGCCATTTTTGATTATAATCAAGCGATTTTGGCTGACATCAAGGGAGATGTCGCAAACCAAGGGAGTAAGGAAGGTGACCAAGCGGTAGCTAAAGCCGCAGAGAATATTCGAAACTATACCAATGGTTTGATTCAGGATATTGAAGCGCTGAAAGATGAAGTTGGCCGGGTATCCTCTGGTTCTCAAAACCGTGATGATTATTACACGCGTTCGGTACTGAAGAAATATGAGCCTCAATCAAACCTGATGGTCAATCAGAAAAAAGCTGAGGAGCTGAAGGAATGGTTAGATAACTATCCAACACAAGTGAATGCTGTTATTGCTTCCTTAGGAAAAGGAGTAATGGATCAAGAGTGGGCACAAAGCTTGGCAATCAAAGCGGAGGATATTGAATTTTATTCAAATAATCCTGAAGCCTTGAAAGACGACTATGCGCATTTCAATTTCTATAAAGCGCCATTGGCCTCAGTATTGGCACAATTGACGTTTTATCAAAATCAGTTGTACAGTAAAGAATCAGAGGCGTTGAACTATGTAGCTGATCTGATCGGTTCAGGTGTTACCGTTGCCCCAGGAGATGTACCTGATCTAGGAGGCTTAGCTCCAGTCGCTGCTGCTGAAAAGGAAGAAGTAAATGAGCCTGCAGAAAACACAAGTGCGCCTACAGCTTCTCCAAATAGAAATTCGGGACCAAGCGCTATTCCACAAGAGGATATGCTTAAAAGAGCGTTCCAGGGGATTGATTATGCACAGGCTGTCGTATTAGCAAAAAGTAACACCGTGACTGCAGGATTGGATTTTGAAGCTGAGGCTTTCTTGACCTTGGGTAACTCTGCATTGAGGCCGACCGTCACTAGAAATGGTCAAGATGTTGAGGTTGTGAATGGAAGAGGCGTAATCAGCTTTAAAGCGAGTGCTAGTCCTAATGAGTACGATGCGAATGATTTGGCTAAAAAGTCATTTGAGCTTGAAATCTCTGCAAAAGATGGTAGCGGTGGTGATGTCACAAGAACAAAAACACATGAGTATTATGTTGCTCGTCCAGTGATTGAGGTTGTGGCTAAATCAGTGCAAGCATTGTACAGAGATTGTGCTAATAATGTAACGATTAATGTTCCAAGTTTGGGTGCTTCTTATTCACCAAGTTTTCGCATGACCGGAGGTACTTTTACTGAAGGAGCGGGAAAAGGAGAAATTCAGATTGCTCCCGAAGGTAACGAAGCCGCGATTCAGGTATATAGTTCTGGTCTTGCCATTGGAACAAAGACATTCCCAGTACGTTCTGCTCCTGCACCAGAAGTCGACGTGCTAACGAATGGTCAGCCATATGATCCCGAGACAGGTTTTTCAGGTTCATTGAACGACCTCTCTTTTGCATTCAATGTGGATGCTGATTGGAAAGAGTCTTTTCCTAACGATGCTTCTTTCTTAGTGTCTAAGGGACAGATTTTGATTCAAAGAGGATCTTCAGTTGCAGCGAGAGTAAACATTGATTCTCCTGATGCCATATTCAGTATGGGTCAATATAGAAATTTATTGACATCAGGGGCGAATGTTATTGTGAAGGTCGAAGAGATCGTGAGAATTAACTTTGAGGGTAAGCAAATAAAATCACCAAAGTTCTTTAACGCCACGATCCGTATAAATTAATAGAATATGAAGCGTTTACTTTTATCTCTCTTTTGTTTGATGCCAATCGCATTATTTGGATTTCAAGATCCTCAAATTGGTGCTGGAAGCTCAGGCAATGGCTATATGGATATTTTGAAAAGAGCGAAAGATGAGGTAAGAGCGGATACAGCAGGGAATGTGGTCGGTATCGCCAATTTGGCAAGCTACGGAAGACAAAACGACACGTCTTCTGTTCGGCCAATCAGAGAGTCTGACGTCATGTTTAAGGTGCGTCTCTGGTCGAAGATTAATTTCAATGAAAAGATCAATGCGAACTTTATTTCTACCCAAAGCGATATCATCAAACTGATCTATGAAGGAGTTCAGGCGTATTATGATGCGGGTGCCCCGACGGCTGGTGATGGGCTTCAACTATTGTTAAACGAAGGTGCGGTTATTGTGCCTTATAATGACAAGGATGTAGAAGGAAGTGTCGGCTATGAGAAGAGTAAGTTTGTTGAAAAGACGCCGCTTACAAAAGCTGAATTTGACAAATCGCTCGAGAATCAAGAGTTTACTCGACAAAACTTTGATGAAGGTAATAATGAAGCTACCTGGACATCAAAAGTACGTGCTGATTCAAAGTATAGAGATCTGTTGAGTAATCCGACCGCCTTGAGAGAGAAGGCACAGGAGTTGTTCTTGGCTAATCAGGATAGTACGTTTAGGGCAAATGCGTACAACCCATTGTCAGGAGCGAAGATGGATCAATTGCTAATCGAGGAGGATTTACTTTTCGATAAGAATCACTCGTTGCCGGTTTGGGATATCATTTCGGTGACCGTGTTTAGTCCATCGACAAGCCCTAGCCAAGAAGGCTTATTCAAAATAGAATATGCCCAGCTGAAAAAATACATCGAAAAGGTATATAACGAGTCAAATGCTGAGAGAGCCTTCTGGTTCAATACCGGAAATCCGGGCAATAAGTCTTTGAGTTTTGCAGATGCCATCGATAAACGATTATTCAATGCCTATATCGTTTCTGTTGAAAACGTGGGCAATGAAGACATCTTGGGTAGCTTTGCTCAATCAGACGAATACAACGCCTTGTTATTTGCTGAAAAGATTAGACTTCAGTTACTTGAAAGAGTACATAATCTCTGGGAGTATTAATGGAAAAAGATAATATCTAGTGTTAGAGAAAAGGAGGCTTAGGTCTCCTTTTTTTGTTGGAAGTAAGTGGTAATGAGTCTTGCCCTAGATTCTCCAACATGAGTAGCCAGTTCCTCTTCACTTGCGGCCTCAATTTTACGCATCGTTTTATACGTTTTCATGAGCTGATCCACTGTCACTCGTCCTACCCCTTTGACACTTTCTAATTCAAAATTGAAACTATTCTTACTTCTCAAATCACGATGGAAGGTTATGGCAAAGCGGTGAGCTTCGTCTCTTAATTTTTGTATCAGCTTTAAGGATTCTGATTTTTTATCGATGTGCAATGGGAAAGAGTCTTCCGGAAAGTAAAGCTCTTCCAGGCGCTTGGCAATGCCGATGATGGGTATTTCACCATATAGATCGAGGCTACGCAGGGCATCACAAGCCGCATTGAGTTGGCCCTTACCCCCATCAATAACAATGAGTTTTGGTAAATCCTCTCCTTCTTCCATCAATCGTTTATACCTTCTACCAACCACTTCTTTCATAGAGCCAAAATCATCTGGGCCAATGACGGTTTTGATCTTGTAGTGACGATAGTCTTTTTTTGAAGGTCTGCCCATTTTGAAGCAAACCATTGAAGCGACAGGGTTGGTGCCTTGGATGTTGGAGTTATCAAAGCATTCGATATGCGTGGGTAGTTCTTTTAGCTGAAGGTCTTGTTGAAGTTGCTTTAATACGCGATTTCCTTTGTCTTTTACATGCTCTAGATTTTCATACTTCTCTTTTCGAGCGAAAAGGGCATTCTTCAACGAGAGCTGAATGAGTTTCTTTTTATCTCCGATCTGAGGAACAGATAATTTGAAGCCTTCTTGTTCCAAATCAATGGTGACATTGGTGAGCACTTCTTTGGCGGTGCTTTGGTATTGGTCGCGCATGTCGACCATCACTAGCACCAAGACATCGGCATCCGGCTCATTCAACTTTTTCTTTACCTCTGAGGTGATGCTAAGGTTGATGGTGCCGTTTTTGATGCGCAAGTAATTCACGAAGGCAAACTTTTCGTCTGACTTGATAGTGAACACATCCAGATCGGTCAATTTTGGACTGACTACAATTGAACGAGATTGGAATCTATCCAAAAGCTCGAGCCGCTCTTTACATTTTTGCGCCAGTTCAAACTCGAGTTGTTCAGCCGCATGTTGCATTGCCTCTTTAAAATATTGCTTCGGAATACTGAGGTTTCCTTTTAAGATATTCCTGGCCTGATCAATGTCTTTTAAGTAATCTTCTTCTGTTTGTAAGCCTTCGCAAGGGCCTTTACAATTACCGATATGATATTCTAGGCAAACTTTGAATTTTCCTTTGCCGATGTTTTCTTCAGAAAGATCATACCGACAAGTGCGGAGCATAAAGATGTTATTGATCAAGCGCAATACATTGTTCATGGCTTTCACATTGGCGAAAGGGCCAAAATATGTCCCTTGCGAAGGGATCATTTTTCGCGTACTGTAGATTCTTGGAAAACGCTCATTAGAAAGACAGATGTAAGGGAACGTCTTGTCGTCTTTCAATAGGATATTGTATTTCGGCTGATTTTGCTTGATGAGGTTGTTTTCAAGCAATAAGGCGTCGAATTCTGAATTGACAATGGTGATGGCGATGGTATGGATTTCAGAAACTAGCCTGCGCGTTTTACGGCTAATGTCTTTTTGTTTCGTGAAATAGCTCGATACCCGCTTCTTTAACGACTTCGCCTTTCCCACATAGATCAATACATCATTTTCATTGAAGTACTGATAAACTCCAGGCTGATCGGGAAGCTTGTTGAGATCTTTTGGTTTGAGCTTTGTGACCTGCATAGGTCGAAATTAAAAAATATCATCATCAAAAATGATGGTATTTGTGGTATCTGTTGGGCTCGCGATCTGTTCAAAGAGTGCACAGTCTATTTCCATGTTCAGGTCACTAGGTCGTTGGAATAGTGTTTTTTCAAAGCCAATGGTACTGTCGGCATAGACCTTCTGCATGAATAGCCCTACAATGGGTAGCGCCGTTCTTGCACCTTGTCCATCAGGCCAAGAACTAAAGTGAATCGCTCGATCATCTCCACCAACCCAAGCGCCTGTCACCAATTCATTGGTGACAGAAACAAACCAGCCATCCGAGGCATTTTGAGTGGTGCCTGTTTTGGCGCCAATGCTGTTTTTTTCCTGCTCGCGGTCGACTAAACCATACATCCATTGTAGTCTAGCACCTGAACCGCTTTTAACCGTTTCTTGCATCATGTTCAGCATGATATAGGCTACGTCTTCACTCACCGCTCGTTTCTTTTTTGGAACATGTCGGTAGATCTCATTTCCAAAACGATCTTCAATGCGATCGATATAATAAGGCTCGATGTGTGTTCCCTCGTTAGCAAATGTGCCATAGGCACCGACTACTTCTTCGAGAGATACATCTTCTGTTCCTAAGGCTATGGAATAATATGGAGGAATTGGGCTTTTGATGCCTAAGCGCTTCGCCATGTTCACTACTTTTTGAGGTTTTACAATATCCATAACTCGGGCGGTGATCGAGTTCACCGATTTGGCCATAGCGAGTTTTAAGGTGAGTTCATCTCCGCTGAACCTGCCTTCCGCATTCTGTGGAAACCAAGGCTCATCTTGTCCAGGAATGTCGATGGTAATGGCTTCATCCTTGAATGTGAAGCATGGAGAATAGCCCTGCTCAATTGCGGCGGCGTAAACAAAGGGTTTAAAAAGTGAACCGGGTTGCCTTTTGGCTAACCTCACATGATCAAACTTAAAATGTGTGTAGTTTACTCCACCTACCCAAGCACGAATGGCACCAGAATTTGGGTCTGTTGCCAAGAAACCTGCCTGTAGAAACTGCTTGTAATACATCAATGAATCCATTGTGCTGAACAAGGTGTCTCGATCTCCCTTCCATGAAAAGACTGTCATCTCCTTTTTTAGGTTCATGTAATGATCTATAGAATCAGTCTCTTCTCCGTACTTTTCTACTAGGTTTCGATACGCGGGGAGCCTTGGTACGATGAAATCGTTTAAGAAGTCATTCATATCTCGCCCTTTGCCATCGATCCAAAGACTACGTTCTTCTGCTAGGAAGATCGAATCAAATCTTGCCTGAAGAGGTCGCATGGCGCTGTCCATGGCTTCTTCGGCATATTCTTGCATTCGAGAGTCGATGGTGGTGTAAATACGAAGCCCATCACCATATAGATCGTAACCCAATGTGCTGGCAAGTTCTCTTAATTCCTTTCGAGCTTCTTCTCTAAAATATTGCGCCAGTCCTTGGTTTTGGTCTTGTTGACGGAAATTTGTTAGATCGATCGCTGTGTTCTTTAAGCTATCATAGGCATTTTGTGCTAAGAAATCATATTTAACCATTTGGCTCATTACGATATTTCTTCTCTCTTGGGAGTTTTCAGGGTTAATGTCAGGCCGGTAGGTAGTCACGCCTTTCTGCATGCCTGCGAGCACTGCAGCTTCTTCCACCGACAGCTCATTAGGTAGCTTGCCGAAGTAAGTTTTCGCAGCAGCTTTAATACCAAAGGCGTTGTTGCCAAACTCTACTGTATTGTAGTACATGGCCATGATCTCTTCTTTGGTATATGACCGTTCCAATCTTACGGCGAGGATCCATTCTTTTGTTTTGTAGATCAGTTGGTCCAATACGCCAATTACCCCTTCTAATGATCCTTTTTCTTCATCTCGCATGACCCTTGTCTTGAAAAGGTTTTTGGCCAATTGTTGGCTAATGGTACTTCCACCACCTCGCTGGTTGAAAGTCAGCACACCAAAGGCTACACGAAACATAGAAGGAAGGTCTATTCCTGAATGTTCATAAAAACGAATGTCTTCTGCGGCAAGAAGCGCATGTTGTAAGTTTTCTCCCAATTCATCATAAGTCACGGGCTTACGGTTATCTCGGTAATAACCAGAACCCAATTGCACGCCGTCGATGGTGTAAACAATAGAAGTGAGGTTTTGCTTAGGGTTCTCCAACTGCTGATAGCTTGGCAATGGGCCAAACCAATTATTGATGTTGTTACTGACCGCCCATAGGTATACTGGAAACCCAATAATTCCGAGCACAAAGAAAACCCAGATCAGTCGAATGACTAATTTGAGCTTCAGTTTTTGAGTGAGTTGTACGGCCATACTTATGGATTATTCTATTGATAGAATTTTTTATTGAACTCAAGATAATCTTCTAATCTCTTGCTTTGGAAGAGCATGGTAAAATTATCTCTTGAAATTGCAAAATTATGAAAAAATGGGTCGGATTGGCTTTCTCTTTTATTTAACGCTTCTGTTAAGGCTAAATTATATGTCATGGATGCAGATTTTGTTTTGAATGAATTCACAAACATAATTCCGCTCTGCGCCTCATTATCAAAATTCATGAAGCCTACAGAAAGCCGTTGACGATCAAAATTTTCTGAATTGAAGGACTCGATGAATACTTTCAGTTCTTCAGGATCTGTGAGCTCAAGACTGAACGTTACGGCGACCAGGTGTAACTGCTTAAAGTCCTCGCTAAATTCAAAATCATCATCCAACACGATATCATTTTTGGCAGGGTTCACGGTATTCAATAACTCTTGTGCATAGGCATGTAACTCTCCTTCCGGATACTTTGCCGAGAATTCTTGAAGGGCTTTTTCATAAGAGAATAAGCCTTCTGTTCGCCCTTTGATGATGGCGGCTAACAATTCTACATTTTGCAAGAAATCCACATCTTCAAAATCAGCTAGTGCTTGACGAATCATTTGGTCGGCCTGAACATAATTGCCTTGATCATAGGTATAGTAGATTTGCTCATAAACCTGCTGTAGCGCTTGGTTCCGCTGTTCCTTCTCGACTAAATAATTGGGGTTGATCAACAATTTTGCAATCAGACTGTCTGGGTAGTCTTCAATGATCGTTTCTTTGTAACCTATGGCTTGATTGACGTTTTTCTGTTCATTTAGTGTGTACAGGGCATAGAGTGCCTCTAGGCGCAGTTGGGTCCTTGGGTAGCGAGAGAGTAGGGACAAATAAGCCTCTTCAGAGAGGTCTTCTCTTTCCAAACCAAAACGATAGATCCGTCCACACTCAAAAAGTGATTGTGCGATCGCTAAGTTTAATTGCGTTTTTTCCTCTTCTGTTCGAGGAACGGAAGCTAAAAGCGCTTGTTTTTGCACTGCCCGATCATCATCTTCTGGAGCTGCTTCTTGCTCTTCAACAGCTGCCTCCTCCGCTTGTTCTGCTTGGGTGTCATTGGAGATGCCAATCGTCGTTTTTTGCGATCTTCGCCAATCATCGGCTAAGGGTCTATTGCCCCAGTTTTTCTGAAATTCTTGTTGCCCTTGGCCAACGGCAACAATATTGTAAAAGTACCACGTACCGTCAGTGGGCTGGTCTGTGTCTGCACCTGAATCGATCACCGCATTTGCCCCTGCGAATGAGTTCTGCCGTTGGTTTGCTCTTTTCCTCGCGGCAGCTTTTTTTGCTTCTTCTTTGTCTAAGTACTGATCTAAAAAGGCATCAAGCTGAATATCACTGAGTTCAGAAAGCGCCAACAGGCTGTCATTTTTATCAATCACATTCAGCTCTTTGACCAGTTCTTTTAAGACCTCTTGTCGTTTAACGATTCGCTCGTAGCCTGGTTCGTCTTCCGGCAGTTTCATGATGGTACTATCATAATAAGTACTGGCGTATCGATAATTTTCAAACTCATCATAATAGATCTGTGCGATTCTGAGGCTAGCCAGGCCTTGCGTTCTCGGATTAGGCTGCTCAACGTCAAGCGCTCTTAAATAATTGGTGATGGCTCTCTGATGTTCTTTTCGGCGCTGCTCGAGTCGCCCCATGGAGTAATAGATCTTATCTTGGTACTCTGCATTCTTACCGTCTTTCAAGAGTTTTTCATAAAACGCATAGGCTTTTTCTACATCACTGTCATTCCGGATGTCGGTTACCCCCATTTTGCGAAGTTGCGTATGAAAAAGGAGTTCGTAGGGAGGGCTTCCTTTGATCGCTTGATTGTAATAAGCGAGTGCATTTGAAAAGTCTCCTTCTCTTTCCGCCAACTGCCCAAGAATAAAGTAAGCTCTTCCTTTAGGGTCTTTCTCTGGGATATACTGGGCTACCGCTGCTAAGTCTTCTCGCATTAGGTCCGTTTCCCCTAGTCGTTGATGTAGAAAAGCCTGCTGTAATTTATAATCAATGGCATTTTCAACCGTCAGGTTCTCTTTATCTATGTAGTCCATCACCTCGTTGGTCAGCTCGATTTCGCCCATATCCATATAGGTACGCATCAGTAAAATGAGGGCCTTTTGACGTGTAGGCGCGTCGTCAGATTTGTTATACACGTATTGAAAGGTTTCGACGGCAAACTGAAACTCGGCGCGCAGGTATCTGATCTTACCAATGACCAAATAGTTGTCGTCGACCCAGTCGCTTGTGGGGTACCATTCAATTACCTGAGAGCTTTTTTTGAATGCCTCGTCTAACTTTTCTTTGTTTCCCTGTATTGTGGAAGAATCAATGTCAGGGTAGATTTTAAGCAGGTCGTTGAAGTTGTATGCATAGGCCTCCTCAATGTCTTGATATACTTCATTGATGAACTCATTTGCATAAAAGTAGCCGTTGTAGCGAGCATTGATGTTTTGGTAGGCTTTGGTGCCGCAACCTGCTGAAAGCAATAACAGTAGAAGGAGAACAAAGAGAATATGGGAGCTATGATTTCGCAAAAGTAGTTTAATGACAAAAACTCAACGAAATTAGTGAGCTATTCATACAATTAAAGATGCATTCTTACTTTTTAAGGAAAAAATTTATTCATTTTAGGCAATAGTTTTGGCGAAATTTAAAAAGACCCTTTCTAATTGGCTCAATGCCCGACATAATCTGATCATTCAGAATGAGGAAAATTTTTCCGAAAAGGCAACGTATAAGCTCACCTATGCCAAAATTATCTTTTTCGCCTTTTTGGTGTTTTTACTCTTGATGACGCTGTCATTTTATTTGGTGAATACTGTGTTAAAGCAGTGGTTCGATCCACGATACACTGCTCAACAGAATAGAATAGAGCTCGTTGAAATGAGGCAATCACTGGACTCTTTGGCAACGGAGCTGGATGAGCGAGACAATTATATCCAAAACATCAAACGCATATTATCAGGAGAGACGGAAGAACCGATGATTGAAGAGTCTCGTCCCCCTGTTTTGGAAGGTGAACCAAATGAGCGATATGCACAGATCGATTCATCGTTTAAATCAGAGTTTGAAACAGGTGGAGACTTTTTGTTGACGGCCATCAACGATAACCTTGAGCTTCGCGAGGTCTACTTCTTTTCTCCGGTCAATGGCTATAATATCTCAGCTCCTTTCGATCCGGTCAATGAACATTTTGGCATTGATGTATTGAGTAGAAAAGATGAGCCGATCAAAAGCATAGCGGATGGCACCGTAATATTTGCAGATTGGACCCAAAATGACGGTTATGTGATTGCGGTGCAACATAGTCAAAACTTGATATCGGTATACAAGCATAATTCGAATCTGACCAAAGAGTCAGGGGATATTGTGAGTGCGGGAGAGATTTTGGCTATTATTGGGAGTACGGGCGAAAGAACGTCTGGTCCTCATCTCCATTTTGAGCTCTGGTATGATGGGGCTCCGGTGAATCCTGAGGAGTTCATCTCATTCTAATTTTAGCTATATTCGCAACATGTTCGCTAAAGACGAAAAAAATAGTGCAGTGGAGCTTTCCAATATTTCCAACATCATTGGAAAAGACACAACCTTAGACGGTAGTATGGCGTCTTCGGGGAATGTCCGTGTCGAAGGCAAAGTAAGTGGGGATGTTAAAGCCAAAGCGAAATTTGTGCTTGGTGAAGCGGGGGTCATTAGAGGCAATGTTGTTGCTCGATCGGCTGAAATTGCCGGACGCATTGAGGGCAATATTGAGATCTCGGAGGTGCTTACCTTGCGTCCTTCCGCTGTGATCAATGGCGACATTCTCACCAACAAATTGGTTGTTGAACCCGGAGCAACCTTTAATGGAGGCTGTCGAATGGGGCATCTTGCCAAAGAAATTGAAATAGCGCTTCCTGAACGTGCCAGCGAAAAAGTCTTCAAAAGAGCCTAAAGAGCAAGCTAATTCCTTTCTCAAATATTCTCAGTTGGGTCTACAACTATTCATTACCATTGGTATTTGCGGATATCTTGGCTATGTCATGGACGAGAAGTGGAGAGATGGATCTGCCTTATGGGTCATCATCATGGTGTTGCTAGGTTCTGGTGGTGCACTTTTTCATCTGTATCGGTCCTTGCCGAAAGATTGAGTACCGAATACTTGAGTCAAGCCTGAGGCCCATGGTTTTAGAAGGCCTTGATTACTGATATCTCTGAACTTTGCACTAGCATCTACCACCGAAAAGGCTACCTTTGCGGCATGAAAAGTCTGACCAGGCAAATCATGGAGTCTTTGATCTTCTCCATTGCCTTGACACTTCTTATTTTGGCCTTGACCTTTATTCCTGGAGCTGAGCGATTTATCCATGCGCAGATCTGGGGAATTCTTATTTTCTCAGCCCTTTTAGGTGTCTTAGTTGCGGGTATCGCAGCTTGGGGAATGAGCACCTTTGATGCGCAATCAAGGCCCAATATTTTCCTTGGATTGACGGTGCTGCGTATGCTACTGAGCATGGTTTTTATCGGCATTGTCATTTTCTCAGGAGTGGAGGAACGGATCCTCTGGGTGGCAGACTTTTTTGGGGTTTATTTATGCTACTTAGTATTTGAAATACTAAGCATTCTATCTAACTTGCGCGCGATTTCGGCAGAGGGCGAAAAACCATGATGAAAGAAAGACGAACTTACAAACTCAATTTACTGATCATAAGTGCTTTAATCGCACTTTTCAGTTTTACAAACAGTTCAAGTGTTTTTGCTGCTTCGGGCAGTGGAGAAGAAGGCGAAGGAGAGGAGAGCAAGACCGAGTTCATCATGCACCACATTGCTGATGATTATCAATGGCATATCGTCACCCTTGGGCACACGCACGTCACCATTCCTTTACCTGTCATTATTTACGATTATGAGGAAGGGTTAAAAGTGTTCATGTCATCTAGTTTTTACGACGAAGACCACGAACCCATTGCACATGGCGGCTTTATGATTGATCATGGAAAATTGATCAAAGTAGGTGCGGAGCATAACGATCCTGAACATGCTGAAACTGTGAAAGAACATCATGGAGAGGGTGCTGAAGGGATGCATGAAGCGCATGCAGAAGATGACGAGCACGCAGGTTCTACTGCAGGCTTTCTAGATATTTCGATCACAAAAAATGTTGCGTCATTGATTCTCAGCATGGTTTTATTGTTTGCTGTTTTCTTTGCCGTTGCAAAGGGCTATAAAAAAGGTGTTTCTGCTCCGAAAGGAATTCAAACGTTCTTTGAGCCCATCATTGTGTTCATTAGAGACGATATTGCGAAGACGAACATTGGTATTGATAAGTATGAGCGTTTCATGCCCTATTTATTGACCTTATTCTTCTTTATTCTATTCAATAACCTCATGGGCTTAACGCCAGGCGCCGCAAACCTTTCCGGTAACATTGCAGTCACCTTGTGTTTGGCTTTATTTACTTTTTTCATTACTCAATTTAACGGTAGAAGAGCCTATTGGGGTCATATTTTCTGGACACCTGGTGTACCGCTTCCGTTAAGACCTATCATCATGTTAGTTGAGGTGATTGGTATTTTTACTAAGCCGATTTCGTTGACGCTTCGTTTGTTTGCTTCTATTACGGCAGGACACATCGTGGTATTGAGCATCATCGGATTAGGATTCATTTTAAATAGTTTGGCGGTTGGTGTTGTAGGAACCTTGTTCTCTACCATCATTACGCTTATAGAGATAATTGTTGCTTTGATTCAGGCTTATGTCTTTACATTGTTTTCTTCAATGTATATAGGACAGGCTGTTGATGACGGGCATCACTAGTTAGAACCATTGTTTCATTCATTAATAAACAAATTATGTTATCTATTTTATTAACAGCTGGTTATGCCCTAATGGGAGCCGGTATTGGTGCTGGTCTTGTTGCAATTGGCGCAGGCCTTGGTATCGGAAAAATTGGTGCTGCCGCTATGGAAGGTATGGCACGTCAGCCTGAGGCTGCAGGTAAATTGCAGTCTGGTATGTTGATCATTGCTGCCTTGATCGAGGTAATTGCGCTTTTTGGCGTTGTTGCTTGTTTCTTGTTGGCTGTAAACGGCGACATCGTAGCTGCACTTTAATTGATTTGAATGTACTTCCGCTTTGCATTAGGCAGGCGGAAGGCATTCACTTTAAAACTTAGAAACATGGATTTATTAATACCAGACGTAGGTTTATTTATTTTCCAAACTGTAGCCTTTTTGATCCTATTGGTCGTTTTGGGCAAGTTTGCTTGGAAACCCATTCTTTCTGGACTGAAGGAAAGAGAGGAAACCATTGAAAATGCTTTGCTTGCTGCAGAGCAAGCGAAAAATGAAATGAAGGCTCTTCAAGCCGATAACCAAAAGTTATTGACTGAGGCTAGAGGCGAAAGAGATCAAATGTTGAAAGAGGCAGTAGCGACAGCAAACGCCATCAAAGAAGATGCGAAAGAAGAAACTTCTAAGATTGCTGCAAAGATGATCGAAGAGGCTAAAGCTTCCATTGAGAATGAAAAAAGGGCAGCTTTGGCAGATGTGAAAAGCACTGTTGCGGCATTGTCTCTTGAGATAACAGAAAAGATCCTGAAAAAAGAATTGTCTGACGAAAAAGCGCAGAAAAGCCTAGTTGAGGATTACATTAAAGAATTGAACTTAAACTAATTCTGACGAATGTCTGAATATAGAATTGCTTCTCGTTATGCGAAATCACTGCTATCCTTAGCAGTAGAAAATGGCAAGTTAGAAGAGGTGCATAGCGATATGCAGCTCTTGAGTCAACTGGCTGCAGAAAACAGAGACTTTGAGTTGATGTTGAAAAGCCCAGTGGTTTTGCATCAAAAGAAATTGGCTATTCTCAATAAAGTGTTTACTGGCAAAGTAGATGCTATGAGTTTGTCCATCTTTCAATTGTTGACCAAGAAACATAGAGAAGAATACTTGCCTTTGATCGCACAAGAGTTCCACCATATGTACAACGATCATATGGGAATAGCGGAGGCAACAGTGACCACGACATATGTTCTTGACAAAAAGTCGAAAGAGGCTTTTGAAGATGTGGTCAAATCAATAACGAAAAAGAAAGTAGAATTAACAGAAGTGGTTGATGAGTCGTTGATCGGAGGCTTTGTGCTGAAGGTTGGAGACCGTCAGATCGATGACTCTGTCAGCTCAAGATTGAAAGCGCTCAGAGTTGAATTTTCAAGAAACCACTATCAAAAAGCATTTTAAAAAATAACTGATCATAAAATGGCAGATGTAAGACCTGATGAAGTATCAGCAATATTGAGAGAACAACTCTCAAACTTCAAATCTGAAGCCGAACTCGAAGAAGTTGGTACAGTATTGCAAGTAGGTGACGGTGTCGCTAGAATCTATGGACTTTCTAATGCTCAGTCTGGTGAGCTCTTGGAATTTGATAATGGGTTGAATGCCTTGGTATTGAACCTTGAAGAAGACAATGTCGGTGCTGTATTGCTCGGTGAGTCTTCTGAGATCAAAGAAGGAGACACGGTAAAGAGAACGGGCCGTATCGCTTCGATCAATGCTGGTGAAGGCATGGTAGGTCGTGTGGTAGATACATTGGGGAACCCAATTGATGGTAAAGGGCCAATCGAAGGTGAAACTTTCGAGATGCCGCTTGAGCGAAAAGCGCCAGGTGTTATTTATCGTCAGCCGGTAAATGAGCCACTTCAAACAGGTATTAAAGCGATCGACGCTATGATTCCGATTGGTAGAGGTCAGCGTGAGTTGGTGATTGGTGACCGTCAAACGGGTAAAACAGCCGTTGTGATCGATACCATCATTAACCAAAGAGAATTTTACGAAGCTGGAGAGCCAGTATTCTGTATCTACGTAGCGATCGGTCAAAAGGCTTCTACTGTAGCTGGTGTGGTTGCGGCATTAGAAAAAGGTGGTGCAATGGACTACACAGTAGTGGTTGCTGCTTCTGCTTCTGACCCTGCCCCTATGCAGTTCTTTGCTCCATTTACAGGTGCTGCCATTGGTGAATTCTTTAGAGATACAGGACGTCCTGCATTGGTGGTTTATGATGACCTTTCTAAGCAAGCGGTTGCTTATCGTGAGGTATCTCTTCTATTGAGAAGACCTCCGGGACGTGAGGCTTATCCTGGTGATGTATTCTATCTTCACTCAAGATTATTGGAAAGAGCCGCAAAGGTGAACGATAACGACGACATTGCTTCGGCGATGAACGACTTGCCTCCATCTTTGAAAGGAAAAGTAAAAGGTGGTGGTTCATTAACGGCCCTACCGATCATTGAGACGCAAGCGGGTGACGTTTCAGCTTATATTCCAACGAACGTGATCTCCATTACTGATGGACAGATTTTCTTGGAAACTAACTTATTTAACTCTGGTGTGCGTCCTGCGATCAACGTGGGGATCTCTGTATCACGAGTTGGAGGTTCTGCTCAGATCAAGTCAATGAAGAAAGTATCTGGTACGTTAAAGCTTGACCAAGCCCAGTTCCGTGAACTAGAAGCATTTGCCAAGTTCGGTTCTGATCTTGATGCTGCTACGCAATTGACGATCGATAGAGGTAGAAGAAACCAAGAAGTATTGAAACAAGCACAGTTCTCACCAGTTCCGGTTGAAGAGCAAGTAGCTGTTATTTACGCTTCTACAAAAGGATTGATGGATAGAGTACCTGTTGAGAAGGTAAAGGAATTCGAATCGGAATTCTTAACCATTTTGAGAACAAGTCATGCGGATGCTTTGGCGAATTTCAAAGCGGGTAAGTTAGATGAGTTTGCTACCTCAACATTAGAAAAAGTAGCGAAAGAAGTTTCTGCTAAGTATTAATTAACGGCTTCGGCCCATTGAACTAGCTTATGGCAAGCTTAAAAGAAGTAAAAGAACGAATCAAATCAGTCTCCTCGACGCAGCAGATCACGAAAGCCATGAAAATGGTGGCCGCTGCCAAGTTGAGAAAGGCGCAAGACAGAACGGTTCAACTGAGACCTTACTCGCAAAAGTTAGGTGCAATTTTGGCCAACGTGAGTTCAGGGACGGATGAAGGCCTTGATACCTACGCGGCTGAAAGAGAAGGTGGAAAAATTCTGATCGTTGCGGTTTCCTCTGATCGAGGGCTCTGTGGTGCGTTCAATTCCAACGTATTTAAAGGCGTGAAAGCACTGATGGCGAATCATGAGCTGAGTTCAGCTGATGTAGACATCATGCCGGTAGGCAAGAAAGCGTTCGATTTCTTTAGAAAGAATGGTTTCAACCTGGTTGATTCGTATTGGGATGTATTTGGTGACTTGACATTTGAAAAGGTTCGTGAGGGTGCTGAGCATGCGATGGAGGCCTTTGTTAATGGAGATTATCATAAAGTGGTGATCGTTTATAACGAGTTTAAGAATGTTGCCACACAGATCGTGAGAACAGAGCAGTTTTTGCCAATTCTTGAAGTACCTAAGGCCGAAGGTGAACTCTCAAACGCCGATTACATTTATGAGCCGTCAAAGGAGTACATCATTGAGGAGCTGATTCCAAAGTCGTTGAAGATCCAATTCTATAAGTCAATTCTTGAATCTAATGCTTCAGAGCATGGCGCAAGAATGACAGCAATGGGTAAAGCGACAGATAATGCTGGTGAGTTGTTGAAGGAACTTAAATTGACCTATAACAGAACCCGTCAGGCGGCCATTACCAAGGAGATCCTCGAGATCGTCGGTGGTGCGGAAGCTTTATCTTCAGATAACTAAGAGAAAGAAATCATTTCTGATAAATTTAACCCTGATCCCGATTAATCGAGATCAGGGTTTTTTTATGCTCAAGCTCATTCATTTCATACAAAACCTAAGCATTGATATCACGGCAGGGGCAGTGATCATGACCTTGTTCATTGCCAAGGTATTTGGCGTGGAACTGACCTTGCCCATGGTGCTTGGCCTATCCATTGCCATTTGGCTCATCTATACGGTTGACCATTTGTTTGATGCGAGAAAGTCAAAAGAAGGGCCAACGAACCCACGACATGCTTTCCATCAAAAATATTTTACTCTCCTAGTGGCAATGGCGATCCTGATCTTTGCCGTGGGTGTATGGAATCTCAACCACCTACCTGAAAGCACCTTAATTTATGGTCTCATGCTCGCTGGACTCAGTGCCATTTACTTGATCTATTCATTTGTGAGCAAGAAGCCTTTTCGAAAGGAATTATTTGCCGCCTTGGTGTATGCTGCGGGTATTGTAGTGGCTCCCTTGAGTGTGTTAGAGATCATTCGCTGGTATGAAGGTTTATTGATCGTTCAACTCTTCTTATTGGCTTACGCCAATTTGTTAATTATCCCGCTCTATGAGCATGACATAGACATTCAAGATCAGCATGCTTCGGTAGCTACATTAAAGGGAGCCTCATTGGTGAAGCAACGCGTGTTGTTGATTTGTACGCTGAGCACGTTGTTGCTGGTAATCCAAACCTTTTCGCCAATCTCAGCCATTGCATTGTGGTTGATGGCTTTGATGATCTTTGTGCTGTTCACCTTGATCAACCGGCAGGATCTTTTTCGCCGTTATCAATTGTTCAGGGTACTGGCGGATGGTATCTTTTTTTTACCTGGAATTTATCTATTGGTATGAAAAATGATTTTGATCGCGTGGCGGTTGTCTATGATCTCTTGGCTCATTTGGTCTTTGGCAACAAACTAGATCGTGCACAGCAGGTCTTTTTGAATGAACTGGCCATGCACAACAAGGTATTGATCGTAGGGGGAGGCACTGGAAAAATACTAGAATGGCTTCCTGAAGAATTGGCTGTGCAAGTCGATTATCTTGAGCTTTCTGAGAAGATGTTGTCCAAGGCGAAAAGAAGAAAAAGTCGTGCTTCATTAACTCGTTTTATTCAAGGAAACATTCTCGAGCATCACGGAGCCTATGATGTCATCATTGCGAATTTTTTTCTGGACTGTTTTGCGGAGGAAACCTTGCATCAGGTACTCTCGAAAGTATCAGGTGTAATGATCAAGAAAGGTAAGTTGATCGTAACCGATTTTTGTCCAGTGAACGAAAAGGCCCCTCGATTTTTAAATGGCTTAATGCATCGTTTCTTTAAACTAACCGCTAACCTAGAGGCTGACCACCTTAAGGATATTCGCGGGATCATGCGAACATCAGGCTTTATGGAGACGAGTTACAAGGAAATGAACAAAGGACAGTTGTTTACTGGCGTCTACACGAAATAGTTTATTTGATGATCACCTTGAAGGTTTTCGTAGCCCCTATGCTTTCTGTCAGTCGCAGGAGATAGATGCCTTTACGCATGGTTGACGTATCCAAGGTCAGCTCATTCACTCCATCGGACAAGCGGATTGATTTTTGGTAGAATTGTTGCCCTTTGCTATTGATCAGGCTGAGCTGAGCATTTTGTTCAGCATTGGAAAAATAGTTGAGATGAAGGGTTTCTCCTTGATTGACTGGATTAGGATACACTTTAGCGCTTTCTTTTTCATTCTGCACAAAATCGACTAGAGTAATGGACGAGTATTCAAAATTACCATTAAGATCGGTTTGCTTTAATCGGTAGAAGTTGAATCCATTGATGGGTTTCATGTCGGTGTATGCATAGTCTAGGCGTTCAGTGCTATTACCTGCACCGTCAACCGTTGCAAGAGTGCTGAAGTTGCTGCCATTCGCACTCCTTTCAATGGTGAAGAAGGAGTTGTTGGTTTCATTGGCAGTCGACCAGTTGAGTTGAATCGTTTGGCCTTGTGCTTTAGCGTTAAATGACAGTAGTTCAACGGGAAGTGCGTCTACTTCCTCTGAGCCAAGGGTATAGTATTGGCCAGAGGTAAAGTCTACTTCAAAGGTGACGATGTCGTTTGAGCCATCAATAGCTACCGGTGAGATTAGGGTGGTACCACCATTACCAAAGTTGCCATCATCATCGACCATCAATCTGGTTAAATTGAGGTTGTTTGTACCGATGCCCGAAGGTCCTGAGATAGTAGATAGGTCATAGGATAATCTAATGGTTCCCACCGAACCCGTTTCTTGTACTTTCCACTCTCTATTTAATCGACTCTTAATACCTGAAGGTCTTTCTAAATTGCCAACGGCTTCAATGACTGCATTGTCATTTCCTGAGATCAGCCAGGAGTCATCTGTGGCAAAACTTCCATTATTGTCGAAGGTGACAAGGGCATCTGAATTCTCACTCTTTGACTTTATTTGCTCGAAACACGAGAGATCATCTCTACCTATACCAAAGATGTCGTTATGATATAATTCTCCTTGGGCATCGATGTCCCAAATAATACCATCATCTCCTGCGCGATAATCTTCTGCAGCTTCGGATAAGCCAGTGACAACTCGAGTGATGCTGTATTTTAAGGCTAAATAAGAATCTACCCTAGTTCTCTCATTCTCGTTAAGGATACGATTGAAGACGATCGATTCTGCGATATCACCAGAGAATTGCGCATCGATATTCGGGAAGCTATGATTGGCAATACCAAAATTACCTGGAGCAGAAAGAGTACCTGTGGCTCCCGTGCCAGAGGCTGCAGATTCTGAATCAACGAATATTTCAACATTTCCGGTAGATTCATCTCTAGTGGCTAGGGCAATATGTATAAAATCATCATTGTATGCAGTTGTTGTTTCGGCATTTTCATTCCATGCACCAGCATACAATGACCCGTTTCGGATGTATAAATTAAGACCTCTAGTTGTTCCACCTTGTTCAAAAATTTGTTGTCTAACAGTCACATTGTTCCCAGTTCTAAAGGCAATATTGATGCTCTTTTTTTCATAGGAAGAGGCCGTGTTGAAATCATCACTATCAACAATTGCCAATCCTCTTTCAGTCGCATCCACAAAATCGACGGTAGCGTTAAAATTAATATCTTCCAGGCCAGAACCGGAACCATCTAACAAAGTCCCTGCTGTGCCTAATGTGTTAACAGCATCATTGTTTCTGGTCCATTTGTCATCCCATCGAATCACATTGTTGCCGTTGCTTGTAGTTGTCCCTGTACTGTCGAGCACATTGGCCTTCAACCAAGTATCGAGGTCTGCTTTGTAACCTCCCGGGCCAACAGATCTCCTGAGGTTATCATCATTCGCCACCGCAGTGGAGATACCGGCGATCAAGTCAAGACCAGAAGAGCTTCCTGTATTTCTAGGATAGAACGTTTGGTTCGTGAAATCCGCTAAATCTGTCCCCGTTGCAGTCACATCACTTGCGAAAATGGAGTATCCATAAATGATTTGATTGGCAGAAATGCCCAATTCAGTGAAGGAGACAGCAACGCCCTCTATCTGCTGGGTACTAAGAGTAGTCTGAGGTAATGGATTCGATGAAATATCCTGCCTTCTCATGACCAAAGAGTTGTGATTGATCGCCGGGCTGGTGTTAATGAAGTCTCCTGAGACAATATCAACTACACTTGAGTAGGCGCTAAGAACTCCATTGACATCCAAGCCAGTTATTGCTGCTATTTTGAAGTTGTCATTCCCCCCCCCTCTATCGACCAAAGGAATCATAGCATTACCAGGAGTAGAGGTTAGGATTCCAGTATACCAGATCACATCAACCCTTTCAACATTGGCAAAGTTAGTTGCGTCGTTTACAAGGATGTTATCATATCCCGCATTGAGTAAGTCTGATCGATAAAGACCTTCCTCATCAAGGACAATATCCGGATCAATATCAATTGTGTTTGGAGTTGGGCCATTATCTACATTATCGAATTCATAAAAGATAACAAGTTGTGTACCTGCATCGACTCTTCTAATAATGAGGGTATCTGGTTTAACAAACCGATCAAAGACATCAGGGTTACCGCTAACTGTGTAGGAGCTCACAAACAGGTTGTTGCCAATGCCAAAGAACATGGAATACTCTTCGTTATCATTGATGCTTCCACTAGCATCTGAAGGAGCAAAGTCAGTGTAGTCATTTGCTGTGGCTCCTGCACCCGCAGTAGTTGTGGTAGAAATAGTCGCAATGCCTGTTTGCCCAAACAAGAAATTACTTGATAGGCACATAAAAAGGATGACCAAAAGAAAAGGCTTTCTTATCGGCACGACTAATAATTCATTTAGGTGAACAATGCTATGGTACCCCTTAATATGAAGGGTGACAAGCTCTCGTTCGCAAGAGAGCTGTTTTACTGATATTTCTAAAGGTGCCGCGATAGGTTTACTACCCTTCAATACGTTTTTACCCGAAACTCAACAAGAAAAAATCACAGATAATAATTGGTTATCCATGGATAAGAAAACTAGTTTTATCACTAGTTGTAGGTAAATTTCACTTCTCCTTGGCTGATGGTCACTTTTGCCTGCTCCGATGCGTCAACACGGCCAATGATTTGTGCTTCAATGCCAAATGATTTGGTAATATCGATGATGGCTTGTGCATGAGATTCGTCAATGTAGATCTCCATTCGATGGCCCATGTTAAAGACCTTATACATCTCTTTCCAGTCGGTGCCACTTTCTTCTTGGATCATCTTGAATAGCGGTGGAATTGGAAGTAGCTTGTCTTTAATGATGTGTACGTTTTCTACAAAGTGTAGCACTTTGGTTTGTGCACCTCCGCTACAATGGATCATTCCTCCGATCTCAGACCTTAATTCTTTCAGGATCTCTATGATCACAGGAGCATAGGTTCGGGTAGGGGAAAGCACCAGCTTGCCAGCATCTAACGGACTTCCGTCAACTGAATCGGTTAACTTTTTACTACCGGCATAGATCAGGGAGTCGGGCACGCTGGGGTCAAAGCTTTCCGGGTATTTCGCCGCAAGACTTTTGTCAAACACATCATGACGTGCTGAGGTGAGTCCATTTGACCCCATGCCTCCATTATACTCACTTTCGTAAGTGGCCTGCCCATAGGAAGCCAAGCCCACAATGACTTGACCAGGTTTTATCTTTTCATTGGTGATCACATCTTCACGCTTCATTCTGGCGATCACGGTGCTGTCTACTACAACTGTGCGAACCAAGTCACCCAGGTCGGCGGTTTCGCCTCCCGTACTGATGATGTTCAAGCCATTGTCGCGTAGCATTTGCAGCACCTCTTCTGTGCCATTGATCAATGCAGAAATGACTTCTCCAGGAATGAGGTTTTTGTTTCTGCCAACGGTGGAGGAGAGCAGTATGTTTTCCGTAGCACCCACACATAACAGGTCATCGATGTTCATGATGATGGCGTCTTGGGCAATACCCTTCCATACCGAAAGGTCCCCAGTTTCTTTCCAATACATGTAAGCCAAAGAGGACTTTGTTCCGGCACCGTCAGCATGCATGATGTTGCAAAAGGCTTCATCGTTACCCATAAAATCTGGCACGACTTTGCAAAAGGCCTTTGGGAAAAGCCCTTTATCTAGGTTTTTAATGGCATTGTGAACATCTTCTTTAGAGGCGGAGACTCCTCTTTGCATGTACCGGTCACTCATCTGCTTGGAAATTATGTTACAAAAATAAAAAAGCCTCCTGAAAGGAGGCCTTTTTCAAGGATATCTTACAGCTTATTTGTCAATAGAGAGCACTTTGAATTCTGTTCTCCTGTTTTGCTGATGTTCTTCTTCCGAGCATTCGTCGATTCGCTCGTTGGTACAGCCATTGATCAGCTGTGATTCACCATAGCCTTTTGCAACTAAGCGATCCCTAGAAATACCTTGAGAAACGATGTAGTCTACAGCCGACTGGGCCCTTCTTTGTGAAAGGTCAAGGTTATAGTCATCTTCTGCTCTTGCATCTGTATGCGAGCTCAATTCGATACGAATGGTAGGATTATCAGCTAAGAGCAACACCAGCTGGTCAAGTTGTCCAGCCGCATCGTCCCGAATTTCTGCTCTATTCAAATCATAATAAATGTTGGGAATCAGAATCGCCTTGTTGAGAACAATCGCATCTAAGGTTACATCAGCAGTGAGCGTTTTTTCTGTGAATCTTTCAACCAGCGCTTCTTGTGGGATGGTTTCACCAATTGTTGAAAACTCACTTCTTTCGGTAAAGTAGTTCTCCTTATCACCAATAAGGGTATATGTTTTTTCTGGTTCTATCGGGAAACTGAATGAGCCTGCGCGACTACTGATGATGTCATCGACGAGATTACCACTTTCATCCATCAATTTGACCAGCACATTGCCTAAGATGGTTTGCACGCTATCTTCATCTCGTTGGTAGGTGGTTCCTTTAAGTACATAAGTGATCTGTTTGAGATCCGATGAATTATCAACAAAGCTGTAAATATCATCTCCGCCAACCCCACCTTCTCTGTTGGAGGTAAAGAAGCCTTCAAAAGGGAAATCTGTGTAGATCAAACCAAAGTCATCAGCCGAGGTATTAAATGAAGGGCCTAAATTTCTAACCGTGACGTTGCCTCCTTGATTGATGCCTTCAAAAAGGTCTAACTGGCCAAAACCGGCATGGCCATTACTTGCAAAGTACAGTTTGTTGTCTGGTGACACGTAGGGAAATACCTCGTCTCCGGCGGTATTGATTTCTGGTCCCATATTGGTCACGTCTGCCCAGCGTCCTCTGGCATTGATGGAAGCTCGGTAGATATCTGATCCGCCATAGCCGCCTGGTCGATCACTGGCAAAATAGATCGTCGTTCCGCTATTGTTGAAAGCAGGAGAGGTATCCCAATAATCTGGACTATTGATGGTCATGAATGTGGGTTGCGTCCACTGACCATTTTTCTTTTCGGCGAGGAACAGGTCAACGCTTCTTCTGCCTCTCTTGTCATCTGTGTTCCCTTTTGCAAACACCGCGGTATTGCCATCCGGTGAGAAGGTAATACTACCCTCATTGATGTTGAGGTTGTTGAATCCTCCGGGCATACTCCCCGCAGTACCTTCTTCAATACGCAAGCCACTAAGTTTTGCTCTATTGATTTGGCTAAATGGGGTGCCGTATCGTTCGAATGTCTCGGGTTCATTGTTCGAAACATAGTAAAGATCACCCTCGAAATAGGAAGGGCTATATTCTGCTTTTTCTGTATTGATCTCATTCAACAGCTTTAGGTCAATATCTCTCACAAAAAGTCTGATGGTATCTAATTTCTGCAGGTTTTGAAGTTCTTTCTGTGCTCTTTCTTTGTAAACCTCTATGCTGGCGTAATTCAGGTATTCTGTCAATACCTCTTGCGCTTTGTCGTAAGCTTCATTTGCCTTCAATGCAAGCGCATAGTTGATCTCAAGTTCTTCCTGTTCATAGCCTAAGGCAACAGCTTGTTCATAGTAAGGAAGTGATTCGCGTGTTCGCCCTAATTTTCTATAAGACTCTGCTAAAAAGAAATTGACATCCGGTGCATTGGGGTTTTCAACTAATTCAGCCTCAAGGTCGATTATGGCTTGCATGTAATTTTCATCCTCTACATACTTTTCCAAGTACTTTGGCATTTTCTCTTCTTCGGTATCCTCTATTGAGGCAGCCGTAGCAGCGGATTGATTTTTCTCGAAAGTGGAGTTTGAAGGAGGGACCGCAGTTTTCTTTGGCGGTTCTTGAACACCTAAAAAGTTGACGTTTTTAGACGATCCACAGCCAATTGCCAAGTAAAATACCCCAATAAGTAAGACCAACCGGTTTTTCATGAACTGAATAGCGATACAACTCTTTGTAATTATACGCTTTCTACAGCGTTAAAGTATCTTTTTAACCAACTTTCCTCTGCTTTTACGAGCCAATTGTCATCGAGTTCTTTTAAAGTAGAAATATTGGTGTTGTAATAAAGAGAGGAGGGCTTAATAAATCCTTGCGCGATTTTATCAGTAAGCTGGTTCATTTTAAGCCCCTGTACCTTACCGCCGATATTGAACATTAAATTGGTTCTATCGAAAAAATTGAGCTTGTATTGCTGCCCTAGGTCTTGAACAAAGCGAACCGCACTATCGATGGAACAACCACTGGCCATTTGGAAGGACTCATCGGCTGCGATGATCAAAAAAAAGCCTTCTCTTAGGTCTGCTGCTGCCTTGAGTTCGCTACCGTGTGCTGCCCATTTCCCTAAAAAAGCAGAACAGTCTTTCAACATGTTCTCTTTCGTTTGGTCTTCGATCAGTTGGTCGGAGGTAAAGATCCAAACGCGAGAGTCAGGATGAAGTGCATCAAAAACGTTATTCATAATTGTCGTGCTTTTGCAGACTATAAACCTTCGTGCTGCGCGATAAGTTCAGCCAAATCCATCACTTCAACAGAATTTTCTTTTTCTTTGTTTTTGACGCCATCGCGCATCATGGTTAAGCAGAAAGGACATGCTGCTGCAACTATCGATGCACCTGTGGCCAAAGCTTCTTCTGTTCGTTCAATGTTGACTTCTTTATTACCCGGCTCAGCATCTTTGAACATTTGTGCGCCGCCAGCCCCACAGCAAAGGCCTTTTGTTTTGCAGCGTTTCATTTCTACCAATTCCGCATCCAGTGCCTCTAATACTTCGCGAGGGGCGTCATAAATATTGTTGGCTCTGCCGAGGTAACAGGAATCGTGATACGTGATCTTTTTCCCCTTGAATTCTCCTCCGCCTTTCAGTCCTACTTTCCCTTCATTGATCAATTGTTGAAGAAAGGTAGAATGATGTATGACCTCGTATTCGCCACCCAATTCAGGGTATTCATTTTTGAGGGTATTGAAGCAATGCGGACAAGCGGTAACGATTTTTTTCACATCATAGCCATTCAGCACTTGAATGTTAGCCACGGCTTGCATCTGAAACAGAAACTCATTTCCTGAACGCCTGGCTGGGTCTCCCGTACAGGTCTCTTCCTCGCCCAATACGGCAAAAGAGATGCCTACTTTATTCAGGATCTTGATAAAGGCTAAGGTGACTTTTTTATAGCGGTCGTCAAATGAACCGGCACATCCAACCCAAAAAAGTACTTCTGGTGATTCTCCACTTGCGGCCATCTCGGCCATCGTTCTTACTTTCATTTCCTGACTCATCGTTTAGCTAGTTTTATTGATCTCATCGGCCCACTTGAAGCGATCGGTTGGGGCAAATTTCCAAGGTGAAAAACTCGTTTCAATATTTTGAAACATGTTGTTCCAAGAAGCAGGAGCACCTGATTCTTCCATGGCAACATATCGTCTCATTTGCAATATGATAGAGAGCGGATCGATATTAATAGGGCAGGCTTCAACACAGGCATTACAGCTCGTGCAGGCATTGATCTCTTCTTTGGTGATGTAGTCCCCAAACAACGATTTACCGTCTTCTAAGCCCTTGCCTCCTTTAGCGATACTGGCACCTACCTCTTCCGCTCGGTCACGCGTATCCATCATGATCTTTCTAGGCGAAAGCTTTTTGCCCGTCATATTTGCCGGACAATTCGATGTGCAGCGTCCACATTCTGTACAGGAATAGGCATTCATGATGTTAACCCAGCTCAGGTCATTCACATCTTTTGCGCCAAAGCGTGCAATTTCTGCTGGCGGTTCATTACTACCTTCTACTGGCATGCCCAGCATCATTTTCACCTCATTGGTTACTACAGGCATGTTTTCCATTTCACCCTTCGGTTTTAAGTTGGAATACCAGGTGTTGGGAAAAGCCAAGGCGATGTGTAAATGTTTGGAGTAAGTGACGTAAACTGCAAAGGCTAAAATCCCGATGATGTGAAACCACCAAGCGAATCGTTCAATCAAAATAAGTGTAGCCACATCCAAGCCTTCGAATAAGGGAACAAGGAAGCCACTGAAAAAGAAGTTACCGGTTTGTACATAGTGCTCATCTTTACCTTGAATCAATTGATCTGTTGCGTTCATGGTCAGAATCGCGAACATTAGAATTACCTCGATCACCAAAATCAAGTTGGCATCTAGCGTGGGCCATTTCTTCATTTCAGCACCACTGAAACGCTTCACCTTGAGCACATTTCTTCTGATGAGAAATGCGACGCAGGAAAATAAGACGGCTACTGCCAAGAACTCGAAGATGTTGATCAGCACAGTATAGAAGTCGCCTAAAAAGGGGGCGAAGATTCTATGCGTACCGGCTATGCCATCGATCACGAATTCCAGCACTTCTAGATTGATCACGAGAAAACCAACGTAGATCAACAGGTGCAAAAAAGCAGGAATGATTTTCTTAAACATCTTTTGTTGACCAAAGGCGACGAGCAGCATGGTCTTCCATCTTTCTGGCGTTTGGTCGTTTCGCTCAGCTTTTTTGCCTAGGAAAATATTCTTTCGGATTTGGGTGACGCGTTTGTAAATGAAATAGGTGGCAACACCCACTACAACTAAAAATGCGATCTGAGATATGTATTGCATCATATTGGTCTGCTTAGCGGTGTATTAAAGGTATTCGATATTTATGGAAAATGTTTTGCACCGATTGAGTTTTTGTATACTTTTGTGCCTCCAATTCGAGGTGCTGTAGCTCAGTTGGTAGAGCATCGGACTGAAAATCCGTGAGTCGGTGGTTCGAATCCACTCAGCACCACGCAACATTAGCCTCTCCATTAGGAGGGGCTTTTTTGTTGAATATGTATTCAATCGATTGCAGCCCATATGCGAATATAGAGAAGAGAAGGGAAAAATAGTATGCATGCATACTATTTTATTTTATCCAACGAATTTCTTTTTCAGTTAATTCGCGCCACTTTCCTCTAGGAAGATCTTTCTTGGTCAGGTTGCCAAACATTACACGATCTAGTTTTTCTACGCGGTATCCGAGGTGTTCGAATATTCTTCTGACGATTCTATTTTTACCTAAATGTATTTCAATGCCTAAGACCTTCTCGTCTGGGCTTACGATGGCCAAGTCATCAACCTTTACCGCTCCGTCATCTAATGTGAGGCCATCGACGATCGCTAAAAAATCAGCTTTGGATATGGCTTTATCGAGGCTCACCTGATATACTTTTTTGATTTTATTCGTCGGATGAGTGAGCTTTTTTGCCAACTCTCCATCATTGGTGAAAAGGAGAAGGCCTGTTGTTGTTCTATCTAGTCTTCCTACCGGAAAAATTTGCTCAGAGCAGGCGTTTTCCACAAGTTCCATGACCGTTCTTCGACCTTTCGGATCTGAGGTGGTTGTAATGAACCCTTTGGGTTTGTTCAATAAAATGTATTGCTTCTTTTCCGGGTTGAGTTGCTGCCCTTTATACTTGACGACATCTTTTGCTTTGACCCGAAAGCCAAGCTCTTGAATCACTTTTCCGTTTACTTTAATGGCACCATCTGCAATGAGCTTGTCTGCCTCTCTTCTTGAGCAGATACCTGCATTGGCGATGTACTTATTCAGGCGAATTTCTTCAGGGCTAACCTGAGCTTCCTTTGGATGCGATTCTTTGCTCTTTTGAGCAGGTTTGCCGTAAGGCTTTGGTTTTCTTCGATTTTGCATAGACATTCAGTATCCCTACTGTATTTAATGCTAAGGTAGTACTAATCTTCGTTAGAAGTACTGTCTGCTTCAAGTTGACCGATTTCATTATCGCTGTTGTTGAAATCTTTGGGTGTTGGCAACTCTTTGATATCGTTAATTCCAAAATAATCCATAAAGCGATCGGAGGTGCCGTAAAGCAAGGGTCTTCCAATGGATTCTGCCTTTCCTTTGATCTCTACCAATTCCTTTTCAAGCAATTTTTGAACGGTATAATCGCAATTAACACCCCTTATTTGCTCAATTTCAGATTTCGTAACGGGTTGTTTGTAGGCAATGATCGATAAGGTTTCCAGTGCGGATGTAGAAAGTCTTTTTTTCGATTGTTGTTTGAGGAGTATCCCTATGCTGGCTTGATACGCTGGTTTCGTCAGAAATTGGTAACCGCCTCCTGTTTTAATGATTTCAAAAGAGTAGGATTCTTCCTGATACTTTTCTTCTACTTGTTCTAGGGCGGTATCAATATCTTTTAAGGGTACATCTGCCTCAAACATTTCGTTGAGGCAGTTCTGTATCTCTTTCTTTTGAATCGGCTTAGGCGCACAAAAGATCAGGGCTTCAATATGATTGCCCAAAAAGTCCATTACTTACGCTGTGCTAATTTTGCTTCGATGGATTGCATGGTGTGCGGCACAGCCATCAGACGCTCCTTGGAGATCAGTTTGCCAGTATCCACACATATGCCGTATGTGCCATTTTTGATCCTCACTAAGGCGTTTTCTAAGTTATTGATAAACTTTTGCTGCCTTGCTGCTAGTTGATTCAAGTTTTCTTTTTCAAGCGTATCAGCTCCATCTTCAAGCACTTTCGTTGAGTTATTGGTGATGTCTTCACCAGAATCTCCTCCTTTTTGAAGGCTTCTTTTCAATTCGGAAAGCTCATTTTTGGCTTTATCGATCTTATCTAGAATGAGGGCTTCAAACTCCTTTAATTCACTCTCTGTATACTTGGTTTTCTCTTCCTTACCCATAACGTATCAATCCATATTTAAAGATGCGCTAAGATAGAATTGACCTTAGGAATAGCAAAACATTAGTTTGTTTTTCAACAAAAGCTAAGGTGTTGTGTCACAACATGACGCATTCGAGACAAGAAAGATTTTGAAGAACAATTGTTCTGGCAAATATTATAAGTTGACTATTGTAACGTTTGAAGCCTCCTGAGAAGAACTTGTGAGTCCATTTTTATGCGGTGCTTAATTCTTAAATAACGTGAGATGACCTCAGCGCTAGCTTCTTTTCCTTTGAAGCGATTGAGTGTTTCGTTAATTAAACAATTCATAGTGAGTGTATTAAGTTGAGCCTTATAATAATACGACAATCTACTATGAATTGTTTGGTTTCATTATCATTGAAATGCTAATAAACAGTAATTATCAAAGAAGATTAAGAAATGATGATTTCGGTACTTGTTCAGAATCTGCCGCCAATGGCCACTTTATCTTTCAAGTAAACGACACGTCCTTCGGCATTGATTACCTCCGTGAGTATCATGTAATACCCAATGCGCGCCCTTGCTCCATCGTCATTTGTGCCGTCCCAAGTAAAAAAGGTAGTAGTTCCTACTAATTTGTTTTGTGATAAGCGTCGAATCAAGTTTCCATTGGCATCAAAAATGTTAATGTTCAAGACATTACCTGGGCTGTCAAAATTGTAGGTCAACGTTGTGAAGTCCGCGGTTCCGCTAATGTCAGGTGAAAAGGAAAGGGGTTCAACGATAACGATATCATTTCTCGCTTCTCCCATCAGAGCCTGCGAATTCGCAAAGCCTGGTGTTGCATAATTGTTTGCCGCCGATGCGGAAAACCAATTGTTTTCATCATTGCTATCTCCGTTAAATCGTAATCGTTCTAAGGAGACACCCTCGTTGTCATCCAATAAAGGCGAATGATAGGATTCATCATAATCAAATCGATCGATGGCCAAGCCCTCTTGATCTAGGATGATGATAGCACCATTATCGTCGCGCATAGAAGGCATTGAACTTAATTCTACAAAAACATTGGCCACTGCTGCAGGATATTCGGACTGTATATTCACTACATCATTCGTGAGTCCAAAGTAGCTGTTGGGAGCGATAATGAGGTCTTCTTCACTGATCAATCTGTTATTATTCAATCCTGAGATCCGCCAATCTTTTAGGTTGATGTATTTAGAGGAGTGATTATAGCACTCGACAAACCTCGCCCCACCTGATCTAGGGTTGAACAACACCTCATTGATTAGAATATCTCCTACCTCTGCCGCGCTTGGTACGATCAATTGTGCAGAATTATGAAGAGAACTGATCAAGTTGCCGCTACAATCGGTCAGGTTGTCAACGGATATGGTATAGACTTGATTGTTAACTAAATCGTTGGAGGTGTATAGGGTAACCACCCGTTCTGTTTCGTCCAACCCAAAAGCAATAAAATCTAATCCATTGTCAATTTCGAAATCCGTTTCATCGATGCTAACGGGCGCAAGGCGTTCAGAAAAACGTAGTTGAATAGTGCCAGCATCAAGCATCACGGCCTGAAGGAGTTGTGGACCCTGATTGTCTGGATTATTGCCATTGATAGAATTGACCTGTCCTGGCGTGCCTCCATTGTTCGATTCACTGGCTGACCAGTTGCCTGATTCTACACAAGGATAGCTGAGGTCAATCATTTCCAGACTGTAACCTCCTTGTGCTTTCAAACTGCTTCTATACCATGAATCGGTGTAACGCAAACTGAATAATAACGAGTTTTCTGCATTGAATAGTTGGACGGTCTCTTTTTCCTGGTTGAGATTGGGCCAGTTGAACAAGCCTAGGGTATTAGTGCCAAAGGCATCGGCCGTAGAGTTTGGCGTTAGTAGCAGGTAAGCCCCAGGATAAATCACGGTATCAGGTAATGTGGTAGAATTTACAGCATCAGCCAATACCACATTGTTGAGGCTCAATACATCCTGCGAAGTATTGTAGATTTCTATGTATTCGCTCTCTGGTAAGCCCACCGATGGTGATGGATTGACCATCAATTCTGTAATGATCAGCTCGTAGCTTTGCGGTGTTCTCCCTCGTACAAACTCAAAAGAAGGAGTATTCAAGGCATTACCTGCACAATCTCGAAAGCCGTTGAGCGTTAATGCGTAAATCTCTCCATAGCTGAATGGACCATCAATTTCGATCGTTAATTGATAGCCAAAAGGGCTTGTTGCCGTGATGTGCTCTACGCTAAGATTAGGATTGAATTCGATATGATTTGCTGTGAATGAAGCGATATCCATGGCTTCACTAAATCGAAGGCTAAATGTTGTATCCGATAAGACGTTAAAATCAATGACAGTTGGTGCCTCAGTATCCGGCGCTGCGGTAAAGACTGAATTTTGCTGACCCGGAGTCCCACCTATACCGGCTTCAGAGGCCCTCCAATTATCAGGGCTTTGACAGGCGGGATTCAGTCGAATCATTTCCATACTATAGCCCCCATTTGCTTTCGCTGCATCTTTGTAGAACGAGCGGTCGTAGCTTACGCTAAAAATGATGGAGCTATCCGCATGCTCTAATCTCACTTCATCTTGAATCGTATAGGTGGGAAAAGAATTAATTCCCTGTACATCTCCGTAACTGTTCAATCTAGCGACAGCACTATTTTTTGTTAAAATCAGGTAAGCATTTGGTGCTATGTTGATGTCGCCGATCCGAGTACGTCCTGCGTTGTCGGCAAGATAAACATCATTTAAGGCCAGAATGGTCGAGGTATTATTGTAAAGTTCGACATACTCCAAAGGAGGCAAACCTACTTCAGGTGTCGGTGTTGCCATGATCTCTGTTATGAGTAAGTCGTTGACACTAGGCAGTGCACCGAGCTCAAATTCAGTTTGGGTGTTCAATGTGTTCCCTGAGCAATCCTGAACACCATTGATGATAAGTGTCTGGGTGGTTCCTCTTTGAAAACCACTTTCCAAAAGCAACTCTATTTGCTGCCCGAAGGGGTCTTTGATAAGCACTTGATTCACACGAATACCGGATTGTAGACTGAAATTCGCTTGTGTAAGTGAACTAATGTCCATCCCCTCATTGAACGCTAATTGAATGGCCGTAGTCGATGTCACAATGACTTCAGCAAGTTGAGGAGCATTCGCGTCAGGGCTTGCATCAAATAAAGTATTTTGATTTCCTGGAGTTCCTCCTTGAGGAGCTGTGGACGCCGCATAATTGCCTGGATCAAAACAGGGTTTAGCAGGGTTGATCAATTCAATACTATAGCCTCCACTTGATTTGGTTTCATCGTTATAGAGTCTCTTATTGAAAGCCAATGAGTCAATGATGTTGTTCTTGCGGTCTATTAAATAGATGGTCTCCCCATTGTTAGCCAGTGATGGAAAACGGGTTAACGCCAAGCCATTGAGCGCATTCGCACCGATACCACTTGATAGCACGAGGTGTTCACCATTGAGTATGGTGTGCGTTTTGAAAATGGCGGTGTCATTTCCATCTGTTAGCTTGAAATCGCGCAATTGGAATGCCGTGTTATTTAGGTTGAGCAGCTCAATAAACTCATGAGGAGGAAGACCACTTTTTGGGTCTACATCGAAATACACCTCATTGATGACGATTTGTCGAAAACTCGGTTCCGCTAGCGCCTGAAATGTAAAATTGATGGCATTGGCATTCATCGCTTTTCCTTGCGTGTCTGCCACTCGGTCGACTGTAAGTACATACGCCTGACCATCGACTAGCGGACTGGTAAGGGTGAGTAATACTGCGCTTTGGTCCGTATTACTAAAAGAAACCTTAGTTGGCGTCCCAATGCCATTATCTATACTGTAATGGTTCAAGGCAAGTCCAGAAACAGGGTCTAGCTTTTCATTGAAGACCACTTCAATTTCGTTGCCATAGACTGAATTGACTGCGGTGACAACAGGAGGGCTAATGTCATAGAGGAAGTCGGTTGAGAAATGGGCTAAACCACCACCAAAGGTATTAGAGAGCCCGGAAATGGACATTGTATAAGAGGACGATTCGATGAGATTTGTGGGTAAAGTAAGCGTCACTTGGTTCGCATTGGCAGGATTTAGCACAGCGCTCGTGGGCGTACCTATAGCGCTAATCGAATAATTCGATGTGGTTTCTGCCGCTGCTTCTAAAAGGGCGACATCAAACGTGAGCCTTATGCTGTTAGATGACAGAATTTCGAGGCTATTCAGCCGGTCATTGAAAGTGAAATCATAAGCGGTGGGCGCAATAAAGTTTCCAAAAACATCTTCTAGACTATCAACAACTAGTCGATAGTTAGTCTCCTCTTTTAGTCTAGTGGTCAATATGATCTTTACAATGGAGGGGTCAGTCGCGTTTTGCTCAACTGCAAAAAGGCCGACACCATTGTCAAAGCCATAATTTTCTACCTCCTCAGCAGAACTTTGTTGTATGTCCTTTGTGAATTGTAACTGAAGAGAGGTGTCGGATAAGATCTGAAAATTCCCAAAACCCGGTATAAGGCTGCTGAACTCAACCGTGATGTCTTGATCAAAGTCATTGGCAAATTGATCACGTTGATTTGAGATCGTTAAAATGTTCGTTTGATTATTACCCAGTCCGCCGAAAGTCAGCAATACCTTACTTGTTGCGCTATCGAGTCGAAGGGACTCAATGGGGTTTCCAATGCCATTGTTGACGCTGTAATTGCTCACATCTTCTGCTACCGATTGAACGACCTCCTCTGTGAAACTCAAGAGAAGGGCTCTTGGAGAATAGACGATCAGGCTGTCAAAACGAGGTGGGCGAGTATCAAAGGTAAAGTCAAGCGTTCTATTCGTGCTGATGTTATTTCCGCTCAGGTCTTCTATTCCCGTGTAGCTTATTCGGTTTTGAACCTCTTGCGTAAAGCCCTGGGTAAATGATAAAATAACAGATGAGTCCCCATTGGTGAGATTTGCAGTGGCAGGTAACCCTATACCATTATTCACGGAATAGTGATTAATGATTTCCGCACTGGTTTCGTCAAGTATTTCGTCGAAATCTAATCTTAGTTGATTGGCATCGATCACATCACTATTGATCAAGTCGGGATCATCCGTGTCGTAAACAAAGGACGAGTTCAGTACTTGCAGGTAATTATTGGCGGAGTTCTGAATGTGCTCAAAACTAATCTCCCGACTTCTGTTTTCAGGAAAAATTCCGTCGAAAGAAAGATGGATGAGTTTGGCATTCGCGTTATCAATGGTTGCCGAAACAGGATTTCCTAAATCTTGAACTTGGTAATTACTGAGCGCCGTACTTTGGACATTAACGTCTTCTTTGAAATATATATCCAATAGCTGACTACTAATGACGATAAGCGTGTCTAAGTCATTGACAAAAGTGAAGTTTTCAGTTTGATTGACGATGGCATTACCAAGGCTGTCTTGTAAATTATTAAGGGTGACCTGATAGTCACTGCCTAGCGACAACGGATTTGCCAAGTTGAGGCTTACTCTTGCGCTATTTGTATTATTCAATTGAGCCGATGTGGGTTGACCAATTCCATTATTCACCACATAATTTGTCTCTGCTTCTGCGGAGGCAAGGGCAACAGGTTCATCAAAAATCAGGTCGACCAAACGATCGTTTTTGAAAACAAAGCGGGTCAACGCAGGAGGTTCATTATCAAACAAAAAGGTGATACTCGATTGTGTGTTGGCATTTCCGGCGCAATCGGTGACGCCTGTTACATTGAGGATGTAATTAGTACCTGACTGCATGGGGCTGCATAAAGTAAGCGCAACAGATAATAGACTAGGAGTTGAACTTGCAGAGGCAACGCTAATCCCATCGGAGAGGGTGTAGGTTGCGGCATTGACGCTAGCGGCATCCATTAACTCGTTAAAAACTAAAGTGATCTGCGTAGGCGAATTGATGATTACTGAATCAAGTCTTGGCCCTGTCACATCGGGTGCGTTGTTATATCGACTGTTTTGGGAGCCTGGAGTTCCACCCGCGTTGGCATTTGAGGCATTCCAATTCGTCTTTCCAGAACAAACTAATGTGGGATTTATCTGCTCCAGTGCCCAGCCTCCATCCGCTTTGTCATCATCTGAATACCAAGTTGTATTGAAACTTAAACTGTCGACCACATTTCCCAGCTGATCTGAAAGGGTGATGCGTTCGCCTGCGTTAGAAAGCGTATTCCAACTACTTACAGCTACAGTGTTGCCAAATGCTTGATAGGTTGCTACGTTGCCACTTGCCGTTAGAATTACGTGCTCATTCGCTGGTAAAGTAAAGTTGCCGATGGTGCCGCCCGACAAATCAAAGTCACTGATTTCGATGGCTTCGCTGGTTGGATTGTAAAGCTCGATGTATTCTGCCGTTGTTGCTGTAGGTAAAACTGTTGGAGATGGTGCATTGGCGCCTATCGGGTCAGCATAGATCTCGTTAATCACCAATTGCCTGGAGAAGGTACTCGCTGCATTTTTCGCATTAACTTTTAGGTCACTAGCGACAGAACTTGCGTCTGCATTTTGGACATTATTGATGGTAAGCTCATAGGTGTTATTGACAAATGCCTTTGAGAAAGTCAATCGCACGATCGAAGGATTTGCTCCATCTTGCACTGCCGAGGTGGGGCTCTCAAAACCATAATTGAGCAGGTAATTGGTGAGGGTTTCAGCGCTTATTTTTTCCACTGGCTGATTGAATTGAAGCTGAATTTCATTGCTGCTCAAATAGCTCATCGAAGAGACCGCTAAAGCAGGAAGTGCTTCTTCTATTAGAAAATCGTCTAATACCAATTCGGCTGCCGAGCCACTGCCATCGCCTCTTATGACATCAATTTTGATCAAGACTTGGTTTTGCCCGGCTACTGCTCCCGGCATTTCATATGCATAGCGTGTATAGTTAGTCGAGTTGTTATTGGGGAAGGTGTTTTCGTCTCCTATTTGAACATTATCTAGATAGGTGTTTCCACCGTCTATCGAGGTGCTGAAATAAAGCAAGGTCGGTCGAGTAGAAGTAGCCCCATTAGCTTTGGAATATGCATAAAAACTAAGCTTTCCCCCTAATTCTGCAGACATGTCAAGAGAGATCAGTAGTTCACTTGAAAAACTTGATGTAGGAATAACGTTTAGTGAATGGGTCCCCGTTCTGCCGTCGTTGCCTTGAAAAATGCGGTTGGTTGTAGCAACTTCATTGCCTTGCCAATTGGCAATAAAAGATACATCCGTACCAGTTATGAAAACTTGTTCGAAACTTTGTGTGTGCGGAAAACTGGTAATTTGAGATACCAGTAGATGGGCGCACAGTAATAACACTGTCGAAAATGTTAGTCGCATTTGATGCTTAGGTACTTGAATATACTAATTTTGCGCTCATAAAAACATAAACTACTGTTGACTAATTAATTAGAGATGAAAATTGCAGTTGTTGGAGCTACCGGATTGGTAGGTGGAGAGATATTGGAAGTGTTGGATGAGCGAAAAGTGCAATTCGATGAGTTGTTACTAGTTGCCTCTGAGCGTTCGGCCGGAAAGAAGAAGGTTTTTCAAGGAAAGGAGTATACCTTGATCACCCTCGAAAAAGCAGTTGAGGAAGCTCCTGATTATGCCATATTTTCAGCAGGAGGAGCTACTTCTTTGGAATGGGCACCAAAATTTGCAGCAGTAGGGACGGTAGTTGTCGATAATTCGTCAGCCTGGAGAATGAGTCCTGATCATAAGCTGATCGTTCCAGAGATCAATGCGCAGGAACTGACGGATGAAGACAAGATCATTTCGAATCCAAATTGTTCTACCATTCAAATGGTAGTTGCTTTGGAACCCTTGCGTCAACGGTATGGCATTAAGCGAGTAGTGGTTTCTACTTATCAGTCCGTAACGGGTTCAGGTAAGGGAGCAGTTGATCAAATGATGGCGGAACGCGAAGGCAAGGATGTAGAAATGGTTTATCCGCATAAAATCGACATGAATGTGCTTCCTCATATTGATGTGTTTCAAGAGAATGGCTATACCAAAGAAGAAATGAAGATGATCAACGAGACGAAAAAAATCTTCTCAGATCAAGACATTGCGGTTACAGCTACAACAGTGCGCATTCCTACCATGGGAGGACACTCAGAATCCGTTAACGTGGAATTCAAGCAAGATTTTGATTTGTCAGAAGTGAGAGCCCTATTGGAGCAGACAGCAGGAATTATTGTTCAAGACGATCCTGTCAATAATGTCTATCCAATGCCGCTTACAGCTCACAAGAAGGATGAGGTGTTTGTAGGTCGATTGAGAAGAGATGAAAGTCAACCGAATACCTTGAACATATGGATCGTTGCGGATAACCTACGGAAAGGGGCAGCGACCAATGCTGTGCAGATCGTGGAATACCTACAAAAACAACTGATTATTAGTTGATCGATTATTTAATAACCGCAGAGGTTCAGCAATTCATTAAGGAACATCGAAATGATGATCCCGCAGCGCTGATGCTTTCTGCGCAGGCCAAGCATTGGCCTTATTTTGACAAGGTGGTCGAGCAGATTTGGAGCAGACAAAAAGCGAAGGGTAAACTAGATCATTGGCTCGGAAAAGAAGGCATCGTGTTTCCTCCTCCAATATCTGTGGAGCAAGCCTCTTCAGACCTTACAGGAAAGAAAAAGGCATCACTTGTCAATGGTGGAGAGCAGATGATCGATCTGACCGGTGGTTTTGGCATAGACACCTATTACCTGTCTCAAAAATTTGAGCACAGTACCTATGTTGAGCAATCGGAAGAGCTCTGCCAATGTGCAAAGCATAATTTCAAGGTATTGGGCAGGCCCATAGACATCATTAATGCGGAGGCAGAGCGGGTCTTGAATGACTTGTCACCAGCTGATTTGATCTACGTTGACCCAGCAAGAAGGGATGGTCAGGCACGAAAGGTGTTCAAACTCTCCGATTGTTTGCCAGACGTTGCTGCCTTGCAACATCATTTGCTCACGAAGGCGAAGCAGGTGTTGATCAAGCTTTCTCCATTGCTTGACATCAAGTCGGTTTTATCAGATCTCGAGCATGTCAAAAAGGTGTTCGCTATTGCGGTGAAGAATGAGGTGAAAGAGCTTTTAATTTTAATGGAGGCTGATTTTGAAGGTGATGAACAGGTTCACTGTGTCAATTTGGGTCAACATGGTGAAGATGAGTTTTCTTTTCATTTTTCAGAGGAGGCCGCCTTGAATTTACCTTTTGCTGAGATCAAACGTTACCTCTACGAACCCAATGCAGCCATAATGAAGGCTGGTGGCTTCAAGAGTGTTGGCGAACGATTTCAATTGTTCAAGCTTCACGCCAACACACACCTCTACACGTCGTCGGAGCTCAAACCTGATTTCCCTGGAAGAATCTTCGATGTGCTGCAACCTTTGCCTTTTGAAAAGAAAAAGCTTAAAAAGATATTTCCCGACATGCAGGCGAACATCACGGTTAGAAATTTTCCCATGAGCGTGGCCGCATTACGAAAGAAAACCCAAATCAAAGAAGGTGGAGAGCATTACATTCTTGCCTGCACGGGTCAAGAAGGGAAGCTCTTGTTGCTGACTAAGAAGATAAAGCAAAACAGCCACGGTGAGTGGGGGGGCTAGTCTCAAAGTAGTTCACCATTCCTTTATCCGGCAATTATTTCAGCTTGAGTACTTTGAACACCTCAATATGCTCTCCGTTTTGCACTTTGAGAATGAATAGCCCTGGGCTTAAGCTCGAAATATCTATTTCCGCACTGTTTTCGCTATCAAGCTTAAGGTGCTCTCCCCAAACCTGTTCAGTTCCCTGGCTAGAAATGATTACATAGCTTAAAGGACCACGGGGGGGCTGATTGAGTTGAAGACGTAATAGGTCACCTTGTGCAGGGTTAGGATATACACGCATTGTATTCGGCGCTATAGCTTCTCCATCTACGCTTGCGATCACTTCTGTTTGAATCTCTAGATTGTCAATGGCCCAACCCCAGCCCTCAGCCCTGCCTCTACGTTCAAGTCTAAATCGCAGTAAAACAACATCTCCATCATTAATTTGTGGCGACTGTGTCATTTCTATTCTTCTTTCTTGATAAAGAGTGGACGTTCCAGGACCACCATTGTCATAAACGGGTCTCCAGACATCAGAAAAATCATTTGTTCCGTAGCGGATGATCTCAAACCACGTTTCTCCATTGTCTTTAGAGGCTTCTATAGCAGTGAAGTCAAGTGTCGGATCGACCAATACCACTTCGTCAAAGATCATCAAGGCTTTTTCTTCATCTATTCGAATGGGTGTTGTTAACATGTAGGTAAACGAACCACTACCTAACACACCAAAACCAATCGGATAGGGGTGGTCGGAATGAATAGCCCCATCGTTGAATCCAGTTGGGGTATCGATGGAGAAAAAGTTACCAATGAAGTCTTCGGTTCCGTCATTAAAATCGTTGGAGTAAAGATCAACGGCGTTCCCAAAAGTGATGATCGGGACTTTTATGAATTCATTTTCATTGGGAACGAAAGAAGCATTGGCTGTCGGACTATTGTTATCGAATGCTGCAAGTCTATATTCAATCAGATCTCCGGGTTGTAGCGAACTGATGTTTAGACTGGCCTGATAGTTATCTCCATTAGTATTTGTAAGCTGTATAGGATCTTGTACTTGCCCATTTACCCTCACCAATAGTCCGACGCTATCTACAGCTGCGTTATCGGTGACACGGGCGGTAATATCAATATCATCTAAGGAGCTGACATAATTTAGGTGATTATGCACGAGTGCCGGAGCTTCATCATCCACTTGAACTTTTAGGTTATCGATTACCCATCCCCATCCATGCGCGGCTTCATCAGCAAAAAGCCTAAAGCGAATAAGAATCTCATCGCCGATTTCAAAATTCCCATTGGCTAAGAGATTGATCTCACGATTGACGAACAAGGACTCGTCACCAGTGGCTTCTGAGTTATTTTGCTCATTGATATTGCTATTGTATCTCGTTGCCCATGAGGAACTGACTCTATTGTCATAACCGTCTACTAATGGTAACCAGTTCGATCCACCATCTTTTGAGGCCTCGACGATCACATAATCGTAGAACTCTCTATCACCAAAGACAGAGCCATTTTCTCCAGCTTCTATTAAGGCAACCTCGTCAAAGCTGATTACTGGAAAAACATTCTGGACAATGATTGGGTACTTCAATTCGATGCTATAATTACTCTCGTTATTTGGTCCGGAGCCATTTGCATATGGGTGAGTAGAATGTAAGGCGCCATCAGTAAACCCATTTTCTTCTCTGATAGAAAAGTCTGCACTAAATTGAAAGTCATTTGCAGCAGCTGAGATATCGTTAAAATCAGTGCGGAAAGAGGTAACGGGTGCCGGGGTATCGGTTATTGTGAGTTCGATAAAGCCAGTTTCAGGGAATATGGAGTTGTTGGCATTTTTAGAAACATCAGTGGCCAAAATTCGATAGCTCAATTTATCACCTTCCACTACGTTTAAACCTGCCAGGGCAATTTGCGCGGCATATGTGCTAGTAACTACATCAGTCGATTGGAAAGAGAGGGTTTCAGTAGTGCCTGAGTTAATGAAGTATTCTAATTGCACATTCACAGGTAAAAAGTCTTCGACAACCGCCTCTAAGGTCAGTGTTGGGTCAGCCGATCTGACAAAATTTGGTGCTACGTGTGAAATGACGGGGGCATCGGTATCTTGACTAGTACTAAACTCAAGGTACCTGTTCGAGGCCACAAGGCTAGGTCTATTAAAAGTACGTGCTTTCGTATCGACAACGCTTACATAGTAAGAGTAGACCTGATCCTCTGTTTTTGTAGAGGGGATCACTGCTGAAAATTGATCAGCAGTTCCGGTTGGCGTCATAGCCACTTCGTTATTATCAGTTTGGAAGCCATCATTACTGTAGAAGAGCTTAACGGATTCAGGTGAATAACCCACATCACTCCTTATCGATGCGGTAACTGGAAAATTATCGGCTTCGAAGTCATCTGAATTGGGCCTGTTAATATTTTCTATGTAGGTGTACTCCCACCCCATATCGCCAAACATGTCTAATGTAATTTGACCAGGCTCTTGGATTACTTCGTTTCTTCCAATTTGGGGGCTCATTAGAGAGTTTGGATTACCAGCCGGATAGGTGGATTCATCGAGGTGTGCAATACTGGATCCGCCATTCCAATCGCTAGGGGCAAAGAGTTTCGGTTTTTCGCCGTCATTTGCAATGGCAGATGGTGAATTGAAAAAGATCTTACCTGAAGTAAGTGCGTCGGCCAATGAATCGGGAAAGTTAACCAAGCCAAAAAGTTCAACGGCTTGATCCGTTTCTACTCTTCGATCAAAGGTGAATGGAAAGCCTTGAATGCCGACGCTACCTCTTTGGCTTTCTTCGCTAATGTTATAGCTGTCGATGAAGCCCAAACCATGTCCTAACTCATGCAGTACCACAGAAACCAGGTCCGTTTCTGTACCACTTGTTTGTCCATCGGTGCCTAAATACCAATTCGCACCACGGTTGAAATTTGCAACAATGTCTGGGTCATTCGGACTGTTTAATTCTCTTTCAGCCATTTTTTCAGCAAGGGCCACAGGATACCACGTGTCATTGTTTAAGGCGCCTTCAAAACCTCTGTAGGCGGTCCCCCAAATAGCAGAACCTAAAACACCTTCTTGATCAAAAGATCTCCAATTTGCTTCAACCCTGATCACGACATCCGAACTAATGTATGAAGCCCAAATATCCACTGCTCGTTGAAAAGCTCGCTTTGCTTGTTCAGTAAAACCAATGTAGGTTACTTCGAAAACAGCACCACCAGTTTGATCAGTAGACTCACTGCGAAAAGCACTGAATGGAACATTCGCATGCTCATGTCCGGTATGTAGTATCTTCGTGTTCTCGTTTATTTCAGACGAGTAGCATACAATTTTGACTTCTGCGTCAAGCCGCTCCATTTGTTGAGATAAGCCAATGTTTGTAACAAAGAGGCAAAAGAATAAAAGGAAACACTTTTTCATAGTATTGAGTCTTAATTGTACGTAGTTACTTGAAACTTATTCTAAATACAAACGAATTGCGTTTGAAGAATAACAGTAAGAAGCGTTAACAAAGAAATAAATTTTCAATTAACTTATCATTAAAATTAATTCATGATAAAAAAGTTCACATTAATTCTACTGGTATTTACGTTAGGCTGTAAGTCAGCTCAAGTTGCCACCGACGAAATGCCCGTGATTTTCATGTCCAAGTCTGCTTGTATGGGCACATGCCCGGTATATGATATTTCCGTTTATTCAAACGGGAGGGTTTTGTTAAATGCGAAACAGTTTTTGAAAATTGAGGGGAGTTATGCCGCTGATTTGCCAAAAACGGAATTAAGTGCCCTGTTGAATGCGTTTGAACAAAGTAACTTTACCTCTTATGAGAAGTCATATACCTCAAACATGACTGATCTACCCACAACAAGACTAACGTATCGAGGTTCTGGTGAGGCATATACCATTGTAGATTATGATGGTGCGCCTAAATCCTTAAAAGATCTTGAGCGGCGCGTCCATGAATTGGTCGAAAAACTCGATTGGAAGAGTATTCGTTAGCGAGAAAGGATGTTGTTAAGTTCTATCGCTTATTTAATTGCCCCTTCGAGGTGTTCACATGACATCTAAGCTACCCAAGAATACAGCAATAAGGTAAGGACGAGAGGCGGCAGGTAGTAACTGATCACACGCAAGCGATTTTGTTTTTCCATCCACCACAGTACATACCACGGTTTGTATAGACCCGCTAGAACAACAACGGAAAGAGTAACAATTATTAACAAAAGGACGCTCTTCAATGATAAGTTTGGTTAGGTAGTTGCTTTTACAAACACAATCTAAAAAGCTTAGTCATGAAAACCTTAACTCTCATAAGTTCTTCTCTCCTTATTTTACTGAGTACACTGACTTTCAAAGCCGATCGACTTTCGGTGGTTGGTACGGTCAAAAAGCTTGAAGGCAACGTGCTGATCATGGTCAATGGTTATGAAATAAAAGCCGATAAGGCCTTAATCAATCAAGGGAATAATGAAATTATCGCCACTTCTTCTGCAGGCAATAAAGTGCAGTTGAATGTTAGAGGAGATCAGCACTTTGCGACCGATTCTATTCGGTTAAATTACCAAAACAACACCTTTGTCGCCGCGGAGATAAGCCTCATTAAAAACTGATCTGTTCTCATAAAAAAGCCCCATTGTTAGATGAGGCTTTCTTTGAATAAGTTGCGAGGTGATTAAAGCGTACGCTTCACCTCTTGGATTTCAAATCCTTCGATCACGTCTCCTTCTTTGATATCGTTGAACCCTTTGATGCTCAGTCCACATTCGTAGCCTGATTTCACTTCATTGACATCATCTTTGAACCGTTTCAACTGACCGATGTCTCCAGTATAAGTAACGATACCATCGCGGATCAATCTGATCTGATTTTGACGTTTTACAAAACCATCAGTCACATAACAACCTGCTACGGTTCCCACTTTAGAGATCTTGAAGGTTTCACGTACCTCAATATTTCCAGTGATCACTTCTTTTTCAGTAGGCTCTAGCATGCCTTCCATCGCGTCTTTCAGCTCGTTGATTGCATCGTAGATGATAGAGTATAATCTGATTTCTATTTCCTCTGTTTCAGCGATTTTTCGTGCTCCACCTGAAGGGCGTACCTGGAAACCGATGATTACGGCATCAGAAGCAGTGGCCAGTAATACGTCAGATTCTGAGATCTGCCCTACGCCTTTATGAATAATGTTGACTTGTACCTCTTCCGTTGAAAGTTTCAAGAGTGAATCACTCAATGCCTCAACTGAACCATCCACATCACCTTTGACAATGACATTGAGTTCCTTAAAGTTACCCACGGCCAAGCGTCTACCGATCTCATCAAGCGTAATATGTTTCTTAGTTCTAACACTTTGCTCTCTAAGAATTTGCTCACGCTTGTTCGCTATTTCTCTCGCTTCTCGGTCAGAATTCATGACATTAAATTTGTCACCAGCTTGAGGAGCTCCATCTAAACCTAGCATTTGTACAGGAGTCGAAGGGCCAACCTCTTGAAGCCTATTCCCTCTGTGATCGAACATGGCCTTTACTTTTCCATAATGAGATCCTGCCAATACCACATCGCCAATCTTCATTTTACCCGCTTGAACCATAAGGGTAGCTAAATAACCTCTTCCTTTATCTAAAGAAGCTTCAACTACAGTACCCACACCATTCTTTTCAGGGTTAGCCTTCAGTTCGAGCATTTCGGCTTCTAGCAATACTTTTTCAAGGAGCTCATCGATTCCTTGACCTGTTTTAGCAGATACCTCTTGGCATTGGTATTTACCACCCCAATCTTCAACCAAAATATTCATCTGAGAAAGTTCTTCTCGAATCTTATCTGCATTGGCTGTTGGTTTATCTACTTTATTAATAGCAATAACGATCGGAACTTCAGCAACTTGTGCGTGATTGATGGCCTCTTTTGTTTGAGGCATCACGTTATCGTCGGCTGCGACAACAATGATCGCTACATCTGTGATCTTGGCACCGCGAGCACGCATGGCCGTAAAGGCTTCGTGACCAGGGGTGTCTAGGAATGCAACACGCTTACCATCTTTTGTTTTCACATCGTAAGCACCAATGTGCTGTGTAATACCACCGGCTTCACCAGCAGTTACGTTGGCATCTCGGATATAATCGAGCAAGGAAGTTTTACCATGATCGACGTGTCCCATGATCGTCACGATTGGTGCTCTGTCTTCAAGATCCTCTTCACTGTCTTGCTCTACAGCAATATCTTCTTCCTCCTCAGACGTTGTGAAACTGACATCGTATCCGAATTCATCTGAAATAATGGTGATGGCTTCTGCATCTAATCTTTGGTTGATTGACACAAACATGCCTAAGCTCATGCAGGCTGAGATGACCTCGTTTACGGACACATTCATTAGACTAGCTAAATCGCTTGCTGAGATGAATTCCGTTACCTTGAGGATTTTGCTCTCCTCTTGCTCCTTCATCATCTGCTCTTCAGCAGCTTCAGCAGCAGCGGTCCTTTTGTCTTTTCTGTATTTAGAGCGGCTTTTTCCACCACCTTTCTTTCCACCACCACTAAGTCTGGCAAGTGTTTCTTTGATCTGTTCCTGAATCTCCTTGTCGGTCAGTTCTTCTTTCGGAACGCGTTTATCTGTCCTATTGCCACCACGCTTATCACTAAACTTGCTCGCCTTTTCTACAGGAGCTTTTTGAATGCGTTTTCGCGGTCTTTTCTTTTTATCGGCTTTATCGTCCTTAGTTTCTTTCTTCTTCTCTTTCGGTAATTCAATCTTACCCAAAACCTTCAGCCCTCTCAGTGAGTCAGCTTTGGCTTTGTAGGTATCGTCGACCTTAGGAGAAGGAGTTGCTGGCTTTTCAACAGCTTTTTCTTCTGTTGCTGGTTTTTCTTCTTTAGCCTGAGGAGCCTCTTCCTTGGCGGGAGCTTTCTTCTTGCCTTTGTCGATTTCAATTTTACCCAATACTTTTAAGCCGCCCTTTTTCTCCTCTTCAGGTTTTTCTTCGGCCTTGACCTCTTCCTTCACTTCTTCCTTGGCCTCTTCAGCTTTTGGTTGTTCAGCAACGGGTTCTTCTTCTTTCTTTTCCTCGACCTTTGGTGCAACTGGTGGTTCAGGACTAGGGGTGTCCTCTTTTTCTTCTGCTTTCGGCGTCGGGATCTCTTTCGGTTCTTCGGCTTTCACCTCTTCAACCTTAGGTTCTACTTTGGGCTCTTCTTTCTTGAGCTCTTCAACATGTTTGGTACCGATGGTCAGGTGAGAAGCCTCTTCTTTTTCTGAAGCGGATGCAGCAAACTCTTTAGCCAGCATGTCATATTCCTCACCAGAAATTTTGGCGTTTGGGCTACTGTCTACTTCAAAACCTTTGTTGACCAAAAACTCAACGATTGTATTTCTACCAACGTTTAGTTTTCGTGCCACCTGGCTTAATCTCATCATCTTTTCTTCTGACATATATTATTACCCCTAATTAAAAATAAAATTGTGCTCTTCTACTTCTCGAATTCTTGCTGTAAAATTTGGAATAAGTGCTTTACTGTTTCCTCTTCCAACTCAGTCCTTCTAACGATATCTTCCGAGCTCATTCTTAACACACTTTTGGCCGTGTCTAAACCAATTCTTTTGAGCTCATCGATGATCCAGTTGTCGATTTCATCAACGAATTCATCAAGATCAACATCCTCTTCCTCCAACTCACTCAACTCTCTAAATACGTCGATTTCCATGCCGACAAGGCGTGAAGCCAACTTGATGTTCTGACCACCTTTACCAATAGCCAATGAGACTTGATCCGGTTTTAGATAAACGGCAACCCTACCTTCTTCACTCATGATTTTCATGCTTGATATTTTGGCGGGACTCAATGCTCTCGCAATGTAGAGTTCCATATTATCTGTGAAGTTGATCACATCAATGTTTTCATTCTGCAGTTCTCGAACAATGCTATGGATTCTAGAACCTTTCATTCCTACACAAGCACCAACTGGATCAATACGGTCATCGTATGATTCAACTGCCACCTTGGCTCTTTCTCCTGGCTCGCGAACAACTTTTTTGATCGTAATCAAGCCATCATATACTTCAGGAACTTCGCTTTCAAAAAGTCTTTCGAGGAATTCTCCCGAAGTTCTGGAAAGAATGATCTTTGGGCTGCCATTGACCATGTCGACACGGTCAACGATAGCGCGTACAGACTCTCCTTTTCTGAAACGGTCTTTCGATATTTGCTCAGGTTTTGGAATGGAAAGCTCATTGCCTTCGCCATCTACTAAAAGTACTTCTCTACCCAATACTTGATAAACTTCCGCATTGATGATCTCACCAACTAAGTCTTTGTATTTTTGGTATAGAATGTCTTTTTCTAAGTCTTTAATGCGCTGAATCAAGGTTTGACGTGCTGTCATGACAGCTCTTCTACCGAAATGTTCGAGTTTGATCTCTTCTGCTACCTCTTCCCCAATCTCAAAATCAGGCTCAATTTTTTGAGCATCAGAAAGACTGATCTTATCGTAGTCCCAGATATCTTCAGAATTGTCATCAACAATTTCACGGAACCTCCAGATCTCTAAATCTCCTTTGTCCGCATTGATGATGATGTCGAAGTTATCATCAACCTCATATTTTCTTCTGATCATGGTTCTGAAAACATCTTCCAGAATTCTGATCATAGTGGGTCTGTCTACGTTCTTATGTTTTGCAAACTCTGCAAATGACTCAATTAATACTGAACTGTCCATTTTCTCTACTTAAATGACACTAACACATTCGCTTTTTCTATCTCATCCTTGGCTACCTCAATAATTGTAGGTGCCTCGTCTTTCTTTTTCTTTTTGACCAAACTGGTCAGCTTTAGCTGGTCTTCGGTCACTTCCTCTAGCCTTCCTTCAACACTAGATCCATCTTTTAGATGTACTCTAAAGTTGCGGCCGACATTTTTCACAAATTGCCGATGCAATTTGAGCGGGTGATCTAAACCTGGAGAGGAAACTTCGAGAACATAAGCATGTTCAATGACTTCGTTCTCTTCTAAGTACCTGCCCAACGACCTGCTTAATTGAGCACAATCGTCAATGTTTACCCCTTCATCACCATCTAGCAAAATCAAAATCTTTTGCTTTGATGAACTTGCTTTTGCAACGATATCAACAATAAAGAAACTCTCATCTTTGAGGAAACCTTCTGCTAACTTTTTTAAACGTTCTTTCAAGTCCATTGTCGGATAATGAAAGAGGGGACTTTCGGTCCCCTCTGGTCTTTTTAATTCCTAAAGCAATGCAAAAATAGCGCATTTTTATATTATTTCAAATAAAAGCATTAGACAAACATTTATTCTATAACATGATTAATTTAGGATTTGAAATGAAGCATATGAAAAATGGCAAATTCTTAGTGTTCCTTTTGGCTGTTCTAGTCGTCGTAGGTTGTGATGAAGGAGGTGGGGAAAGTTCTAGACAACGAGAAGTAGAATTAAAACCATCGCCAACAGCAAATGCGGATTCATTATATCAATATGTTGCCGATCAAGTAGCCTTTGGGCCAAGGGTGCCTAATACGCGAGCACATCAGAACGCAGCGGAGTGGTTTGTCCAAAAATTTGAATCTTACGGCGCTCAAGTGCAAGTACAAGCGTTTGATGCAGTGACCTATGATGGAACTGCTGTTGATCTAAAAAATATTATTGCTTCGTTCAATCCGGAGGTTAAGAAGAGAATTTTACTTGCCGCACATTGGGACACGAGGCCATTTGCTGATCAAGATGCCGATGACGCGTATGCACCCTTAGACGGCGCCAATGATGGAGGAAGCGGCGTTGCAGTGCTTTTGGAAGTTGCAAGGCAATTGTCGATCTCTAGTCCAACAGTTGGAGTCGATATGATTCTATTTGATGGAGAAGATTGGGGTGAACATGCTGAAAAAGGAGGTACCGAACTTCCCAATGGACTTGATTCTTGGTGGTGTTTGGGATCTCAGCATTGGAGCAAGAATAAGCATAAGAGTAACTACACTGCCTTTTATGGTATACTTTTGGATATGGTAGGGGCTCCCAATGCGCGCTTCCACTATGACAATGTTTCTCAAGAAAATGCGGGCAGAATTCTAGACAAAGTTTGGAGTATTGCTCATACCAAAGGCTATCAGAACTATTTCAAGAAGCAAGCGGGCTTCGCAGGTATCACGGATGACCATGTGTTTGTCAACAAGTACGCGTTGATACCAATGATCGACATCATTGATTACCAAAAGGGTACATTCATGCCTGCCTGGCATACACAAAACGATACGCTAGAAAACATTTCCAAAGAAACGCTCGCCGTAGTGACTAATACCGTATTGGCTGTCTTGTTTAATGAGTAAGCTATTTGATAAGCTTTTTCAAATAAGTGCCATAACCTGATTTTTCAAGAGGACCTGCAATCTTGATGAGTTGTTCTTGATCAATAAAACCTCTTGAGTATGCAATCTCTTCAATACATGAGATTTTAATTCCTTGTCTTTTTTCAAGGATTTGAACGAATTGACTGGCCTGCATCAAAGAATCGATCGTGCCGGTGTCTAGCCATGCAGTACCACGGTCCATTGTGCTTACTTTCAATTTACCCATCTCTAAGTACGCCTTGTTCACGTCCGTGATTTCAAGCTCTCCTCTTGGGCTTGGCTTGATGTTTTCTGCAATTTCTACCACTTGGTTATCATAAAAGTACAGTCCGGGAACAGCCCAATCAGATTTTGGGTGTTGAGGTTTTTCTTCGATGGAAAGTGCGTTCATTTCCTCGTCAAAGTCAACTACGCCATAACGCTCTGGATCACTCACCCGGTAAGCATAAATGACACCGCCGTCTGGATCCGTATTTGACCTCAATTGACTAGGTAAACCAGAACCATAAAAAATATTGTCACCCAAGATGAGTGCTACTTTATCATTGCCGATGAACTCTTTGCCGATAGTAAATGCTTGTGCCAAGCCTTCTGGCTTAGGTTGTTCAGCGTAACTGAAACTGCAGCCAATTTTACTGCCATCACCCAAGAGCTTTTGAAAATGTGGCAAGTCATGTGGTGTCGAAATGATCAAGATCTCTCGAATATCAGACAGCATCAAAATAGAAAGCGGGTAATAGATCATCGGTTTGTCGTAAACCGGCATCATTTGTTTGCTGATGGCCAGGGTCAGAGGGTGCAGTCTAGTGCCAGAACCTCCGGCGAGTATTATTCCTTTCATGATTGATACTGTTTATTGTAGTATGCTTGATATGAACCTGAAGTGATTGATTTTAACCAGTCTTCATTGGCTAAATACCAATCAACAGTTTTTTCAAGCCCTTCTTCAAACTGAAGAGAAGGTTCCCAGCCTAGTTCATTTTTGATCTTGGAAGCATCAATGGCATAACGCTGATCGTGCCCTGCTCTATCTTTTACAAAGGTGATCAGCTTTCTTGATTCTCCCGTTTCCCTACCAAGCTTTCTGTCCATTACGTCACAAAGTAATTCAACGATGTCTAAGTTCTTCCATTCGTTGACTCCACCGATATTATAGGTTTCTCCAATAGCGCCTTTATGATAGATCTCATCAATGGCTCGGGCATGATCGACCACATAGAGCCAATCGCGAATGTTATCTCCTTTGCCGTAAATCGGTAAAGGTTTCTTCTCTTTTATGTTGTTGATACAAAGAGGCAATAACTTCTCCGGAAACTGATTGGGTCCATAATTATTGGAGCAATTCGAGATCACAACCGGCAATTTAAAGGTGTTGGCGTAAGCTCGAACAAAATGATCTGAAGAAGCTTTCGAGGCTGAATAGGGTGACTGAGGATCATATGATGTGTCCTCGACGAAAAAACCAGTTGTCCCTAGCGAACCATAGACCTCATCAGTTGAGACGTGATAGAAGCGTTTTCCATCAAAGTTATCCCAATTATTCTTTGCCGCATTGAGTAAGTTCAAAGTACCGATCACATTGGTTTTGACAAAGGCCAACGGATCAGTAATAGACCGATCCACATGCGATTCAGCGGCCAAGTGAATGACGCCCTCAAAGTCGTTTTTTTGGAATAGATTATCAATGAATGCTTCGTCGGTAATGTCTCCTTTGACAAAGGTATAGTTGGGTTTTTCTTCTAAATCCTTAAGGTTTTCCAAATTACCTGCATAGGTCAGGGCATCCAGATTAAGGATATAATAATCTGAATACTTATTGGCAAAGAGCCTTACGACATGGGAACCGATAAAGCCTGCTCCTCCTGTGATCAATAGTTTTTTCATAGAACAAAATTAATGTCTTGAGATAATCTTATCTGCTAATATCGATAAAGAGACTAATTCTGACTTTTATTAACAACTAAAGTTCGTTAAACCATTCTGCCTAACGAACGTTTGTTTGATTATCGAAATTAGCTAATTTCGACAAACTATAATAAGCGATGGAATTTGGATTGAATGAGAATCAGCGAATGATCGCTGATATGATCAAGGACTTTGGAGAGAAGGAGATTACGCCTTTCAGGAAGCAATGGGATGACGATCAGGAGTTTCCTATTCATGTTTTTAAACAATTCGGTGAACTAGGTCTCATGGGCGTTTTGGTACCGCAGGTCTATGGTGGTTCGGGGTTTACTTATGATGAATATATCACCGTTATCTCGGAAGTCGCTAAGCTAGACCCAGGCATCGGCCTTTCGGTAGCAGCACATAATTCTTTGTGTACAGGGCATATTATGCAATTTGGAAACGAGGAACAGAAGCAAAAGTACTTACCAAAGTTGGCAACAGCAGAGTGGATCGGTGCTTGGGGCTTAACTGAGCCCAATACAGGTTCGGATGCGGGGAATATGCGAACGGTGGCGAAAAAAGAAGGTAATGAATGGGTGATCAACGGTGCGAAAAACTGGATCACGCATGGAAAGTCAGGTGATGTGGCAGTCGTGATCGCTAGAACCGGTGAAGTGGGGGACTCTCATGGTATGACGGCTTTTGTTGTGGAAAGAGGAACCCCAGGCTTCAAGGCAGGAAAAAAAGAGGACAAGCTCGGCATGAGAACTTCAGAGACGGCGGAAATGATCTTTGAAGATTGTCGAATTCCTGCAGAAAATATGTTAGGAGAAGTTGGAGAAGGCTTTATCCAAAGCATGAAAATACTGGATGGCGGTCGTATTTCAATTGCGGCCTTGAGTTTAGGAATAGCAGAAGGCGCATATGAAGCGGCACTTGCTTATGCTCAGGAGCGGCAGCAGTTCAACCAACCGATCTTTAACTTTCAAGGCATCTCTTTTAAGCTAGCGGATATGGCTACTCAGATCGAGAGTGCTAAACTGCTCACCTACAGAGCAGCAGATCTAAAAAACAGAGGAGAGAAAATGACCAGAGAAAGTGCAATGGCGAAGTACTATGCATCAGAATGTGCTGTGCATTGTGCGACAGAAGCCGTGCAAATATTTGGGGGTTATGGCTATACAAAGGATTACCCTGTTGAGAAGTTTTATCGCGACTCGAAGTTGTGCACGATAGGAGAAGGTACTTCGGAGATTCAAAAACTTGTGATTGCGAGGGAGTTACTTAAGAATTAATATTGATTGCAAACTGTTTGATTATAAAATAAATCTTTACCTTTGCCCTCCGAATTGAGAGGAGGTGTTTCACGAATGATAGTAATAAACGTAAAAGAGAACGAGTCAATTGATAAGGCCCTTAAAAGGTTCAAGAAGAAATTCGAAAGAACGGGTGTACTTAAAGAATTGAGATCTAGACAGCAATTCGAAAAGCCTTCGGTTTCTAACAGAAACCAAAAGATCAAGGCGGCTTACAAGCAAAAAATGTACGCGAAGGATAATTACTAAGCGTTTTCGAATCAATAGATAATTGGCTATGTTAGTACTGTGTAGTAGACAGGTGCTAGCATGGCCAATTCTTTTTTAAAATACATTGCATTTGAGAAGCGTTTCTCTAACCATACGGTAAAATCTTACCAGAACGATCTTGAGCAATTTTCCCTTTACATCGCTAATCAATTTAGTACTGAAGACTTGAATGAGACCACTCAACTAATGGTTCGTTCCTGGGTGTTGAGTTTGATGGACAGTGGCATAAGTCCTCGGTCTGTCAATAGAAAGATCGCTTCCTTGAGGGCTTATTTTAAGTTTGCTCTAAAACGGGAGGAGATCACAAAAAACCCAATGGAGAAGGTGAAGCTGCTGAAAGTAAAAAAAGAGTTACCAAGCTTTGCTGAAGAAAAACAGTTTGCCGAAATACTGAATTCTACGACTTTCGATAATCCACAGGATCAAATCATTATTGAATTATTGTATGGTACGGGAATTCGTTTAGCGGAATTGATCGGCTTGCGCCATTCGGACGTAAACTTAAGAGAGCAAACCATTAAAGTCTTAGGAAAAAGGAACAAAGAAAGGGTCATTCCTTTGACAAGACCTTTGGTTCATTTAATAGAAAAATATATTCATGAGAAAAATCATGAAAATCTTGTAGACCCTAACCCATATTTGATCGTTAATAAAAGTAGAACCAAAGCTTACCCTATGCTCGTATACCGAGTAGTTAAAAAATTCTTAGATGGCGTGCAGTCATCAGACATAAAAAGCCCTCATGCTTTGCGACATAGTTTTGCAACACATTTATTGAATAAAGGAGCCGACCTCAATTCGGTAAAAGATCTTTTAGGCCATAGTAGCTTAGCGGCTACACAGGTTTATACGCATAATACGCTGGATAAGCTGAAGTCAATATTTGACCAAGCTCATCCAAAAGCTTAATAAAAGTTTAACCCTTAAATATTAATATGATGAAAGTACAAGTTCAATCCATTCACTTTGATGCTGACCAGAAGCTCATTGATTTTATTCAGAAGAAATTGGATAAACTAGAGACCTATTACGATGGAGCGATCGACTCTGAAGTAATTTTGAGGGTCAATAATGAAGGGGTTGAAAATAAGACGGTTGAGATTAAATTGAACGTGCCGGGTGAGCAGCTTTTTGCTCAAAAAACCAACGGATCATTTGAGGCGGCAACCGACCATTGCGCTGAGGCGTTAAGAAGACAGATCAAGCGGCATAAGGAAAAAATGCTTGCCAGATAAGATCAGTGGATATTAAAATAAAAAGCCCCGCTTCAATCATGAAGCAGGGTTTTTTTATATGCATTCGACTTAAAGACTAAAAGCTGTCTTTACCTTGTCAACATAATCTAGCTTTTCCCAAGTAAATAATTCAACGTTGAAGTCTTGAGATTGACCGTTTGAATCGATGAATGATTTTGTTACTACTTTGTTTTCTCTACCCATATGTCCATAAGCAGCCGTTTCAGAATACATTGGATTTCTCAATTTCAAGCGTTGCTCAATGGCAAATGGTCGCATATCAAAAATAGCCGTTACTTTTTCAGCAATTTCTCCATCCGACATTTCCACTTTTGCTGTACCATAGGTATTGACATAAATGCCCATCGGTTCTACTACGCCAATGGCGTAAGAGACCTGAACGAGGACTTCATCACATAATCCAGCAGCAACTAAGTTCTTCGCGATATGACGTGTGGCATAGGCGGCAGATCGGTCGACTTTTGATGGGTCTTTTCCAGAGAAGGCCCCTCCACCATGAGCGCCTTTACCACCATAAGTATCCACAATGATCTTTCTACCGGTTAAGCCGGCATCACCATGTGGTCCACCGATCACAAATTTACCGGTTGGATTAATATGGTACTTAATTTCATCATTGAATAACTGCTGAATATCAGAAGAGAGTTGTTCTTTCACTTTAGGAATTAGGATGTTGACAATGTCTTCTCGGATCTTTTGAAGCATGGCCTCATCATTGTCGAAATCATCATGCTGTGTAGAAACTACGATCGCATCAATTCTTTGTGGCACATTGTCGTCTGAATATTCAATGGTTACCTGTGATTTGGCATCAGGTCTCAAATAAGGAATTTCGTCTCCAGCTCTACGAAGGTCGGCCAGCACTTGAAGGATCTTGTGAGAGATGTCGAGCGCTAGCGGCATGTAATTGGATGTCTCGTTTGTAGCATACCCGAACATCATCCCTTGATCACCGGCACCTTGCTCTTCTTTAGAAGCTCGGTCTACACCTCGGTTGATGTCTTCAGACTGTTCGTGAATGGCTGAAAGCACACCGCAAGATTTGCTGTCGAATTGATATTCTGCTTTGGTATAACCAATGCGCTCGATGGTTTCTCTTGCAATTCTTTGCACATCCAAATACGTATTGGATTTCACTTCGCCAGCCAATACAACCTGACCTGTGGTCACGAGTGTTTCACAAGCCACTTTTGAGCTAGGATCGAAAGCTAAGAAGTTATCAATTAGCGCGTCTGAAATTTGATCAGCGATTTTATCCGGATGACCTTCAGAAACGGACTCAGAGGTAAATAAGTATGCCATAATTACAAATTGTTTGGCAAAAATAGATTTTCGTGCCTACATATAAAATGCCGGTGGTATTTATTTCGCATAAAGTAGAAACATTACAGGCACCTTGTGCAGGTTTATCTTTTGGTTTTTCCACTTATCAATGGGTTGAGACTTGATATATTCCGATTTACCCGTGATGTCTTTGGCGAGACAGAGCCAAGTGTCTCCTCTTAAATGTTTGATAAGATCCTGTAACAACTGTTCATTTCTATATGGCGTATCCATGAAAATTTGAGTTCTGTCCAACTCATTGGATTCTTTCTCCATTTTGCGGATGGCCGTTGCTCTTTCTTTTTTGTCAATGGGCAGGTAGCCGTGGAATGAAAAGGATTGTCCATTGAAGCCACTCGCCATCAAAGCCATTAGAATAGAGGAAGGACCGACCAAGGGAATGACTTGAATCCCCAATTGATGGGCCATATGGACAAGTTTTGCACCTGGGTCTGCAATGCCCGGGCATCCGGATTCTGAAAGGATACCGATATGCTTCCCCTCAAGTGCAGGCTGTACCAATTCAAAACAGTCTTCGTGTGTGTTATTTTTATCTAGTGTCTCAAATGATAGTTCTTCTATCACCAAACCAAGCTGTAAACTGCTGATGAATCGACGTGCCGTACGAACATTTTCCACCAAAAAAAGGTCACATTGTTTAATGGTCTTTTCAATTTGTGGTGGCAAGACCTCTCGCTGTGTATTATCAGCAATCACGATTGGGATCAGAAAGACTTTACCTTTCATTGGATAAAAATTTTGCTACCACGTCATAAAATTCTTTAGGCTTCTCCGCATGGAGCCAGTGGCCTGCACCTTCGATCGTCTCCAATCTGGCCTTCGGAAAAATGCTATTGATCAGGATCATGTCGCCGTCTTGGATATAATCAGAGTTGGCTCCCTTGATAAAAAGTGTCTCCTTCACATATTGCGCATTTTGGTTCAATGCTTTGCCGACCTCTTCGATCTGTTTTGCAATTGCATCAAGGTTCATTTTCCAACGAAATACATCTCCGTCTCTTTGGAGGTTTTTTAATAAGAACTGACGAATACCAACATTTTTGATCAGTTCACTCATTTTTTCGTCAGCATCTTTTCTTGCGGTCAATTCTTCTAGGCGAATCGAATAAAGGGCTTTTATGATTTGCATATGGTGGACAGGGTAGTATTTGGGACCAATATCTGCAATGACTAGTTGATCAACTTTTTGAGGGTAGCTAACGGCAAAATTCATTGCCGTTTTTCCACCCATGGAATGGCCTATCAGATGAGCGCTTTCGATCTTTTCGTAGCTCATTAGGTCTGCAAGATCCTGCGCCATTAGCTCATAGTTAAATTCTTCGGCATGGAATGATAACCCATGATTTCGCTGATCAACAATGTAAACTTTGTAATGCTCAGCAAACTTACGGGCAAGTGTGATCCAATTATCCAAGGAGCCAAAAAGCCCATGCAAAATGATAAGGGGTTGTCCTTCTCCAAAAACTTTAAAATTCAATTGATTCATCTAAGGGCTCTTAAGTAAAGTTGAATGGTATTCTCTAATCCGTAGTACAAGGAATCGCAAATTAAGGCATGACCAATAGATACTTCCTTCGTAAAGGGTATTTCTTTTTTGAAGAAGGCCAAGTTATTCAAGTCAAGATCATGTCCCGCATTAACTCCGAGTCCTAATTCATGTGCCTTTTCTGCTGCCTTTTTATAGGCGTCAATTGCTGTTTCTGGGTCAACTTGATGTTGAGTCGCATACATCTCTGTATAAAGCTCGATTCGATCCGTGCCTACATGAAAAGCACCTTCAATCATACTTATCTGCGGGTCAACAAATATAGAAGTGCGGACACCCATTGATTTGATCTCTTGAATGACTTCTTTAAGTATGCTTTCGTTCTTTAATGTGTCCCAGCCAGCATTAGAAGTTAATACATGCGGAGGGTCTGGCACTAAAGTGGCTTGCTCTGGACGAATATCTTTGATGATTTTCAAAAACCTTTCGTCTGGATAGCCTTCAATATTGAATTCGGTTTGCACAACTTCTTTCAGGTCATAAACGTCTTTAGTGGTGATGTGTCTTTCATCCGGTCTTGGGTGAATGGTAATACCTTCAGCACCGAAGGCTTCACAGTCCATGGCTACCTTGATCAGATTAGGATTGTTTCCACCTCTAGCGTTACGAATGGTGGCGATCTTGTTGATGTTAACACTCAGCTTTGTCATGTATAAATACTTTATTGCATAACTTCGCGTGCAAGTTAATGATTTAGAATCTTCAAAATAATTGCCAAATGAGTTTGAAATCGCAAATAGAAGCTGACATAAAGAAGGCAATGTTGGCAAAGCAAAAGGATGAATTGAAGGCCTTGAGGGCCATTAAATCAATGATTCTATTGGCTGAAACAGAAAAAGGATCGGAAGGAAAAATTTCGGAAGATGCTGAAATGAAAATGTTGATGAAGGCTGTTAAGCAACGAAAAGATTCGGCAGCGATTTATCAAGAACAAGGTAGAGAAGACCTATATGAAGTTGAAATAGCGGAAGTAAAAGTCATTGAACGTTATTTGCCTCAACCACTGTCAGCAGATGAATTGAAATCAGCATTAGAGAAGATTATTGCTCAGTCAGGTGCAAGTGGACCAAAGGATATGGGCAAGGTGATGGGCATGGCAAATAAGGCGCTTGCAGGAAAGGCAGACGGCAAAACAATCTCGACTCTTGTAAAGGAAATGCTTGCCAATTCTTGAAAACCCTGGATATAATATTGCTGATTCCTCTGGTCTTTGGAGCCATCATGGGCTTCAGAAAAGGACTGTTAATAGAAATCATTGGTATCATCGCTTTTGTGCTTGCCATTATTGCCGGCTTTAAACTAATGGAGGTAGGCATTACCATTCTTTCGGAGTACATCGATGGCTATACCGAATTGATGCCATTCATCTCCTTTATTGTCATCTTTTTGGCCATTATCCTGCTCATCAACATGCTTGGAAAGCTATTGAAGAAAATGATTGATATGACCATTCTAGGCGGCTTTGATAGGGCAGCAGGTGCCGTTGTAGGCCTGCTAAAATGGGCAATTGGGGTGAGCATACTATTGTGGCTTTGCCTTAATTTTGGTGTAGAATTACCTGGTCAATCTGATGATTTAGTGCTATACCCCTTTATGGCGGAGCTTGGACCAAATCTTATTTCTAGGTTGGACACGGTGCTACCATTTGCGCAAGATATGTTGGACTCTATTAAAGAGATGATCTCGCCGGTTTGATCCTGATTATTGATAATTATGACTCATTTACCTACAACTTAGTTGACTACTTTGAGCAATTAGGTTGTGTTGTGAAGGTGATTAAGAACGACTTATCGCCAAATGAGTTCGATCTAAATGGAATTAAAGGGGTTGTTATTTCTCCTGGGCCAGAGAGGCCGAGTAAAGCCAATAATTTAAATGAATTGATTCCTCACATCATTGGGCGCCTTCCAGTATTGGGAATATGTCTTGGACACCAAGCCTTGGCGGAGTATTTCGGCGCTCGATTGGTCAAGGCGAGCAGACCCATGCATGGCAAAATCTCAAAGATCTTTACCGATAAATCAATTGTTTTTGATGGATTACCAGAGCAGTTCGATGTGGTGAGGTACCATTCACTTATCATCGAAGAGCTGCCAAAAGATCTTTGTGCAACGGCATGGACATCAACGAATGAATTAATGGCGTTTGACGACTTAGAAAGGAAAGTACACGGTATACAATTCCATCCTGAAGCTGCTTTAACCCAATACGGCTTGGATATGCTTAGAAATTGGCTGAGTTTTTATAATATTGTTTAGCGCATCTCAGAACTGGGGTGGTACAATTTATGTTATAGACATTATATGATAGCACTCGAATTGATTAACCACATGATTCCCCCATTAAAACCTACTGACAATGGACACAAAGCCATGGTTTGGATGGAAGAGTTGCGTACAAATCAACTTCCTGTAGTTGAAAGAGGCCTATTCAAAGGGTTCATAACTGACGAAGTCATTCTTGAGGAGAATGACAATACTAAAAGTGTGGTGGCTTACGAGCTTGAGGGAAAGCAATGTTTTGTTACTTCAGATCAACACTTTTATGATGTGATCAAGGCGGCAACCGATCATGAGCTGCAAATGGTTGCTGTATTAAACTCTTCAGGGCAATTTGAAGGCGTGATTGGTTTGGAAGATACAATCAACGCATTTGCTGAGTCGACAGCAGTTCAAGAACCTGGAGGTATCCTAGTCATGCTCATGAACCAAAGAGACTATTCACTGGCTGAGATCAGTAGGATAGTGGAAGGCGAGAATGCTCGAATTCTTAGTGCTGCCGTTAATTCTGATCCTAAAGATATGTCACTTCTTCGGGTCACATTAAAATTGAATCAAACTGAGATTTCACACATCACGGCCTCATTGGAGCGATTGGGCTACAAGATCATCGGTCGTTTTCAGGAAGAGAAGATCAAATCTAACGACCAAGAACGCTATGATTTGTTGATGCGCTATTTAAATATTTGATCCAATGAAGATTGCCATTCATGGTAAGAGTACAGGGCCTGAGGCACAGGAATGTATTAAGGAGCTGCTTGCAATTGTTGGGTCAAATTCTGCATCATTGATCATTTCTGAAGCATATAAAGCAGCGCTTAATGAAAAGCTTTTCGATGTTGGGGATTTAGCTACGTTTGATCAATCAGATGATCTTTCCAGTTTTGATTTTCTGTTCAGTCTTGGCGGTGACGGAACCATTCTTGATTCCATTACCTATGCCCGTGCATCTGAAATTCCCATAGTAGGCATCAATTTGGGTAGACTTGGTTTTTTATCTACCATTTCGAGAACTGATATTTCGGAGGTGATGAAGCGTTTAGAAAAGAAAGCCTTTCGAATAGAGTCTCGCTCTCTCATTCACATGGATTCGAATCAAGGTCTTTTTGAACCCTTCAATTTTGGGCTTAATGAAATGACCATTACAAAAAAGGAAAGTTCTTCCATGATCGTTGTACATGCATATGTTGATGGGAGCTATTTGAATTCTTATTGGGCTGATGGTTTGATTGTTGCAACACCTACTGGGTCGACAGGTTATTCACTCAGTTGTGGTGGCCCTTTAGTTCACCCAAGTGAGAAGAATTTTATCATTACGCCGGTAAGTCCTCATAACTTGAATGTAAGGCCTATGATTGTCAGTGACCAAAGCAAAATCACTTTTGAGATCGAGGGCCGATCAAAAGAATTTTTAGTGTCATTAGACTCACGTTCTGTGCCAGTTGATGAAACAGTAGAAATTTCATTGCAGCGAGAGCAATTCGAGGCTAAATTATTACGTTTTGCGGATAGTGATTATTTCGACACCTTGCGTAATAAACTCAATTGGGGCTTAGACGCCCGAAATTGATTAACAATATTTAACTGCAACACTAAATTAGATTCTAAAGATGTTCTCTAGTTTGCGAGCATATCAGAAGGGTATATCATTCTCTACCTTTTGGATATTCTTATTGTGTTTCTCGTGCTGTCTGACGTTTAGATCAGTAGCACAGAACAGCGAGATTGGCCTAGAATTAGGGGGTCATCATTACTTAGGTGATGTCAATAGAAAATATGACATCAGTCAAGTAAAGCTGGGGGGTCAATTTTTTGTGAGACAGCACTTAAATGACGGGGTGAGCATACGAATGTCTGCTGGTGGAGGACGGCTTCAAGGTCTAGATGACGAGGCTTTTGACGTATTTTCGGCAAATAGAGCAGCTTCATTTGATGGAAGATTCATAAATGCTGACTTTTTAGTTGAGTATCACTTTTTGAATTATCGAAACGAGAAGTTACAGCAGAATTGGACACCCTACCTGTTCTTGGGTCTTGGACTATACAGAATGCAAGGCAGCGATAATTTTAATGCGCGCGTGGACACAGGAGCCAAGTTTAGATTACCTGTGGGTGTAGGAATCAAATATAGGTTCAATAAACGCTGGATTTTGGGCTTGTCAACGGCTGCGATCAAAACGAATTCAGATGATATTGACAATGTTTCAGCAAGTAACCCCACCATCAAGAACTATCGAGGTGGAAATCCTAATGATGATGACTGGATGTTTTACACGGCCATATCGATCAGTTTCACCTTTCATAAGATTGTTTGTCCTGAAGGCTGGTTTAGGTAATAAAGGGCAACACAAAAATTTAATTTCTGATTCATTTTTGTACCTTCGTGGCTGCTTTTTGCAGAATGGAGATGAAGGAACTCATTAAGGCTGAAATACTTCCGAAGCATATCGCGGTAATAATGGATGGCAATGGACGCTGGGCCAAAGGAAAAGGTGCAGCAAGAGTCTTTGGTCATAAGAATGCGATAAAGGCAGTAAGAGATGTGACAGAGGGCTGCGCAGAGCTCGGCGTAGAATATTTGACGCTCTTCGCTTTTTCTACAGAGAATTGGAGCAGGCCGAAATATGAAGTTTCTGCATTAATGGAATTGCTCGTTTCTACGTTAAGCTCCGAGATCAAGACTTTGATGGATAATGACATCAAGCTAGGGATGATTGGTGATTGGGATAGCTTGCCGAAAAAGAATCAAAAGGAATTGACCGAGGCAATGCACAAAACTAAAGACAATAAGCGAATGACTTTAGTGCTTGCTTTGAGTTACAGTGGGAGATGGGACATCACCCAAGCCATGAAAAAAATGGCTAAGGAAATTGAAAGAGGTGAGTTGTCTGCGAAAGAAATTGAGCAGCATACCATTGATAACTATTTAAATACTTCAGGGATTCCTGACCCTGAGTTGTTAATAAGAACCAGCGGTGAGCAAAGGATTAGTAATTTCTTGCTATGGCAAATGGCATATACTGAATTCTTTATTACCGAAACACTTTGGCCTGATTTCAGAAAAAAAGATCTGTATGAGGCCATTATCTCTTATCAGGAAAGAGAAAGAAGATTCGGCAAAACGAGTGAACAGTTAAAGGGTTGAACCTGAACATGTATAAGAAGTATTGGTTGGTGTTGGTTTTATGCTTTTCGAGTGTCTTCGCTATGGCACAACAGCGATTTGGTATAAACACAGGTGAGGGGGTTCAAATCGATTATTCCAACCCCAAAGTATTTGAGGTTGCGGAGATCAGGTACACGGGTTTAGTTGTCTTGGATGAACGGGCAGTAACATCCTACGCGGGTATTCAAGTGGGTGATCGCATACCTATTCCGGGTAAGGAGATCTCAGACGCGATCAAGAAACTTTGGGATCAAGGAATCATTGCTGATGTTCAGTTTTGGCTAACGAGAACAGATGGAGACAAGGCCTATATCGAAGTAAAAGTTACCGAACGCCCTCGAATTCTCGAATTTCAAATTAATGGTGTTACGTCTACGCAGCAAACAGAAATTACAGATCAATTAGGAATCATCGGTAAGGTCGCTAGTGCACCTTTGATCAAAAACACGGAAATCCTTATTAAGAAGTTTTTCGAGGAAAAAGGATTTTTGAATACGGTAGTAAAGACCACTCAGGTAACTGATACACTGATTAATGATGGTGTTCGCCTAAATTTTGAGGTGGATAAGAAGGAAAAAGTAAAGATCAATAAGATCCACTTTGAAGGAAACACAAATTTTGAAGACGCTCAATTAAAGAAACCATTAAGGAATACGAAAGAAAGAGCGCGTTTCTGGTTGATTACCCAATTATTCGATCAGGTATTTAAAACCACTCCGAAGTCTACCTTCGATTATGTCACTAAATCTGATACGGTTACAAAACAAGAGTTCAAAGAATTCATCAACGACAATGTCAAACTGAATATTTTCAAATCTTCAAAATACATCAGGGCTGACTTTGAAACGGATAAACAGTCGCTGATCAATTGGTACAATTCCAAAGGTTACCGCGATGCTGAAATTATTGACAATCAGGTTGAGGATGTAAATGATGAATACATTGATCTGCGTATCAGTGTGGATGAAGGGAATAAGTATTACATCAGAGATATCGAATGGGTAGGTAATTTCAAGTATACCGACGAATTTCTGACCTCTAAACTAGGAATCAAAAAGGGAGATGTATACAATAAAGAACGTATAGATCAACGCACACTGTTTGATGGAGAAGGAGGCGATGATATCAATTCTCTCTACTCAGATGATGGTTACTTATTCTTCAGGCTCGATGTAGTTGAAGTCCGCGCCGATAACGACTCCATTGATTTGGAGATGCGAATGAGTGAGGGCGAGCAGGCGACAATAAAACGCATTATCCTTAGAGGAAATGATAGAACAAGTGATCATGTTGTGCTTCGAGAGATCAGAACGCTTCCAGGTCAGAAGTACAGCAGGAAAGAATTGATCAGAACGATCAGAGAGCTGGGTCAGCTGGGCTATTTCGATCCTGAGCAGATCAATCCTCAACCAGTTCCTAATCTCGCCGACGGTACGGTAGATATTATATTCGATCTAGTTGAAAAATCTTCCGATCAGATTCAGCTTTCAGGTGGGTTTGGTGGGCCTTTTGGTTTTGTAGGTACTGTTGGGCTCTCACTAAATAACTTTTCGATACGTAACATTAATAATTTTGAAAAGTGGAGGCCTTACCCATCAGGAGATGGTCAGAAACTTTCATTACAGATTCAATCCAACGGGCGTAGATTCCAGAGTTATTCCTTGATCTTCTCGGAGCCTTGGTTGGGCGGACGCAAACCGAATAACTTTACCGTCTCACTGAATAGAACGGCCAACAGGAGTATAGATCCATTTACTGAAGAGGTCTTTGGATTCTTAAAGTCTTCTGGGGTTACAGTAGGTTTGGGTCGAAGGTTGCGATGGCCGGATGATTATTTCCAAATATCGAATTCACTCTCTTATAACCTGTATGAGGTGGCTAATTTTGGCCAAACATTAGGTTTCGAAAATGGACGTTCTAATATTCTAACCTTCAATACAGTCATCTCTAGGGCAAATATTGACAATCCTCAATTTCCAAGGTATGGGTCACAATTTACATTGGCGATCAATGCAACCCCACCATGGTCGGCATTCAATCGGGATTTCTATTCGAACCCCGAATTAGATCAAGAAGATCGCTATAGATTGGTAGAATACCATAAGTGGATGTTTGACCTTTCGCTCTTCATACCGTTAAATACGAAGTTTGTTGTAAATACGCGCGCACATTTAGGCTTTATCGGTTCCTATACCAATTTGACAGATTCTGGACCTTATGAGCGTTTCTTCTTAGGAGGTAACGGATTAAATGGTGCCAACAATTTTGTAATAGGGCAAGATATAATCGCGTTAAGAGGGTATGACGACAATAGTATTGTTCCAATTGATCCTCAAACAGGCTTTAGAGGAGGTATTATCTTCAATAAGTTTGTGACCGAGTTGCGATATCCCGTCACCTTGGCACCTACAAGTACCATTTATGTATTGGGTTTCGCCGAGGCAGGAAATGCTTGGAATCAGTTCTCAGAATATACACCTAGAAAGCTTTTTAGGTCTGCCGGTGTAGGCGCAAGAGTATTCTTGCCAGCTTTTGGATTGTTAGGAGTTGATTGGGCCTATGGCTTTGACAGCTCGCGAGAATTTGGCATCGAGGCCGGATCGCAGGTTCACTTTACTATTGGTCAGCAAATTAGGTAACATGCAAATTGTCCATTATGCTTAAATCATTGCCAACCATAGTAATTTTCCTATTAATATATAACTTTGCCGCGGCTCAGCGACCTCCGAAATTTGGGCATATAGATACAGAGTATATTCTGAATCAAATGCCGGAGTACGGAGAAAAAAAGACTGAATTAGAGGCACTTGCAGATTCTTACGATAAAGAGGTACGGAGTTTGTATGGTGAAATAGAAAAAATGAAGGCTGCCTTAAAAGCAGAAGAAGTTTTATTGACTGCAGCCATGAAGGAAGATCGTCAGAAGGAGATCGCGCAAAAGGAACAAGAGGCTTTGAATAAGTATACAGAGCTTTTTGGATATGATGGCCTCTATTACAAAAAAGTAGATGAATTGGTGAAACCGCTAAGAGATAAGGTTTCACAAACGGTGGAAGTTGTCGCCAAACGATATGGTTTAGATTACGTTTTCGATAAAGCAGAAAACATCGGAATCATTTACTCAAATCCTGTGCATGATTACACAGAATTTGTTTTAGAGGAATTAGGATTGAAACAAAGAAATTAAAGACTCATAAAATTAATAAAGATGAAACGTAAGTTTTTAGTGATGTTGGCTTTGGTGCTAGCAGTAGGAGCAAAAGCTCAAGATTTTAAGGTAGGCTATACAAATATTGATGCCATTGTGTTTAATATGCCAGAAATGGAGGGTATTAATTCGGAATTAGACACCTATCAACAGCAATTGGGTACTCAGATCCAAACCAAACAGCAAGAGATTCAGACGAAGTATCAAGCCTTGGTGCAGATGTCTCAGGATCCAAACGCTGTGCAAGCGGTACTTCAAGAGAAGGACAATGAATTGCAAAAATTGCAAAGAGATTTGCAGGCTTTCCAAACGCAAGCAGAGCAAGCTTATAATAATAAGCAAAGCACGCTGATGAATCCTGTTTATACAAAAGTGCAGGCGGCTATTGAGGAAGTAAGAAAAGAAAATGGTTACAGCTTAATCTTAAACGCTCAGGTAACTGGTGCGGGTCCTGTGATCATTGCAGGTGAAGAAGAGCTGAACATTACTGAAAAGGTGTTCGAAAAGCTAGGCGTTCCAATGCCAGAATTACCAGATGATGGTGGTGCACCTGCCGCGGGTAATGGTGGAAATAATTAATTCTTAAGAAATCAACAGAAAAACCTCTTCGAAAGAAGGGGTTTTTTTATTTTCAAACATGTCTATTCCTATCGCACTGCAAGCCGGAGATCATGTGGCCATTGTCGCTACGGCCAAGCGCATTGAGTTTGATATCAATCAAGCGCTCAATTGCTTGAAGGGCTGGGGCTTGGTGCCTATAGTTGGGGAATATGCACTGAGGGCCAGCGGGTATTTTGCTTGCACTACTGAAGAATGTCTCCATGACCTGGATTGGGCATTGAACGATCCAAAGATCAAAGCCATCTTCTTTTTAAGAGGTGGTTATGGGACAACACGCATAATTGATCAGCTGGCTTTACCGTCAGCGTCAAAATGGATGGTGGGCTACAGCGATCTGACTAGCATGATTCTACAGCTCAATACCTCAAAACATACAATGGTGCATGGCGCAATGTGTTCCACTTTAGGACAAGATGCACAGTCTGATGAAGCCTTGAGGGCATTGCTTTTTGGAGAAAAACAGTTCGTTTACCCTCTTGAAGATAGCAAATTGACCCGAGTTGGAATCCTAGAAGGGGAGATTATCGGGGGAAACCTAAGTTTGATCTACGAGTCGATCGGTGCGCCAAATCAGATCGATCTAAAGCGTAAAATCCTTTTCCTTGAGGAAGTGGGCGAGGAGATGTATGCCATTGATCGTATGCTAAACAAGTTGAAAAGGACAGGGCTGCTGAATGGAGTGGCAGGACTAGTGATCGGTAGTTTTACAGCGATTGGGAATAAGAATAACTACTTTATTGAAACGGTAGAGGAGTTAATTTGTCGGTATTTCCCAGAAGAACTTCCTAAGGCCGTCGGTCTTTCGGCAGGTCATGATCAGGTAAACTACCCACTATTGTTAGGCCAAAATGCGCGCCTGACCATCTCCCCTCATGAACTTACCCTACACTATTTAGAGTAAAAATCCAGCAATAAGACCGGTCAGTATGATCAATGGTGAGGGTACCTTGGTATAGGTGAGCAATAAAAAGGTACCTATGACCACACCGACGTTGAGCGGATTATTGTCGATAGGTTCAAAGAGAATAAAAGCTGCAGCCGCTACCATGCCAGCGCTTGCTGCATGAATGCCTTCAAGCGAAGCCCTCACCACTCGAAATCTTTTGAGACTGTCCCAGAAGCGAATGACAAAGAAGATTAAAAAGGTACCCGGTAAGAAAATACCGCAGGCAGAGATGAATCCTGCCAGAATTTGGCCACCAACGCCGAGGTCGCGAGCGGAAAGTGCGCCAACATAAGAGCTGATGGAAAACACAGGCCCTGGTACCGCTTGCACCATGCCTAAGCCAGATAGAAACTCTTCAGAGCTGAGGAAGCCTTTTGCTTCAACAAATTCTGTATTTAAGAAAGGGATTAATACCTGCCCACCTCCAAAGATCAAGCTGCCATTTCGATAAAAGTTTTCAAATAGAAGGACAAAGCGATCTTGTGTAAAGCCTCCAAGTAGTGCGGCAGCAATAAGAACAAGGCCCCAAAGAGTGAAATTTCCCCATTTGATTTTGATTTGTTCCTTCTCTTCTATCGCATGCTTTTTGTATTTAAAAGCCGTGAGGGTCCCCGCAAAAACCAATACAATAGGCAAAGCAGCGGGCTTATTGATAAAATAGGTCACAATAGCCGATAGTGCCATGAGTGCGCCAGCCGTTTTCGTGTTGATTACTTTCGTTGCGATGGTATAGGCGCCAAAGGAAATAAAACCAACAGCCATGGGCTGAATGAACTTTGTAAAGTCCAGATCTAGGTTGTTGGCTTGGTATTGTCCGATCAAAATAGCGGCAGTGGTCATTACCGCGACAGCGGGCAGCATCCAAACGAGCAGGGTTAGGTATGCCAAGCTAGCTCCACCAATTCTAAAACCGATAGCCGTTATGGTTTGTGTAGAGGTAGGTCCGGGTAAAATTTGACAGAGCGCGTTGAGCTCTAACAAGTCTTCTTCGGTTATATAGGCCCTTTTCTTCACCAAGATCTTGATGAACATGGCAATATGGGCTTGTGGACCGCCAAACGCACTCACTGCGAGAATTAGGACATCTCGTAAGAAAATATAATATCTAATGCGCTTTACAGCCATCAGAAGCTACTTCTTTCGTAAACCAATCTCTGCTAATCTCTGCTCAAGAAATTCCCCGGCGCTAATGTCTTCAAATTGTTTGGGGTGCGCTTCATCAATACAGTTTTCAAGGCAGCTTAAATCCATTTCTGATCTCGGATGCATAAAGAATGGAATGGAAAAACGTGAAGATGTCATTTGATCACGCGGAGGGTTAACTACACGATGAATGGTCGATTTTAATTTGTTATTGGTTAACCTATCTAACATGTCACCAACATTCACAATGATCTGCTCGGGTAATGCGGTAATTGGAATCCATTCTCCGTCTCTTCTTAACACTTGAAGGCCGTCGGCGCTTGCACCCATCAACAATGTGATCAGGTTGATGTCACCATGTTCTGCCGCACGAACGGCATCATCCGGAATGGTGTCTGGATCTTCTATTGGGAAATAGTGAATAGGCCTTAAAATGCTATTTCCATTGTGCACTTTCGCTTCAAAAAAGTCCTCTTCAAGACCTAAATACAAGGCAATGGCTTTCAGCATTTGTTTTCCCGCATGTTCTAAGGTTCTGTAGGTTTCAAGGGCAACAGTTTTCATGGCAGGTACTTCCTCTGGCCAAATGTTGTCTGGGTATTGTGCTTTGATCGGGTCATTGTCAACAACCTCCTGGCCCACATGATAGAACTCTTTTAAGTCTCCTGTGGTGCGACCTTTCGCATGCTCCTTGCCCTTGCCAATATAACCCCGTTGACCGGCTAGTTCGGGCACTTCGTATTGCGTCTTTACTGGTTCTGGGAGACTAAAAAACTCTTTTATAGTACTGTACAAGGATTTGGTTAGCTCATCAGATAACCCATGGTTCTTGATGGCAACAAAGCCAATGTCATGATAGGCGGCACCCAAGGCATTCACAAAGGCTTGTTTTTCCTCTGGTGTTCCGTTGGTAAAGTGAGCAAGGTCTAATGAAGGGATTTCGTCGTAAAGTTTTTGTGTCATCGTGGTGGCATTTGACATTAAATTTATAAAGAATTGATGAGGACTACGCCTTTAATACGGTTTTCAACACATCAATTGATTTGATCTCGAGCTTTTCTTGTAAATGAACCGAATAGAATTTGATGATCTGATCCAATATTTCTCTTCTATAACTACTGCTAATCTTGATTTCGGTTCCGAAGGGTTGTTTGATCAATTGTTCGATGAACTTTTCTTCGTTTTCTAATGCAGTAAAATGCATTCCTGCATCTACCAATTGCTGCACAAAATCAAGATCTGCCTGTGGCCCATATCCGAAGTGAACGGCAGACTTCAAGAGAAGCTGAAGGTGAAAATTTTCAATGCCTTTTTGTTGGTGATCGAAATAGGCGATCGCATGAAAGATGAACTCAAACAAGTCTGAATTTACTTCTTCTTCCTTCAGTACTTTCGCAAAGAATTCTGTGAGGAAAATACCGATGGTTCGTTTCACAGGATGGTAGGGAATCTCTTGAAATGGAGTGGTGAGTTTGGCTTCAGAGATTCTTAATAATCCTTTACCCTCTTTATAGTAAATGATTAGGTCGAGCAATGAAAGGGGTTGATAAAGGGCAGCCTTTCCTTTTGATCGACTCGATCTGACCCCGTTGATGATGAATGATTGGGTGCCGTAGGCTTCTGTGAAGACCTTTACGATGATTGAAGTTTCCTTAAACTTTAAAGAGCCCAGTACGATACCTCTTGTTCTTTTTAGCACTAGATGACGACGATTTTACCGACAAACGTTTCAGTGCCGTCGGAATTACTACTGAAGACTAAATATACTCCAGAACTGACTCGATTACCTTGTTCATCTCTGATATTCCAAATGGCAGTACTACCATTAGCTTGGAATGACCTGACCAATTTACCACTTGTATCTGTGATTCTTAGCAAGGCATTGTTCACCAAGCCTTCGATGACGACCGGGCCGTTAAAATTCGCTTTGACCGGATTTGGATAGGCTTTAACCATTTGATGCTCAGGGGTACCTACGGTGGCATCACTTCTAAATGAGGCGATGCCTTTGGTAGTTGTAAAATATATTTGACCTGATGATTCATCTATTGAGATGTCAAGAATATGGTTTGAAGGTAAGGGACTGTTCTCTGCTGTAAAATGCTGGTTCAATTCTTCACCCGTTTCACTAAATAACCAAACGCCGTTATCAAGGGTGCCAAACCATTTTCGATTGGCAGGATCTATGGCAATTTTTGTAATGTGCTCATCTCTCAAAAGGAAGCTCCCATCAAAGATTGGGATAGTCGCGGTAAGTGGGGTGCTAGTCAAAATTTGCTCAGGTAAAGCAAAAAAGCAGATGCCTTCATCTGTGGCCACCCAAATATATCGGTCTTCATCTTGTGCTACATCATTGACTAAACTGCCGGGGAGTCCGCCCTGACCGCCGTTGATGTTCAAATAACGTTCAAGGTTGCTGCTCTCGTTGAAGACTAAAACGCCACCCCCTCGATTATCATCAACTGTCATCCATTTGTCTCCATTATCGATAATGAAAAGGCCGCTCAAATGGTCAGCTTGTGGGTGTGCTAAACGGAAGGACTCCCAGCTATCATCTTGCTGATTCCAGGAATGAAGCTGAGGATTAAGATCGTATTGAACAAACCACACGTTTTGTTCTTCATCAGTTTGGAGGGATGCGAGGTTGTAAGCTCCATTTATGGTATTCAGGCTGTTGGTTGGGGAAAAGGAAGAGATGTGCTCAAAACCCTCTGCCGTTGCTATGAACGGCCCCTGATCAAATGAGGAAACAACGGTATTTCTACTCTTGATAAGGTCATTGGCTTCAATGATTCGATCGGGTGAGTTTTTAATCACTAAGTCACGTGATGACCAAAGATTTTCATTGGGATTAAATTGAGAAACATGCGCATCGGAAAGCCAGAAAAACCGATTTGCTGAATCAATACTCAGTATGTGTTGGTCTGAGGCTGGGCCTTGGGGTAGCACTTGCTCAGGTTCGTTGTTAATACTGTCGAATATGAGCAGGCCGTGGGTAGCCGTACCAATCAATAATTGATCATTACTGATAGACAGGCTTAGGAATTTTTGATTTGAGTCGGCTTGGACCACGTCGTTTAAATTACCAGTTGTGAAATTATATAAGGCATTTTCCGTTAGGAGGTAAAAGGCATTCGGTAAGGCCTTCAAGTCCTCGATTTGGTTAGATAAATTGGTGGTAAATACCCATTGACCATTGCTGTAGGTAAAAAGATCTGCGCCTGAGGAAGCCACGAGCCCTACATTGTTTTGGGCAATTTCATGAAAAGGGATGCCTGTCAGCTGTCGATTCCAGAAGTTAAAATCTTGCCGATTCGTCTGGTCATCTAGGCTCACAGATAAAATACCATCTTCAGACGCGGCATAAATACTGTCATTTCTAATGACTAGGTCATGAATGACCACTCTGCTTCCGTTTTGACCTATGTTCTGATAACTTTCAAGGATCACCTCTTCGTTTAGGTCGTACTTGACGATACCAAAATCACTGCTAATCCACAAAAAGTCATTCTCAAAGAGAAAGCTGTTGATCCGTTTTTCTTGTAGGTTTTCAGCCACAAGAATGTCATCGATGCTTGTTATTTGATTGGCATTGATCAAATCGATAGTCCCATTTTGATAACCGATGGCTACAAGTGAGCTATTGAGCTTACTTTCCATAGCACTGATGTTTAGGTCAGTCAATCCAGTATTTTTATTGAGCAGATTGATGCTTTGATCTTCTTGATCAATGAAAAATACAGCAAGCGTTGAAGCGGCATACAAACGATCGTTTGAAGCCGTCACATAAGGAATGTTATTATAGCTAAAGTGGCTTTTCCAGCCAAAGACAGGGACGTCTTGAGCTGAGATTGCATGGCTAGCAATGAGCAGAAGAAAGACAAGGAGGTAATTACTTACGTTTGTTTTTATCAGCTTGACCTTCATAAAAATACTTTCGGTTTCTGGCCTCATAGATGTCGGCTTCACCTAGTTCGACAGTTTTATCTGAGTCGGTGAGTTTATAAGAGAAGGAGGCTAAAGAGCCACTTACAGCACAGATCGCATGCAATTTGGTTACAAATTCTGAAATAGCTAGCAACTGAGGCATTGGGCCAAAGGGTTCTCCTTGCGCATCCATATCTAAACCGGCAACGATTACTCGCTTGCCATGATTGGCTAAATTTCTACACACAGCCACAATGTCCTGATCGAAAAACTGCGCCTCATCAATGCCGATGACGTCGCTATCACCAGCAAGTAGTAAGATGTCAGAAGCGAATTGAACAGCTGTCGACCGAATGGATGTTTTATTATGAGACACGACGTTTTCTTCGTCGTAACGCGTATCCACTGTGGGCTTGAAGATCTCGACACGTTGCTTGGCGATGGTGGCTCTTCTGAGCCTACGAATTAATTCTTCGGTTTTACCGGAGAACATGCAACCGCAGATCACCTCGATATGACCAGAGGCATGTTTGTCTGTAATATTAGTTTGTGGCTCTAAAAACATTATGCGGAGTACTCTATATGCGGAAATTTGTTGGTTTCGGCTACAGAGATGTCAATATCGTCATTTAGTTTGTTTTGGCAGGCAAGTCGCTCATGTTTTGCCAACCTACCGTTGTCGATCATTCGTTGCTCAGCACTAGTGGGTTGATTGAAATGCTCAATTCCTTCGTGAACGATCATTTTACAAGACGTGCATCTACCTTTTCCACCACAGGCATGCATCCAGTCTATCTGGGCATCATGAATAATATTTAAGATGCTCTTGGAGTTATCATTATTGATAAGCTCGCGATTGTTCAAATTTCTGATCCGGATCTTTGCCATATTGATTAATTTACAAATCAAAATAATTCACTGATGCCCTACAAACTTAAGACCGATTCTGTTGAAAATGTTGCTGTTTATGTTGCTCAACGTATGCTTGAAAAAACATTTAAGGAGACACAAAAGGTAGATGGCGAAAAGTTGATCTCTTTGACCAATTCACGGCAAATCAATTCCTTCTTGATCCGATCCTTATTTCATCAGTGGAGAAAAGAAATTGAGCACTTAGAGAGTCCCTATTTTGATTTTAAGCATGAAAAGGTAAAAGATGCCCTCAAGCAGTTTATGAATGTGCTTTCTAATCACATCAGTATTGATGAACAACACCTCAAGCCGCTCCTTGAGCGCGCAGTTAGTGACACCTTTTTGATCTGTTTTGAACCAGGGGAGTACCTTAAGAAGGTGCTGGAAAGAGTAGACAAGCCGCAAGATGTGAAGAGGGAGTTGAAGTATATCAAAACCAATAGGGCATTATTTAAAAAGCTCTTAGACCAGATCGATGAATTCAGCACCAAGGATTCAGTGCTAAGAATATATGAAGGCTATAACAAGGAGGCCTTTGAGCAGGTGGATGCGAAGGAAATGGTGAGTAAGCTTGAACTATCTGATCATTTTGACACACTTTTTGATTTTGAGGAACCGGAGGTCAAACCTGAAGTAGAATCAGCAGAAGCGCCTATTGTGAATCCTCAGGTATCTGATTCAAGTGAAACCACTTCAAAGGCCGAGGCCACTCTCAATGACCAGTTTCAAAGAGGTACGCAGCCAATGACATTGGCAGAAAAGCTTCAGCAGAAGATGAAAAAGAGTATCGAGTCAGGATTGACATTGAATGAAAAGTTCATGTTTCAAAATGCGCTTTTTGGTGGAGATGTGGCAATGATGAAAGAAGCCTTACGTGAGCTGGATCAAGCAAAAACACTTACTGAAGCATTGGATAAGGCAAATGCCTTTAATCAAGGTTGGGACATGGAAAGCGAGGAGGTGGAAGCGTTGATGCTTTTATTGGAGAAGCGTTTTCGATAAGCAACTTCATGCTTAGGTCTTTCTCATCACTAAAATCTCATCAGTACCTGAGACCTGTGCATGTCAATTTTTAACAGGACAAAAAGCATAATGGTAAAAGACCATAATGATGAGCCACCATAACTAAAGAAAGGCAAGGGGATCCCTACTACTGGGAACAGCCCAATGGTCATGGCAATATTGATGGCAAAATGGAAGAATAGGATAGAGGCCACACTATAAGCATAAACGCGGGCAAATTTAGATTTCTGTCTTTCGGCAATCACGATGATTCTCATGATGAGTACTAAGAACAGCGCGATCACCAATGTACAGCCTAGCCATCCATGCTCTTCGGCCAGGGTGGAGAAAATGAAGTCAGTACTCTGCTCGGGTACATAGCCAAATTTGGTTTGTGTTCCCTCCAAAAAACCTTTACCGGCAAAACCACCTGAGCCAATGGCGATCTTTGATTGCTCCAAGTTCCAACCCTCTGCCTGTGGATCGACAAGCTCTGGCCTGAAGATCGCTTCGATTCTACTCCTTTGGTAAGTTTTTAATACTTCATTCAATAAGTAATCAGTAGCAAAAATGAACCCGCTAATCACTACTACAACGAAAATGATGGAGGGGATTCTTTTTCGCTGTTTTAAAGAAAACAGGACTAGAAGTACACCTAGACTCAAGATACCAATCAGTAGCTGGTATTTTGGGACGAGTAGCGTAAGGATAAAGAAAATGACAACACTAATACCAATGACCAGGTAGATTGAAGGAAAGCCTTCGCGGTATAAGGGAATAATAAGCGCAAAAAAGATGATGGCAGAGCCTGCATCAGGCTGGAGTAAAATAAGTGCAATGGGCAATCCTAAGATCGCCAATGCCTTAAGCTGTGAAATGAAATCGGTGAGTTTAATTCCCGTTCCAGCCACAAAACGTCCTAACATAAGAGCAGTGGCCATTTTGGTAAACTCAGCGGGTTGCAGCCTAAGAAATCCAAAATCGAACCATGCCCTAGCTCCATTGATCTTGACGCCAAAAAGGAGTACCCCAACAAGTAAGGCAATCATCAGTCCATAGAATATCGGACTAAATGATTCGTAAATACGAAAATCCAGCAAAAGGATGACGGTAATGAGGATCACCGTTGCGCCAATAAAGAGCATTTGTTTGCCACTGTTCAGAGAAAAATCGAGAATGCTCTGATTTTGAACAGGATCGTAGACAGAAGCAAAAATGTTGAACCAGCCTAAAATGACCAAGACAAAGTAGATCAGAACCACTAGCCAATCTAAGTCTGAAAAAATACCACCTTCTTTTCTCACTCGTCACTATTGATCAATGATGCCAAATATTTTTGTTCAAGAATATATGTTTCTTTGTCGAACCAGCCTTTTTTAATATAACCTCTGATGTGCTTTTCAATGATTAAGCTGGCTGTTACAGCAGCTGCTCCACCACCCCAGCCAGCATTTTCTACATAGACAGCCACGGCAATTTGTGGGTTTTCTCTTGGGGCAAAAGCCATGAACACCGAATGATCTAAGGATTCGTCTTTTACACCGTTTTCAGCCGTTCCTGTTTTCCCTACCATTTCAATGTCATTCATGTTTAGCACAGCAAGCTGAGCTGTTTTTCGAGCCGCTCGCGCCATTCCTTCAATTACGGCAGGGTAATAGTCAGCACCTTTTCCGGTATAGGTTTTGTCAAATTCAAGTGGCCTGATCTCTCCATCTTCTTCCAATGCTTTAACCAGGTGAGGTTTGATGTAGTAACCACGGTTGGCAATGATGGCAGCCAAATTGGCTGCTTGCAACGGAGTGACAAGGAGTTCTCCCTGACCGATGGAAAGAGAATAAATGGTGCTGTAAGCCCAGCTGCCTTTTTCACGTGGATAGAGCTTATGATAGTAATTGTCATCAGGGACGAGCCCTGCTTCTTCTCCTTTGATATCTAATCCCAGAGGGTTCCCGAACCCGAACTTTTGAACGGCCTCTGCCCATTTGGCCATGCCTAAGTGCGTATCTGTAAATTTACTTTCTGATAGGCCCTGATTCACTGTTCTTCTCATCACTTCCCAGAAATAGTTATTTGAAGAGAATTCAATTCCTTTGGTTACGTCATAACGGCCAAGGGCTGCATGGTCGCCTAGGTTGTATTTTTTTAGCAGAATGTCTTCCTCTGTGCTGATCACACCTTCATCTAAGGCGATCAAAGCTTGCACGGTTTTGAATATTGATCCAGGAGGATATTTTGCTTGAATAGCCCGATTAAAAAGCGGTGCTGTGGTGTCGTTTTTGATCTTCTCAAAATTATTTCCAAACTCTCTTCCGCTTAGTAAATTAGGGTCGTAAGAAGGTGCCGATGCCATGACTAAGACTTCGCCAGTTGCCGGTTCAATAGCCACAATAGATCCTCTTTTTCCTGCCAACAACTTTTCAGCATAAGCCTGCAGTTCAAAGTCGATGGTGGTGTGTAAGTTCATACCCGGTACCGAGGCCGTATCGTAAGCACCATCTAAATAAGCACCCTTTTGAATTCCGTTGACATTTACAATCTTATGACTTACCCCTCTTTTGCCGCGCAATACTTCTTCATATTCTTGCTCTAGGCCTGTAATACCAACATAGTCACCAGCTTTATAGTATTTGGTGGTGTCAAACTCGAGTTGCCGGGGGCTAATCTCTCCGGTATAGCCGATGGCGTTTGCCAAAATCTTGTCCTCATACCTCCTAATGGTTCTCGGGTTCACATAGAACCCTTTAAATTGGTATAATTGATCTTGAATCTGAGCATACTCTTGGTGAGAGATCTTTTGAATAAAGGGAGACGGTTTTACGGCTGAATATTTTCTGCTTTTTTGCATGCGCTCATTGAAGCTTTCTATTTCAATATTAAAAAGAGCACAAAAAGCAGTGGTGTCGTTAATGTATACATCACGAGGAACCACCATCAGGTCGTAAATCGGTTCATTGTAAACAATTAAGTTCTCGTTACGGTCATAGATCAATCCACGGAAAGGGTATTCAACTATGCGTTGGACAATATTACGTTCAGCTTTGATCCGATAGGTATCATCCACTACCTGTAAGGCAAATAGCTTAATTAAGAAAACCAACCCAACTAGAATAAAGGCTGCTTGTATCACATATCTTCTACTCTCAAACATCATCTGGCCTTTTTAAAGAAGAAATACTGTGTTAATACAATAAAGATGAAGCTTATTATGGCTGTAATCAAGCCTCTTAACAAACTTTGGCCTGCAAGGCTGACATTGCCAGCTTCCATTAGAAATACGGTGACCGCATGCATAAAGATCAGCGGGAGTGCATAAGTCAAATACCAAGTAAAACCGTAGTTTGGGATAGTAGGAAATTGGTTGACTTCGTAGCCACTTCGTGGGCCATTGATGCGTAGCCAATAATACCTTAAAAACATGAGCAACACCGAAGCCGCGGCATGAATGCCTAAGGTGTGATAGAACAGGTCAACGATCAATCCTGTAGCAAGGGCAATCAACATCCCAACGATCGCACTCATCTCTACCGGAAGCAATAGTAAGCAGAACAGGTAAAAAAAGTTGAAGCCTGTACCGTAAAGGACAAAGTTCCGAAAGACCAACACCTGCAGGGGCAAGATGACAAGAAAACTTATGATGATGGTCGAATAACTCCTGTTCATGGTTGTTGTAGTGGGTTATTATTGACCAAAGAATCGATCTGTGTTTTCATCTCATTTTTTACGACATACACCTGCGAAAGTCGGGCGAAGTCTACGGAAAGTGCAATCTTAATGTTTAGGTAGGTTCCATTCGCATCGGTTTCAACGGATGTAACTATCCCTGCCAAGATCTCCTTTGGGTAAATTGCGTTATAACTTGACGTGACGATTGAATCTCCCTCAGAGATGCGTACGTCTGGTGTCATGTATAAAATGTCAGCTGATTTTGCATTGATCCCATTCCATAGTAAAGTTCCAATTCTTCCCGATGGTTTATGCTTAATGGATATGGGGTTTTTGGTGTTTAGTAGCGAGATTCCTTGCGCAAAATCTTCTGAAACAGACCTGATTTTACCAACGATGCCGAGGCTGCTGATGACGCCCATTCCTGCTGCAATACTGTCTCTTGATCCCTTATTGATCATGAAAAAGTTATTCGTCTGACGGAAATTATTTTGAACCACTTCCGCCGGGATATATCGGTACTGAATGGAATCTAGACTGTCAGCTTGTAGCAATAACTGATCGAGGGTATCAAGACTAATCGGTTGTTGGTTTTGCAAAAGCATCCTGAGCCTGGCGTTTTCAGCGGCCAGCTCCTGATTCACATCTTTCAGCTCGAAATAATCCTGAACGTTCCTTGACGTATTGCTGACCGAACCGATCAGTCCGGAAGCTCCATTGATGAATGCAGTTTTTTGATAATCATTATTGCCAATGAGAAGCCATAAACAAATGGCTTCAAGTCCAAGGAAAACTAGAACGATCCTTGATCTTATTAGAAATGCAATTAATTGACTCATTCATTATTAGGTCATCAATACTGCCCTGTAGGAATTGATGTTTTTCAAGGCCTCTCCAGTTCCTCTGACCACAGCTCTTAATGGATCATCTGCAATGTGGATAGGTAGTTTTGTTTTCAAGGCTAAACGCTTATCCAGCCCTTTGAGCATCGCGCCACCTCCAGTCAGGTGAATACCTCTATCATAAATATCAGCTGAGAGTTCTGGCGGTGAAATTTCCAAAGCCTTTAGTACGGCCTCTTCGATCTTTGACACCGATTTGTCCAAGGCAAATGCAATCTCCGAATAAGAGATTTTGATCACTTTCGGTATCCCGGTCATTAAGTCACGACCTCTGATCTCGTAATCTTCCGGAGCGTCATCCAATTCTGTAAGTGCAGAACCAATGGCCATTTTAACTTTTTCAGCAGAACGTTCACCAATCAACAGGTTGTGCTGGCGTCTCATGTAATCGAGAATATCTTTGGTAAATGTATCTCCAGCGACTCTAATCGATTGATCACAAACGATACCGCTCAAGGCGATTACGGCAATCTCGGTGGTACCACCACCGATATCCACGATCATAGAGCCTACAGGCTCATCTATTTTGATGCCCGTACCAATTGCCGCAGCGATTGGTTCATAGATCATATAGACCTCTTTTGCATTGGCGTGCTCAGCAGAGTCACGAACCGCTCGTTTTTCTACTTCGGTAATGCCCGAAGGAATACAAATGACCATGCGATGAGAAGAAGGCATAAAGCTTCTCTTCTTCAGGTCGATCATTTTGATCATTCCCTTGATCATCATTTCAGCCGCTTCAAAGTCAGCAATTACGCCGTCTTTTAGTGGTCGAATGGTTTTGATGTTGTCATGAGTTTTTTCATGCATGTTCATCGCCTCTTTCCCAATAGCAAGGACCTTATTAGAGTTCTTGTCAATGGCAATGATCGATGGCTCATCTACCACGATTTTATCTTTGTGAATGATCAAGGTATTTGCCGTACCAAGGTCAATTGCTATATCACTTGTTAGAAATTCGAAAAACCCCATTCAAATGGTCTCCTTATCTGATTTAATGTCTAAAATTGTATCTATTTACTAAAAAAAACGCCGTATCAAAAACTTAATGTTTGAAATGGCGAGTACCTGTAAATACCATGGCCATATTGTGGCCATCGCAATAGTCGATCGAGAGTTCATCTTTGATCGAACCTCCAGGTTGAATTACTGCCGTGATGCCTTCGCCATCTGCGATTTCCACACAATCTGGAAAAGGGAAAAAGGCATCAGAGGCCATGACGGATCCTTTAACATCAAAGCCAAAGGCTTTCGCTTTTTCTATGGCTTGTCGAAGTGCATCTACACGTGAGGTTTGTCCAACGCCACTTGCTAGCATTTGTCCATCGTTGGCTAACACAATGGTATTCGATTTTGTGTGTTTGCAAATCTTTGAGGCAAATACCAAGGCCCTCTTCTCATCATCAGTAACGTTTTTCTTAGTCACTAATTTGAAATCCGCTGCTTTATCTGTCACCAAATCTCTGTCTTGAACGATGACCCCATTCAAGAGACTTTTGAATTGCTTTTGGGCAGAAAGGTTATCTTTTTTGACCAATAAGATCCTATTCTTTTTTCCCTTCAATAAGTCGAGGGCATCTGCATCAAAAGAAGGAGCAATCAATACTTCAAAGAAGAGGGTATTCAATTCTTCGGCTGCTGCCATGTCAATGGTTTGATTGCAAACGAGCACACCGCCAAAAGCACTGACTGTATCTGCCGCAAATGCCTTTAAGTAAGCTTCTTTGACATCAGCCCCTGTCGCCACACCGCAAGCATTTGTATGTTTTAGGATGGCAAAGGCATTTTCTGAGTCGTCAAATTCTTCGATCAAACAGACGGCCGCGTCAATATCGACCAAGTTGTTATAAGAAAGCTCTTTACCATTCAATTGATCAAAAAGATCATTTAATGGGCCGTAGAATTCGCCCGCTTGATGTGGATTCTCTCCATACCTTAAGGTTCTTCCTTCTCTTTCGCTTACTTTAAATTTATCCAAGCCTTCTACTTTATTAAAATAGCTGAAGATGGCAGAATCGTAATGAGATGAGATGTCGAAGGCTTCTGCAGCAAACTTCCTTCTATCGGCTAATTCAGTTGAACCAGACTTTTCTTTAAGAAGGGTCTCAAGAGCTCCGTATTGCTCTCTCGAAGAAACGATCAAGACGTCCTTATAATTTTTCGCGGCAGCTCTGATCAGTGAAATACCGCCAATATCAATTTTTTCGATAATGTCTTGTTCAGCTGCGCCAGAAGCGACCGTCTCTTCAAAGGGGTAAAGATCGACGATCACCAGGTCGATGGATGGAATTTCAAATTCCTTTGCTTGACTCAAATCACCATCATTGTCTCGTCTATGCAGGATTCCACCAAATACTTTGGGGTGAAGCGTTTTTACTCTTCCGCCAAAAATAGAAGGGTAGCTTGTCAAGTCTTCTACAGGTACGACTTCAGCGCCTTGTTCTTCTATGAATTTTTGTGTGCCTCCGGTGGAGTAAATCGTCACTCCTTGAGCCTTCAAAAGCTCAATGATTGGAGCCAAGTTGTCTTTGTAAAATACTGAGATTAAAGCGGATTGAATTTTTACCTGCGACATATCGAGGGGATTAATTAAGTCGCAAAACTAGGCATTTTAAATGGATTTGAGAACTTCTCGCTCGACCACTTTCGGATATTTTTTATGTTCTACGGCTAGGATTTTTTTGGCGATGTCTTCTGCAGAATCAGAAGGACTTAAGGAAACAGATTCTTGATACAGGATTTCGCCTTTGTCGTATGCTTCGTTCACAAAATGGATGGTAATCCCAGATTCCATTTCACCTGCCGCTTTTACTGCCTTATGGACATTCATTCCATACATGCCTTGCCCGCCATATTTGGGTAACAAGGCAGGATGAATATTAAATATTTTGTTTGGATAATGAGTCACCAAGGCCTCAGGGATGAGTAACATAAAGCCAGCGAGCACAACAAAATCAACTAGCTCTTTACCTAAAAGCGCAATGATTTTTTGACCCGTTGCCCAGTAACTTCGATCAAATACGTGGTGTGGAATAGAAAAACGATCTGCTCTTGCAATCACGCCTGCAGATTTGTTATTGGTGAAGACAGATACGATTTCAATAGAGGGGTGATCTTTGAAGTGCTCAAAGAACTTTTCTGCGTTAGAACCACTGCCCGAAGCAAAAACTGAAATTCTCTTTTTCATTAGATCCAAATCATACTAAGTACGCCCAACAACATAATGAGTTTACAATAGCCACTCAATTGATGAAAGCCTTTGACGGTATCCGCTTTTGCAATACCATAACCCAAAGAAGTCAATGTCAAAAGTAAGACCATTGGTAGTATGAAAGAAATGTTGTGCAATAAGATGAATACGGTGATGGAAAAAATGACCATAATGAGATATAGAAAGACCTTTGTTTTGGCTACACCATAAATAATGGGAATTGTTTTGCAGCCAAATCGTTCGTCTCCTTTACGATCTTCGACATCTTTGATGATCTCTCTAACTAGTGTGATGAAAGCAGCAAAAACGGCATAGCAGGCGATAATATAGGTTCTTTCCTGAAAAAATTCTGCCACAAGGACCAATGTTAAGCCCGTCAAGATGGCGATTGACAAATTACCAACAAGCGGCAGTCGCTTTAATTGATTCGAATAAAGCCAGAGTAAAAAGGCTGCCCCAAACATGGTTGCGCCAATGGGCCATGAAATGTAAAAGCCCAACCCTATTGCACCAAAATTCAAAGCAGTGTGTCCGGCCAGTACCCATCTTCTCTTGAGCTTTTTGCCGACGACTACGCGTTGGGGCTTATTCACAAAGTCGATCTTTACATCATAATAGTCGTTGATCAGGTAGCCGGCCGCAGTGATCATGACAGTAGCGGAGACCATCAGGAAAAAACCTTTATCGAAAAGCACTTGCGTCCAGGTCTCTCGTTTTCCTACTAAAAAAATGGCAGTAAGGTATTGAGTGAGCGCCACCATAAAGAGGTTGATTCCTCGTATGAATTTGAGGTACCCAATAATAGAAGAAGGCTTAAAGAGAGCTGTGATTTGCATCAGTAGTGCTTACGTAACAAAGCTAAGCTTGTTTGGCAGAATCTGGTACGGCTTTACTCCGAATAATAATCTAAGATGTGTTGAGAGATCATTTGGTAGAGCTGGGCAGTCTCAGGATCTTCTTTTAATGCCTGAAATTGTTTATCCAATGTTTCGAGGTCTCCTCTTTTGGCGGGGCCTGTTTGAGCAAATTCGGGTCCATTACTCAACGATTTATTAATGGTTTCAGTGATCAATGGTTTAATGAGGTCATAAGAAAGGTCATTGTATTCCATGATCCCTTTGGCGATCGTCAGCATGTGATTAGAGAAATTACTGGCGAATACGGCGGAAAGATGTAGCACTGCGCGCTCCTTGGAGTTTAATTCGGCTGTGGTTTGTGTGATGCTTTTTGCCAATGATTTGAGCCTTGCCAAGGCATCAGGATTATCCGCTTCAAGACAAATCGGAATGTTACGAAAATCCACTTTTTTGCCAATGGTGAAGGTCTGCAACGGATAAAAAACGCCTATATTCTCTGTTTGGGCATAGCCTAAACTCGATAAAGGTTTTGTGCCTGAGGTATGTGCCAATAGGCAGTTTCTCGGCAGCTCAAGGTTTTGCGCGATATCTTCGATGGCATCATCACTAATACAAATGAGGACAATGTCGGCTTCAACCTGTGAAAGCTTAGTGCCGATAATGCATTCGGCATGGTAAAAGTTCGAGGTCATTTGTTCAACCTTGGCTGGATTCCTTCCTGCTATGGCGGTCACAGCATGCCCCGCATTCTCTAGCGCAAGGCCTAAATGCCAAGCAACATTTCCTGTACCGATAATGGCGATCTTCATTGGGGTAAAGATATAAAACCATTATTTATTGGCCCACGATTTAAATCGTGGGTTAAGAATGGGTCTAGTGGCTTTAGCCACTTTAAATCTCAAGATGATCTAAATCAACAATCTGATCGAGTTCTTCTTGAAATGATTTCGTTCTGTGATGTTCTTTCTGGTTTTCAATGTATTTCTGAACTCGAGCTTTTTGTGATTCACTGACTGAGAATGCGCCATAACCTGTTTGCCACGAGAATTTTTCAGAGATCAAGTCATTGTGATTAATCCAATAGGCACTGGCACCTTTGATTTGTTTGACCATGTCCGCCAAAGAGATGTTTTGATGAAGGGAAAATAACATATGAATATGATCTTCGATACCACCAATGGTTTTGAGGTAACATTTTTTTTCTTGGAGTTGATTTCGAATGAAAGGATAGAGCTTTTTTCCTAAGGGTTCCTTTATTAAAGGAACTCTATTCTTTGTACTGAACACTACGTGAACCCAGATTTTAGGTAATGAATGTGGCATGATGTGTGAGTTTATTAGTTAAGATAATGAAAACCATTGAAATGGTTTTTGCTTGTTTCATTTTCAATAGCCATGGGTTTAAACCCATGGCTATTGATTTCTCTATCAATAAATGCTTTAGGATGTTTCGTCACAAGGATCAAATGAATCCAGATGTGACAATATGAATGTCCCATGGTGTGTTTTTTATTCGAATGTAATCGATATGGCCACAGTTTAAACAATCTAGCCTCGGGTTTAAACCCGAGGCTAGATTAGCCATTTTTGAATTATGATTTAGCAACTAGATCTATGGCCTCAACCAAACGGTCTAACTCATAAAGCGAAGTATAGACGTGAGGCGTCACTCTCGGTCCGTTGACTTGTTCCCATTTGATAGGACTCGTATGCACCTTATGTGTGCTGAAAAGGGCATTATGCACAGGACCTGCGTCCATTCCTTCAATGCCAAAATTGAACAGGGCACAGGTGTTTTCAGGTTCCTGGCTCGAGTATAAGTTAACCTTTGCCATGTCTTTGACCTGATTGACCCAGTAATTTTTAAGGTAGTTCAATCGAGCTTCCTTTTTATCTGCCCCAATGGCCAAATGGAAATCAATGGCTGAACTGATGGCTTGCTCGATCGCGAATGATCGCGTACCAATATTCTCAAATTTTCTGATGTTATCCTCTTGCCCTTCCGGGGCCGCCAGCAGTGGCCACACATCACCGATCTTATTTTTATTGATGTAGAGCATGCCTGTTCCGAAGGGAGCACATAGCCATTTGTGCAAGCTGGTGCCGTAGAAATCACAGCCGAGATCGGAGATCTTAAAATTGAGATGGGCAAAGGTATGTGCACCATCTACAATAGAGTAAATGGTATGCTCGGCAGCAAGAGAACAGAGTTCTTTCGCCGGCATAATATGACCCGTCCAGTTGATCATGTGAGTGATATGAAAGACCTTCGTTCTTGAGGTGATCGCGTTCCGGAATTTATCAACCACTGCTTGGTTATCTTCCATTGGAATATCAAAATCCAGCCAGACCAATTTGATTCCATCTCGTCTTTCCCGCTGTTTCCAGGCATTGATCATATTAGGGTAGTCATACTTCGTGAGTACCACTTCGTCTCCCTTGTTTAGGTTAAGGCCAAAAATGACATTGTTAATCGCTTCCGTCGTATTTCTATTGATGGCGATTTCGTCAGGCTCAGCACCAGCCAAGTGTGCCAATTTGGAACGCAATGGTTCTCGCCCCTGATCCAAAATACGCCACATGTAGTAAGATGGCGCTTCGTTGGCATAGGTGTAGTATCGATTAGCAGCCGCTTGTACTACCTTAGGTTGGGGACTAACTCCCCCGTTGTTCAAGTTGATGATCTGATTTGAGGTAGTGTAAGCTTGCCGGATTCTTGCCCAAAGTGCTTCATCTTGAACTGCTTTTTCGACCGATAACTGGTTAACGGTTTGAATGGCATCTGCTACATCTTCGGCAACTGAATGAGAGAAAAATTTAGCTAATGATAAGGTACCGCTAGTGAGAAATGCTTTTCTAATGAAACTCCTTCTATTCTTCATATGGCTAAGGTCTAGCGGAAGATAAAGAAAATCAGAAGATTTGTAAAAATGGGGAAGCCATTCTAACGGGTAAAGCCTTCCTAGGCTAACGCTTTGTCTCGCATTTTGACAAATTCAACATAGCGCCTTCTTGTCGCAATGATGAAGCCAATGATCATGACGATTGTGCCGATCCAAAGGATGTTAATCTGAGGCTTTTCAATTGCCTGTAAAATGATCCAATCTTTTTGAGTGGTTTCGATGCCTAGCTCAATCGAACCGTCTGCTGGATTAATATTTTCCAGGCTTACACGAACTGCGATCTCTTGGTTCAATTCTAAAGGTCGTCCTACATTATTTTCTTTGATGATGAATTTTGGCTGTAGTAAGATCTTTTTGTCGTTTTCTGAATAAACCGTGATGTTGGCTTGAACAGCGGCATCATTCGGACCAAGGTCAACGAAGTTCACATTTGGTAATCTTTCTAAACTTTCAAATACCGCGATGTAATCATTGATGAAGAATTGCTCTCCCTGTTTTAGAGGTTTGATCTCTTTTTCACTCCATTCTGTAAATTCGTCTTCAAAATCGGACTGCAGTGCCACGAAAGTATAGAGGTCTCTATTCCATAGCTTTTTGATGTCAGGGGAAACGATAGTGCTTCCCATCTCCTCATTCACTTGGGTTCTTGGGAATAAGGTGAAGGATTTACCTGAACTGTTGGAGATATATTGGACCTCATGGAATGTGTTTTCTGGGTTTCTGAAGTACAAGGTGTCTCCCGCTTCGGCATAAACTTGGTCATCAATCAAAATTGACTGTTTTGCCACTTTGTAATTTGGCTGCTCAGTATCCTCTAAATTGGATTTACTGATATATCCAGGAATGCCCTCCGCTTCCATGTTCTCGCTCATGTACGTGAGTTGATAGCCGGCCATCGGTTTAGGGTCATTCAAAAAGAGCACGATCATATTCGAATTCTGCTCTTCTGTAAAATCTCTGCTTATAATCGTAGTGTTCTTGGACACAATTCTTGAATAGCCTTCTGAGAACATGATGCCAATAAGGATCATGGCGATGCCGATATGGGCTACTGATCCCCCAGTGAGCTTGTAACTACCTGATTTCATCAAGTCGATCAAGATTTTTCCATTCGACACTATCGAGTACATTCCAGCAATAAGAACAACGATGTAGACTGGGTTATAAATATCTGCTACCATAAAGATGATGGCCGACAAGACGAGGCTCAAAATCACTGGGATAGTAAGCGCTGTCTTCAACTTCTCTTTATCCATTTTCTTCCAAAAGAAGAATTGGCCTGTACCAGAGAGAAAGGCAATGCCAACAGCGAACCACACTTGCCATTTTGAATAGAAAGCTACTTGGTCGGCTGGAGGGGCAAGACTCGATAAACCACCAAAAAGTTCGACGATCTTGTTGAATACCGGGAATGAGGTCGGAACGATCACCTGAAAGGCCATCAAGCAAAGCGTCAAGGCACCAATAAAAATCCAGAATTCTCGAGAGTAGGATGAGGCTTCTTTTTCTGACGTTGGTATTTCCTTCCACACGCGACCAGCGATGATGAGGGTGGCGATGATGAAGAACGATAAATAGATCAAGAGCTGCCCTGACAAGCCAAGATCAGTGAAGGAATGAACGGATGCATTACCCAGAATCCCACTACGCACTAAGAAAGTAGCATAGAGAATAAGTAAGAAAGTTGAGATAACTAATACAAAAGAGGTCTTCAACGCGGTATCGCTTTTCTTGAAGACGATCATGGTGTGCATGCTGGCGATAAGCACTAGCCAAGGAACATATACAGCATTTTCTACAGGATCCCAATTCCAGTATCCTCCAAAATTAAGTGTTTCGTATGCCCAATAGCCTCCCATGATGATGGCTGTACCCAAAATGACGCCACCAAAAATTGTCCATGGAAGAGCGGGGCGAATCCAATCTCTAAAATCTTTTTTCCATAAGCCTGCAATTGCAAAGGAGAAAGGAATGAGGGTACAGGCAAAGCCTAAAAAGGTCATCGGAGGATGAATGACCATCCAGTAATTTTGCAAAAGCGGATTCAGTCCTGTTCCATCTGCAGGGATAAAGTTAGGGTTGATCAAGAATACCGGGTCGCTGACAACATCTCGTAACAGCATGAATGGGGAGCTACCGATCTTTAAATCTCCAATCACCACACCTAGGATCATTGACGCAAGGAATGCTTGAACCGTCGCAAAAACAGTCATCACAGGAGCTTCCCATTTCTTGTTCGTTTTGATCAGAATAAAGCCAAGCAAGGCATTCCAGACAGACCAGATCAAGAATGAACCTTCTTGACCTTCCCAAAAGCAAGCAATCATGTAATGCGTGGCAAGGTTTACTGAAGAATGACTCCAAGCATAATGGTACTCGAAGTAGTGATTGTAAATGATGACAAAAAGCACAACCGCACTGCCTAAGACGGCAATTCCATGACTGAGAAAACTAAACCTTCCGAGCTTGGCCCATGAATCGTTGAGCGTGTTACTCATGGAGGCACGTCCATATGAGATTGCCGCTAGGATTGCCCCTATAAATGAGATAATTACGAGTAAATGGCCGAGATTTCCGATCCCTGTATGAATCATGCTTGATGGACTAAATGAGAAAGGAAAAGGTTATTGCTTAATGGTGGTCTCTTCGTATTTGGAAGGACATTTTAATAATACTTTATCTGCAACGAATTTGTCGTTCTTATATCCGCCAATGACCACCACTTTGTCGGATCTTAATAAGTCGGATGGCATCGGCTGATTTAAATATACTACTTGTTCTTTCTGATTATCATCGACCAGAACAAAACTGACCGACAACATATCCTGACTTGGGCTTACGCCAACGATGTCGCCGTTTGAATTTTTCTTCAATTCGCCAACAACATGTATAGATGCTTTTTCCCCACTAGTGGACATCGCATAGGCTTCGTCAAAAGAGACATAGGCACTTGCATTTTCTCTTGTCGACACTATTACGGCGATAGCAATGGCAATAACGATTAACCCAATAATACTAGATTTCTTCATCTTGTCTTCCAGTTCTTTATCACAAAAGTACGCTTCAAATGCTTAACTATTAAGACTTATCAACGAAAACCTCCTTTTCGAGTTTCGAGATTTTTCGATCGGTTTGAACCATGTAGAAGATCAATCCTGAGAAGATCACCATGACGACAGCAACGACTACATAGATCTTACCATTTGAACGCATGGCATCCGCCATTTCGATGTTTGTGTTATCGTAATCGTCTTCGGTGATTTCATACTTATCCTGCGCGTTCAACGAGAGGGTAAATAAAAGGCTGAGTAGGAAAAGGAATTTTTTCATAATATCAATCTTCTATGGCTGCTTTTAATCTTCTTATTCTGACGCGTAATGATACGATCCAAACGCCAAGCAAAGTCCATGCAATCACTGCTGGATAAAATACAAGTCTTAACCTGCTATCTAAGTCATAGGCATTAAAACCCGGGTTACCACCGTTTCCGGGATGCAGAGAGCTATCCGTCATTCTAGGCAAAATGAACAACAAAGGAATTAAGGTGGCGAATGCGAAAATATTGTAAATAGAACTAACTCGAGCCTTTTGAACAGGGTCTTCTAATGAATTTCTTAGCACTAAATAAGCCATGTAGATCAGAAGTGCTATTGCCGAGCTGTTCTGCTTGGGGTCACCGCTCCATGGTTCCCCCCAGGTATAATTTGCCCAAACCGCGCCAGTTGTTATTCCTAGAATACCAAGCAAAACACCAGCGTTGGCAAATTCAACGGATAGATCATCGTGTTTGAGTTCATTACTTCTTAGGTAGCGAATGGCATAAACTGCTGATGTGGTTAGCAAAATGATCATGCCAAACCACATGGTCACATGGAAGTGAAGGTTTCGGATGGTTTCATTCAATATGGCAAGCCGAGGAGCATCAAAAAGGAAGGCACCTAAGATGCTATAGGTTAATAAGATCACCGTTAATATCTTCCACCAGCTTTTTTTCATTGATCAAATTTGGCTTGTCCTCCTAATTCACCAGGAAGTCTTTTTTCTTCTTTATTTATGCATTGAGAAGAGGAAAACATTCCTTGGCCAGCAAAGATAGTCTGAAACCGCTAAAAAGTTGTGCTTCTCAGTCAAAACATGAGCCTTGGTCGTTATTAAGCAGACTTAAGTAATCATTGTTACCAAGTTCGTCTTCTCATGACTTGAATCTTTTATGTTGTAAAATAAATTCCCCTCCATACGAAGGAGGGGATAGGATGCAATTTTGAGGTCACTCACTACAAGTGAGCGCCACTTTGGTCGATAAATTGTCAATCAGTAAATTTTCAATACTAATTGTCAGATGCTTCGTCGCCTCAGCATGAGAAAGGTTGATTTGAGTTTAAATAGGTTGTTGTCTATAATGCGGAGACCAACATAACGACAGTTCTTGAATCAAATATATCTTCCAGTCTTCCCATCCTGAGCCATGACGAGGGATCAGCCATAATTGCAATTTGGCTGAAGCGAAGAATGGATTTCAATGGATATTACCAGAGCCAACCTTCAATAGCCAACCTTCAATAGCCAACCTTCAATAGCCATTCTCCCTTAGCTTCTCCACAAATAGGGAAACAGCATATATGAAATGGTAACGACAATGACATTTATCGCTGCGAGTATCAGCAGATCATCATAGTACAAACTCCTATCAATTCCATCTATGGCATTTTTTGAGCACTTGATCAACAGTAAAAGGAGGGGTATCAATACAGGAAAACTCAAGACCGCGACCAAAGTACTGCTATTAGGCGTTTTGGAGGCAATGCCGGATATCATGGTCAGCGAAGAGGCTAGACCGATTGATCCTAACACAATAGTAATGATAAATGTGAGGAGGTCTTGTATTGGGTTGCCCATTACTACACTGTACAGTAAAAAACCAACTAGTGTTAAAATGGTCATTAATATGCCATAGTAAATTGTTTTTGATACAATAATGGATTGAGGACTTGAAAGCGTATAGTAATAAAGTAAACGCCCATCACGCTCTTGGATAAAACTCTTTGAGATGGAATTGACCGCAGTAAAAAGTACAATGATCCAAAACAATGCGTTCCAAGTAATGGGCTGGATAACACCTGATCTGAGATTGAAACTGAGGTAGCAAACGAAAACGGTGGAAGCCAGATAAAGCAGAATACCATTTAATGCATACTTCTGTCTCCATTCGAGAAGGATTTCCTTTTGAATAAGGCTTAAGATGAGCTTGAATCCCATGAATTTCAAATATAAGACATGTTATTCAATGTTCTATTCAATAAAGACGCAGTCGAATCTGCAAGATGTTTTAGATTTACGCTTTACCTAACTCGCGGGAATGCCTGACAGTAGAAAAAGACACTTGGCCAAGACCCTTACTTGGCGGATCATTGGGACATTAGATACATTTTTTTTGGCCTGGATCATTTCAGGGAACCCCTTCACTGGAGTGAAGATTGGTGCTGCGGAAGTAGTGACCAAAATGATTTTGTATTATTTCCATGAAAGAACATGGTATAAGATTAACTTTGGATTAGATAGAAAAGCGGAAAGAAACAGGAGAATGGCTCAAGCCAGAAACGAAGAAAAACATATTAAGCCTCATCAATTCAAAATAGCGACGCAAGACCGTCAAAGGCTTCTTGATCAACAGCCTATGGTGGTTTGGTTCACCGGCTTATCTGGATCAGGTAAATCTACGCTCTCAAATCTTTTAGAGGCAGAGTTACATCAGCGAGGATTTAAAACCTATACCCTCGATGGTGACAATGTGAGAGAAGGTCTTTGTCGTGATTTGTCGTTTACTCAGGACGATCGAGCAGAAAACATTCGAAGAATAGGAGAAGTGTCTAAGCTCTTTTTAGATGCTGGCTTAATCGTGCTATGTTCTTTTGTTTCACCTTTTTCCAGAGATAGGGAGCTTGCCAAGCAGCTCATTGGACAACATAGCTTTATTGAAGTCTTTGTAGATTGTCCCTTGGATGTTTGTGAGCAAAGAGATGTCAAAGGGCTGTATAAAAAAGCAAGGTCAGGAGCGATCAAAGAGTTCACTGGCATTACTTCGCCATTTGAAGAACCAAAGGCTGCCGATGTTGTGATTAAAACAGCTGAAGAAGAGGCACAAGATTCCTTACAAAAACTTATAGCCTTTGTACTACCGAAAGTTTCTAAGTTGACACATGCCAAGATATAATCTAACCCATATAAAAGAACTTGAATCTGAGGCCATTTATGTGATTCGAGAAGTTTATGCCCAGTTTGAAAAGGCAGGGATACTTTTTTCAGGCGGTAAAGACTCGATTGTGGTGACTCACTTGGCTAGGAAGGCCTTCTTTCCTGCGAAGGTACCTTTTCCATTAGTCCATATCGATACTGGCCATAATTTTCCGGAAACCTTAGCTTACCGTGATCAACTTGTCCATCAACTTGGTGTTGAACTGATCACTCCCTCTGTACAGGATTCGATTAATCAAGGAAGGGTCAAGGAAGAAACAGGTAAAGACGCTTCGAGGAATTGGCTTCAGATCACAACCCTTTTAGATGCAATAGAAGAGCATCAATTCGATGCCCTCATGGGAGGAGCGAGAAGAGATGAGGAAAAAGCCAGGGCGAAAGAGCGTTTTTTCTCGCATCGAGATGATTTCGGTCAATGGGACCCTAAAAACCAGCGTCCAGAGCTTTGGAATCTATTTAACGGAAAGAAGAATCATGGGGAGCATTTCAGAGTCTTTCCCATTTCCAATTGGACGGAGATGGATGTTTGGCAGTACATTTTAATGGAGCAAATCGAAATTCCTTCCTTGTATATCGCTCATGAGAGAGAGGTTATTTGGCGAAACAACACCTGGCTGCCCATGTCCGAATACATTGCCTTAAGAGAAGGAGAAGAAGTAGTCAACAAAAAAGTAAGATTTAGGACATTAGGTGATATTACGATCACAGGTGGTATCGAGTCTGAAGCCGATACGGTGGAAAAAATTGTAGCCGAGGTGGCTGCGGCGCGTCAAACGGAAAGAGGCAATCGAGCTGACGACAAAAGGTCAGAAACGTCAATGGAGGATAGGAAGAAGGAAGGCTATTTTTAATTGACGATTTAGCCATTAGGCCTTAGCTTTTGGCCTTTAGCAAGGAAAAAATCCATATTATCGCTTGAGAGATTTTACAAAATATAAAGTTTGGAATGAAGTGTTGGAGATTGCAGCAGAAGCCTATAGATTGACATCAGAATTGCCAGAAGAAGAGCGATTTGGTCTGATAAGCCAAATAAGAAGAGCAAGTGTTTCAATTTCTTCTAACATAGCCGAGGGAGCCAGCCGTTCTTTTGAAAATGACTTTTGTCGGTTTATAGAGATTGCCATTGGATCAGGATTTGAAGTGAAATCTCAGTTGCTTCTTTGTAATAAGTTAGGTTTTCTGAAACCAGATAATCTAAAGTCCATTGAGGCTAAACTAGAAGTGTTGCTTAAGCAGCTCAACTCATTAAGAAGTAAATTGAAGGATTCATGAGGACTGGAAATGAAAATTTAGAGACTTCCCAAGCCAACAGCCAATGGCTAGAAGCAATTCATCAATTGAATAAATCCAAAATATGAATCGCCAATTACCAACAGCCAACAGCTACTTAAACATGGAATTGCTTCGTTTCACAACCGCTGGAAGCGTTGACGATGGGAAAAGCACGCTCATTGGAAGGTTGCTTTTTGATAGCAAATCAATTTTTGAGGATCAGCTCGACCAGCTGCAAACGGCTAGCAAGAAACGTGGATTGAGTCATACAGACTTAGCTTTACTCACAGATGGCTTAAAAGATGAAAGAGAGCAGGGCATAACCATAGATGTAGCCTATAGGTATTTCGCCACGCCTAAGCGAAAGTTTATCATTGCCGATACACCCGGGCATATCCAATACACTCGAAACATGGTAACTGGGGCCTCAACGGCGAACCTTGCCTTGATTCTAGTAGATGCAAGGAAAGGACTTGTTGAACAGACGCGTCGTCATAGTTTTATTGCCTCATTACTGCAAATACCACACATCATTGTTTGTGTGAATAAGATGGATTTGGTAGATCATAGCGAGGAGGCCTTTGATCAAATCAAAGCCGATTACCAAGACTTCGCAGCAAAATTGGATGTGAAAGATATCCGGTTTATCCCAATTTCTGCTTTGAATGGAGATAATGTCGTAACTAAATCGCAGAACATGCCGTGGTATGAAGGGACAACATTGCTATATGCACTAGAAAATGTACACATTGGCAGCGACTATAATCACATCGATTGTCGATTCCCCGTGCAAACGGTCATACGTCCAAAAAGCAATGAATACCATGACTACAGAGGCTATGCAGGTAGAATTGCGGGAGGTGTTTTTAAAAAAGGGGATGAGGTCGCTGTTTTGCCATCTGGGTTTACCTCAAAAATCAGGGCGATTGATACCATGGATGGAGAAGTGAGCGAGGCCTTTGCTCCGATGAGCGTCAGTATGTTGTTAGAAGATGATATTGATATTGGCAGAGGTGATATGATTGTTCGGCAGCATAATCAGCCGCAAGTTAGTCAAGACCTTGAAGTGATGTTGTGTTGGTTCAATCGCACAGGGCCAATGATAAAGTCAAAATACACCTTGATACACACATCCAGTGAGGTGAAAGCGATGGTGAAACAAATTCAATACAAGTTGGACATCAACACCCTTCATCGTGATCAGGAGGTTAGTGATATCCGTATGAATGATATCATCAAAGTAAATCTGCGCACCACAAAACCACTGCTCATGGATAGTTATAGAAGAAACCGTCAGACAGGTGCTATCATTCTCATTGATGAGTCAACGAATGAAACAGTCGCTGCCGGCATGATTGTGTGATGGATTTATCTAAGCTTTTAAACATAGCCAGAAAGGCTTCTGCGGCCGCCAGTATTGAGATCCTGAGCATCTATGAATCGGGAAATTTCTCAATTGAAGCTAAAGAAGACAGATCGCCTTTAACCAAGGCTGACAAAGTAGCACATCGGATCATCACGGAATATTTAGAGGAAACGGATATTCCCATTTTGAGTGAAGAAGGAAGTCATTTGCCTTATGAAATAAGAAAGCATTGGGAGTATGTATGGATTGTAGACCCACTCGACGGTACAAAGGAGTTCATCAATCGGAATGGTGAGTTCACAGTGAATATTGCATTGATCAAGAATGGTGAACCGATTTTAGGTGTAGTGGAGGCTCCTGTGCTGAATAAACAGTATTATGGCATTGTCGGATATGGAGCATTTTTGAATGAAGCAAAGCTTCCAGAGATGAAACCTAAAGAAATGAATCAAAAAGGGTTGAGAGTAGTTGCTTCAAGGTCGCACTTGAATAAAGAGACTAAGGATTTTCTTGATTCGCTGAATCAGCCTGAGGTAGTTTCTATGGGCAGCTCATTAAAATTCATGATGCTGATTGAGCAAAAAGCTGATATTTATCCTAGATTTGCAACAACCATGGAATGGGATACGGCAGCGGCGCATGCAATTGTCAAATCTCTGCAAGGAAATGTTGTTGATTCGATGGATCAACCATTAGTTTACAATAAAGAAAATTTACTAAATCCCTTTTTTAAGGTTCTTTA